>Ga0194120_10005148_pt1 | contig 19496 bp, 16 predicted proteins | sample TA2MahCa65mmetaG_FD_148642 | JGI IMG/M metagenome (GOLD analysis project Ga0194120, IMG submission 148642) | Freshwater microbial communities from Lake Tanganyika, Tanzania - TA2015019 Mahale Deep Cast 65m | ecosystem: Environmental > Aquatic > Freshwater > Lake | place: Tanzania: Lake...
AGGGTTCGCCTGAAACCCGCAGTGTTCGGCGGAATAGTAATAGTTCTCCTGGGGAACCCATTTGTGATAATAGGAAAACCAATGCATCTCGATGCCGGCCGCTTTCAATTCCTCATACGTCGGCATCCGGTAGGGCTGCAAATCGCGCTCGGATATGCCGTATTTGACGAACTCGTCAACGAGCAGCCCGGAAAAATAGAAGCGGCTGAAGTCCTCGATCGGTTGTCCAGGTTTGTCCTCGTTCTTCGACGACCCGCCGTATTCAACTTCGCCGTTCTCCCCATAAAAGACGAGCGGGATTTTGTAATTGACCGCGATACGGAACGGGAGGACATATTGACCATAGATGAAGGGCTGGAACGGGTCGCCGAGCAATTCAAACGAAAGCCGCGTGAGCGTCCGGTGGACCCGGCCATTCGGCGTGGCGAGAATATTATCGAACCCAGAATGGATGAAATTTTGAAAGTTTCGCCATCCGACCTCCGTGTAAATATGGGGCGCCCACGTGACGGTCAGCGGATGCATATTGTACTGTTGCTTGAGCCGATGGGCGACAGTCGCACTATCCTTCCCGCCACTGCCCGGCACCACCACGTCGTACGAGCCGTCCTTGCTCCGGTGCCGGTCGAGCAAGGCTTGCAATTGACGTTCCCGATCGCTCCAGTCAATCAGGTGCTGTTTCTTATGCGCAAACCGGCACGCATTGCAGACACCATGTTCGTCGAAGGTAATCCGCGGCCTTTGGTTCGAGACGACGCATTTGGTGCAGTAGACGACCTTTTCAGGTAAACCGTACTTGCTGACGACATCCTTCTTTTCAACCATCCGTCCCTTTCTGTTGCCCTATTCTAAGGTTACCGGAGCGCCTAAAGATACAAAACCCTTTTGGCTCATCTGAGCTACCGCCCTCGTGATAACAGCCATTCGGCAAGCTCCAAATCTTCAGGTCCGTCAATGTCCACACTTCGAGACCAAGGCATGGTGTATACCGCATACCGCTGAACATGGAATTGGCTCTGTAGCCCAGGAAGAACTGACCGCTTGTAGACAAAGACGGCTCCATTCAGAGCATAAACCCGGGGGACGCCCTGCCTTCTGGATTGCTGCAGCATGAAGGGACTACAAGGTTGCACGAGTTCGGTGGAGCCGGAGACCGGCTCGACGAGGTTGAAGTAGGGGCTGTCATGCGCCTCCACCACACTGGCGCAAATATCTGCCTTCAATTGCTGGAAGCGGGTAATGCACCCATCGATGTCCTCCCCAAGGCGCAACGGAGACGTCGCCTGCAGCATGATCGCCGTATCAACCACGCATCCCGACTCCTTTTCCCAATATTCCGCAGCATGGAGCGCAACGGGCCAGATGGGCATGTCGTCGGTTGCCAGCTCTGCAGGACGCAAGAACGGCACGTCTGCGCCGGCCGCCCGCGCCACCTCGGCAATAGCCGGATCATCGGTCGAGACGAGGAATCTGTCCAAGAGCCGACTTTCCCGAGCGGCCAGGATCGAGTGGACGATAAGGGGACGACCTGCCAGAAGTCGGAGATTCTTCCCGGGGAATCCCTTGGATGCCCCACGGGCTGCGATCACGCCCAGATTCATTTACAAGCCTGTGGCCCATCTACTGCCATGCGACTCATCATCCGCACATCCATGACTCGCAGGATGGTGTTCGTAATGTAATCTACCTCCTCATCCTTGAGCGTCACCGCTGAGGGAAGGCTCAGGCCGTTGTCTGAAATCCATTCAGCATTGGGATAGCTCCCCCCACCCGCAAACCGGCGGTAGGGCGGCATCCGGTGCAAAGGACAAAACACGGGGCGTGTCTCGATCCCGCTCAGGAGCAGCCGCTCCATCAGATCGTCTCGCCCCAGACCTGCTTTCCCCGAATCTATGACGACCGAATAGAGCCAGAACACATTGCAACGGTCGGGACGCACAATCGGAAGGACCAACTCTCCTCTCGTCGAAAGGACCTGGCTATAACGCGAGGCAAGCTCAAGCTTTCGAGCAATGAAGGCCTCCAGCCGTTCCAGTTGGGCCACCCCCACGGCAGCTTGCAAATTGGTCAGCCGGTAATTGTACCCTACCGCCTCGTGCCAATAGCGACGCGCTGGGTCCATGCCGTGGTTGAGGAGCATCCGTGCCCGCGTGGCCACGTCCTTGTCCTTGAACGTGACCATGCCGCCTTCACCGGTTGTGATCAGCTTATTGCCGTAAAAACTGAAGGCGGCCGCATCGCCGAACGTTCCTACGGCACGGCCATGATATTCGGCTCCCACAGCTTCCGCCGCGTCTTCGATGACCAGCAATCGATAGTGGCGAGCCAATGACAGAATCGCGTCCATCTCACAAGGCTGCCCATAAAGGTGCACGGGCATGATGGCCTTCGTACGGGAGGTAATCGCCCGCTCGGAAGCCGCCGGGTCTAACGTCCAGGTATCACGCGTCACGTCCACCAGGACGGGCGTTGCCCCAGCATACAACACCGCATTGGCTGACGCCGCAAAGGTCAGGTCCGGGACGATCACTTCGTCGCCCGGTCCCACCCCAAGCGCCAACAGCGCCAGGTGCAAGGCCGCCGTGCCGTTACAGACAGCCACGGCGTGCGGTGCCTTCACATACCGAATGAATTCTTCCTCAAACCGCCTGACAAAGGGCCCCTGCGAGGACAGCCAGTTGGTCTTGATGCACTCCATGATGTAGTTCAGTTCGTTGCCCGAGAGCTCCGGCTCCATAACCGGAAGCCGGTGGTGGCGGAAGTGCGAGGCATAGTCCACCGGCCGTCCATCGGCATCCAGGAGAGGAATAACCTCGATCCGGGAAGGCAAGGCGTACTCGACCACGTGCCCATCGGCATCACGCTGCGCGATGATCTCGATTCGATCGTTGAGCGCAGCGAGGATGGCTTGGGGTGTCGCATCGTGAGGCAGGGTGACACAGCCCATCCGCATGACCGACTTCACCAGGACATCAAGGCCAATGCCGCGCAACAAGGCGCGCCGGATGTCTCCGTCTGTGAGGATCCCCTGCAGGCGGCCTTTATCGTCAACGGCAAACGCCACGCCGTGTGCGTTTCGATCAATGACTGCCAGGGCCGTCCGGATATCCGCGTCCTCCGAAACCAAAAACTGGTCGAGTGGTGCCGACATATATCCTTTATCCTTAGACTGTTTTCACCCGGCTCCGAGCCCGGTCAATGACCTGGCAACAGTTTCGGATCTGGTCCAACTCCAACTGATAGGCCTCAAGAACCAAGGTCGCCTGGGGAAAATCCGCCAGCCTCGGGAGGAACCAGGCATCATCGCCAAACGGAAGGTTCCGATCGGCTATGCCATCGTTGTCGCTGAGGTGAAAGGCCGCTACATGCGGGCCGACCTTGTCCAGGAACGCTTCCCTGTCGAACCCCAGCGCATTAGCCGTCACCTTCAGATGCCCGACATCAATCAGAAACCCCAGATTCGGTGAACCGACCTCGGCCTGAGTGAGCAGAATGTCCTCCGCGGTAGCGCATAAGCCCAATCTATTCATGCCGCCGACTAGATTGAACGGCGCGATGACGTTGTTCTCCACCACAACGCGCACACCCCGGTCGTCGCCGAACAAGCACAGTGAGCGCAGACTTTCCACGAATGTCTGATGAGCACGTTCCAGGGGGAACCTCTGGACGCCGGTGAGATTCTTCCCGAGTTCGTCCGGTTGCGCGGAAAAGGCAAACCCTGCATGGACACTGAAAAACGGCGCATGGAGTTCAGCGCTCAGCTCAATCGCGAGTTTGCAGTGCTCACGGCTCCTGGCCAGAACAGCCTCGTCTGCAGCGGCCAAGTTGAGGACAAATGGGGTTTCGTATGGAGGAAAGTAGTTATGCACCAAGTACTGAATCGTTTGGCCAGCTGTTTTGCGTACAGGCTGAAGCACAGCGGGATCCCAGTCGGTCCCGGACCCCAACTCGATATGGCGCAGCCCGCCGGCCAGCGCCATGCCCACGATCTCGGCCACCGATCGGGACTTGAACGCCCCCGATGACACGAAGATCGGGATAGCAACCTCAGACATGGCGACGCGCCTTCGCTGATGTTCCGTGAGTCACAACCCCACCCGGTAGATCCCGGACCGCACCCCAACCAGCAACTTATGAGAGTATTTTCGGAGGGATCCAGACCCCAGGCCGCTTGTACGGCAGCAGCGTTTCAATCACAGCCTGTCATTGGATCTGGTGGTTACACTTGAATTCTCTGTGCCGCAGGAGGCCGGCATGCGATCTTCTGCCGGATCAGGTATTCCTTGATTTCCGGCAACGTCATGCCTTGAATTTTCGATACCTTCCTGGGCTTCCGCAAATAGTCTGTGTTCCCCTCGCTAAAGCCCTCGTCGCTTCCATATCTCCTGACCACGTTATAGTGAAGCATCGAGGCCAGGCATACGGCATCGGCGCTGCCGGCCGAGATGACCTCAGCGACGTGGGCAACTGTTCCCGCCCCCCCGCAGGCCACGACCGGAATCGGGACCGTCTCTGCTATCCTGCGCGTGAGCTCGATATCAAAACCCTCCCCCGTGCCTTCCCGATCGATGGAGGTTACCAGGATCTCGCCCGCGCCCAATTCTGCAGCTCGCACGGCCCACTCGACAGCATCCACGCCGGTCGGCTGTCTTCCGTTGTCGGTGTAGGCTTCATAGGTGCCGTCGCGCTTCCGGATCGCCTCGATCGAGATCGAGACCGCGGAGGATCCGAACCGGCGCGCTGCTTCCCTGACCAGCTCAGGCCGGTTGATCGCCGCCGTGTTCAGGGCCACCCTGTCGGCGCCGGCGACCAGCGCGGCGCGGATATCGTCGAGAGACCTCAGGCCTCCGCCCACCGTGAGAGGGATAAAGATCTCGCCTGCGGTCTTGCTGACCATGTCCAACAGACTGTTCCGCTGGTACAGGCTTGCGACGACGTCCATGTAGAACAGCTCGTCAGCGCCTTCCTCATAATAGAGGCGCGCGAACCGCTCCGGCCGGCCCACCACGCGCAGACCTTCCAGGTGGACCCCCTTCACGAGATTGGGGCCTTTGATGTCGAGCCTCGGAATAATGCGAATCGGAATGGCGCGAGGCATGTTTCTGAGGAAGTCACTCTATCGGCCTAACCGGAGCGGCATCATACTTTTTTCAGATTGAGTCTGTGGCTCAATGGCTATGTCCCTCATGATATGCCGCAAGGTCCGGTAATCCCTAGACACAGATGTGGGCTTGAAGTGACAGATCACAAGCTCCCAGATATGGGACATAAAAGCTCTTTGGGGGCTTCGGCGGAGCACCGTCATGAGCGTCCATATCCAGATAAAAAGCCACCGAACCGGAAACATTGCCTGAAGCAGACGGTGATCCTGCCCCAGATCGTGAAGATTAAAATATCCCCCTCGCTCGTAGGACAGGGCTGCCGTGCTGCAGGCATGCGCAGGAGGGATCCCCCGCTTGCCGTTGACTCGATACCAATGCACGGTGGTTTCATACAGGATTCTGGGCCGCCAGGTCTGTACCGTCAGGTACGGATACTCGGAGAAATTCAGGAATTTCGTATCGTCGCCTGCCTCGATATCCGAAATGGAAAGCAGATAGACGTCCTCATCTTCCAATTTAGAGCCGATGAGCCCTTTGACCCTCGCGTATTCGTAAACAGGTGTTCCTGGCAATGCCTGAATGTAGTTAATGCTAAGACGCTTAGGAGGAGGTTCAGGCAAAAATTCAGTGATCTGCTTAAGCATCTCGATAGTCTCACCAATTGTGCCGTGCGTTTCGCCCGGCATGCCGAGGACGAGTTGATAGTTTGTGAAAAGATTCGCCTCATGCGTCCATCGTGCCGCGTTCAGGTTATGTTCCAGCTCAAGCTTCTTTTCCATGACCTGGAGAATGTCAGGGCTGCCACTCTCAAATCCGTAATAGAGAGCAACACAGCCAGCGTTGTACATGGCTCTCAACAAGTCGAGGTCCAACGTGCACGCCCGGACACCGGCAACCTGCCAGAGGATATCAAGAGGCTTGATCAAATTAATCAGTTTCAACGTGGCTTTTCGATCAGACCCGAAATTCTCGTCCCCGAACTGTATGAAGCCCACGTTGTATCGTTTCATCAAATACCGGATCCGTCCGATTACCTTCTCCGGCGGAATCTGCCGAAAACCCTTGTCCCACCGATGGCAGAAGGTACAGCGAGCGACGCAGCCTTTGGTGAACACCACGGTGCTGGCCTTCTTCCCGGCCCGATGCGGCTGGCGACTCCTAGGGTCCTGCGAGAAATCACCGCGAAGGAACGGCTCCGTGACAAAGTTGTGAATATTAGAGTATTGCTCGAGGATGGAAAAGTCGGGATCCAAAAACTCGTTTCCTGGGACGGCTGACTCATACCCCGTGAAAACTAGCTGGCCGTCGGCGCCGAGGTAGGTCAGGCCTTTTATTTGCCGGAGCTCAGTTTCGTTGCCCTTGCCTGGATTTCGCTTATAGTAGTTGGCGAGATTGACGATGATCTTCTCTCCTTCTCCGACTACGCACACATCCACTTGGCAGAACCGATGCAGAAGCTCTGCGCTGGCCGCCAAGTTGCCCCCGAGAACGATCTTGGATTCAGGCAAGACCTGCTTGATAGAGGCGCAGAGCTGTTTCACAAAGCCATACGCCGTCGAGACGACAGCGCTGATGCCGATGAGATTGGGCGCTTCGATTCGGAAGCGCTCAATCACCTCGGCCAGTGAGGGTCGTAGCCCATCGATGTCCAAGAAAATCGGATCATAACCGGCCCTCTGCAGCGCCTGAATCACCGCGAGGGAGCCGAACGGCGGGTATTCAGTAGGAACGGGCCGTATAGGAGTAGTGCAGATGATGATTTTCATGTGAGCTGCCTGGTTGGCTTCGCCTCCCGTCACTTCTTCAAGAGTCGTCGTTGCAAGATCTGTTCAGCCAGCCAGAAGTCGAATTCGTCGTCGATCTCTACGCTCTGTTCACGGTCGATCACTACGCTCTCGATTCGCTTGCCGAATCGGTCTCCCTGCCTCACCAGATCGGCCTTCATCACGTAGACATTCCCGTCATCGTAGAAAAATCCTGGCACCTCCTGCCGTCTTAACTCATTCTTGCCATACTCCACATACTTACAGATAAATCCAGTCGCCAGGGAGTCGGCTCCTGCGTCGAGAAATTGCTTGATGCATCGATCGATCAAATCCGCCTGCCGGACGGGAGAAGTAGCCTGGAGAAGGACGACAATGTCCGCAGATATCTGCTGCAGCAGATGCTGCAGAACACTTAAGGTCGTAGCCTCATCGGTAGCAAGGTCCTTGGGCCGGTCACTAACCTTCGCGCCATACTGCCTTGCTACTTGCGCGATTTCGGTATCTTCCGTCGAGACTACATACTGACTCAGAAGGCGAGAGGCCTGGGCCGCCTCAATGGTCCACACAATGAGCGGTTTTCCACAGATTGACCTGATATTCTTTCTCGGTACCCCCTTGCTGCCACCGCGTGCAGGCGTCACTCCGAGGATCACGGGGGTTCTCATTGTCACTGCTTCCCCTTGTCACTACGGACCTGTACCTCGCTCGAAATACTCATACGGCGGAGGTTGACCGATTTGAGCAAAGTCCATTCAACCCTTGAACCCAGGTATCCGCCCAGTCCGCTCGTCCGAGCGCATATCGCTCTACAAAACGCCGCCGGGCCTCCTGGACTTCATCGCTGCCCCACCAGGCCCAGGGATCATCATAGATCCTCGCAACCTTTTCTGCAGCTGTTTCCGGTGAATCCCATAGAATTCCTGCCTCGCGGAGTCGCTGGACGTGCGGCTCTGCCTCCATGCCAACTTCCCACTCCTGAGGATTCCAGAATAGAATGGTTGGTACATTTGCAGCCAGCGTCTCAAGGAAACCCGTGCCCTGATTGTCAAAGACGATGATCCTGCTGCTCCATATCTTCTCAAAGAACGCCGCGCCATCGTCAGGCTGAACTTCGGGAAACCTCTGGCGGATCCGCTCCAAGAATAACTTTCCGAATTCCTCCAGCCCCCATCTACCTGTTTGATGCCGAAAGCGAGTGACCGACCGGGACTGATTAGAAAGGGCTAAAAAAAACCTCTGTTGCCATACAGAATAATTTTCCCATTGGCTCCCAACTGGGCGATGATAAAACCTGGTCAGATAAGGGAGATCGGCGGTCGCTACGAACAGGACCGTCTCAGCCTTGCACGGATCCTTTCGTCTCGCTGCTCTAGCTGCCAGTGCAGACAATTTTGGATTAGGCCAGTTACTTTTTGACTGTCCTTCGTCCTCTGCCCAACCCCACACGAGATATGAATCTGCGATGCGGGCTTCATGCAGTTCATAGGGCGTATGGCGGGAGAGGCCATAGCCTCCACCGTGTTGGACAGCGATGAGGCGAACTGCTCTCTCCGAGGCTTCTGCGGCAAAAAACTTAAAGGGCTCGTTAAAAGCCCAGCCTGTCTCGCTCACAATCGCTTGAGGGAACCTCGAATGATTGGCTAAAGTGGCATTCCTTGCCCGTGCATAACCTTCCAAATATAGGACAGGGAAATTCTGGGGAAGTGTTTCAATGAACACGCGCTCAAATTCACTCGATGCCGGCAAGGTCGCAAGGCCCCTCCGCTGTCGATCACCGACTACGCCAAAAGCGGCGAGGTCAAAGTCACACGCGAACTTAAACGGCACAGCATGAAGCCGCGATTGCAAAGCCAACCTCCACAACATTCCCAGTGGCATGGACATATCGCAGAGAGCGATTGCAGGGCAACCTCCTCTGAGGTATTGTGCAGCCCTTTCAGCGTAGCGTGCCCCTACTCGTAGTAAGTTGTGGGCCGTATCGCGCCAGCGAAGCCTCTTCCTGACATTACAGAAATTCTGTCCGGTTAGTGCCGCGCGACGCGAAGACACACTAAATCCCATCAGTTGCCATAACTGCGAATAGAGTTGGAGATTATACAGGTCCTGCCCTAGCCAATGGATGCCGTCATCAGTACTAATCGGGGTCATAAACGATTCAGAATCCAAGATGACAGTCTGCATACGCGAGACAAGCTTGGTTGCCTCTTGGAGATGGATATAACGATCGTAAATCGAATGGAGATAATGAAAGAGCCATGTGCCGATCAAAATACGCCAATAGCGTTGGCTATGAGAGACCCCGTGGCTTTCATTGAGATAACTCGACAGACGGTTCAGCATCCGTTCGCCACATTCATCGAGATAGCGTGCGCTGTCGTAAAACCGTCTCCGGTCATCCCAGAGGCTTGGCAATACCTGGTACTTTAGCCCTTCCCAATCAGGCCGCCGATCATCACGAAGACACCAATAACCAAGGAACAGGATTTCTTGTTGCTTGTCCCAGAATTCGCTGAGTGCCGTCGTAGCCAGAAACATCCACACGCCTAACATTTTCTGGCAATCACCAGCATCTCATCACTGAGATGGTGGTTGTCAATGACTTGTTGGATCTCTCCATTCATCTCCATCAGGTCCTCGAAAATCCGCCGGTTGACGACCTTCGGACACATCGCCGACAGCGTCGAGAGCCATTCGTGGAAATCCTGGCCATAGAACCACACGTGAGTGATTTCTATGTTGGACCGCCGGAGGAGATACTGGAGCGCCTGCAGGGTAAAGACCATAAGGTGCATGGGGGGGACCAGTATCCGGTCTACAAAATTCGGGAAGGCCATCTGCGAGAAACAGGACACTGAAGGATAGTGAGGCACTTCTATCACCAACACGCCCGAGTCCGGCATGCCCTTGCTGACTGAATCGATCACCTTCCCAGGTTCATAGAGGTGCTCTAATACGCCAAACATGGATACGACGTCAAACTCGCTGAGTTGCCTCAAGTGTTCCGAGTCGGTAATAAACCCCTTCGAAATCGGGACGCCGAATCGTTCTGCGCCGATTTGGGCTGCCCGTTGATTGGTTTCAACCCCCTGGACCACCCAGCCACGCGCTCTCGCCGCAGCCAGTATCTCTCCCGTACCGCACCCGACATCCAGCCACTTTCCTTTCCTACCAAGTCTCTCCTCGACATAGCGCACCTTAGGGGCCGCCACCTGTTCGATCCTGTAGCCTGACACTTTCACATCGCCATACAAACTCTGCTCAACCTCATCGTAAAACGCAGAATTATAGAGACGCTCGATCTCCTGCGGCGTTGGAGGATTCTCGATATACACAAGGCTGCAATGAAGGCACTCCGCGTAACTGAAGTTATAAACCTCGACGAGAGGGGTCCGCCGATTGTTTCCACAGACAGGACAGGCACAAACATTCCTGCTGAGAGACTCACAAAACTGCCGGTTGGCTTCACAGGCAGCGGCCTTATCATGCTTGAGCTTGAGGATCGCCGGGTCTATTGGCTTGCCGCACAGTACTTCCATATCTCTAGCACTCCTCGCCCTAGAATCAGAGCTTGATAGAAATCTGAACTATTACATCACCTAGAAGCTATGGAATGATAAACACGCGTGCTGCGAATCGTAACCTTACCAACAGACCAAGAAGATATACTGTGATGTTTCCTTAGTATCTACTAGCTGTCCAAAATTCGAACTCGTCATCAATATCAATATGGAGCTTGTCTAGAACAGATTCTCGACTAGCACCTCTTGTACCGGGCGGGAAAGGCATCGCACACCGCTCCAGAGCGGTAAAGCATGTTTGTGGATTGTATCTTGGACAATGAGAAAACGGCCATGTTTCTCACTCCAGCCGACAACTCGCTTTCACCAATGCTCATCAGGGGATTTTGATATTCTCAAGAAACTAAATTTAGACGGACTCCTAAATCATATTGCGTGAAATCGAATAACTTGCAGCCATGCCCCGCTTGCTTGAGCACCGCCGCGGGAGTAGCAATCCCAACCGGTTTATTTCCCGTGCAATTGATTAGGATATATCATGAAGAACCAATGAGCCTTTTCCTTTCGCGGCCATTAGGAGCAGAACTGTGGTGATGTGCGGTGAGGAATCATATCCATTCATCGCGCACGACCATGAAGGCTTCGGCCGCCGGAAACCCGACTTCCATGCCGCGCTTCTGCGCCAACACCTCAATCCCTTTTGTCGACCGTGGGTGAGGAAACTCGCGCACCTCCCTTGCGTAGGCCCTCATCGCTGCGATCTTTCGATCGAGGAATTCATTAATGTTCACGTAGAAATTAGGTTGAAACACGTACTCAATAAACGGCGGCGATTGTTCGGTGGAAGAAGGCACCTCGTAGGCAAGCAGCCGGGATATTTTATGCTGTGCAATGGCACGACAAGCGATCAACGACGCATGGAACACCGCCCGGTGATCCTGGTTGGAATCGCCCCGATGATGGGTGTACACGACGGACGGCCCAATTTCCGTCACGCACTCTTCCAGCGGAACAATGATGTCCAACAGTCGCTCGTCCAGCAGCTCGTCCCGCAGGTCGAGGAACAGGAGGTTCTGATAACCGAGCACACAGGCTGCCCGGCGGGCAGCCGCCTTTTCTTCTTCCACCACGGCAGGATCGAATTGGTGATTGTAGGCCCGTTTGCAAGCGATGCAGACTGTCACCTCGTCTCCGGCCACCACGTGCTTGGCGATAGTCCCGCCCATACCCAAGATCTCATCGTCCATATGGGCTGAGATCACCAACACCTTCATGAACGACAACCTCCCAAGGCTGCCACCCGTTCCCTGATCAACCGGACAATCCGTTCGCAGCCGCGTCCATCCAGCAAGCTCTTGCCTCGAAGGCTGAGGCGTCTTCTCCATTCCAGATCTTCAGCAAGGCCGTCCACGGCTTTGGCCACCCCACTATAATCCAGGTCACCGCCGAATCCCAGGTTCACCATGGCACCAGCTTCTTCTAGACGCCGAGCGGTCTGGATCTCGAAGAGTTCGCCGCAGATCACCAGACTGGGCGTTCCCACCGCGGCCAGTTCAAACATGGTCACCCCCCCGGCCGTGATCGCAAGGTCGGCACGCCACATCAGGTCGGCCATGTTCCGTGCGTTGCGCACGACCGATACGTTCAGCCGCGAGGCGTCAAGTGCCTCCCGCAACTCTCCGTCATGCCGGAACGCAGGTCCCACCACCACCGTGCAGTGGGGGCGGCTGATCATGGCGTCCAGCGCCTGCACAATCTTGGGCGTGAAACCGTAGGTGTCGCTTCCTCCCTGCGTGATCAGCAGTTCCGTGACCGTCTTCCCAACGGTTCTGTCACGGCTGCGCATCGGCCGGAACTCATCTCGCAGCATGATGTATTCGGGACCCGTGACCGCTCCCGGTATAGGGTAGAGCGCGTTGATGTTCAGGTCGGCCCACTTGGCTCCTTCACCCGCGTCATCCACGGTGACGACGAAGGGGGACGTACCCTTGAGCGCCCTGACGTAGTCAGGCGGATTGTCCAGCTTGTTCACGAGAATGACGTCTGGACGGAATGAGTGATAGAGCTCCTGCTCGCACGCCAGTGAATCCACGGCACGAACGCGGTGCCCGCAATCCGCAATGGCCGTCGTCGCCTCTTCCCCTCCCGAGATGACAAAGAGGACCTCATCCCCGCCCCGGACACACTCGCCGGCAAGCGCGAGCGATCCATAGAGATCGCCCATGCCTTGCTTGTGATTTCCTTCTGTCCGGAAGGCGATCCGCACGCTAGATCAGCTTCTCCAAGATGATAACCTCATCGCGCTTGATCGCCACTTTGGCGCGCCTCCCATAGATCAGATAGGTCAGCTTCGGAGGCACCCCGAGCCCAGGCCGCTTCACGATTACCTTGTCCTCCGTGATGACCTCTCCGGCGGCGATGTTTGTACGCGCCACCGCGCTCTTCCTGGTCTCCAGTCGCATGGCCTGCTCCGTCAGGCCCGGACGCTTGACCCCGTCTCCAAGAGCCTGCTCCAGCTCTCGGATGGCCACGACGAGGGCTCTCATCTCTGCCGGATCGGCCGAAAAGAACGCATCCGGAACCTTCAGTTGCTTGTCCAAGGTGAAGTGTCGCTCAATCACGGTAGTCCCCAAGGCCACCGCGCCCAAGGCCGCGGTCAGGGTCGTGGTGTGGTCGGAAAACCCGACCGGAACCCCAAAGGCCTGTCGGAATGTCAGAATGGCGCGCAGGTTGACGAGACGGGGATCACGGATGGGATAGTTCGAGACGCAATGCAGGATGATGAACTGGTCGTTCCCGGTCGCCCGAATCGCTTGCACGGCTTCATCGACTTCGGCCAACGTTCCCATCCCCGTGGAAAAGATCACCGGTTTTTTCTTCTCGGCCACATACTTGAGAAACGGCAGATTCGTCAAGTCATCGGAACCGATCTTATAGGCAGGCACGTCCAACCGCTCCAGAAGCTCGACATCATCGAAATAGCTCGGGGTCGAGAACCCAATGATGCCACACTGACGCGCATGCTCAAAGAGTTCGCGATGGACTGCTTCCGAGATCTCATACCGCTTGAACTCTTCGAACTGATTGGTGGCTCCCGCTTCCGCAGGGAAGTCCGTGTTTCGTGACGTAATGGTCTCCGCCCTGAATGTTTGGAACTTCACCGCATCGGCCCCGCATGTCACGGCAGCTTCAATGGAGGCCTTGGCTTCCGCGACGGTATTAAAGTTATAGCCGATCTCGGCAACGATGAAGACCGGCTGTCCTTCGCCGACCAGTCTATTTCCGATCTTGACCTGTGGCATAGAACGATCAGCTTACTCGAAGACGTGCTCCATGGTTTTTACCCCGTCGCCTTTCAAGATGCCGAGGCTGGCAGGTCCGTAATTGAACAAGACATCGATCATTGACATGCAGGGGAGGAAGGGTTCATGGAGTTGCTGATAGATGGGATGGTGGAATTGTTGGAACACAAGGTTGATGCCGTGCTCGGCGAATTTCTCGTAATCCAAATAGTCCTTTCCGGAAATCCCAGAAATGTATGTTGTGGCCCCGACCGCCCTGCAAATCTCCAGCATCAACTCCCCCTTCTCTGAGGAGACCGGAAGAACGGAGGACTTGACAATTTCGACGTGAATGCCCAATGCTGACAACAAGTAGCGGATAATGGTTTCGTTCAGATCAACCAGCCGGGCCCAGTCTTTCATGTACAGCGATTCGAAGAATGCTGAGTGATCGCTGTAGTAAGCCGCCCTTCGATAGCAATGCTCGACACTATGCCGGCACTTCTCCCGCCAGCGGGGACTTCCTTCATTGTCGATCCGCACATCATTGATCGGCTGGTCATACTTGCCTTTGACCTTGACCGGAACCGTCACCCACACAACACCTTCACTCCCCCTGAGGCGGTTGCGATTTTGGAAATATCGCCGCCGGTACTGGACGTGATCCAGCATGACGAAGAGATCTGCCTGTCGAATCTTGTCAAAAAATCCCAGCCACGGGAGGTGTTCAGGTTGATGGATGGTCACGATCATGAGCCATTGCCTGGAATGGAGCCGAGTGGCAGTACAATCAGCGCCCAACAACATCCGGACGGTTGATCAACTTCTCCACCGGAAAGTACGCGTCGCCCATTTTTTCCAGCACGCGTTGCGTCTTGCGCGGAAGATAACAGTGCTTGCAGGGTTCCAGTAACTCGACTCCGCGGTGCCGTCGGTGAATAGCACGCGCTTCCTCCATCCTGGCGCCATGCCAGACGTCAAACAGGGAATCGGTATTCGCATCGCCCAGAGGGTGCGCGCCCATCTCGTCGTTTGAGCACAGAAGGATCTTCCCATCAGATCCGATCACCAGGCGCTGGTACAACACGGGACAGGTGAAGTTCTCCCAGTATTCAATGTCTGTATCCTTACGTAAATAATCCACCAGGGGATTGGAAGCAATGTGATCCACGTAGGACTCGAAGAGATCGTAGAACTCCCGCGCGCAATCCTTGATGGAAGGCCAGACCGGCTGAATCTTGATCACCGGTTTCACCGATCCCGCCTCGTCCTTGATCCGTTTGTAGGCCTTGATCTTCTCGACCGCCTCCTGAAATCTTGCGGGCGCGCGGATCTCCTCGTATGTCTTGCCCATCCCATCGAAGGAGATTGTGAGCCAATCCAAGCCTGCTTCCATGATTTCCTTGAACATGGCGGGCCCAAGCCGCAACCCATTGGTGAGGGTCGAGACCTCTTTGATTCCGGCTTTCTTGGCATACCGGATCATCTCTACGATGTGCTTGTTCAAGAAGGGCTCCCCTCGGAGGCTGAGCCTGATCGAGTAGCATCCATAACGCGTGCACTCGTTCACGATCTTCTTGAACAGATCAAATGACATGAGCTTCTTCTTGACGCTCTGATCGAACTCTTCCGTGACGGTATAGCACATCGGGCAGACCATGTCACAAGCCGCCGATAGCTCGACATCCACGTGATCTGGAAAATCCGGAACGTAGCGCAAGCGGGGATAGACGTACCATCTAAAGCGATTTTGGAGATATGCCGAAAAATGCCCGGACCCACGCCTCCAGTTAAACTGGAAGCGCTTCCACCTGGATAAATGAACCTGATCTTGATTGATCTTCACCGGTTTCCAATCCTACTTCAAGATAGCATCCACACGTCCCCAATCAGCCTCAGCGCTGGCCACCCTGGCCTTGTACCACTCGATATATCGTCGTATCCCTTCATCAAAGCTGACCTTCGGCTCCCATCCCAGCTCTACCTTGGCTCGCTGGCTGGAGACTTCTTTGCCTGAGAAGTCACCAGGCCGGGCCGGAACATATTCAACTTTTACGTCTCCAATGATCCGTTGAATTGTTTCAGCAATCTGCTTAATCGTCACCTTTTCACCGCCGTCCAGGTTGTAGATCCTGTTCTCGGCGACGGATTTGAGTGCTAGGACATTGCCCTCAGCCAGATCTTCGACATACACAAACTTTCTGAATTGCGAGCCATCCCCCGATATGGTGAGCGGTCCCCCCTTAAACGCCTTCCCGACAAATATCGGCACGACCGCGCCATCCCGTGCCCGCGGCCCATAGGGGATTCCATAACGGAGGATTGTCACTCCAACGTTGTAGAGCTTGCTATACGATTGACAATAATATTCGGATGCGATCTTGGTCGCAGTGTAGAGGTGCGTAGGGGCACGCAGTGGCGTCTCTTCATCTACATATAGCTCGGCCACCTCACTGTATACCCATGTTGTACTTCCGTAAATAATGCGTTTAACCCCAATTGACCGGCGCGCAGCTTCCAGGACATTGATGGTTCCACGGACATTGATAGACTCGGCATAGTGCGGCTCCTCATAGACATCCTTTACATCGGCAATTGCCGCCAGGTGAAAGACGGCGTCGACGCCGTTCATAGCCATGCGGATCGCTTCTGTGTCAAGCAAGCTTCCATGATAGAACTCGACATCCTTACGGAAGGTCGGCACCACCATGTCAAAGACCCTGACTTCGAAGCCCTTGTCTCGCAATTTATCCACCACATGGGACCCGATGAACCCTGAACCTCCAGTGACAAGTACTTTCATCGCTGAGCATCTCCTTGTAGTTAATCTTCAGCCACGGGATTGTAATACAATGGAACGCACCAATGGTTCCCGACCACCCATTCGGCATTGGGGTAGGACCCATCGCGATTCATGATAGCATGGCACAGCTTGTCATAGACTTTGCCGGTAGACTTCTCGATCGGCTCAAACACGAGGTATTTGTACAACCCGGACACCATTCCGTCGGGCAGTCTGAGCCTACGCGCATAGCGGGGGTGGAGGTGTTTCTCGGCCACCTCGTTCTTCCAGGACGTGATTTCATCCATTCGGTCTACCTGAATTGCTCCCAACGCGGCCGTGAACTCCGACATCCGGTAGTTCAGTCCTTCCACCTCATGCTCGAACTTTCCGTAGTTCCGATACTTCCTGGCAAATTCGATGAGAGCCTGGTGCTTGGAGACCAGCATACCCCCTTCGCCGGTGGAGATGGACTTGGTGGCATAGAAGGAATAGACCCCGGCATCGCCCCAGGTGCCAGGTCTTCTTCCGTTCCAGGAAGCGCCGTGTGCATGCGCGCAGTCTTCCAGTAGAACAATTCCCTTGGACCGGCAGAACTCGACAATCCGGAGTGTATCGAATGCAATATGTCCGCCGATATGTACCAGCCACACGGCCGCCAGTTCATGCTTGGATGCCGCCGCTACCACGGCCTCGTAACTGAGGCACAGATCCGTACGATTGCAGTCCGCAAAGATGACCTCTGCGCCAGCCTTCACGACCGATAAGGGCGTGGCCATGAAGGTGTTGGTGGGGCACAGGACCTTCTTTCCTCTGACCTGAAAGTATTCTAAACAGGCCATGGCCGCCCCGCTCCAACTTGACGTCGCCACGGCGTCAAGGCCATTCCACTTTGCCCACTTTTCCTCAAAGAGCTGGGTGAATCGCCCTTCGGCCCACTTCTGGCTGGCGAGGATCTCGTCCCAGCAATCCAGCACTCGCTTCTTGTCCCGCTGGTCAAAGCCGATCTTGAACTGGCTGTAGTTCACTGTACGTACTGCCTCCCGGAATTTGAATTGCCTTCTCTAATGACATACGAGCCGGCCGTCACGTGTTAATCAAGAAGCGGCAAAAGAACGCTGTGAACTTAGTCAAGGATTCCCGGACAGACTGGGCATAATAAAGAATGCCTAGCTCCTCGGTGGTGCGTTGATGGAAGGGCACTAACCATCACACCCTAGGAGCAGCATATCAAAGCCCGCTTAGGCATGCTAGTACTATGGCTGATGAACCCACGAACATTACCAGGCCTGTCAGTTGGTCGGCGTGTTGTTAAGACCTAGTGTTGATAGAGACTGATACAAGTACTGTGCTGCTTTCGCATGTCCTTGCCGGTTCCAATGCCAGTCCACATGGAAAAAATCGGGCTCTTGAAAATCGGTGGCATTGGACAACACAGGGATCTGATGCTTCGCCCCGAACTGGTATACGAGTCGGTCCATGTGGGAGGAGCCAATCTGCCCCTTTTCCGGAATGATGTAAAGAACCATCGGACGCGGCCTGGCCACGCTCCACAACATTTCTAGAGAGGCGTTGAATCTCTCGTCACTCCGGGTGTAATCCCTCTGACCATGGCTATAGACACTGGCTTTATGTGAAAGCTCCGCATCGTGGGCAAGCCGATCGCGAATGAAGGCAACAAGGTATGACTGCCTTAAAAGGTTGCGTGCAAATGAAGGTAACTTGGCTGCCGCATTATCTCGCATCCAGACGCCGTCAGCAGTGATAATTTCTCCAGTCCGTATAACCTTTTCCGGCAGCGTGTGTGTTCCTCTCGGCAGTTCCTGATCGGCATAAAACCACGTGTTCAAGTTTACGTCGGCGTAATCGTTCTGATATAGACCGACGATGATCAGCTGGGGGTCGATGGTTGGGCCGTGCTTGGCAAACCACAAGGCGTACGAATCGGGAGAATAGCCATCGGCAAATCCTGCATTGACAAATTCATACTGGCGATCAAACAAACGCTCTAGAATCGCGCAAAAGGATTCGTTATTCTCCACTCCGAATCCGAATGTGAACGAATCGCCCAGACACAGGATGCGAGGCCTGGAAAAGTCGATCTCATCGTCTCGCAATCCCCGGCTGTTGGTAGTCACGGTAGTATCAAACTCCAACATCCTGAAGCGCGAATGGTTGTTGGGACGCAATTCAAATGGCAAATAGGAGCTTGCCCTAAAATGAGACATGGTGATTGCTTGTGGCCTATACGCATCACCGATGGTCGGCTGAATAATACGAAGAAGTATCTCGCTGAGAATCAAGGCCGAAACAAGTGAGGCCACCACCGTTGCGGTGATAACAAAAGCCTCCTTCTTATTGCAATGCATACACATTCATTATGTATCCATTCCTTCGGAAAAGTGAACTGAGTTAAGGTGCAGGGCTAGCAGCGACCGCTATGCCGTTAAGGTCTCTGCGGGACGTTGAAGACCGGCAACGAAGACACCAACCGAGATATCGCCTTGCGCTTTCAAGCCCTTATCCTCTTACCCATTGTAGCGAAAGCGATTGACAACGTTCTTGATGCCGGCGCCAATCTTTGTCGGCGCGCCGAGACACTTTTTGCACGCCTCAAAATGCAGTCTGCCCGTTCTGTGTAAGCCATCAAGAACGGCTTGATTGCGATCGAGAATCGAAATGAGATCCTCGGAAAAAATGTTGCCTAAGCCTGTAAAGCCTTGATAATCCAAGCAACAGCACGTCACGGTACCATCGGCGAGGATCCCGATTATATCCGTGCCGCACAGCGATCGCTCCACGGGGTAGTTTTTCGAGATGCGGCGGCCGTTAATGAACCGCTTATAGGTGACACTGTTGTTTCCCTTTAGTACGTATGCGGTTTCCCACCCGATTTGGTATCCACTGCCGGAATAATACTGCTGAATGCATTCGTCCAGATGCTTGACTGAGAACTTAAACGAACGTGAGTGCTTCTCGATGAGCTCTAGGAAGTTGATAAGATATGGCCGGAGATTCTTTGGCGTCTCGTCGTTGATGGTCGGGTC
>Ga0194120_10005151_pt1 | contig 19491 bp, 17 predicted proteins | sample TA2MahCa65mmetaG_FD_148642 | JGI IMG/M metagenome (GOLD analysis project Ga0194120, IMG submission 148642) | Freshwater microbial communities from Lake Tanganyika, Tanzania - TA2015019 Mahale Deep Cast 65m | ecosystem: Environmental > Aquatic > Freshwater > Lake | place: Tanzania: Lake...
CCTCCCAGGCGGGGAGATCCGTCCGGCGTCGCAGCGACCAGTTCCCCTCCTGGGAGGGGCGAAGGGGTGGGTGAGTTCATGACAGGAGAGCGTTTGCCCATCAACTGATAAGGACGCGTTCCACCGCGTCCCTGAAATTGTTGGTTCGATTCGCCGAGTAAAGTCAGGGACCGAGTGGAATCGGTCCCTACCAGGTCTTCGAGGAACTCACTTCTTGCCCAGCTCGCGTCCGATCTTCTTGAGGGGATCAATGTTGAGCTTCTCGCCTACGACCGCGATCTTCTCCGGTTTGATGTCGCCGACGATGTTCACCAGAACCGCTTCCTTTCTGCCATCAAGGACAGTGACGACCAGGCCTTCGATGGTTTCTTCGCCGCGGGTCTTGAGAAAGACGCCAACGTCTTCGCCCTTCTTTTGCACGGTCACGATGCGTTCCCAGCCCTTGGTGTCGAGATCGTCGCGGATCGATTAAATCCTCTTCTCGACATCCGCGCGGTTCTCCTCGGTCAGGCCGATGACGTTGACGCGGACGAGATGAAGGCCGCGAAGCAACTGCGCCACCTCCGGCTCGATTTTCTCCGCCAGGCGCGCGGCCATTGAGATGAGGTTGTTCTTGACGTGAACCTCGACGAATTCGCCCGAGGTGGGCGGGGCGAATTTTCCGAAATTAACGTATCCGGGTGGAGGGCTTTGCGCGGCGGCATTGAGGCTCAGGAGCACGGACAACGCGGCCAAACTGAGGAGGGATCGAGTCGGGTGTTTCATAGCATTCACAAGCGTTTCAGGTTTCTGTTCGGGGACCAGCGTCCCCGTCAGCCTGAAATACCCGGCTGCGCCCTGGATAGTTTCAGAAACTTGCTCGGAAGCGAGTCGTGCGCCGCGCGTGTCAGTTGGCGGCGGCGGCGGTTTGGCCGCCGGGACGCGGCTTCGGCTGGGCTTTCTCCCATTGTTCCTTGCTGACTTTCCGCGTCTCGTGAAGGAAAACGAAAGTGCCCTTCTTGTTGCCGACCACAATGTCCGGCAGCTTGTCTCCGTTGATATGTCCGGCCAGCACCTGCGTGCCGATGCCGGAGTTGTCGTCGATCTGATACGGCACGAAATCGATGCTCTTGTCTTTGCCTCGAACAAGCTTGAACCAGTAGAGAACCGCCGGCGCGTTGGGGTCCGGATCTCCGTGAGCGCCATGCGCCCAGAATCGTTTGCCGGTGACGATGTCCTTCAAACCGTCGCCGTCCATGTCGATCAGATCGATGGCGTGAGGCTGCGAGAACACCACGCCGTATTTGTTAGGCATGGGCGCTTTGTCCTTTTCGGTTTGCTTGTTGAGGATGATGTGTTCCCGGAAAGAAATCTCTCCGCTTTCCCGGACCTGCTCGTTCCAGACCAGGCCGTAGCCGTGCGCGGCAATGCACGTGATCACATCGTTCAAGCCGTCGCCGTTCACGTCATAAGCGTACATGTGCGCGCCGCCGGAGCCGAAGTTGTGTTTGTGGTGTTTCCAGACCGGGTCGCCGGCGAGCGACGCGGGTTGTTCCCACCAGCCGTCTTTTTCAAGCAGGTCCAGGCGCCCATCGCCATTGACGTCTCCGACTCCCATGCCGTGGGTGAACTTGTGGTACTTGTTGTTGGGGGAAATGGCGTGGAACGTCCAGGGTCTGGATGGTGCGCTCCAATCCGGTTCGGCATAGCCGTACGCGCCCTTGGAACTGCAAACGATTTCCGGTTTGCCGTCGCCGGTGATGTCCGTGAACGTCGGCGACTCGTTGTCCGTGACGTCCAGCACGATGTGTCGTTGCCAGTGTCCGTCGCGCCCCTGGGGGTTTTCGTACCAGGCGGAGACATCGCCCGGAAAGCCGAGGATCAAAATGTCCGTCCAGCCGTCTTTGTTGAAATCGTCCGTGAAGGCGAAAAAGTTGTCCGCGTAAGCGTTGTTGGCGCCGAGCGCGCCCTCGAAACCTTCGATCGCTTCCTCTTTGCCGTCGGCGGACTTCTTCTTGAAGGGCGCGGTCCCGGCTGGTGATTTGCGCGTGGTCGGCGCGTATTCGTGGCGCTTCTGAAAACCGGGGCCTTCGTACCAATACGGTCCGGAGACAATGTCGTTGACGCGATCGTGGTTGAAATCCCCAAAGCTGGCGCCTTCGGACCAGAATTTGTCAGTCAGTTGGATTTTCTTGAATGAATGGAGAACGTAATCGCCGGCCGCCGCAAGGGAAGCGCCCGACAAAGTCAAAGCCAAGGCAAGGGGAAGTTTCATAGTGGCCTATCTCTCGCAGTTCTCCGACACCCGGTCAAGCGGGATGGTGGGGGATGGTAGGGCTGGCAGTGCATCCACGAGTTGTCGCCGTCCACGTAGCGCAGAGTTGCACTCTGCCGTATCGCAGATTTGGAATCTGCGGCACGCCGGCCAATCCGGTGCGGTCGGGTGAGTTTGTCGCGCAGCCGACTGCAAGTCGGCGATACGGCAGATTGAAAATCTGCGCTGCGCTTCACCGCCAACTTGCGGATGCACCGGTAGCGCTGTGTTTGTGGCTGTGCTGAGTGCGGGAGTGCGGTTTAGCCGTATCCATTCAGCTCAACCACGAATGAACACGAATCAACACGAATTCGGACGAAGATGAAGTGGCGATGAAACGAGGCAGCGTCGAGTCACGAAAAAGGAGACCCTTGACGTGGACCTCGAGAAAGCGCCGGAACCCGGTTATTCGTGGTTATTCGTGGTTCCTGACTGGATTGTTACGGCTTAAGGTTGACTCGAACTACTGACGAAGGCCAAAATCAGGCTGCTATGAGCACCACCCATTCTCTTTCCAATCGGTTGCCAGCCGTTTCAATCGCCTTCGCGCTAAGCGCGCTTGTGCTGGTCCCAATGAGCCAGGCCCAAGCTCAACGCTCGGAAGCGTCTCTTCCAAAATTGCGCGAAGCTCTAACTTTCCATGCCTCCTTCGACACCGGCGTCGATGCCGATTTCGCAGCCGGAGACCGCCAGCTTTACTGGGCGCCCTCGATGAAACATCCCCGCACGGGCAAACCGGGCTTGCCGGAAACCGGCGTCGTGACGCACGAAAAAGGAAAGGGCCGCTTTGGCGACGCGCTCCGGTTTCACAAGAAAGCGCCGGAGATTGTGTTTTACCAAGGCGAGAAGAACATCGCTTACCGGACGCGCGACTGGAGCGGCACGGTCTCGCTCTGGCTCAAGACCGACCCGCAAAACGACCTGGCGCCGAGTTTTTGCGATCCGATTCAGATCACGCCGCGCGAATGGAACGATGCGGCGTTCTTCGTCGAGTTTGAGAAGAGAACCAACTCGATTCCATTCCGCCTGGGAGCTTATGCCGACTTCAAAATCTGGAACCCGGAGAATCGCGAATGGGGCAAGATTCCGTTCGAAGAAAAACCGCTCGTCCATATTCATCAGCCGCCGTTCCAGGGCGATCAATGGACCCACGTCGCGTTCGCCTTCGAGAATTTCAACACCGGCCAGAAAGACGGCGTGGCGAAGCTTTACTTGAACGGCAAACTTTACGGAATGCTGAGTCCGCGCGAGCAAACGTTCACCTGGGACCCATCGAAGGCTTTGATCATGCTCGGGCTGAGTTACGTCGGGTTTTACGATGAGGTGGCGATCTTCAACCGCGCCCTGACCGACGCCGAAATTCAGTCGCTTTACGGACTGAGAGAGGGCGTGCGTGCGTTGCGGTGAGAAGTCGCTGGTGCGTCGCGAGTTTTTGAAATGACTTTACTCCGGCATCGGGCCGTGGGGATGGGAATGGAAAAGGCTGTGCGGTTTTTCCAAACCGTGCGCGAGCATGAGCGGTTCGTCTCCCAGAATCTGTTCCGTCTCGCCGCTCGCGACCACGCGTCCGCCGTCGAGCACAAACACCCGGCGGCAGAGCGCGAGGATCATTTCCAGATCGTGGCTGGCGATGAGTTTCGTGGCGGACAAGGAGCGGCACAGGTCGATGAATTCCCGGCGCCCGCGCGGATCAAACCCGGCGGTCGGCTCGTCAAACAGCAACACGTCCGGCTGGCACGCGAGCACTCCCGCCAGACACGCGCGTTTTTTTTCGCCCAGACTGAGGTGTTGCGGGATGCGCTTTTGAAATCCGTGAAGCTGCACTGCGGCCAGGGCCTTGGTCACGCGGTCACTTAGTTCGCTGTCGGTCAAACCCAGTTGCCGCGGTCCAAACGCCACATCCTCCTCCACCGTCGCCGAGAACAACTGGTCGTCCGGATCTTGGAAAACCAGCCCCACGCGCCGCCGGATATCGGACAGCGTCGCCTCCGCCACCCCCTGCCCGTCGATCGCGACTGATCCGCCTTGCCCGGGCAATCCGAGCAAGCCGTTCAAATGGAGCAACAGCGTGGATTTGCCCGCGCCGTTCGGGCCCACCAGTCCAACGGTTTCGCCGTGCTGAACGCGCAAGCTCACGTCGCGCAAAGCCACGCGCCCGTCGGGGTAGGCAAATGTCAAGCGTTCAACCGAGATCATTTTAAACCTCAGGTCGCGCGATACCCTCGCGCGAGCATGGCGTGGTGGATGCGCTCGGCGCGTTCATACGCGCGGATGAAAAGGCAGCCCAATGATTGCGCGAGCAGTTTGAACCGGGCGCGCCGTCCCAGGCGAAAGGTCCTGGCCTCGCGCGCCAGGTGCATCTTCCGCCATTCGAGGGAAAGAACAGAGGCATACCGCACCAGGAATGCGAACACCTCCACCCAGATCGCGGGGAAATGAAGCCGCCGCAAACCGCGCGTCAGTTCAATCATCGACGTCGTTTGCGTGAGCAGAAAGAGAATCCAAACGCTCAAAAACGATTTCAGCACGAGATTGCCCATGCGCAAGGGCCATTCTGGCTGGCCCAGAAGTCCGGCCGCGGTCAAGCCCAGGAACGGCCACAGCAGCCGCGTCCGCCGCAACAGCAAGCCCAAGGAAATTCCCAACCCCCGCGTCGCCAGCGCCAGGACCACCGCGGAAGGCAATTGCCAGATCCAAAGGTGTATCGGGAGCAGGGCGACGCACGAAACCCAGACGAAGGCCGTCACGATTCGGGCCGAAGGACTGCATGCGTTGAATCGAGCGTGCACAGCGTACGTGTTTAGCGTTCGATAAATCCCAAGGCGCGGGTTCGAAGTCCGCTTCCTTTCCCCTCACCCTGGCCCTCTCCCCCCTGGCGGACCGACGCCGGGAGTCGGTTCCCCCTCTCCCCAAGGGAGAGGGCCTGGGTGAGGGGAAAGGAAGCGGAAATTTCACCACGATTCCAGAATTGTCCGAAGCGCGAAACATGTAACTGCGCACCCGGCGCAACTTGACTTTCATTCCGCATGCGATTCGGAGCGCGGACGGCGCAGCCAGCGCGCCAGACCCAGGATCAGAACGAACGTCAGCGCGGTGCCGCATCCCACTGCCAGCGAAACCGCGAGCCATTCAGGAGCGCTTCCCGGCAGCGTGTAATCGGCCAGCGGCGCCGGCCAGAAAGCCGCCGCTCGATCCTGGAAATTCAGACGCGCGGCGACGGCTTCCAGCGCATCGGGCAAAGTCGATGCAAACGGCGCCGCCAGCAACGCGATTCCCAGCGCGAACGCCAGACCGCACAGGACGTGCGCCCAATTCAGAGGTTCCGGCGCGGCCGCGCGCGCGGCGGCCTGGTGCGGGCGCAAGATCAAATCAGGCCGCACCCGAGCGAGAAAGGAAATCATTGCCGCCGTGATCGCGGCTTCGCCCAGGCCAATCACCGCGTGAGCAACCAGCAGCGGGGGCAGAATCACCGGCAATTTCACGGTACCCGCTCCCGCCAACTCAATCGCGCACGCGACCGCCGCGCAGAGAGCGGAAAACCAACTTGCAATTGCCGCCGGCAAAACCAGCCCTCGAGCGCTGCGGACCCATCGCGCCAGGAATTGGAAAACGAAGTAGCCCGTTCCCACGCCGACCAAACCCAAGTTCAGGAAGTTGGCCCCGAACGTGGTGATTCCTCCGTCTTGAAACAGAACGCATTGAACCAACAGAACTGTCGCCACGACGAGCGCCGCGCCGCTTGGGCCCAGCACGATCGCCGCCAGCGTGCTGCCCAGGAGGTGGCCCGATATGCCGCTGCCGATTGGGAAGTTCACGGTTTGGCCCGCGAACAGAAACGCGGACATCACGCCGAGCAGAGGAACTGTTTTGTCCGAGCCGCTCGCGCGGATTCGGCGCATCGCCAGAGTCAGCCCGGCGCCGGCCGCGCAATAGCTCCCCAGGCAGGTCTTCAGATCAAGAAATCCGTCCGGTATATGCACCGGTGAATTTTCGGTCGGCCCGTGAATTTTGGCAAGACAGAGGAAGGGCGTTTAAGGCGGTCGGCTTGACCAAGGTCAAAGCGAAGTCATCCTTCCCATCACGACCCCTGAACCGGGTAGGGCGAGTCCGTCCCGGCGAGCCGCTCAACGTGCTTGGAACACGTCCAACTCGGCTCGCCGGGGACAGGCTCTATTCTATGATGGCGCTCAGCACGATCGAAGGAAAGGGCAAAGGCCGTGCCAGGCGATGAGCCAAGCGCTCCCGACGTCAGGCGTGTTCTGAGCCTGGCGGCATGAACCTTTTTAACCTCGTTCAGGACAACAAGTTTTCCGGGGACCGGTGGACTACTGCCTTTGAGTTGAGTTGATGCGAGATACGGAGCGTGTCCGCGCCTGGGATTCACCTGTGCCACATCTGGGAAGCCGAGTGTTCCCTGGGAACAATGGATAAAGTCGCACGGTTCGGAGAGGAAGGAGCTTCCCATAAACCGTCTGTTCGGACCGCGGCCTTTAGGCCGCTTCAACGCTCGACTGCGGAGAGTGCGCTAAAGCAGCCTAAAGGCTGCGGTCCGCACGGTCTTCGGCTCATGCGCCGTGGGCACGGCTTCTTGGCCAAGGCGGCTTCCCATGAACGCTGCCCCCTCACCTGTTCCCTCCCACGAACGCTCGACAGTCGGCGTGGAGTGAAGGCACGATGCTCACACGTCAGCCATGCGAAGACGAACTCGTGTTGTCATCCTGCTCCTGGCCGTCGGCTTCGCCCTGGCCATCGGTTTCTTGATGCAGTTCAAGTTCGAGGCTGCGAGCCTGGAGGCTCTTTTGCAGAGAAGCGGCTTGGCGGCGCCGATTGTCTTCTCCTTGCTTATGATCCTCGGCATTCTCGTTTCGCCGATTCCGACTTCACCGCTGACGATTCTTTCGCCGAAGCTGTTTGGGATTTGGGGCGGCCTCCTAATCACGCTCATCAGTGCGACCGTCGGCGCGGCGCTGGCTTTTTTGATTGCGCGCAAGCTGGGAGACGGTTTCTTCACGCGCTTTCCGAAATATCACCGGTTCCAAAACCTGGTGCCCCGCGACGTGACGGCGTTCGCGATCTTCCTGCTGCGCCTTCCGCCCAGCCCGACGTTTGACCTGGTGAGCTATCTTGCGGGACTGACAAATATTTCGATCGGGCAATTCCTCCTGGCGACCTTCCTGGGCATGATCCCGGTCACGGCGACGCTTTGCTTCCTGGGCAGTGTCACGCCGACGGCCTGGCTGTGGCCGGGCCTTGTCGGGCTTATACTCTTCTCGCTCGTAAGACTTACAAGAACCAGACGAATAGGCCCGCCAAAGCTCGCCCAAATGGAACAGGAGTGCGCAGAGCAAACGAAGAACAACGAGAGGCAAAGCAATGGCTCTTAACGCTCCGTTTGCTCCTGGGATTGCTGCCTTTTCTTCGAAGATCGTTGCCAAACAGCACAGGCTTAATTAATTAATTATATTACTAAGCCGACCATGAAATCAATCGCGCCACTTGGCATTCGTTGTCTCGTCCTGCTTTTCATCCTGTCAGGATGGCTTTGCGTCTATTCAACTCAGGCCGCGCCTTCGCAAGACCCGCTCCAAGGCCACCTCATCAAAAAACCCGGCTTGTTCAAATCACTGACCGAGCCGCCCTGCTCCTATTGCTCCACCGAAAACCGCAAGGGATTTGTCGATGGCATCGACCGCGTGCTCGCCTGGATCCGCGCGGCGCATAACGGCGGCGCCATCCCGCTGCGTCATTTCCTCTCCGGCCCGCGTGTGATCAATGACACCTACGGTTTGTTTTTCTTCGACGCCGACGGCGGCTACGTGAGCGCATTCAAGAAGGATTACGGTTACGAATTCTACGGCTGGCTCAACGGCGTCATGATTGTCAAAGGCCCGGACGGCACGCTTTGGTCGGCGCTCAGCGGCGTCGCTCTCGACGGGCCGAAGAAAGGGCAGCGGCTTGAGCGCATCCCCAACTTCATGACGGAATGGGGCTACTGGCTCATGCTGCATCCCGAGTCCACGGCGTACAATCTTTACGACGGAAAAAAATATTTCGTCACCGATCTACCCCAGGAATTGAGCCGCGAAGCCAAGGAATCGATGGGCCAGGGCGATTCCCGTTTGCAGCCGCTCGCGCCCGTGCTCGGCGTCGAGCTGGGTGGCAAGAGCAAGGCCTTTCCCTTGAATCCAAACCAGGAACGGGCTTGTTACACCGACGAATTCGGTGGAACCGCATTTGCGGTGTTCTGGTATAAACCGACCCAAAGCGCCGTGGCGTTCAAGAGCCATCTGGATGGACGGAAACTCACCTTTTATGCGGACGACATTTCGCCGGAAACCGCTCCATTCAAAGACAAGGAAACCGGAACACGCTGGACGCTGGCCGGTCGCGCTGTGGACGGGCCGCTCAAAGGCAAAGAACTGGAGTGGGTCCCCGGCGTTCAGTGCCGCTGGTACGCCTGGGCCGCGACTTATCCAGAGACTGAAGTGTTCCGCACCATTACCCAATAAACCACGGCGCAGCCCGACTCGGTGTTCCTTCCGGACAGGCGGTTGAGCAAAAGGCAACGAAGAAAACAAAGTTGAGGGTTGGGAGCGGAGCTCTCCTGCAATGGAGCAGGGACGGAGTCCGAGTCTTCGTTTCCTTTTGTGGAATCTGGAGGTTTGCGACTAGAAAAAACTGGCGAGAGCTACTCCCAAAAGCGTCAGCAGCGCCGCCAATTCCAACGCGGAAACACCAAAAGCCGTCCACGCCAGTTTCCGATCCGGCGCCCGGCGACGCGCGCGCGCGGAATAACCGAACGCCAACGGCACGCCCGCCATCGTGACGCTTGGACCAAGCGCCGAAAGCGGGTGTCCTCAGCAAAAGACGAACCCCAGTCCAACGCCAAGCAGGGGCAGCGCGCACAACCCCAAAGCCAGCTTGCCCGACAAGACGCCGGTCGCCCGGCCCAGCAGGAGCGCCCCAAGTCCGCCCACCAGGAGGCTCACGAAAAAAATCATCCCGCTCATATTCGTCCTTTCTATATCTCAAAATCCGAAATCCGAATATCGAAATCCGAAACAAATCCGAACGTCCGAATACCAAATACCAAAGGGTTCGACACCGCATCGCCTCCTTTGTTTCGGTAGTCTTGCGTTTTCGCTTCGGATTTTCCCTATTTCTGCCTCAACACGCGCTTATCCCCATCCCGCCGCGTGACGCCTTCCTTGTCGAGCCGTTCCAGCAGCGGCACCACGATGCGGCGGCTGGCGCCAATCGCCTGGCGCAACTCGCTCACGGTCGCGCTTCCTTGGGCTTGGAGGAATTGCCTCACGGTCTGCGTCGCGCGCGCATAAGCGTCGGCCAGCAGCACAACTTCATCGCCGACTTCCACCGCTTCGCCGGTCTCGATCAGAAAGCGCAAGGCTTGCTGGGAAGTGGCCTCCGGCGCGAGTTCCTTCCGCGAAGGCGGCTCAAGGGGCTTCGCGGACAAAGTTGTGCGGAGCCGGCCGCCTGCGGCTTGAAGCTGCGGCGGCAACGCCGGCCGATGCGTCCCGCGGCGAATAGCCGTGCCGGCCTGCGTGAAGCCGTTCTTGCCCAGGTCAGCCACGAGCACATCGAAAAGCTCGGCCGACGGCAATGAAGCTTCCACCGTCCGGCGGAGTTCGCTCAGCGGAAGACCGAGGTGCTGCGGATGGCTTTTATGGTGTGCCTCGATCGCCTGTGCGGCCTGGGTTCGCAACGTTTGCCACCAACCCGCATCCGCCAGCGATTCCCCGGCAGCAATCGCTTTCCCGTGCTGGAGAAGTTGCGCTGTCGCGTCGGCGATTTCGGACGCGCTGAACCTCGATTTGGTTAGCAACGACCCGCGACGCACCGCTCCGTCGCGGGCGAGTTGGGATGCTGCATAGGCTGGCGGCTGATCGCTTCCGCTCGCCCGCGCCTCCAACAACTTGCGTTGCGCTTCGCTGCGAAATCGCTTGCGGCTCGCCTCGGCATCCAGGATTACGCCGCCGGCCAGCGTCCATTGTTCCGACCAATCACGGACGATGAAGCGGTCGCCGGCCAGCGCAAAGAGCGGTGACTCGCAACGAAACTGGGCCAGCGCGCTCTCACCGGCCTCCAGCGCGCCGCGCGTGTGCAGCGAAACCCGCGCCGCCACATTGCCGCTCCCGTGGTGGACGCGCACGAGAGTCCCGTCCTTCAAAGGTCGCGCTCCGCCTGACTTGCTCTCGCGCAGACGCGGCGATTTGGTCAGGAGCACGTCGAGTGTGTCGGAAGCCGCGCCCAGCTCGGAGAGCGTCACGACGTCGCCGCGCTGAATGCCTTCGCTTTCCTGTTCCGAGTGCCGCGCGATATCCGGAAGATTCAGCGCCGTGCGCGTGCCCGGTCCGGCGGATTCGACTTCGCGATTGTGCGACTGCAAACTCCGGATTCGGCTCGCCTTCCCCGCCGGTTGAATCACCACGGCCTGACCTCGCTTCAGAATTCCTCCAATCAGCGTGCCCGTGACCACGGTGCCAATGCCGTGGAGGACGAAGACGCGATCGACGGGCAAGCGCGGCTTGGCGATGTCTCGCGGGGCGGGTGTCTCGGACAACACCTGCGTCAACGCCAGTTTCAGTTCCTCCAGACCGGTCCCTTTGATGACAGACGTGGGAACAATCGGGGCTTGGGCAAATGGAGTTCCCTCAAGCTTCGCGCGCACTTGCGCGACGGCGTCGGCCAAGTGCGCTTCAGTTTCGGCCAGGTCGCTCTTGGTCAGCGCCACGACGGCGCGCGAAACGCCGAGGTAAGTTAGAATCTGGAGGTGTTCCTCCGTTTGCGGCATCCACCCGTCGTCCGCCGCGACGATAAACAGCGCCAGATCGATCGAGCCGACGCCTGCGACCATGTTCTTGACGAAATCTTCGTGGCCGGGGACATCGACGATGCCGAGATGAAAAGTTGAGGGCTGAGGGCTGAGAGTTGAGAGTTCCAAAAAGGCGAAACCGAGGTCAATGGTGATGCCACGGGCTTTTTCTTCAGGCAGGCGGTCGGGATCCGTGCCGGTCAGCGCTTTGACGAGCGCGCTTTTGCCGTGATCGACGTGCCCGGCGGTCGCCAGGATGTAGTGCAGCGTGGACATGCCGGGAAAGATACTGGAAGGGAAACTCGTGGCAAAGGTTTCATGCCGCCGACTTCACATGGAAACCGATCTCTCGCCGGGTTTGAGCGGGTGGAGTGATCAACTGTTTGATCGCGTTGAAAATCCGTTGAATGGCTTCATCGTGAGAGGCGAACTTCTTTTCCAATGCGGCCAACTGGCGAGCCAATTCAGCGTGCGAGGCCAGGTAGCCGCGCAACCGGACGAAAGCGCGCATGATTTCGACATTCACTCGGACAGCGCGCTGGCTGCGGAGAACGCTGCTCAGCATGGCGATACCCTCCTGAGTGAAAGCGTACGGCCGATAGCGGGTGTTGCGTTTGGAAGCGGTTCCAGATTGGAACCGGAGAATTCCCGAAGGACTCAACGATGCGGTTCCAAATTGGAACCGCATACTTTGCACTTCCCGGGAGCTGAGCTGGAACATGAAGTCCGGCGGAAAGCGCTCGCGATTGCGTTTGACCGCCTTGTTGAGGGCTTTGGTTTCGACGCCGTACAGCTTCGCGAGGTCCGCATCGAGCATGATTTTGCAGCCCCGCAATAAATGGGTGCGGCTTTCGATACCTGCCACCGGGATCAGTCGGCTCTCCTTGGACATTGCGGCGACATCATAAACGACCGGTCCGATATCGCAAGGCCAAACTCACTCCTGAGCTACGGCAGCAGAAACTGCTCGAATCACTTCGCTGTCTTGGACCGCGAAGATTGTCCGCAGATCAAGCTTATAGCGCCCGCCCGAGATGTAACCGATCACTGGCGGGGACCCCTGGCGAAGCCGGGCCGAAAGTTCTTCCAGCGGTATGCTCTTGGGAAGGAGATCAAGCGTCACTGAGGCGATCACCGAACGCGGCAACGTTCCGCCTCCAATCTGCGCCTGGCCTTCTCCTGCGCTGGCCTTCACTAGAAGACCTTGGAGCGAGGCGATAATTTTCTCGCCTCGTGTGCGCAAATCGTCGTTCGTGATCCGCATCAGCTCCAGAACGGGGACCGGCGAGGCATGGCCATTCCCTTCCTCGCCAGCTCCGGCAAGGTAAAGGTCCACGGTTGTTTGCAGCGCCGTCAGGATCAATTTGTCGCAACGCAAGGCGCGGAAGAACGGCTCCCGTTTCAGCGCGGACACCAGCTTTGCTTTGCCCGCGATAAGGCCGGCTTGCGGGCCGCCCAGAAGTTTGTCCCCGCTGAAGCAGACCAGATCCACCCCGCGGCAGAGCACCTCAGCCGGCGTGGGTTCATGTTCGACACCGCTCACCTGCTCGGTCCTGATCATGGCGCCGCTGCCCAGATCTTCGACGAACGGCAAGCCATGCTTTTGCGCGAGTGCGGCGATTTGCTCTGTCGAAGGCGATTCGACAAAGCCGTCCATGAAAAAATTGCTGCGGTGCACTTTCAGAATCAACCCGATGCGAGGCCCCAGAGCTGTCTCGTAATCCTTCAGCGACGTTTTGTTCGTCGTCCCGATCTCGCGCAACTTCGCGCCGCTGGCCTCCAGAATTTCCGGAATCCGGAATCCACCGCCGATCTGGACCAGCTCGCCGCGCGAGATGACGACTTCGTTGCGTTCGCCCGAAGTGAAATGGCGCAGGATCAGCACGAGCGCCGCCGCGCAATTGTTGGCGACCGTGGCGGCTTCGGCTTCGCAGAGCAGCGCAAGATTCTGTTCCAGGTAGCTCGCGCGCCCGCCCCGCTCGCCGCTGGCCAGGTCGAATTCCAGGTTGTTGTAGTTGGCGGCGATCTCCGTGAGCGTCTTCACGACTTCCGTTCCGAGCGGCGAGCGGCCCAGGTTGGTGTGGATGAGAATGCCGGTGCCGTTGATGACCGGCTGGATGCGGCTGAGGCGAAGCGCATTCAGCGCAGACTGGATTTGCTTCAGAACCTCGCCGAACGTCGGAATCGTTTCCTCGGAGCGCAACGCCGCGAGCTCCCGCCGCACCAGGGCCACGACCGTCGGCCTTGGCAAACCCACGTCCCCGAGCGCCTGGAGGATTTTTTCGACAGCGGGAATCGCGCGGAGGGAACTGGCGGGCTTTGTCATGCTCGGCGCCATGGTCGGGAATGCATCGCGTCTGTCAATTCTAACCACAATTCTCCTTAGCCTATCGCTTCGATTCAACCACGGATTACACGGATAAGACTGCTTCCGCATCCGCGAAATCCGTGAAATCCGTGGTCAAGAAATCGGTTCGGGTTCAAGCCGGGCATACGGTCCTTGAACCCATCGCTGGCAGGGCGGTGCTGCCGCGCCGCCGCATCCACAGAAAACCGGCTGCGCGGCAACGCAGCCCTACCGGGTTTATGGGAAACTTCCTGTTCCTCACGGACCTGCTCATGGGCCATGGACCCGTCGATGGTAGGGCGAGACCGTCCCGGCGAGCCGCTCGACGTGCTTTGAACACGTCCAGATCGGCTCGCTGGGGACAAGCTCGCCCCACCTTGAGGTTCATGGGAAGTTCCCACGGCTTTTGACCCGTGCATACGGCCCAAGTCCTTATCGCACCGGTGCATTCCTCGGACGCGTTTTGGGCACGAGCAAGACGGGACATCCTTCAAAGCCGAACGCGCGGCGCAGCGTGTTGCTCAAATACTTCGAGTATTGATCCGTGAACAGCTCGGCCCGGTTCACGAAAAGCAGAAACGTCGCAGGCGCTTTCCGCACCTGGGTCGCGTAGAAAAACTTCAACCGCTGGCCGCTCGCGCTCACGGGCTGTCTCTCCTCAATGGCGTCGTGCAACGTGCGGTTCAGAATCGCGGTGGGAATCGTTTGTTTCAACTGCGAGGCGACGAAGCGGACCGTTTCCAACAATCGGGTCAAATGGAATCCCGTCTTCGCGGACGCGAATACAACCGGCGCGTAGTCCAGGAAAAACAAATATTTCTGCGCCCACTGGCCGAACTCGGCCAAACTCGACGCCGGACGCTCGCCCGAATCCCGCTTCCGGGTAGCGCGTTGCTTGCCCGCGGCTTCCCGGCGCGCCTGCCTCACGCTTTCTTCAACCAGATCCCATTTGTTGATGACGACGACGCAGGCTTTGCGGTGCTCGACGATCTTGCCCGCCACCTTCTTGTCATGAGCCGTGATGCCCGCCTCCGCGTCCAGTACGAGGATCGCGATGTCGCACCGCTCTATGGCGTCCTCGGCGCGTTTCACGCTAAAGAATTCGACCGAACTGTCCACGCGCCTTGCCTTCCGCAAACCGGCCGTGTCGATCAGCACGAATCGCTGTTTGACGCCGTCCGCTTCCGCCTCGAATGGAACATCCACGGAATCGCGCGTCGTGCCCGGAACCGGACTGACAATGACGCGTTCGGATTGAGTCAAGCCGTTGATCAGGGAGGATTTCCCGACATTGGGCCGTCCAATCACCGCCAACCGCAAAGGGCGATTCAGTTCGCTGGTTTCATCGGTCTCCCCGGCTTTAGGAACCTCAGGAGCGGCCGCGTTCGTCGGCGAACTCTCAGGCTCGCTCGGGAGCAAGCGCAGAACTCCTTCCATAAGGGTGTCGATGCCCAGCCGGTGGGCGGCGCTGACGGGCGCGACCATCTCGAACCCCAATTCCGCGAACTCCGCCGCCAATCCCGCGGCCCGATCGTGATCGGCTTTGTTGGCCGCGACGATGACCGGCTTGCCGCTGGCGCGCAGCCGCGCGGCCACTTCCTGATCGAGCGGCACCACGCCCTCCTGGACATTGACCACGAAAACGATCACCTGCGCGGATTCGATCGCCAACTCCACTTGCTGGCGCGCCGCCTGGACGATCACATCGTTGGCTTTCTCGCCTCGCAGCAGTCCGATGCCGCCGGTGTCCACGAGCGAAAAGGCGCGCCCGCTCCATTCGACCTCCGCGCTGATCCGGTCGCGGGTCACGCCCGGTTCGTCGTGGACGATGGCAATGCGTTTTCCGGCGATGCAATTGAAGAGCGCGGATTTTCCCACGTTTGGGCGACCAACGATAGCGACCAGGGCTGCCATGCGCCTAAAAGTGAAGTACTTGATGGGTTAGAAAAAGCCAAATCGCGATTGTTTGAACAGCAACAATTCGATTGGAACAGGAGGCAACGGAGCCAACAGAGGTCAGGATGGTCAGGACAAGAGGAATCCTATGGACTGCTCATTCCTTATGACCACGAATCGCCCACCCCTGGGAGGCTCTAGCTGGGTGGAGCGGGCTACCAGCCCGCCTCGCGCGGCAACCTGCTGCGTGAAAGGTCGCGGGTAATTCCTTGCGATCCGTCCAGGACTCTGATCCGCGACCGTTCCGTCCGGCTGGTAGCCGGACGGCACAGGCAAGTTGCCTGTGCCACCGACAACAATGTGGATGCACCGGTCTTGCATTGCCTGCCTCTGTTTGCTCCGTGCTCTCCTGTTCGGAACTGAATTTTTTCGTTGGTCGAAATGCGATTTTGTTTGAATCGCTCATTCGAAGGACTATAAGTAATCCCGTTCCGGGCAACTCAGCACCGCAGTTTGCGAGACAGCATCTGTGAAGACGACCGTCAATATCTCCGTCAATGGTTCCCCTCAGCAGCACGAAATCGATCCTCGCACGCTCCTGGTGCACTTTCTGCGGGACTGCTGCGGTTTGACCGGGACGCACGTGGGCTGCGAGACGAGCATTTGCGGCGCGTGCACGGTGCTGCTGGACGGGCAAGCCGTCAAATCCTGCACGCTGCTGGCGGTCCAGGCGGATGGCGGTTCCGTGACGACGATTGAAGGTCTGGCGCGCAACGGCGAGTTGCATCCGATCCAGGAGAGTTTTTGGGAATGCCACGCGTTGCAGTGCGGCTACTGCACGCCCGGCATGATTTTGGCCGGTGTGCAGCTTCTTCAATCCAACCCTCACCCCACGCGCGAACAAATTGCACATGGCCTGGAAGGCAATCTATGCCGCTGCACCGGCTACTCGCACATCATCGATGCCATCCAACGCGCCGCATCCAGGATGAAATAGGCTCATGGCCAACCGCAACCACAAAGGCTATTTCGGCAAGGCGCTCAAACGCACCGAAGACCCGCGCCTGATCAAAGGCATTGCCACCTACGTCGATGACCTGAAATTCCCCGGAATGCTCCACGCCGCGGTTCTCCGCAGCCCGCACGCGCACGCGAAAATCCTCGGCGTCAAAACCGAAAACGCGAAAGCGCTGCCGGGAGTCGCCGGCGTCTATACCGCCGCCGATGTGAACCCCACCTGCGGTCTGCTGCCCTGCGCTTCGCCCATGCCGGACCAGAAAGCGCCCAAGCACACGGTCTTGGCCAGCGATCGGGTGTACTATGTGAGCCATCCGGTAGCGATTGTTCTCGCGGCGGACCGATATATCGCGCGCGACGCGCTGGATTTGATCGAAGTGGATTACGAGTCGTTGCCCGTCGTGGTCGATCCGGAAAAGGCGTTGGAAAAGAATTCTCCACTCACGCACCCGGATTTGGGATCCAATGTTTCCTTTACGTGGTCGGTGGCGAACGGCGACCTTGAGAGCGCTTTTCAGGAGGCGGATCGGGTCATCAAGCAGCGAATGGTTCACCAGCGACTCATTCCAATGGCGATCGAGCCGCGCGGCTGCGTCGCTTCGTACCATCCCGGCGAAGGCACGCTGACCCTCTGGACTTCCACGCAGATTCCACACCTTGTCCGGACGTTGTTGCCGGGAATGGTGGGTGTTCCGGAGAACAAAATACGTGTGGTCGCCCCGGAAGTTGGCGGCGGTTTTGGGTCGAAGCTGAATCTTTACGTGGAAGAAGCCCTTTGCTGCCACCTCTCGATGCGGCTGCGCACGCCCGTCAAATGGATCGAGTCGCGTCGCGAGAATGCCGCGGCGACGATCCACGGCCGCGACCAGGTCGGGGATTATGAGGTCGCAGTCAAAAACGACGGCACGATTCTCGCGATCAAATCACGGACCATTGCGGATATCGGCTCGTATCTTCAGTTGCTGACCCCGGCTATCCCCACGCTGACCGGCCTCATGCTCACGGGCTGTTACAAGATCAAAGCCATGCGCATGGACGTGATCGGGGTCTATACCCACAAGATGTCCACCGACGCCTACCGTGGCGCCGGGCGTCCGGAAGCGACTTACGTCATCGAGCGCGTCATGGATTTGGTGGCGGCGGAACTTGGTCTGGACCCGATCAAAATCCGTCTCAAGAATTTTCCGAAACCGACGGAGTTCCCGTTCGACACCGCCACCGGACTGACTTACGACAGCGGCAATTACCAGGGCGCGCTCAAGAAAGCTCAACAAATTGCCCCCTGGGACGACCTCCTGCGATGGCGGGACAAGGCTCGCCAGGAAGACCGGCTTTTCGGTGTCGGCGTCTCCACCTACGTCGAAATCTGCGCGCTGGGTCCGTCGAAAATGATGGCTTCGGGCGGTTGGGAGTGGGGGTGTGTCCGAATGGAGATTTCCGGCAAGGTGAGTGTGATCACCGGCGCAACGCCTCACGGACAGGGCCAGGAAACGAGCTTCGCGCAGATCATCGCCGACAAACTCGGCGTCCCGATTGAGGACATCGTGGTTTTTCGAGGCGATACCGCCGTCGCCCATTATGGCCGTGACACGTATGGAAGCCGGGCCACGGCGCTCGGCGGCACAGCTTTGATCATGTCCGCGGAGAAGGTTATCGAAAAAGCCCGGCGGCTCGCGGCGCATCTCCTGGGCGCCAAGACGAAAGACGTTCAGTTCAAGGACGGTAAATTCTTCGTCCGAGGCAAACCCAAGAAGAGCGTCGGTTGGGGGTTGCTCGCTCAGGAAGCGTATGTCGCCAAGAACCTCCCGCCCAATTTCGAGCCGGGCCTGGAAGCCTCCAGTTTCTTCGAGCCGAAGAATTGCACCTACCCGTTTGGCACACACATCGTCGCGGTGGAGATTGATCGCGACACTGGCGAGGTCCAAATCATCAAATACGTGGCGGTGGATGATTGCGGGCATCAGGTCAACCCGCTGCTCGTAGAAGGGCAAGTCCAGGGTGGCATCGCCCATTCCCTCGGACAGGCGCTGTTCGAGCGCGCCGTCTATGACGAGAACGGCCAGTTGCTGACCGGCGAATTCATGGATTACGCGCTGGCGCGGGCCAAGGATATTCCCGATTACGTGATGGACAGCACCGTGACGCCGTCTCCCAGCAACCCGATGGGCATCAAAGGCTGCGGCGAAGCCGGGACCATCGGAGCAACGCCGGCGATTGCCAACGCGGTTCTCGACGCTCTCGCGCCGCTCGGAATCAAGCATCTGGATTTGCCGCTGACGCCGGAGAAAATCTGGCGCGCGATCCATAACTCGAAGCCATCGAAATCGAAATGATCCCCGCTTCGTTCGACTATTTCAGACCCCAATCGCTGGAAGAAGCGATTGGCCTGCTGAACCAGCACGGAGAAGAAGCCAAAGTGCTGGCCGGTGGTCATAGCCTGGTTCCGGCGCTGAAGCTGCGGCTCGCCCAGCCCAAAGTGGTGATCGACATCGGCCGGATTTCGGATCTGAACTACATTCGCGAGCAGGATGGAAAGATCGCCATCGGCGCCATGACCACGCACCACGTCATCGAGACTTCGGCGTTGCTGCGGGAGAAATGCCCGCTGCTTGCCGAGATTGCCCCTCATATCGGCGACGTGCAGGTCCGGAATCGCGGCACTTTGGGCGGCAGCCTGGTCCACGCGGATCCGGCGGCTGACTGGCCGGCCGCAATCCTGGCTCTGGATGCGGAGCTGGACGTGGTAGGGCCGAACGGTTCGCGGCAGATCAGCGCGAAGAAGTTTTTTGTCGATCTCTTCCAAACCGCGCTGCAACCGAACCAAATCCTCCGGGAGATTCGAGTTCCGGCAACGCCCAGGTCGGTGGCTTACGTGAAATTCGCGCAGCGCGCCAGCGGTTTCGCCATCGCAGGCGTAGCCGTCGTCGTCCACGCCAACAGCAAAACCGTGAGCGTTGGAGTCACGGGCGTCGCCGCCAAACCCTATCGGGCGAACGCCGTGGAGAAGAGCCTTGAAGGCCAGCTTCTCACGGCGGAGAGCATCGCCGCCGCCGCAAAAAGGGCGGCCAACCGTATCGATCCCCTGAACGATATCCACGCCTCGGC
>Ga0194120_10005162_pt1 | contig 19458 bp, 22 predicted proteins | sample TA2MahCa65mmetaG_FD_148642 | JGI IMG/M metagenome (GOLD analysis project Ga0194120, IMG submission 148642) | Freshwater microbial communities from Lake Tanganyika, Tanzania - TA2015019 Mahale Deep Cast 65m | ecosystem: Environmental > Aquatic > Freshwater > Lake | place: Tanzania: Lake...
ATCCCCAATCCGCCTATCCCCATTACTTTCTGGCTCAGATCCATGAACGAGCCCATCAACCGGAAATGGCGATCAAGGAGTACAAGGAAGCCATCCGGCTCAATCCTGACTATGGACCGGCGCGGACTAATCTCGGCGTAGCCTATCAAGACCAGGGCCGGCTGGAAATGGCGATCAAAGAATATCGGGAGATCATCAAGCTCTTTCCCGGCGATCCCATCGCCCATGCAAATCTCGGCTGCGCCTTAGCCGAGCAAGGCAAGCTGGAATCGGCCCTGCAATCGTACAAGGAAGCGCTCAGACTGAATCCGAGCGACGCGGAAGTTCACTTTGCTCTGGGCAACCTGTTTGAGACGCGGGGCCGCCTAGACTTGGCGCAGAAGAGCTATCAGAATGCGCTCAAGGCCAATCCAAATTTTGGTGCCGCCTATTCTGCTCTGGGATGGCTTGCCTTAAGCAAACATCGGCTTCAGGAGGCGGCGGACACGTTCAGCCGGGCGCTCAAGTGCAACGAGGAAGATGCGCGGGCCTATCACGGCATTGCAGAAATCTATGCTATCCGCGGCAAACGCCAAAGCGCGATGGAGAACTATTCCAGGGCCCTCAAGTACTATCGCGATCCGGAAAAAAGAAACCAGATCATGAATCAGCTGTTTCAGGAAGGGCAGGTGGGGGATTGAGCGAGTGCGGCGTCATTCTTTCTCGCTCACGGACCGCGCGCCCTCGGAAGGACCTCGGTCTATGTGCGCGGTGGAAATACAACGCCTGGGCCGCGTATCTCGCACGGAAGAACCCATCCGAATCATTGCTTGCGCTTCACGAACGCCAAGATATGAGGGCTAGAGCTCTCTGATGGCGCCCTGCAGGACGATGATTTGTGTCATCGGATCGCCGGCCGACGTGAGTTCGTCGCGGATCATGTCCTTGAGGTAGGACGAATAACCGACACGGTCGATGAGGAGATTCAGAAACCGTTCGGCTGGCAACAGGCTCTGGCCTTTGAGCTCTTCAATCGTTTCATCGCCCACCGGCACATAACTATTCCCGATATGAAACACCACGTTATAGTGCTGTCCCTTGCCGATGCGCTCGAATCGTAATCCTTTCACCCGTACGCCTCGCTCGCTGAAGAAAGGAGCTCATTTTAGACAAGTTCTGGCCGTGAAGACAAGGGCATCCAGGTGCTTTGGTGAAGGTGTATGCCAGGCCATTTGTACCGTAGACAGCCGCGTGCGCGCGCCATTATCATGGCCTTCCCTGGGAACACGGGGAGAACGGTCGAACGGCCATGGCAGCGAAAGACCTCATTGAATCCTGGATCGCTAGGCTTGACAAGGATCGTCTGCGGGTCAGCGACCAGAGACAGGATGCGCCGATCACGGCTACCGAGGGCCACCATGTCCAGTCGATCGGCGGACTGCATCTGTACGAGTTTCTGTTGTTACCGGGAGCCGCGCTGCATGCGGATCTTCCGGTGTCGATCATTCCCTCCGACGACCAGGAACCAACCGAAGGGATCATTCTCAACCAAACCGGCAACGTCATCCTGCTGCAGACACTTGACAAGCTCGACAGCTCAATGCCGTCGGTGACGCTTGTGCCCAACCAGGCTGGATTGCTGGACACGGTTATCGGTCGGTTGAGGGATATGATCATGCGCGCCGACGCCTATAATCTTGGTCTGGTCGAGCGGTTGGCCTCTCTGCTGCAGGCGCAAGACGACAGCCGGAACGAGGTCGTGTCCGAATCGTCCGTATTGCGCTTCGTCTGGTTGGACGAGCTGTCTCAGCGTCGGTATAGGCTGGCGGGGATGGCCATGGAGCTGATTCGCGCCAACAAGCGCATCCTCTTGCTCAGCCCGGACCATCATGAATCGGATGAAATCGTGGGCATCCTCGCCCGCCGGATGAAAGCCGGCGGGCTGAATTACAAAACATGGATCAGCCGGTACGAGCTCCCGCTCACCCCCCACAGTTGTGACATCAATCTCCAGGAACTGGGATTTGAGTCACAAACGCATCAATTTTATGCAAAGGCTCAGATTGAAAAAGCGTCGTTGCGAGGTAAATACGAACGCTTCCGAGAACTGGCCCCTCTGTTGGCCGCAAAAGCGAACAAGCAGAAGGATTTGGACGAGGTGCGGTTGCTCGAATGGCGGCTAGTGAGCCAGATGAGAGACCTGCAAGTCAAACTGGCCGAAGTTACCACGACCCTGACCGAGTACGCGGGTCTTTCCCTCTTCCAACGGTTGAGCATGCAGGCCGTGGGACGGAATGTGGATTCGCTCAAGCACTACCAGTCGATCTATCAGCAACAGGTCGACGGACTCAACAAGGAGTTGGATGTGGCCAAGGCGCGCATTCAGGAACTGGTACCCAAAGCGGCCGTGCCGAAAGACCTGCGTCCGGAATTCGACGATCTCAAGGAACACATCGTCAAACTGGGAGGAACCAAGAAGATCCGTGAGCTGTTGGCCGCCGAGGAAGATCCGAATCGGCAAGCCTTCATCCAAAATCGCCGGCTCGTGGCGGCGACTCCCACGCGCGTCACGAGCGATCCCTTGTTCAGCCGCGTGCGGTTCGACATCCTGATTGCCGACGAAGCGCCGAGGATCGCCGCCGCGTCGTTGTTGGCTGCGGCCGGCCTCGCCTGCGAGCGGATCATCGTCAGTGGGGATCTCAGAGAAATCGCCACCGCCAGCCAATGGACCCTGGCCGACAAAATCGGTTCGACTGTTCCCCCTTCGCTTCCCTCGACTCTTGCTTGACGCGAGTGCGGAGAATTCAGGATAATCCAGCTTCCCGGTGGTCATTGGTCTGGTGTCAGGATTGAGGCTGATCAAAATGGTTTCGAGCAGAAAACACCGCTGGAAGACATTTTCATCAGCCTTCATGCCGAAGTGGCGGAACTGGCAGACGCACTAGATTCAGGGTCTAGCGCCCTCACGGGTGTCCGGGTTCAAATCCCGGCTTCGGCACCACCCTTTTCCTCCTGTTCCTACCAAAGGGTACCATCGAAATAGCGCCGTATTTCCAGGATGATCTGGCGACATTGGGCTGGTACCCCTTTCGATAGATTGTCACGTGAATGTCAGGATCGACCTCGATGAGCTCAAAGAAAGAGGAGCGTAGACCTATGGTTATACCAGGGCGGTATCGGCACTATAAGGGTCAAGACTACGAGGTGTTGGGGATTGCCAGGCATTCCGAGACCGAAGAAGAGCTTGTCGTGTACCGTGCGCTGTATGGCGAGTGTGGGCTCTGGGTCAGGCCCTTGGGTATGTTCGAGCAGCAGGTCGAGATTGATGGCCGTCCCGTCCCTCGTTTTAGGCGGCTATCGTAGACGACTGTCCCCATCATCGCAGGAGAGAGTTCTCACCTCATGAGGAATAGCGGCCCCCCATTTTCCCCCATATTCTGTTCATGACACGAGGGCATAGGGGACAGAAGAAACCTGATAGTCAAACAGCTTCTTATTATCCACCAGCCATGTGCTTGCCGGTCTATGACTTTGCGTGAGGAGGGCAACGCCACATGTAAGAATCGTTTTATCATCTCCGAAGCAAACCATTCACGCTCCTGCAAGATAACACCTTTCTGTATGCGGGCTTGACCCATCGCATGGCCTACAGCATCTTGGAATATGGCTTGATCAACGAAGTGGCCTTCATGGTGCTGACCGGTGAACCTGGCACAGGTAAGACGTCGTTCATGCGAAAACTGGTCGCAGAGCATGGGAACTGTGCCCGAATATCTTGGCGGTCTTTGAACCGACTTTGTGGGGCTGCTGATCGGCAAGGGCGCGCGGGCACGCCGTTGCCCACACCGCGGACCCCAAGGCCAAACCCGTACGCACCAAAATTCTTGGTGTCCGATATCAGTCATAAGGCCTCCTCGTGAAGCGAAAAGGGCGAAAGGTCATTGGTCAATGGGAAGAGGAGCTTCCAATGACTGGTGACCAGTGACTCAGAGCTAAGGCTTGCGAGATACGAGATGCACTTCACGAGGAACAGTTGCGCAAGTGATGCCACGACGAGCCGTCATGGGTCATGCGGATTACGGCAGATAGCTTTCAATCGGTGGACAGCTGCAGACGAGATGGCGGTCGCCGTACGCTTCGTCGATTCGGCTGACGCTCGGCCAGAATTTGTTGCTGCTGATCCACGGTGCGGGAAAGGCCGCTTGTTCGCGGCTGTAAGGGCGGTTCCACTCCGTGGCGGTCACGATAGATGCCGTATGGGGTGCGTTCTTCAAGAGATTGTTTGTGCGCGGCTGGCGTCCGTCGATGATCTCTTGGATCTCGATACGGATGCGGATGAGCGCGTCGCACATCCGGTCGATCTCCGACTTGGTTTCACTTTCGGTCGGCTCGATCATGAGTGTACCGGCCACCGGGAATGAGACGGTCGGCGCATGGAATCCGTAGTCCATCAGCCGCTTCGCCACGTCCATCACCTCGACTCCGGCGCGGTCCTTGAACTCCCGCAGATCCAGAATGAACTCGTGCGCGACCAGTCCGGCGTCGCCCGCATACAGAATCGAGAAATGTTTTTCCAGCCGCTTGGCCATGTAATTGGCGTTGAGGATGGCTACCTGTGTGGCTTTGGTCAGCCCGTCGCGCCCCATCATGGCGATGTACATCCAGGAAATCGGCAAGATGCCAGCGCTGCCGAACGGCGCCGCCGATACGGGTCCGATGGCGTCCGGCCCTCTGAGCTTCGTGATGGGATGCCCCGGGAGAAAGGGCGCGAGGTGCTGCGCTGCGCCGATCGGGCCCACGCCTGGTCCACCGCCTCCGTGCGGAATGCAGAATGTCTTATGGAGATTGAGATGGCAGATGTCCGCGCCGATGTCGCCGGGGCGGCAGAGGCCAACCATGGCGTTCATATTGGCACCGTCCATGTACACTTGACCGCCATGGGTGTGGACGATCTGGCATACTCGCCGCACGCCTGCTTCGAAAACGCCGTGGGTGGACGGGTAGGTGAGCATCACCGCGGCCAGGCTTTTCCGGTGTTCGGCCGCCTTGGCCGCCAGATCGGTGAGATCGACATTACCGTGCTCATCGCAGGCGACGACAACAACCGTCATACCGGCCATCGCGGCGCTGGCGGGATTCGTCCCATGAGCCGACACGGGAATCAAACAGACGTCCCGATGGGCTTCTCCCCTTGACCGATGGTAGGCTCGAATCACCATCAGGCCTGCATATTCCCCTTGCGAACCGGCGTTTGGTTGCATCGAAAAGGCCGCGAAACCCGCAATCTCAGCCAGCCACGCGGCGAGTTGGCCGATCATCTCCCGATAGCCGAGGGTCTGCTCCTCCGGGGCGAATGGGTGCAGCCGGGCGAACTCCGGCCAGGTGACCGGCAGCATCTCGGCGGTCGCGTTCAATTTCATCGTGCAGGAGCCAAGCGGGATCATCGAATGCACCAGTGAGAGATCCTTCGCTTGCAGGCGATAGAGGTACCGGAGCATTTCATGCTCGGAGTGGTAGCGGTTGAAAATTTCATGAGTCAGATACTTGCTGGTTCTGGCCAAGGATTCAGGGTAGACCACGTCGACACTCGCCACGAGCTCCGAGAGTGTAAATGGCAGCCGATCATGTCCCCCGAAAATCTCCAGCAGGCGGCGGACTTCTTCTTCCGTGCTGACCTCGTCGAGCGACAGCCCGATGGAGCCGTCGTCGTAACGACGAAGGTTGATTCCACAGTCGTTCGCCCGCACCGCGATCTGATCCGATTGGTTCAGGGCCAAAGGGACGCGAATCGTATCGAAGAACACTTTCGGCAGGACATCGAACCCAAGCTGCCGCAACCCTTCCGCAAGCATCAACGTGAGTCCACGCACCCGCTGAGCGATGCGCCGCAACCCTTCTGGTCCGTGGTAGACCGCGTACATGCCGGCCATCACGGCCAACAACACTTGGGCCGTACAAATGTTGCTGGTGGCTTTTTCTCGTCGGATGTGCTGTTCTCGTGTCTGAAGCGAGAGCCGGATGGCCGGTTTTCCTGTCACATCTTTCGAGACACCGACGAGGCGTCCCGGCATCTGGCGTTTGTACTCTTCCTTGGTGGCTAAAAAGGCAGCATGCGGCCCGCCGAATCCAACTGGCACGCCGAACCGTTGCGTGGAGCCGACGGCGATGTCAGCACCGAACTCGCCGGGAGAGCGGAGGAGCGTCAAGGCGAGGAGATCAGTCGCCACGACAATGAGCACGCCAGCTGCATGCGCCTTCACCATAATGTCACTGAAGTCGCCCACGCAGCCGTCCGTTGCCGGGTATTGGAGCAGCAGGCCACAAAGCTGGCTGTCCGCGCTATCAGCGGCGGTCGTCACCCCGGTGCGAATCGTGATGCCGAGCGGTTCAGCCCTCGTCCTCAACACCGCAATCGTGTGGGGATGGCAGTCGCGCGACACGAAGAAGTCCTTGCGTACTTGGCCTGTGCTTCGGGCGATAACATAGCACATGGCCATGGCCTCCGCCGCCGCCGTGGCCTCGTCGAGCAGCGACGCATTCGCCAGCGGGAGACCGGTCAGGTCCGCGACCATCGTTTGGAAATTGACCAAGGCCTCCAATCGTCCTTGAGCGATCTCGGCCTGATAGGGGGTGTATTGCGTGTACCAGGCGGGATTCTCCAGAATATTTCGTTGAATCACCCCAGGCGTCACACAATCGTAATAGCCCATGCCAATCAACGACCGGCATATCTTGTTCTTGGACGCCAACGCCTTGAGTTGGGCCAGCACGGTGTGTTCGTCGCGATTCGTCTGAAGGGACAAGGGCCTGCGAAGGCGGATGTCGCTGGGTACGGTCATGTCAGACAGCGTTTCCAGGGATTGTAGTCCTAGCGTCGCCAGCATCTCTTGGATGTCGGCGTCGGTCGGGCCAAGATGCCGGTGAATGAAGCGATCCGTTGGGTCGAGAAAAGACGGTGTGGCCATGGGAGATAATTACCTTCGTTCAGAGAATGAGCGGTGGAGATTCACGTCGGGTGGCAGCCTACCATGGGATTTGCCCTTTTCCAATATGGTAATTCTGACATTATCTGAACACACCGTTCTTCCCGTGTGCGTCTGTCCCACAGGCTTTTCTTCTGTCACAGGCCCTGGTACTCTGCAAGGGTGACGTGGAATCGTGAGCTCCACATCGTGACCGAGGCAATCAGAGCAGCGGGCGCAGAGGTGCTCCGGCTTGCGTCCCAAGGCTTCGAGATTCATATCAAGCCGGACCGGTCTCTGGTGACTTCCGCGGATCTGGCAGTGAATGAAATTCTGAAACGCCGTCTCCTGGAAGTGTTTCCAGACGACGGATGGCTGTCGGAAGAATCGCCGGACGATTTGGTCCGTATTGACAAGGCGCGCGTGTGGGTGATCGATCCGATCGACGGCACGAAGGCATTCATCAAGCGCGAGCCGGAGTTTTGCATCTCCGCGGCGCTGATTGACGTAGGCCGCCCGGTTGTAGCGGCGATCTTCAATCCCTCGACGAACGAATTATTCTCCGCCAAGCGAGGCGGAGGACTCCTGTTCAACGACGAACCGGCATTCTGGCAGGAACGCCCACTCGATCGGCACCCAGTGATCGCCTTGAGTCCTTGGGAGTACGAGATCGGCCGCTTCACGTCTCTGGAGGCCCATGTTACAGCCCGTCCGATGCGATCCATCGCGTGGGCGCTCGCGTTGGCTGCCAGCGGGCGAATCCAGGCAGCCGCCACGTTCGAATCGGAGAATGAATGGGATGTCGCGGCGGGGGCTCTATTGATCGAAGAGACGAGAGGCACGATGTCGGATGGGAGCGGACGGGCGCTCGAATTTAATCAACCCGATCCACGCTATCGCGGCATCGTCGCTACCCATCCAGCTTGTCCGGATCCTGTCCAGCAGCAACTCCGAGCTCTTGCACGTACGACAGGGTGAGTGCATTCTCACCCATCTCTGGCATGGGAAACGCTGCGCGGTGAGGGCTAAACTCGGCTTATTACGGGATATGAATCCGGTCAGACCTGCGCTGTGTGAGCGAGGCTTTCTTGCTGAGGCGGAACGTGCCCCCTTTTTGAGTGGGCTGTTTGTCGGTGCCGATTCTCACGTACCACCAAGTTCCTTTGCCTGCCGAATAGTCCTTGGACAATTTCACGGAGAATTCACCCTCCCGGTCGTTTTCTTTTTGAGATCATTTCCCCACCCAGGTGTGGCCGGTAAGCTGGGACGTTTCAAACCGCCCGCCCTTGAATGGATAGGTTCCGTTGCCTTGTTGATCAAGGCGAAGCGTGACCGTCGTGCCGTCTTCGTACTCCCATTCGCCCGCTAGAATAGACCGGCCGTGCTTCGACTCATCAGCTGTCACCGAGGGGAGAACGGGTGGCTGGGTGGCGCATCCTGCAACCGCCAACCACGCAATGATGGCGACAAAGGCCATGGAGAAATATTTCATGGGGGAAAGTCATAACATGGTACGGTGATCCAGGTAAGAAAAGAGCCGCTTCAACCTATGGGCGTTGGTACTCTTCCGTCAGGAATGACCAGTGTGAAAAGGTTGCCGCTTGGCCGATGCGGTGACCGGATGGAGTCAGGATATTCCATACCGTAGCGTTTTCGACGAGGAATCGGCGGCCCGTCGAAGAAATTCTCACGCCGCGATAGCCCTCGAAGTAACCTTGCTGGTCCGTAAGCCGCAACATCGCCGCTCGTTCCCCTTGATTCATCAGTTCGGCTGTGTGTCGTGAAGGCGTCTGCGTCAATTGCTCCCACGTCATGTCCCAGAGCTCGAGCGCCGCGCGATTCCCATAATTCAAGATCGGGTCCGGGTCCACCCCATGCGACACGACGACGAACGGCGCATCGAACAACGCCTGCGTCTGGTCTGTGATCGATCCGGATCGGCCAAGCAACTCCCGACCGGTCCAATGGTGAAAACTATCGAGCAGATGCTGGGTCCACACGACTACCGATGGATGAGCCCATATCGGAGAAGCCACGGTACCTGGAAAGGGTTGAATAGCTATACGGAATAGTTCAGGTATGGTGCTAGCACGGACCGTGATGGGATGCAAGCAACAGGAGCTGCGGGATCGTCAGCGCCTCCTACCGTCGGTGACCCGCGAGCATTCTTCCGGCAGGATACGATAATCCACGACGCGGCAACAGCAGAATGCTAGTTGTCTGGAGTCGGTTGTGACACAGACGATGATCGAATGGAAAAAGATACACCCCACTGACCGTGGATCGCGTTTGATGGTTCATCGTGGATGACAATGGAATCGGGGTTGAGTGTCGGTCCATCCATCCCTTGCTTATCGGCAGAACAAGACCGATCCTGAAGCTCGTGTCTCCATGGCAACCGGCTCAGCCTGCTGGCGTGCACCCGACCGCCTATGTATAATGACCCTCCCTATCTTTTACAGCGTGAGAATGTCAAGGAGTGCGTGTCATGGCCGGCACAACGTTGTTCGACAAAATTTGGGAGTCTCACGTCGTCCGGGCAGAGCCGGACGGCACCACGCTGCTCTATATTGATCGGCAGCTGGTCCACGAAGTCACGTCACCGCAAGCATTTGAAGGGTTGAAACTCGCCGGACGCCGGCCTCGGCGGCCCGCCGCGACGCTGGCGGTGCCCGATCACAATGTTCCTACGACCGACCGGACGCTGCCAATCGCCGACCAGATCAGCGCCAAGCAGATCCACACGCTGGAAGAAAATTGCCGGGATTTCGGAATCACCCTGTTCGGCATGAGCGATATCAGGCAGGGAGTTGTTCATGTCATCGGTCCGGAGCAAGGGTTCACGTTGCCGGGCACCACCATTGTCTGCGGCGATTCTCACACCTCAACTCACGGCGCGTTCGGCGCGCTGGCGTTCGGTATTGGCACGAGCGAAGTCGAGCATGTGCTGGCCACGCAATGTCTGGTGCAAAAGCGGCCCAAGACGATGGAAATCCGCGTCGACGGCACCCTGGGACACCGCTGTTCGGCCAAGGACATCATCCTTGCCATCATCGGCCAGATCGGCACCGCCGGAGGAACGGGGTCCGTGATCGAATACACCGGTTCGGCCATTTGCGCCTTGAGTATGGAAGGTCGCATGACCCTCTGCAATATGTCGATCGAGGGGGGCGCCCGCGCCGGCATGGTGGCGCCCGATGAGAAGACCATCGCCTACATCAAAGGGCGGCCGCTCGCGCCAAAGGGCGAACTCCTCGATCAGGCGGTACACGCGTGGCACCAGCTCAGGACCGATGTAGGCGCTACGTACGATAGGACCGTCATCCTGCGGGCGGAGGATATCGCCCCGCAAGTGAGTTGGGGCACCAGCCCCGGCATGGTGGCTGGTGTGGATCAGCGGGTACCGGATCCGAGGATGATGTCGGATGAAAAGACGAGGCACGCGACGGAGCGCGCCCTGGAATATATGGGCCTGACTCCTAATATGCTGATGACCGAAATCACCATCGACAAGGTCTTTATCGGCTCGTGCACGAACTCGAGAATCGAGGATCTCCGTCTTGCCGCCGATTTGGCCAAGGGGAAGAAAGTGGCCAAGATGGTGCATGCCATGGTCGTTCCCGGATCGGGGCTCGTCAAACAGCAAGCCGAGGCCGAAGGACTCGACCGAGTGTTTCGCGAAGCCGGCTTCGAATGGCGCGAGGCTGGATGCAGCATGTGTTTGGCGATGAACGCGGACGTGCTCCAGCCGGGTGAGCGGTGCGCCTCCACCAGTAATCGCAATTTTGAAGGGCGTCAGGGGGCCGGCGGCCGGACGCATCTCGTGTCACCCGCTATGGCGGTGGCTGCCGCCGTTGAGGGACACTTTGTTGATATCAGACATTGGGAGTGAATGCGGAATGTTGAACGTTCAATGCGTAATGCGTCCGATCCATTCACCATTCACCATTCATCATTAAACATTATGCACGCTTTTACGAAGATGACGGGTCTTGTCGCACCGCTCGATCGCGTCAATGTCGATACAGATCAAATCATTCCAAAACAGTTCCTGAAGACGATCAAGCGAACCGGCCTCCGTGACGGCCTGTTTTTCGATTGGCGGAAACGAAAGGACGGCTCGCCCGATCCGGAGTTTTTCTTAAATCAAGCCCGCTATCAGGGCGCCGCGATCTTGTTGACCCGCGATAATTTCGGCTGTGGCTCGTCCCGCGAGCACGCACCCTGGGCCTTGCTCGATCAAGGGTTCCGTTGCGTGATCGCGCCGAGTTTTGCTGACATTTTCTACAACAACTGTTTCCAGAACGGGATTTTACCAGTGGTGCTGAAGGGAGACGAGGTACTGTCCCTCATGATCGAGGTCACCGAGACAATGGGGTATGCACTCACGGTGGATCTTGGCCAGCAAACGGTCACAACACTAAGGGGAACGGCGTATCGATTTGACATCGATCCATTCCGCAAAGATTGCCTCTATCGAGGGCTGGACTCGATCAGCCTAACGCTGCAGTACGAGACGGCCATTACCGCCTATGAACAACGCCGAAAGGCGGACGCTCCATGGCTCTTTGCGGATCTGCAGTAACCCGATAGGGATTGATGATGAAGTGGGTTGTGACCGTAGCCGTCTTCCTCGCCGCCGCCTATCTGGCCGTCGCGTTCAACTGGACCTATTCGGACGGGAACCGCGCGGGTTACATCCAGAAATTTTCGAGAAAAGGCTGGGTGTGCAAGACGCACGAAGGCGAATTGGCCATGACGACGGTGCCTGGCGTGGCGCCGATCCTCTGGGGGTTCACCGTCTGGGATGACCGCGTCGTCGACGAACTGTCACACGTCCTCGGGAAGCGCGTGATTCTGCATTACAAGGAATACCGCTACCTTCCGACCACCTGTTTCGGCGAAACGACCTACTTCGTCGATCGGGTGGAAGTCCCAGAAGAGTAGCTCAGCAGAATACCCAGGAAGCTCAAGTTTTCCTCATCAGGCGACTGATAGCCGATGCACAGTCGCATGAGAAATCGATCCAATTGCGATTTGGGAAGTAGAAAAATGCCATGGTATCCCGGCGGATTCAGAGTGGCGACTACCATGAATGGTTGGCTCAGCAGATAGGTTTGATTATCCAGGGAAATCTGCGCTTCGCTCATGGCCTCCAAGAGGCTGCTTTGGGTTTTGGGGGTCGTCCGATTGATCTCGTCGGCCAGTACGATATTGGTGAAGGTGGGACCGGGCACGAACTCGAACGCTTGCTTTTGATGATTGATGATCGACGCGCCGACAATGTCGGATGGCAGCAGATAGCTCGTAAACTGGATGCGGTTGAACGAGCAGTCCAACGATCGTGCAAGACTATGAGCCAGAGGGGCCTATTTCCTGGATGTCTTCAGGGAGAATATGGCCGCGGGCCAGAAGCGCCACGACGATCAGTTCAATGACCTGCGGCTTTCCCCTGATCACCCGCGAAATATTCTCCTGAATCGCTCGAATTTGTTGTGAGGGATTCATCGTGGATGTCATATATGGCCAGGGGATTGCGGTTGCCGGTCGGACATCGTCGAAATCTAAGAAAAAGGTCAGGGAGTGATCAATTTTAATGACCTTTTGCGCCATCAAGCAGGTCTTAGGCGGGGATCAGAGTCAGAAACCACGGAGCGACCTCTTCCACCATGGCGGGAAACTGTCTTGCTGTGTGGCTAGCAGGCATACCTGGGAAGATTGCTCCTCGGTGGATCCGAGCGTACCGGAATGTCCTAAATGTATGGTCCGGCGAAGCAGCAACTTCTGTCTCGGGAGCTGAGTGTCGGAGAGTGCCCAGTTCAGCAAGATTGATGGAAGCGCCAATCGGGAGACGATTCAGCGCGAGATAGATATCGCCGAAGATCTCTGGAAGATTGCCAACGGTGAAGGCGCGGTCTCGCGGGCGGTAGCGTGGGTCCTCAAGCAATTGAGCCAAGAGTTCCCAAAACACCTGGTTATCGACCGCCCCGAGGACGCACAGCAGGCCTCGCGTTGCGAGAAGATTAAGAAGAGCTCGAGGACCGACGATATCGAACTTCCAGGGTGGAAAGAGGAGGGTACGGTTTCCGTGCAACACTTCGAGCGCTCGCTCACCGTGGTACCGGGTTTGTCTGGACGTGCCCATGGTCCGGCGCAGCTCCTCATCAATGATTGGCCGTGAAAGTCTCACCGGATCGTAGGCAAAGGTCGGTGTGGCCGGTGCCCAGCACGTGGCAATCGTGTATCGCTTCGCCAGCACCCCACGCTCTTCCAAGGCACGGAGATCGAACATGTTGTGATTGCCATAAAACGCGAAGGAGACATCTTCGCTCTGCTGGAGCATCCGCAGTCTGTCCCGGCTGGGATGGAGAGGAAAACCCAGCGTTGAGTTGGGATCGAGCCGGTCTATGCAATGCAGGAGCAGCTGTTTGCGCTGCCGACGGAGTTCGGGACCATAGTGCTCAACCAGCTCACCGGCGAAAGAGAGATCGCCGGCACCGAGGTCCAACAGGGATGCCGGTTCGACTATATGCAGAAGATCAAAGGGATTGGTCGTGCGGCGGATCAAGAGTTCGACTTCCTCACTTGCGATAGTAGGGATAGCCCACTGTGAACCGGGTGTGGCAACGAGATCAAAGAAGATACAAAGGGCGCGCAGGGCTTTGGCTGGCGGATACCCCGTCAGCGCTTTGAGCCCTTCACCATCCAATTCCTGAACCCGTTGTGCCTGTGGCTGATCGACGATCTTGAGTAGCGGTTCTTTGATCGCAGTCGGAAGGTCTTGTTCCCGAAGTCGATGGAGGAGCCGGGTGACGGTGGCGGTAAACTCCTCCCGTTCGATCAAGAGTCGTGAGGCTTCCCACTGCGTGGAGGATTGTCGCGCACGCTGGCTGACGCGACGGCGGAATTCGGCGTGGGAGGAGGGCTCGACACTCATCGGACCATCCGGCGGTTGGCGGCAAATCCACGGCACATTCAATGTCTTTGAAGAATAGTGGTCTATGAACATCGTCGTCAAGGCAGCTTGTCCGTCTCTCAGCAGTGTGATAGGAGTGGGCCCATGTCCGTGGGAACGTTGTTTGAAATAATAGCCCTGCAATACCACGTAACTTTCCGGCTGATTATTCAGCTGGGGGTCACTGCCAGTCTACTCATGCTGACCGCTGGCTGTGCCTCTGACCATCGGCAATTCCTAGGCTCAAACAGCGACAGCGGTTGGCAGCCATGGCAGGTGGTGGATACACAAACAGGCCGGGTACTCTCATCGTCTGAATGGCTGAACGAGCTGATGGCGTATGACGTGGTTTACTTGGGGGAAGAACATCACAATCGGTATCATATCGAAGCTGCCTTGAAAGTCCTGAACTGGCTGGTGATCCACGATCTTCAGCCTACAATTGGGATCGAGATGTTCGGATGGGACGGCCAGCCGGCCCTGGATGAGTATGTCTTGAAGGATCAGCTGGGGCGAAACCAATTCCTCGAACAGGTCAAATGGTTACAGAACTGGGGCGGCGAGTTTGAAGACTATGAGCCGATCGTGTCGTTTGCTCGCAACCGGCATCTGTCTATCTTGGCCATGAATCCTCCGAGGCCTTTCATCCGCCGGGTCGTGAAGGTCGGACTGGATCAGATCCGGCAAGAACAGGAATGGAAGCAATGGGGGCTGGATCATGAGGAGATCATCGATGATCCTGCCTATCGTGCGCGTATCATCGACCAGCTTCAGCAATGCCATGGAGGAGGAACCGAAGACCATTTCAAGACCATGTACGAAGCCTCGATGGTCCGCGACGAAGGGATGGCCAAGACTCTGACAGCCGGGTTGGACGCCTTGCGCCGGGAGACGAACGGTTCCCGTGGTGTCCTGGTGAGCTATACGGGCGGGGGCCATATCCAATACGGTCTTCCCGTTCCGATGCGGGTCGCCAGACGGCTGTCAGGACAGGTGAAGCAGACGACGATCTATATGACTTCGCTCGACAAGAGCCGGATCGAGGACGTCCGTGAATTGGTGCGGGAGAAGATCGCAGACTATGTCTGGCTGACCCCGATGAGCCAGAAGGGCCCGCCGAAACGCTGCCGATAACTTCGCTCCAACCGTAGTTATGTGAATGGTCCTCCCTCTGTATAAAGGGGTATATGGCCAATCTGGGCTTGACTGTCGCGAAGCAGGGGGGCACGCTTAAGAAATCATTAATCGAAATAGAGCTGGCGATGATGAAAAACAAAATTGCCTGCAGTGCGGAACAGTTGGGATTATTCGATCCACAGATGATTCAATCAGTGGTCGAAACCAATGCCTTCAGAATTGGCTGTGAGTATGTGGCGGAAACCGTGTTCGCATCGTGGAAGCCGATGATTCGCAAATCACGTCGGCTGTCATCAGCAATCCCAGCCTTTATGAGCAGACTGTCCGTTTGAAGGAGGGCCATCTTATTTCCAAATAAACCAAAGCGGAATAATCAATAATAGACCTTATATTTGAAATACATTGGAATCTCCAAATAAATCGTGTTCGTAGGCAGGTTCTCAGGGATTTGCTTAACTATGTAGGTTAGCTCAACCGTTCACTGAGCTTCAACCGTCCAGCCGTCCAGGAAGAGACGGCACTAAGGGGCTCAAATATTGTTGAGCATACTTTCTTGCGGTGCAGGAATCGCATAGAGGTGTAAAATACTAACCGTTCGGTTGCGCACAGAACACTTATATTGACCGGACGGATTGGGCGAGCAGTTTTTCGCAAGCGCCTTCGATGGGCATATTCGGAAGGAAAAGTTGTGACAAGCCGGAGGGCGCACGGTAGAGTCTGGCACATTTCGAGGAGGCTGGAAGTTCGATGAACGGCACACGGACACAATCGGGATCATTCTGGTCCGACCAGAACCGGAGCTTCGGTCTGGTCATGGCTGGCGGACTTGGCGCGATTGCGCTCGCCCGTTTCGTACTGGCCGGTGCGATCACGTGGTGGCTGATCGGCGTAGCGGCGGTGTTCGGGGTTGCCGGGCTGGTGGTTCCGGCCCTGCTGAATCCGCTTCGCATCGTCTGGATGAAATTTGCGGCGGTACTCGGCTTCGTCAATTCCAGAATTCTGTTGACCATCCTGTTTGCAGGCCTCATTACGCCGGTGGCCATGTTGATGAAGCTGACCGGCCGGTTGCCGCTGGCCCTGGGATTCCGTGACGGGACGATGTCCTATTGGCGGACGCGAAAAGCCGACGAATTCACGCCGCAGCGGATGGAGCGGCAATTTTAACGAGGAAACACTCACGGGTACGTGCAACCGAAGGGAGGGTATCAATTAGCGCCTTTCTGAAAGAACTCTGGGCCTTCATGCGCGACCGGAGAAAAATCTGGCTGTTGCCGATCATTTTCGCGCTGCTAGTATGCGGTGCGCTGATCGTACTGACTGAGGGGTCGGCGGTGGCCCCGTTCATTTACACGTTGTTTTGATCGGTGGATCATTTCATGCGGGTGCTGGGCATCTCAGCTTTCTATCACGATTCCGCTGCCGTGCTGGTGGTGGACGGACGGGTCGTGGCGGCAGCGCAGGAGGAACGGTTCAGCCGTAAGAAGCACGATGCGCGGTTTCCTCGCCATGCGGCGGCCTATTGTCTGCAGCAGCAGGGACTCACGCCGGCCGAACTCGACCGCGTCGCGTTTTACGACAAGCCGTTGCTGAAGTTCGAACGGCTACTGGAAACCTACCTCTCGTTTGCGCCGTGCGGCTGGAGGTCCTTCGTGGCGGCGATGCCGGTCTGGCTAAAGGAGAAGTTGTTTCTGGAAAAACTGCTTCGCGACGAGTTTAGTCGGGTAGCCGATGACATGGGCGCATCACCCTGGACGGGGCCGTTTCTCTTTCCCGAGCACCATTACTCGCATGCGGCGTCTGCTTTTTATCCCTCGCCCTTCGAGGAGGCGGCCGTCCTGACGATGGACGGGGTGGGCGAATGGGCCACGACCAGCTTCGGCGTCGGCTCGGGTTCGTCCCTGACGTTGCGCGGGGACATCACGTTTCCCCATTCGCTGGGACTGCTCTACTCCGCGTTTACCTACTACACTGGCTTTAGGGTCAATTCGGGCGAATACAAGGTGATGGGGCTCGCGCCCTATGGCGAACCAAAGTATGTGGATGCGATCCTAACGCATCTGATCGATCTCAAGGATGACGGATCGTTCCACCTGAACATGGACTATTTCGATTACTGTACGGGCCTGCAGATGACCAACGACCGGTTTCACCACCTGTTCGGAGGGGAACCACGCAAGCCGGAGGCGCCATTGACGCAACGCGAGATGGATCTCGCCCGTTCAATCCAGGATGTGACGGAACTGGCTGTCCTAAAAATCGCGCAGCATGTGCGCAGGGAAACTGGCATGAAGCATCTCTGCATGGCCGGCGGCGTAGCGCTGAACTGTGTGGCCAACGGCAAGCTGCTGCGCGAGAAGGTGTTCGACCACCTCTGGATTCAGCCGGCGGCCGGCGATGCGGGCGGCGCACTGGGCGCGGCCCTGTCCGCCTATCACGGCCACGCGGGTGGCGCGCGCCGCCCGGTGGACGGACTCGATAGCATGGAGGGCTCCTATCTCGGTCCGGCGGTCACGTCCGACGAGGTCGAAGTGTTTCTGAAGCGGCAGGGCTATCCCTATGAACTGCTGACGGATCAGGCGCTCTTTGACACGACGGCCGACCTGCTCGCGAAGGAATCGGTCATCGGCTGGGTTCAGGACCGGATGGAATTCGGACCGCGGGCGCTTGGCAACCGGTCCATCATCGGCGACGCTCGTTCACCAAAAATGCAATCGGTGATGAATCTGAAGATCAAATACCGGGAGTCGTTTCGTCCCTTTGCGCCGGCTGTGCTGGAGGAGCGGGTGGTGGACTATTTCGAGCTGGATGAGCCCTCGCCCTACATGCTGCTGGTCGCGCCGGTGAAAAAATCCCGCTGCGTACCGGTATCGGATGAAGACCGGCGGCTGTTCGGCATCGAGCGCCTCAACCGGCCGCGCTCGGACATCCCTGCCGTGACGCATCTGGATTACTCGGCTCGCATTCAGACCGTGTCGAAGCGGACGAACCCGCGGTTTCATGCCCTCCTGACGGCCTTTGCTGCCAGGACCGGGTATGGGGTATTGGTGAATACCTCATTTAATGTGCGCGGGGAGCCGATCGTCTGCACGCCAGAGGACGCCTACCGGTGCTTCATGCGGACCGAAATGGATGCGCTCGTGCTCGGCAACTGCTTCCTCCGTAAGGAAGCTCAGCCCAAACTGACTACTGATTCCAACTGGAAGGCCGAGTTCCAACTCGACTAGCAGTCCAGAAAATATTTTCTTTTCAACGACTTATATATTTCACCCTGGTAGGAGGCCAATTGTGCATGGTTTCCTCTTGATCGTTTTTTATTTCCGCGTTCAAATCGTGAACGGTTTTAATAAAAACCATAGAATTGACATGGACTTACAGGGTTAAAGAGACCTCCAGCTCCTCAATGAAGTCGAGCGGGACGGAGAGATCACCCAGCGATCCCTGTCCAACAAGATAGGGGTTGCGCTTGGGCTGACCAACCTCTATCCCAAGCGGCTGGCCCGCAAGGGCCACATCAAGATCACGACGATCCCACGCCATCGCATCAAGTATCTGCTCACGCCCAGCAGCATGGCCGAGAAATCACGCCTCACCTATGAGTACATGCAATATTCCCTTTCGTATTACCGCGACATGCGCGAACGGCTAAAGCACGTGCTGGCCGGCCTGTCGCAGGCGGGGGCCAAGCGGGTGGTCATTTACAGGGCGGGGTCACGAAAGACCCTGCCCCCCTCTCTTGACGATACCTGTTAGTCTATTCAAGAAATCAAGGCAGTCCAACAGATGGCGCAAGAGCAGCAGCGGGAAATAACTGCCTATACAGAGCTACTGACCAATGTCGCTGGATTCGCCAGTGAAGTCATCAAGCTCGACGGATAGCTCCGGGCCGTGGCAAGCGAATTTCTCAAGAAGGGCACCCAACTCGACAAGATGGCAAGGTCTTTTAAGGAAGTTACTGACGCGCTCAACAGCCTCACCAAGAAATTTCCGTCTAAATAGCGCAGAGTCACTCTACGCGCAGCAACCTCTTGCACCAAGTCCATCAATTTCAGTACAATTATATCTTTGTTTTCGTACCTTGCTTCGAGGAGGAAGGGTTATGAAGAAACTCAGTGGTGGGATGGGTGTGCTGACAGGAATCACGTTACTTGCCGGGGTCGTGCCGGCATTGGCCAATGCTCCCGCCGAAGGAGGAGCCCCAGATTATAGCGGAATTACTGCCCTGTACTATGTGCTGATTGCCGCGATTCTCGGCTACGGTGCATACGACACCTTCTTCAAAAAATCGTAACAAGCCAAGCCTCTTTTCCCTCGCCGCGGAGATCTCGGTTTCCTCCCATGGGCTGGCTGAGAGCGAGACCGTTAACTGCCTCCATGGGTAGCTTGGGATTTCCTGGTTCTGGTTCGAAGCACCGGACCGAGCACGTT
>Ga0194120_10005165_pt1 | contig 19453 bp, 14 predicted proteins | sample TA2MahCa65mmetaG_FD_148642 | JGI IMG/M metagenome (GOLD analysis project Ga0194120, IMG submission 148642) | Freshwater microbial communities from Lake Tanganyika, Tanzania - TA2015019 Mahale Deep Cast 65m | ecosystem: Environmental > Aquatic > Freshwater > Lake | place: Tanzania: Lake...
CGATCTGGAAAAGGCCCTGCGCCGGGCCTTCGGCGGACATTGCAGGGTGCTGCTCCCGCCGGAGCGCACCTGCCTGCCGGCAGGCAGGTCAACGCTTACGCGCAGGCCGTGATCCGGACGTGGCAGGCGGACAAGCATCAGCGCGGCTGCGTGATGGAGCAGCGACGGGAAATCCGAAATCCGAAATCCGAAGGGGAAGCTCCCCGGCGACGAGGAACGGTTCGTCCTGCTGGCCATGCACCAGACGCTGGTGGAGCGCGCTTCCCCAGCCCGGAGGGCGACAGAAAATAGCCCAGCGTTTCAACGCTGGGATTCTGGGGCGCGAGGGGAACAAGTCCCGTCAGGGACGAAAGAGCGGAGTTACATTCCACCCGTATCTCTTTCGCCCCTCCGGGGCTTGGGCGGTTTTGTTGACCGTTGTCCCAGCGATGAATCGCTGGGCTATTTTCGGTCGTCCCTGACGGGACTTTGCCCCTCGGGGCGGACATTGCAGGGTGCTGCTCCCACCGGAGCGCACCTGCCTGCTGGCAGGCAGGTCAACGCCTATGCGCAGGCCGTGATCCGGACGTTGCCGGCGGACGAGCATCAGCGCGGCTGCCTGATGGAGCAGCGACGGGAAATCCGAAGTCCGAAATCCGAAGGAGAAGCTCGCCGGCGACGAGGAACGGTTCGTCCTGCTGGCCATGCACCAGACGCTGGTGGAGCGCGCTTCCCCAGCCCGGAGGGCGAAAGACAATAGCCCAGCGTTTCAACGCTGGGTTTCTGGGACGCGAGGGGAACAAGTCCCGTCAGGGACGAAAGAAAGTGTGCGTGATACGCGGTGCATCGAATACGGCCACCGAGATGATCTTGGCGGGGTCTTCTGCCGCCCCTCCGGGGCTTGTGGCCGTTTGCGCATACCGCTGCCCACCGTTGAAACGGTGGGCTATTCTCGGGGCGTCCCTGGCGGGACTCGAAATAGAGCGAAGCGGAAACCCATGCATTCCTTCGTCAGTTGTCTGATGCACTGCGTGTGGGCGACCAGCGAACGCCGTCCACTCATCAAACCGGATTTGCAGCAGCGCCTTTGGCCCTACCTCGGCGGCATCGCGCGGGAGAACAAGATGAAGGCGTTGATCGTGGGCGGCGTGGAAGACCATGTTCACGTCATGCTCTCGATTCCATCCACCCTCTCGGTGGCGAAAGCCGTGCAGCTTCTCAAAGGCAATTCCTCGAAATGGATTCACGACACGTTCAAGGAGCATTGGAGCTTCGAGTGGCAGGAAGGCTACGGCGTCTTCGGCGCCGCATCGATGTCGCCCGTGAGCACTTTTGTCGATTGCAGGCCAGCGCGCCTTGGCGCAGCATCCGCCTTGTCACCATGAAACTTTCCACATATTGCCCGCAGTTGGCAGCAGCCAATCCTATCAGCGTCAGCCCGATGGCCTCACACGAGCACCAACCCAATTCAATCCCTCCCAACCCATGAAGCTTCCGCGTCTGATCCATTGCGTCTTGGCGCTGCTTTACTGCCTTTTGGCCGGAGTGGCTGGCGCCGCTGATGGAAGGAAGCCCAACATCCTCATCCTGTACGCCGACGACATGGGATACGGCGATCTCGGCGCGAACAATCCCGCCTCGAAGATTCCCACGCCGCACCTGGACCGGCTGGCGGCGGAGGGCATGCGCTTCACCGATGCGCACAGTTCCTCGGGTGTCTGCACGCCGTCCCGGTATGCGATGCTGACCGGCCGCCATCACTGGCGGGATTTTCACGGCATCGCCGGGGCTTACGACGGAACGGTGTTCAAGCCGGGGCAGTTGACGCTGCCCGCCCTGTTGCGCGCCAGGGGCTACACCACCGCCTGCATTGGCAAGTGGCATCTCGGCATGGACTGGGACGCCATCCGCAAGCCAGGTGCGCCGAAGAACTCCATCGAGCACTCCGACTACGACTGGACCAAGGGCTTTCCCGGCGGCCCGATTGATCATGGATTCGATTATTACTTCGGTGACAACGTGATCAACTTTCCGCCCTACGCCTGGATCGAGAACGACCGTTTGGTCGCGCCGCCGGACACGACCCTGCGCACGGTTCCCGGCAAGCCCAAGGAAGGGGAGTGGGAATGCCGCCCCGGGCCGGCTCGCTCGGATTGGGATTTCTATCATGTGCTGCCCACGCTCACCCGCAAGGGCGCGGACTACATCCGCTCGCGCAAAGGGAAGGAGCAGCCGTTCTTCCTGTATTTCCCGCTCCCTTCGCCGCACGCGCCCATAATTCCGACGGACGCGTTCGATGGCAAATCGAAGGCCGGGGCCTACGGCGATTTCGTGGTGCAGACCGACGATTCCTGCGGCCAACTGCTCGCGGCACTACGTGAAAGCGGCCTGGAGTCGAACACCATCGTCATCTTCAGCGCGGACAACGGACCGGAAAACTACGCCTACGCACGGGACGAGAAGTTCGATCACTGGTCGGCCGCGCCGTTTCGGGGACTCAAGCGCGACATCTACGAGGGCGGACATCACGTGCCCTTCGTGCTCAAGTGGCCGGGCGTGACCAAGGCTGGATCGGTTTCGGACGCGCTCCTGTCGCAGGTGGATCTTATGGCTACTTTCGCCGCGCTGTTGAATTTCGATTTGCCGCGCAACGCCGCCGAGGATTCCTTTAACTTGCTCCCGTGGCTCAAAGGCGAAACCAAAACGCCGCCACGCTCGATCGCCGTTCACAACACCAATCCCAGGAACTACGCCGTCCGCGACGGGGATTGGTTGCTGGTCAACACCACGTCAGGCTACACGTCGCGCCAGCCGCCGCCGGCGTGGAACAAAAAGCATCAACAGCCGGCGGACGACAAACAGCCGGTGCAGTTGTTCAACTTGAAAGAAGACCTGGGCCAACGGAACAACCTTGCCGCGAAACATCCGGAGAAGGTCGCCCAACTCGAGGCGCTGCTGAAGAAACTTCAGGACCAGGGCCATTCCGCGCCGCGCCTGGAATGAGCCCATCACAGGAATCTGTTTTCGCCACATAACCACGCCATGAAACTCCTCACCATCATTCTGTCCGTGCTGTGTCTCGCCGCGCCGACACCCCGCGCCGCTGACACGCCGGCCGCTTCGCGTCCCAACATCCCGTTCATCGTGGGCGATGACATGGGCTATGCGGATGTCGGCTTCCACGGCTGCCGCGAGATCCCGACCCCCAACCTCGACGCGCTCGCGGCGTCGGGCACGAGTTCAATCCCGCCGGCAATGTCAAACCGCTCTGGGGTGCTGGCGCCGGCGCCGGCGACAGAGACGGCGACGAACCCGGGGCTGCGCCACGCCGCAAGAATGCGAACCAAGCAGAGTGAAGTGATCAGACGCATTGTCCCTTCTTGAACAATGGCTCCTTCACGATCTAGTCTGCAACGGAACAACCCATGAAACACATCCTTCTATCTCTCGTGTCGTTCGTCGCGCTGGCGGCGACGTCGTTGCCCGCCGCCCCACTCGTCTTTCAAGGCATGGACGGCCCGGGCAAGGGCAAGCACCTCGTCTTCATCGCGGGCGACCACGAATATCGCTCGGAGGAGACGCTCCCGGCGATGGCGCGGTTGCTGGCCAAGCACCACGGGTTCAAATGCACCGTGCTGTTCGACATTGATGCGGACGGCCACATCAGCGCGGGCGACCCGTCGAACATCCCGGGCTTGGAGGCGCTCGCGTCCGCCGACCTCGCGGTGTTTTTCCTCCGCTTCCAGCACTTGCCCGCCGAGCAGATGAAGCACATTGACGAGTATCTCAAGCGCGGCGGGCCGGTCGTCGGGCTGCGCACGGCGACGCACGCGTTCAGCGGGACCAAGGAGCCTTACGCAAAATACAATTACAACGCGAAGGAGCCCGGCTACGAACTCGGCTTCGGCCATCAGGTGCTCGGGCAAACCTGGGTGGGCCACTACGGTCGCAACCACCGGCAGAGCACGCGCATCACCATTGCGCCGGACAAGAAGGATCATCCCATCCTGCGCGGCGTGAAGGATGTGTGGGTGCAGGTCGGCGGTTACGTGGGCAAGCCGACGGATGGCGAAGTCCTCACGCTCGCCCAGCCGCTCGACGGCATGACGCCCGATTCGCCCGCTGACGCCAGCAAGCCACCGCAGCCGTCCGAGTGGACGCGCAGTTACAGGTCAGCGTCAGGCCGGGTGGGCCGCGTTTTCACCACGCTTTACGGCACCTCGGAAGACATCACGAATGAAGGTTACCGCCGCTTGCTGATGAACGGGATTTTTTGGGCGGCCGGTTTGGAGAGCGCCATCAAGCCGGACCTGAACATCGCGTTCGTCGGGCCGTTCAAGCCGAACACTTACAACGCTGGAGCCTACGCGCGCGGCGTCAAACCGGAGATGTATGCGGGCTTCGAGAGCGCGATTCCGGCGAACAACAACACGAAGAACCCCAATCCGCCGGCGAAGAAGGCGGACGCGAAGCAGCAGGATGACGGGAAGACGCAAGCCACGGCGGCGACCGGAGCGGCCGCCACGACGCTCGCCACGGGCAAGCCCGCGCGTTTCGTTCGCGTGGAATTGCCCGGCGACAAACGCATTCTCACTCTCGCGGAGGTGCCCGCCGATTACCGCGACCCGCTGCCGTTCAAGTTCAACACTGGGGACAGCGTCGCCATCCTCGGCAACGGTCTGCCGGATCGCATGCAGCATGACGGCTGGTTCGAGACGTTGCTCCAGAGCGAGCTTGGCGGCCGGCAGGTCCGCTTCCGCAACTTGAGCGCGAGCGGCGACCGCCCGAACTCCTACCCGCGCAGCAGCGGCATCCCGTCCATCACAACCTACTTGCAGCAGGTGAAGGCCGACGTGGTCTTCGCCTTCTTTGGCTACAACGAGTCGTTCGACAACAAGCCGGAGGATTATCAGAAGCAGTTGGTGGACTTCGTGCGGCGCACACGCGGCTCGCAGGCGAACGGCAAGTCGTTCCCGCGCATCGTCCTCTTCAGCCCCATCGCGCGCGAGGACACGGGCAACCCGAATGTGCCCGACGGCAAGGCGCATAACGTGCAGCTCGAGGCTTACACAAAGGCCACCGAGGACGCTGCGAAGGAGTTGGGCGTCGCGTTCGTGGACTTGTTCCATCCGTCGCTCGCGATGTTCAAGGCCGCGCGGACGCCGCTCACGATCAACGGCGTTCATCTCACCGAGGAGGGCAACCGCCAGCTCGCCGAGGCCATTGCGCAGGCGCTGCTCAGCAAGTCCGTCAGCGCGTCCGGCTCGCTGGAATCACTGCGCGCCGCCGTGCTGGAGAAGGACACTTACTGGCATGCCCGCTACCGCGCCCGCGACGCCAACGACGTGTTCGGCGGTCGCTCGACGCTGACCTTCGTGGACGGCCAGAACAACGCCGTGGTCCTCCAGCACGAGCTGGCGATGTTCGATGTGCTGACCGCGAATCGGGACGAGCGTGTCTGGGCGCGCGCGGTGGGCAAGGACAAGACGATTGACGACAGCAACGTGCCCCGGCCCGTGCCCGTGATCTCCAACGTCGGCGGCAAAAGCCAGAGTTCCAGCGCCGTGAAGGAGGGCGCGCTTCGCTACATCAGCGGCGAGGAAGGCCTCAAGCACATGGCCATCGCGAAAGGCTTCGAGGCGAATCTCTTCGCGGACGAGGCACGCTTCCCGCAGCTCATCAACCCCGTGCAGATGCAGGTGGACGCGAAGGGCCGGCTGTGGGCTTCCGTGTGGCCAACCTACCCGATGTGGGAGCCGCTCAAGCCGATGAATGACGCGCTGCTGATTTTCCACGACGACAACAACGACGGCAAAGCCGATCGTGCGACCGAGTTCGCCAGGATTCAAAACCCGCTCGGCTTCGAGTTCTGGGGCGGAGGCGTGCTCGTGACTTGCCCGCCGGAAATCATTTTCCTCAAGGACACCGACGGCGACGACAAGGCCGATGTCCGCACCGTGATGCTGCAAGGTCTGGATTCCTCCGACACGCACCACGGCGCGAACAATCTCATCTACGGTCCGGACGGCGGCATCTATTGGCAGAGCGGCGTCTTCATGCAGCACAATCACGAGCATCCGTGGGGTTCCTCGCTACAGACCGGCGCGAGCGCGATGTATCGCTTCGACCCGCGTCGCTTCACCATCGCCATGCACGCGGGCAACTCGCCGAACCCGCACGGCATCGCCTTCGACCGCTGGGGTTACCAATACGCGACCGACGGCACGGGCGGCAACGCCTTCCAGGTCCGCCCGGATGCGAAGGGCTTCAAGATGTTCCCGCTGCTCAAGAAGGAAGTGCGCCCCGTGACTGCCTGTGAAGTCGTCTCCAGCACGCACTTTCCCGAGTCGATGCAGGGCGACTTTTTCATCCTGAACGTCATCGGCTTCCTCGGCATCAAGCACTACAGCCTCGCGCGCAACGCCACCAACGGCACCGTCTGGGGCGAACCCGCTGGCGACGAGTTGACCGTGATGAAGGAAAATGCCGACGGCACGAAGACCGAGGACAAGTCGCGCGGCTTCCTGATGAGCGGCGACAAAAACTTCCGGCCGTCCGACGCCATCTTCGGCGCCGACGGCGCGCTCTACGTCGCCGACTGGCACAACGTCATCATCGGCCACATGCAGCACAACGTCCGCGACCCGAACCGCGACCACAAACACGGCCGCATCTACCGCGTCACCGCGAAGGGTCGGCCGCTGCAAAAGCCCGTGGCCATCGCCGATCAGCCCATTCCCGCGCTGCTCGAAAATCTTGAGCACCCCGCCGACGGCGTGCGCCACCGCACCCGCGTCGAGTTGAGCGCGCGCGACACGAAGGAAGTCATCGCTGCCGCGCAGACTTGGCTGAAGCAGTTCGACCCGACGAAGGCCGAGCACGCGCACCCCTTGCTCGAAGGCCTTTGGCTCCACCAGCAGCACAACGTGCAAAACGCCGCGTTGCTCGACCAGGTGCTCCAGTCCCCCGAGCCGCACGCGGGCATCGCGGCGAACACGGTGAAGCACCTGTGGTTCAAAGTGGAGGCGTCCACCCGCGGCGGCGTCATCGGCGGCCTCGTGGAAGCCGCCGCGCAAAAGTCCGGCATTCTCTCCGACACGCCGGAGCTGACCACCATCCGCATCGCGACCATCCCGGAGAAGATGATGTATGACGTGACGCAACTCGCCGTGAAGCCCGGCAGGAAGATCAAGCTCACCTTCGCCAACCCGGACTTCATGCCGCACAACATCCTGCTCGTGAAGCCCGGCAAGGCGGACGAGATCGGCGAGAAGGCGATGGCGCTCGGCGCGAAGGGCTTTGAAGTCGGATTCGTTCCGGAAAGCCCCGACCTCCTCTGGGCCAGCAAGCTCATTGATCATGGCAAGGAACAGGTCATCCAGTTCACCGCTCCCACCACGCCCGGGGCTTATCCGTATATCTGCTCGTTCCCCGGTCATCACCTCATCATGCGCGGCACGCTCATCGTCACCGACAACCTCAAGGAATTCCTGGCCAGCAATCCGGAGCCAGTCGTCAAAGTCACCGAATGGAAACTGACCGACTTCACCGACGACCTGAAGCGTGTGGGTCAGCACCGGAACTTTGCCGGCGGCCAGCAAGCCTTCACCAGGCTCGCCTGCGCCCAATGCCATCAGTTGGCCAAGGAAGGCGCCCCGTTTGGCCCGAGCCTCAGCGACGTGGTGAAGAAGTACAAAGGCGACGCCAAGGCGGTGTTGCTGGAGATCATCGAGCCTTCGAAGACCATCGAGGACAAGTATCGCAACGTGACGCTGGAGACCGGTGACGAAAACTCCCCCAGCGGAATCATCCTCGCGGAGGACAAGGACACGGTGACGATTCAAACTGGCCCGACCACGGCGCAGGTGCAGAAGATCGCGAAGAGCGCCATCAAGTCCCGCCGCCCGTCCGTGCTGTCGTTGATGCCCGCTGGCCTGGTCAACACGCTGGACAAGGAACAAATCCTCGACCTGCTTGCCTATCTGCTCGCCGAGGGCAACGCCAGGCACACCGCGTTTCAGCATGCGCACTGACCGGCGGTTCCCATGAAATCGATTGTCGGCTTTCTCGCGTTCCTGCTGCTTTCGCCGGTGGCCCTGCCCGCCGACGAAGCAGCCACGAAGCCCAACATCGTCATCATCCTCGCTGACGACCTCGGCTATGGCGACGTGCACTGCTACAACGACCAGTCGAAGGTCGCCACGCCGAACATCGACCGACTTGCGCGCGAGGGGATGAAGTTCACCGACGCGCACAGCACGGCGTCGGTCTGCACACCGACGCGCTACGCGCTGCTCACCGGACGTTACGCCTGGCGGCAGCCGGGCACCGGCATCGCGCCGGGTGACGCTCCCGCGCTGCTCAAGCCTGGCACGGCCACCGTGCCATCCATGCTCAAGGCGGCCGGCTACAAGACCGGCGTGGTGGGCAAGTGGCACCTTGGTTTGGGCGACGGTCCCAAGACGGATTTCAATGGCGACATCAAGCCCGGCCCTCTGGAGATTGGCTTCGACTACGCCTTCTACATTCCCGCGACCGGCGACCGCGTGCCGTGCGTGCTGGTGGAGAATCATCGCGTCGTTGGCTACGACCCGGCGGACCCGATTCGCGTGAGCTACGGCGCAAAGATCGGCGATGAACCAACGGGCGATGACCCGAACGTGAAGTTGAAAATCAAGGGCGGCCCCGGCCACACCAATACGGTGATCAATGGCATCCCCCGCATCGGCTTCATGACCGGAGGCAAGGCGGCGCGCTGGGTGGACGAAGACATTGCCGACACGCTCACGGCCAAGGCGGTGAAGTTCATCGAATCAAACAAGGCAGGGCCTTTCTTCCTCTACCTGGCCACGCACGACATCCACGAGCCGATGGTGCCGCATCCGCGCTTTCGCGGCACGAGCGAGTGCGGCTGGCGCGGCGATGTGATTCATCAGCTCGACTGGACCGTGGGCGAAATCCTGGCCGCGCTGGACCGGCTGAAGCTCGCGACCAACACCCTGGTCGTCTTCACCGGCGACAACGGCGCGGCGCTCCCGCACGGCAAAGGCTCGCTCTATGACCCCGGCTCAAACGTGCCATTCCTCGTTCGCTGGCCCGGCGTGGTCAAGCCCGGGGGCGAATCGCGCGCGCTCCTCAGCGGTGAGGATCTTGCTCCCACGCTGCTCGCGGCAGTCGGCGTGCCCGCGCCGGCGAAGATGAGCGGCGTGAGCTTTCTGCCCTTGCTCAAAGGCCAGCCATATACACCGCGCCAGCACATCTTCGTCGAGCGCGGGCCGCACGGCAGCGCGCCGGTCACGGTCAACATGAGCAACAGCGGCTACGACCTGAGCCGCGCCGTGCGGAGCGACCGCTACAAGTTCATCTACAACTGCACGCCGTGGATTCCCTACGCGCCCGTGGACTCCTCCGGCGGCGCCGCCTGGACGGAGATGAAGGCGGCCCACGCCGACAGCAAGCTCGCGCCCGGCGTGAGTGCGACCTACTTCACCACGCCACGACCGGTCTATGAACTTTACGATCTCGATGCCGACCCATCGGAACTGAACAACCTCAGCGGCAAACCGCAACTCGCCGCCACCGAACGTGCCCTGCGGCTCGCGTTGGCGGAAAAGATGATTCTCGATTTCGATTACCTGCCGCTCCCGGCCATGCTCGAAGGCGCAGCCGGCGCGGGCGGGCCGAAGCGTGCCGCGGCGGCAAACGAGAACGCCCGGGCCGCAAACTTTGCGAAGCTTGACCATGACAACGACGGCAGACTGAGCAAGGCTGAGTTCAGCGCTGGTCGTAAAGCGGAGGAAGCCGAGAAATGGTTTGGCCTGCGCGACACGAACGGTGACGGCTTCATCAGCCGCGAGGAATTCCTGCCCGGTTCGCCGCTGCCCAGGAAGCCATGACGCCAACCTCGCGCTGAAATGGAACTTCGAATTAGGAAGCAACTTCTTCCGTTTCTTTTGGCTCTCTCCGGCTGCCTCGCGGTTGCTGCGGCGCAGCCAGTCCGCCCCAACATTCTGGTTGTCCTCGCGGATGATTTTGGCTGGGGCGATGTGAGCTGTTACGGCGGCAAGGCGCCGACGCCGGCCCTGGACCGCATGGCGAAGGAAGGGACGCGCTTCACCCAGTTCTACGTGGCCTCGCCAATCTGTTCGCCGTCGCGCTGTGGCCTTATCACCGGACAGCAGCCGGGCAAATGGCGCATCACCAGTTATCTTCAAACGCGAAAAGGAAACCGTGAGTGCGGCCAGGCCGACTTCCTCGATCCCGCCGCGCCGTCGTTGCCCCGGGTGTTGAAGTCCGCCGGTTACGCCACGGCGCACATCGGCAAATGGCATCTCGGCGGTGGGCGCGACGTGACCAACGCGCCGAAATTTGCTGCTTACGGTTACGATGTCGGGATGGGCACGTACGAAAGCCCGGAGCCGCATCCCGACCTCACCGCGACGAACTGGGTTTGGTCGCCGCGGGACAAGGTGAAGCGCTGGGACCGCAGCGCGTGGATGGTGGACCGCACGCTGGACTTCATGCGCGCACACACGAACCAGCCTTGCTTTGTAAATCTTTGGCTGGATGACACGCACACGCCGTGGGTGACGAAGGAGGACGGGTCCGGACCAAACACTCGCGAGAGCTACACGGTCGTGCTCCAGGAGATGGATCGCCAGATTGGCCGACTGCTCGATGCCCTGCGTCAGGCGGACTCTTCACGACCCACGCTCGTGGTCTTCTTCGGCGACAACGGGCCGCTGCCAACCTTCGAGCAGGAACGAAGCGCCGGACTGCGCGGCAGCAAGCTGTGCCTTTACGAAGGCGGTATTCGCGTCCCGTGCATCGTCTGGCAGCCTGGCGTCGTTCCCGCTGGCCGCGTTGATGCGACGAGCGTTTTCACCGCGTTGGATTTGTTCCCCACGCTTTCCGTCCAAGCCGCTGCGGCTTTGCCGAAAGGTTACGCCAGCGACGGTGAAGATTTCTCCAGGGCGTTGCGCGGCCAAAGCGTCACGCGCAGCCAGCCGATCTTCTGGGAATACGGGCGGAACACCAACTCATTCGCCTATCCTCGCGGCTCGAATCGCAGCCCGAACCTGGCTGTGCGCGAAGGTAACTGGAAGCTGCTCGTGAACGCCGACGGCACAGAAGCCGAGCTTTACGATTTGGCCGCTGACGCCAGCGAAACGAAGAACCTCGCGGCTGAGAAGCCCGATGTCGCCCGGCGTCTGTCCGGTTCCGCCATGGCCTGGCGAAAATCACTTCCATGAAAGCATTATCGCTGCTCATCGCCTGTTGCTGTTTCGCCGCCAGCCAAGTTCATGCCGCCACACCGCCCAACATGGTCATCATCTTCATCGGCGACATGGGCTACGCGGACATCGGGCCGTTTGGCGCGACGAAGCAGCGGACGCCGGACCTCGACAGCATGGCGCGCGAAGGGATGAAGCTCACCTCGTTCTACGCCGCGCCGGTCTGCGGGCTCAAGCGCGACCTCTACGAGGGCGGGCATCACCTGCCTTCGTCCTCAAATGGCCGGGTGTGACCAGGGCCGGTTCCGTCTCGGACGCGCTCCTGTCGCAGGTGGACCTGATGGCCACCTTTGCCGCGCTCCTGAATTTTGATCTGCCGCGCAAGAATGCCATCTCTGCGGCCCGTGATCGTCCGCCGCATCATGCCGTGAGCAAGCCATGAAACTCGTGTTCACCCTATGCTTCGGCCTCCCGTCGCCGGCCCGCACCTTACGGATGGCGTTGCAGTTCTTGAGTTTCTACGAAGTAGACGCAACGCTGTTCTCAACTGCGAAGGGGCCTTCGGCTTCCCGGTCAAGGTCGTGGACTACTCGCGCCGCACACGGGCCGCGAATTCTTGCTTCTCAGGCGAGTGGTTGGTCGCTTTAATGTCCCGGAAAGCCATTGAACGTGTATGAGTCATTCAAAGCCCTCCTTCTCCCGTCGCTCCTTCCTCACCAGCACCGTTGCTCTCGGGGCCACGGCGGCCGTCGCTTCGGTCCAGGCCGCGGAACCCGTCGGCACGCCGTCCGCAGGCGTGGTTCTGCCGCCAGCGGGCAAACGCATCCTGCTCTCGTGCAAGCTGGGCATGATCGCCAAAGAATCCGCCGGCAAGAAGCTCACCATCGCCGAGCGCCTGCGCATGGCGGGTGACGCTGGCTTTGATGGCGTGGACTTTGATGAGGCGGGCAGCTTCACGGCGCAACAGGCGCGGGACGCGGTGCGCGAGTCCGGGGTGTTTGCCCACAACGCCATCAATCACGCCCACTGGAACGTGCGCCTGACCGATCCGAAACCGGAGACCCGCGACCAGGCCCGGGCCAATCTCAATCACTGCCTGCGCGTGTCGCACGCGGCGGGCGGCAGCGGCATTCTCATTGTGCTGGGCAAAAGCGACGACGGCCCGGCGGAGGAAATCGAGGAGCGGTGCCGCGCGGAGATCAAGAAGTCCCTGCCGCTGGCGGCGTCGCTCGGCCAGGCGATCCTGATCGAGAACGTCTGGAACCGCATGATGTATGACCACGACCAGGGGCCGGAACAGGGCGCGGAACGGTTCGTGAAGTTCGTGGACAGTTTCAACAGCCCGTGGGTGGGCATGTATTATGACATCGGCAACCATTGGAAATACGGCCAGCCGGGAGACTGGATTCGCGCCTTTGGCCGCCGCTGCGTGAAGCTGGATGTGAAGGGTTTCAGCCGCGCCAAAAACAAGTTCGTGGACATCACCAGTCCCGACGATGATCTGCCGTGGGACAAGGTGCGCGCGGCGCTCGCCGACATCGGCTTCACCGGTTGGGCGACGGCGGAAGTGGGCGGCGGAGATGTCAAGCGCCTGACCACCGTGCGCGAGCAGATGCAGAAGGCCTTTGGCCTCTAGTCCGACTGACCACATCGTCGCCGCGCCCGTCCGAGAACCGTTGATTATTCCGCGCAGGCTTGTCACCGGACGCGGCGACTGTTTCCAATCAGCGGCAGCAATGGTGATCGAAGTCCGCCCACTCGTGAAGAAGTTGAACGGCCACACCGCCGTTAACCCGTTGAACTTGAAATTCGAAATGATCCGAAGTGCTCTCAGTTTTTGGCGCCGATTCCTTCTGCTGCTGGTCACTGGCGGCTCTGTTGCCACCGAAGCGTTCGCCACGACAGCACGATTGATTCCCTCAGCGGAAAGCGGGTGGCCTCAGTTTCGCGGGTTGCGCCGGGATGGCATCAGCGAAGAGCGCGGTTTGTTGCAGCAATGGCCGGAGGCCGGGCCGCGCGCGCTCTGGTCGGTGACGAATCTCGGGCGAGGCTTTTCGTCGCCGGTCATTTCCGGGGGCCGGCTCGTCATCACGGGAGACTTCGATGATCACCTCGCGCTGCTCGCGTTTGATCTCACCGGCCGGCCGCTCTGGCGGGCGACGAATGGGGCCTCGTGGAAGACGCCCTATCCGGGGGCGCGGGCCACCGCGACCTTCAGCGGCGAAAGGTTGTATCACCAAAACGCGCATGGCCGGGTGGCTTGCTTCGATCCCGCCAATGGGCGGGAAGCCTGGGCTGTCGACGTATTGAAGGAGTTCGGCGGATCCAACATCACCTGGGGCATGAGCGAATGTCTGCTCGTGGACGAGCGCGCGGTGTTCGTCACGGCGGGCGGGCGGGAGGCGCTGGTGGCCGCCCTCAACAAGACCAATGGCGCCGTGCTCTGGAAGAGCGCGCCACTGTATGATTCAGGGGGCGGGAAGCCATTGGAGAACGCCAGTTATGTTTCGCCGATTCTCGTCCAGTTCGGTGATCGCCGGCTCATCATTGGCGCCTCGCTGCGGCATTTGTATTGCATCGATGCCGACACGGGCGCGCTGCAATGGACGCAGCCGGTCCGCACGGCCTATTCGGTTTTGGCGATGATGCCGGTGCTCGTCGGCAATGCGGTGTTCATGACGGCGCCGCATGGGCCGGGCGGCCGCTTGTGGGGCTTGAAGGAAACCGGTGGCAAAGTGACTTCGGAAGAACTCTGGCACACCGTCCTTGACACCTGCCAGGGCAGCGTGGTGCATCGCGACGGGAAAATTTTCGGCTCGTTCTATCCGGGGCGGAAGGGCTGGGCGGCGGTCGATGCGAGCAATGGCCGCGTGCTCCATCAGACGGCTGACTTCGTCAAAGGCGCCGTGCTCTACGCCGACCAGCGCCTGTATGTGCTGGCGGAAGATGGCTGGAAGCTGCTTCTGGAGCTGAAGGATGACCAGTTCACGGTGCGTGGCAGATTCCGCCTCGCCGAAGCCACTGCGCGCGATGCCTGGACGCACCCGGTGATTCTCGATGGGCGCCTTTACCTTCGCTACCACGACACGCTCACCTGTTACGATGTGCGGCGCTGAAATGGATTTGTCCGACTCGCCCAAGCACCGGGTTCCGCGCGCCTGCTGCGCTGATCATCACTGGTCACGATCCGGATTGCCAGTCGACGCTCGTTTTGCCAGCCTAGGCGCATGAGATTCTCCGCCACGAGTTTTTGTTCCATGGCAAAGGGCATCGTCTGCGCCGCGCTGCATTTGGCAATTGCCACGGCTCCCGCGCAGGCGGCTGCACGAGGCGAATGGCCTGACTGGCGCGGGCCGAACGGCAACGGCAGCATCACTTCCGGCAGGTATCCGGTGAAATGGGATGCGTCGAGCGTGGCATGGAAAGTGGCGCTGCCCGGCAAGGGGACTTCCACTCCAGTGGTGCGCGACGCGCGAATCTACGTCACCACGCCGGACGACGGCCAGGACGCGGTGCTGGCGTTTGATTTTGCGGGCAAAGAGATCTGGCGCACCCGGCTTGGCGCGGCCACGGCGCCGAAGCACCGCTCGCTGGCCTCAAGTTGTAACGCTTCGCCGGTGACCGATGGCCGCGGGTTGTTCGTTTACTTCAAGAGCGGGCATCTGGCCGCGCTGGAGTTCGACGGGAAGGTTCGTTGGAAGATCAATCTGGTGGAACGCTTCGGCCTCGAACAGTTGTTCTGGGATCAAGGCACTTCGCCGGTTGCGACCGATCGGCATGTGGTGGTGGCGCGGATGCACAGCGGGGAGTCGTGGCTCGCGGGATTCGACAAAGCCACGGGTGAACTGCGCTGGCAGCAGCCGCGCAACTACAAGGTGCCGACGGAGAACGACAACGGCTACGCCACGCCGGTGGCCTTCCAGCACGAGGGCCAGCCCGCGTTGCTGCAATGGGGCGCCGATCACTTGACGGCACACGCCGCCGCTGACGGCAAGGTGCTCTGGTCGGCCGGCGGCTTCAACCCGCAGTCCACCGGCTATTGGCCGGGCATTGCCACTCCCGCGATCGCCGGCAACATCGCGGTCATCCCCGTGGGACGCGACGACCGCGCGGGTCAGGCGCGGCTGTACGGAATCCGCCTCGGCGGCCGCGGGGACGTGACGGCGACCCATCGCGCTTGGAAACGTGAGGATCTCGGCGTGTTCGTCGCCACACCGGTCGAATACAAGGGACGCATCTACTTGCTGCGGCATCGCGGCGAAGTGGTGTGTCTGGATCCCGCCAACGGAAAAACGCTTTGGACGGGCGCGTTGCCGGAGCACCGCACCCCTTACTACGCCTCGCCGGTGATCGCCAACGGACTCCTCTACGCAGCCCGCGAAGACGGCATGGTCTTTGTCGCGCGGGTGGAGGAGAGGTTCGAAATGTTGGGCGAGAACGCGATGGGCGAACGGATCGTTGCCACGCCCGTGCCGGTGGCCAACCGGCTCTTTCTCCGCGGGGACAATCACCTGTTCTGCGTGGAGAGCAAGTGAGGCCTGCGAGTGGGACCGCAAGGGGCAGGGTTACGCGGCGGCCATTTACGGCAAGTGGCATCTCGGTCATCGCGAGCCGTTCCTGCCCACGCGGCGCGGCTTCGATGAATGGTTCGGCATCGCCAGCCGACACGGCTATCGCGTTGAGAAAATGGGGCTCGCTTTTTACGACCTCAAGCGTGATCCCGGCGAAACCCGCGATCTGGCCGTCGCGCGCCCGCAGGCGGAAGTCGCCAGGGCTCGTGCTGATCTCGGCGACTCGCTGACCGGCATTCGCGCGACGCACCGCGGCCCGCGGGTGAAGTCGCTGTTTCCGCACGCCCGAGCGAGAAGTCCGTTACGCCATCCAAATGAACAACAGAATCAGTTTCATGAAATTGACCGCCGCCCTGTGCGCGATCTTCGCGATCGGTTGCGGACCGAGGCTCACCGCCGCGACGACGCAGCCGAATGTCGTTTTCTTCCTCGCTGATGATCTTGGACAGCGCGATCTGGGCTGCTATGGCAGCACGTTTTACGAGACCCCGAATCTCGACCGGCTCGCGCGTGACGGCGCGAAATTCACCGCTGCTTACGCCGCGTGTCCGGTCTGTTCACCCACGCGCGCCAGCATTCTCACCGGGCAATGGCCGCAGCGCACCGGCATCACGGATTACATCGGCGCGCCCGCGCGGCCCGAGTTATGGAAGCGCAACACCAAACTGTTGCCCGCGCCTTACGTCGACCGGCTTGCGCTGGACGCGCCGACGCTCGCCAAGTCGATGAAGGCGGCGGGCTACGCGACGTTTTTCGCCGGCAAATGGCATCTCGGCCCACAGGGCTGGTGGCCGGAGAATCAGGGCTTCGATCACAACCTCGGCGGCGTGGACAAGGGCGGCCCCTATGGCGGGAAGAAGTATTTTTCGCCCTACGATAATCCGCGCCTGCCCGACGGGCCGGAGGGCGAGCATCTGCCCGATCGCCTCGCGACCGAGACGGCAAAATTCATCGAGGCCAACAAAGACCGCCCCTTCTTCGCCTACTACGCGTTCTACGATGTTCACACTCCACTGATGGCGCGAGAAGACTTGCGGAAAAAGTACGCGGAGAAAAAGCAGCGGCTCGGGCTGGCGGAGAAGTGGGGCCGCGAGGGCGGGCGCGACGTGCGGCTCACACAGGACCACGCCGTTTATGCCGCGATGGTCGAGGCGATGGACCTCGCCGTCGGCAAGGTGCTGGCCAAACTTGACGAACTCGGCTTGCGCGAAAACACGCTCGTGATTTTCACCAGCGACAACGGCGGCCTCTCCACGAGTGAAGGCTGGCCCACATCGAATCTCCCGTTGCGCGGCGGCAAGGGCTGGCTCTACGAAGGCGGCATTCGCGAACCGCTGCTCGTGCGCTGGCCCGCCGTGGTGAAGGCCGGCAGCGTGGTGAGCACGCCCGTGAGCAGTCCGGATTTCTTTCCCACGCTGCTCGAAGTCATCGGCGCGAAACCGTCACCCGGCCAGACGCTCGACGGCGTGAGCCTGGTGCCATTGCTGAAAGGCGGCACGCTGCCCGAGCGGGCGCTGTTCTGGCATTACCCGCATTACGGCAATCAAGGCGGCGCGCCCGGCGCGGCCATCCGGCGCGGCGACTGGAAGCTCATCGAGTGGACCGAGGACAAGCGCACTGAGTTGTTCAACGTCGCTCGGGACATCGGAGAGGCGAACAATCTCGCGACCGGGGAACCGCAACGTGTGGCGGCGCTCCGCGCCGAGCTGGCCGCGTGGCAGAAACAGGTCGGCGCGAAATTTCCGACGCCCAACCCAGACTGCGACGCCGCCAAACCGAGTGGGCGCGCGGCGAAACAAAACCCAAACCAGTGAAAGTCACCATCACTTTGTTACTTTCCCTGTTGGTTGCTCCGCTCGCCGGACTGGCGGCTACAGGAATTGCCAGGCCCAACATCGTCATCATCTTCGCTGACGACCTCGGCTACGGCGACGTGCGCTGCTACAATGGTCAATCGAAAGTCGCGACGCCGAACATCGACCGACTTGCGCGCGAGGGGATGCGCTTCACCGACGCGCACAGCCCGGCCACGGTCTGCACGCCGTCGCGCTACAGTTTGATGACCGGGCAGATGGCCTTTCGCGTGCCGAATGGCGGCAGAGTTTTCGAGGCCGTCGGCGGGCCGTCCCTCATCGCGCCGGGGCGGCTCACGCTGCCCGTGATGCTCCGCGCGAATGGCTACGCCACGGCGTGCATCGGGAAGTGGCACCTCGGGCTGACGTTCTTCGATCAGGCGGGGCAGCCAGTACGGGGCAACGGCGTCGAGGCCGTGCGGCGCGTGGATTTTTCCCGTCGCATCGAAGGCGGACCTCTGGACCACGGCTTCGACCGCTTCTTCGGTACCGCTTGCTGCCCCACGACCGACTGGCTCTACGCGTTCATCGAAGGCGGCCGCGTGCCGGCGCCGCCCACCCGCCCGCTCGACAAGTCGAAACTGCCCAAGCACCCCTACGCCAACGACTGCCGTGCGGGTCTCATCGCCACGAATTCTCCGATGGAGGAAATCGACCTCGTCTTCCTGAAGAAGAGCCGCGAGTTCCTCGAACAACACGTCCGCCAGTCGCCAGGCCAGCTCTACAATCTCGAAGCCGATCCCGGCGAGACGAATAACCTTTACTTCGAGCAGCCGCAGATCGTGCAGGAACTGAAAGCCTTGCTCGATCAATCCAATGTTTCTGGCCGGAGCCGGCCGGAGCGTTTATGAAAGCGACAACAACCTGAAGACACGAAAGCAAATCCCAGCCGCATTCATCACGCCCGCGCTGATGGCCCAGCTCGTTCTCCCCGCCGCCGACGCGCCCATGCCCCGGCCGGACGGCAAGCCGGCCGACATGACGAAGAAGGTCAAGGTGTTCATCCTCCTGGGCCAGTCCAACATGGTCGGCGCCGACAAGGTGAAAGGCGGGGATGTTTCGCTGGAGTTCGCGGTGCGGGAGAAGAAAAAGTATCCCTACCTCGTGCAAGAGGATGGCAAGTGGACGGAGCGGCAGGACGCACGTTTTGTGCGTTACATGTCCGGCAAGGGTCCGCTCAAAGGCTGCGAGGTCGCCGGCTTCTTCTTCTGGCAGGGCGAAAGAGACGCCGGTAACGCTGGTCGCGCCGCCCACTACGAACAGAACCTCGTAATTGGAAAGAGCCGGTGTTCCTGCTTTGGCGAAAGAAAGGCGCAGGAAAATTCTTTCTGCCGGCATCCTCCAGCCATGAAGTTTTTTGCCATCTTGCTCACCTGCTTCGCCGTCGTCACGATTTCTGCGCGCGGGGCGGACAGGCCCAACATCATCTTCATCCTCTCCGATGACCACGCGCAGCAAACCATCTCGGCCTACGGGTCGAAGGTCATCCGCGACGATCGCCCCGAAGGCGGCCGCGGCAATCGCAACGAAGTCTTTGAGAAAAACATCGAACTCATGCTGCGATGGGCGAAGGAAAAGCCCATGCAGCCGTGAACCTGCATCCCATGAAACCATTGTTGATTCGTCTCCTTCTCCCGTGCCTTTTCTGTCTGCCGTGGTTCGCTCACGCTGCCGCCGCCGAAAAGCCAAACATCATTTACATCATCACCGACGACCTCGGCTACGGTGACATCGGTTGCTACGGCGCAAGGAAAGTGAAGACGCCGAATCTTGATCGGCTGGCAAGCCAGGGCTGCCGCTTCACCGACGCGCACAG
>Ga0194120_10005166_pt1 | contig 19450 bp, 14 predicted proteins | sample TA2MahCa65mmetaG_FD_148642 | JGI IMG/M metagenome (GOLD analysis project Ga0194120, IMG submission 148642) | Freshwater microbial communities from Lake Tanganyika, Tanzania - TA2015019 Mahale Deep Cast 65m | ecosystem: Environmental > Aquatic > Freshwater > Lake | place: Tanzania: Lake...
GATTCCCGCGCTTCGCGTTGTCGATTCCCGCGCTTCGCGTTGTCGATTCCCGCGCTTCGCGCTGCTGATTCCACCGCTTCGCGCTGCCTCACTCGAGCCGCGCAGCAACGCTGGCGCTGCCAGCGCGCGACGAGCGCACCTCGATGCGCACGTCCGCGCCGGGTGCCGCCGACAGGAACAGCCGCAAGCCGACGCGCTCGCCACCGCCGAGTTCCGCGAGCGCGACCTTCGATCCACGCACGGGCATCGACTTCGATTCTCCCTCGACGTTCGACGCAGCGGCGACGATTCGAGCGCCGTGGACGACGAGTTCGGGCATGGTCAGCAGCTCGAGCTCGCGGACGCGCGCGCTCGCGGTCGGCAGCGCTCCGATGTTCGTGATTTCGATGTCGAGGCTCCACTGCGAAGGACCGAGGACGCCCACCACGGGTGCACCCAAGCTCAAGGTCGGCAACGCGCGCGCCGCGCGCAGCACGAGCGCGAGGGCCTCGCGTGTGAGGCGTGGAATGTCTCCGATGCGCGGGAGCGCGAGCGGCCCACCGCGCTCGAACACGCACGGCATGGCGACCACGAAGCAGCCGCGTTCCTCGTACGCGAAGCGCAGAAACGAGCCCGGAGCGTACGCGCCGTGCCCGGAGTCCTGCGCCGCGATTCCATCCCACAGCTCCGACTGCGCGCGCAGATCCGCATCGAGCCACGACGCACTGAGGAAACGCTCCGGCGACGGAGGAACGAGCCGCAGGCAGGCCGAGACATTGGTTCGCGCGACGAGAAACTCCGCCAGCGCGCGCGACTCCGGCTCGGACAACGGATAGGGCCCCGCGGTGGCCTCCGCCAGCGGATCCCAGCCGGAGGGGAAGTTGCTGTCGAGCTCCACGCGCCGCGGAGCGCGCGCGAACGTGCCCGACTCGAGCGCGGCGAGCGCCTGCGAGCGCAGGTCGGGATGGAGCGCGGGCACGATGTGCACGGCCACGCGGCCGAGGAGCTCCCGCACCGGACCCTCGCGACGCGCCTCGGCCACGCATTGCCGCACCAGCGAGAGCGCAAGCTCGGTTCCGAACAGATCCTCGTCGCCCAGCGCGGCCACGAGCGCCAACGCGGGCCGCGAGCGCGGCGAGTCACCCTCGAGCCGAGCGAGCGTGATGACCGGGATTTCCAGCCCCGAAGCGCTGCGGCCCAGCGACTCGACCCGCAGGAGATCGGGGTGCTTGGTGGCGAGTTCCTCGAGCACCAAGGCGAGTCGTCGCGGCGTGCAGTAGCCTTCCGCCTCCGAGGGCGCGGGCGGCGCGAGATCGGGTGCGGGAGCGGGCAGCGGATCCTGCGCCCACGCCACGGCGAGTGCGAGCAGCACGCTCACGGGCGCACCTCGACGCGCACCGCATTGCACCAAGGCGCCACGGCGCGCAACGTGAGATTCGAGCCCTCGGGCGCGAGCACGATCCACTCGCGCTCGGCGGAACTCTCACCACCCGCCAACGTGGGGAGCTCATCGAGCTCCCGTCCCGCGAGCAGTTCCTGCCCCTCTTCAAGCGCCAGCTCGAGTGTCACGCCGCTTGGCGCACGCACCGCGGAGCGCGAGGCGAGCGACGTCGGCAGGCGCCCCACGTTGCGAACGCGCGCGCGCAAGGTCGCGATCCGTCCGTCGCGCTGTGCGCGCACGTCGAACTCGAGCCGCGGCGCGCCTTGGGCGAGCGCCAGCGCGAAGCGCTCGATGCCCGCGAGCGCGCGGGCCAGCTCCGAGGGCGGCGGATTCTCGATCGTCCACGGCTTCCAGCCGCCGATGCGAACGCGCGCGCCGCCGATCAAGTGCGGCGTCCACGGCACGAACGCGGCGCCGCCGGTCACGTCGTCGACGTAGGGCCGCCAGCGCAGGTCGCGCTCGAGAGGCGGACGCGCATCGGGATCCGCCGGGCGCTCGAAACGCGCATCGAGCATGGGTCCGCGCGCGGTCACGGCCACGTTCGGGCCCCACGGCGCGAGTTCGAGCGACAAGGCGCCACCGACGACGGCGAACCAGTCCTGCGCCACTCCGCCCTGATCGACGAGCCGCGCGGCACGGCGCGACACCGCGCCCGCTTGCGCCCGCCCCGTGGCCGTGCGGAACTCGCGCACGCACAGCTCGTACAGCGCTCGATCGCCCGCCGCCCAGCTCTCGATCGCCGCCGTTGCGCCGGGGCTCGCGAGCGCGCCGTGCGCCCCCTGCAAGGAGAGCACCGCGAACACGCGTCGTTCGAGCACGAAGTCCGCGAGCGCGCGCGCAGCGGGCTGGGACAGCGGCAACGCTCCCGCGCTCGGGTCCGCCACGGGACGCTCGAGCGGGAAGTTGCGCTCGAGCGCCACGCCGCCAGGCCCGTCCTCGTTGTAGCGACCATCTCCATCGTCATCGCGGCCCTCGGGACGCAACGCGAGCCGCGGCGCGTCGAGCGCGCGCGCGGGCACCAGAAATCGATCGTCATCGGAGAGCACCCAGCCACCGGCGGGATCCTCGACGAGCATCGACAGCACCAGCCCGTCGCCGTCGAGGTCATCGGGCCCGTCCTCGTCGACATTTCCGTCGCGATCGGTGTCCACCGGCGTGTCATCGCCGCCGTCGCCGCGCTGCTGCGTGCGATAGCTCGTGAGCGCGGCCCGCGCGGCACACGGAATCACGACCACGCTGACCTCGGGCGAGAGTGGACTCGCTGGCGAAGCGAGAGCGCGCGCGCAGGCCACCGCAGCCTCGGCGCCCGAGAGCGAGAGGCCGTCGAATCCGCCGAGCACGAGCAGCGTCGGTCGCGCGGATCGATCCACCGGACCCTCGCTCGCGATCTCGAACGCCACCATGCCCGCCGAAGAGAGCAGGGGATGAACAAGCCGTGCCATGCGCGCCCCCTCGAGCGCGGCGAGCTCGTCGAGCGAGCGATCGAGCTCTTCGCAGGTGCGATAGCGAGGCTGCTCTTGCCCCACCAGTGGACTCGCGACGAGTGCGAGCACCGAGAGGCTCAGGAACGGGCGCAGCGAGGCCATGCCAACGGCGGATCTTATCGGCTGCACCAGCGAGTTGAGTTCAAAGCGTCGCGCAGCCGCCAGCGCGCAGCCGCCCGCGCGCAGCCGCCCGCGCGCGAGCGCTCTCGAGGCCGCGCTACGGCAGAGCTTCCGGCAGGACCGCGAGCTCGACCGCGGAATCCGCCTCGGGCGCGACCGCGGAATCCGCCTCGGGCGCGACCTCGGCCGCGATCGACGCTGGGACGGAAGGAACCAGCACGTACTCGCTCAGCGGCTCGTCCTCGACCGCCACGACGCGCGGAGCGCGCTCGGGCCCCTCCTCCAGCGCCGGGACCGCGACCCCGCTGGTGATCTCGGGCACGAACTGCTCGACGTCCTGAAACTGCACGGACACCCACGACGAGACGCCCTTGGTCTCCATCGTGATGCCGTACAGGCGATCGCAGGCGCCCATGGTGCCCTTGTTGTGGGTCACGACGACGAACTGCGACTGCGCGCGGAAGGTCGAGATCATGCCGAGGAAGCGGCCGACGTTCGTCTCGTCGAGCGCCGCATCGACTTCGTCGAGCACGCAGAACGGGCTGGGACGAGCTCGGAACACCGCGAACAACAGCGCGAGCGCCGTCATCGTGCGCTGGCCGCCCGAGAGCATGCGGATCGGCAGCATCTCGCGGCCCGGCGGGCGCGCGGAAATCTCGACGCCGGCCTCGAGCGGATCGACGCCTTGCTCGATCGCGAGGTCGGCCTTGCCGCCTTGGAACAACTGGCGGAACAGATCGTTGAAGTGCTTGCGCACCTCTTCGAAGGTCTGCTCGAACAGCCGCTGGCTCTCGACGTTGAGGTGCGCGAGCGCTTCGGCGAGCACCTTGCGCGACTCCTCGATGTCCCTGCGTTGTCCGGTGAGGAAATCGAAGCGCGTCTGCGACTCGGAGAGCTCGGCCACGGCATCGGTGTTCACCGGACCGATCGCGTCGAGCGCGCGCTTGAGCTCGGCGACTTCCTGCTCGAGCGCATCGAGCGCGCCTTCCTCTCCGAGGTCCTGTTCGGGCTCGAACCCATCGAGCAGGACGAGCTCCTCGACGCCGAGGTCCTCGCGCGCGCGGACCGCGAGCTCGGCCGCGACGAGCTCGATCTTCTGCGCATCCATGCGCCGCTCCGCGAGCTCGCTCGCGAGCGACTCGAGCTCGCGCGTCACGGCATCGACGCGCGCACGGAACACGCTGACGGCCTCGCGACCCGCGGCCTCGGCCTCGCGCAGTTCCTTGAAGCGCGACTCCGCGGCCGCGCGCTCGACGAGTACCTGATCGCCCCGCGCGCGCACGCGCGTCGCCTCGGACAGCGCGGCCTCGGCGGCCTCCGCCTGCTCGCGCGAGAGCCGAGACGAACGCTCGAGCTCCGCGCGCGCCTCCGACAGCCCGCGGTCGAGGTCGCGCACGCGCGCGTGCAGCGTCCCGAGCTCCGCGTTCTGGCGGATGACCACGCTCTCCGCCGAGCTGGCGCTCGACTGCAGCGTCTCGAGCCGCGCCTCGAGCGCCACGCGCTCGGCATCGAGCGTCGCGAGCTTCTCGTTCTCGCGCGCGAAGTTCGCCTGCGCCGTGGCGTGGCGCCGCACCGCCCCCTCGAGTTCGGACTCCAGCCGCCGTTGATCACCGAGGATCGACTCGTGCTCGCGCGCGAGCTGGCCGGCCACGCGGCAGAGGTCGGCGTGGCGCGCCTTGGCGGTCTGCACCTGCGCCCGCGCATCGGTCAACTGCTGACGGCGACGATCGCACTCCGACTGCGCGTGCGCACGGCGCTCGGCCACGACGCGGCGCTCACCGCCGATGCGCTCGAGCTCGAGAGCCTCCTCGCGGATCGACTTCTCGATCGTCTCGAGTTCGCGCGTGAATTCCGCGGCCGTCGCGCGGCGCCCCACGGCGCCCTGCGTCACCTCGCGGTGACCGCCGAACACGCCGGCGGCACTGACGAGGTCACCCTCGCTCGTGACGAAACGCCACTGCGGATGCTCGCGCACGAGGGCGAGGGCGAGCTCGAGCCCTGGGACGACGAGCACGTCGCCGACGAGCAGCGCGGCGAGCGGCTCGAAGCCCTCGCTGCACTCGACCTCATCGAGCAGGCGCGGGAACGTCGCGAGCTCGGCGTCGCGCTTGCCATGTTCGCGCGCGCCGATGCCGCTTTGCACGTAGACGCGCACCTGACCGGACTTGCGCTCCGAAAGCCAGCGCAGCATGCGACCGGCGAGTTCGGGATCGGCCGTGACGAGACCGAGCGCCGCCGGCCCGAGCGCGGCGTCGAGCGCACGCGCGAGCCGCGTAGACGTGCGCAGGTGATCGGCGACGAGCCCCTTGAGGTGCTGCGGCTCGCAAGGGCCCTGTCCGCGGCGCGTGCCCTCGAGCAGCGCGCGAGCGCCCGCTTCGAGGCTCGAGCGCTCGTGTTCCATGTCCTTGAGGGTGTCGATGCGGCTCGAGAGGCGCGCGCGCTCCACCTCGTGCTTCGAGCGCGTGGCGCGGCGCTCTTGCTCCTCGCGCTCGAGCGCCTGCTGCCCGGCCTGCAAGTCGCGCAGCGACGTCTCCGCCACCGCGAGGTCGTTCTGCCCGTCGATCACGCGGCCTTCGGCGGCAGCCTGATCGCCCTGCAGGACCTCGACCTCGCGACCGGACTCCTCCATGCGCAACTGCGCGCGCTGCAGGCGCTCCGACAGACTCGGACGCGACAGCTCGATCGTGCGTTCGAGGTTCTGCGCCGCGGTGCGCTCGTTGAGGTGCGAGAGCACGAGCTGGTTCTGGCGCTCGCACGCCGCGCGCAACTCGCGCTGCGTGTTGCGCGTCTCGCGCAACGTGACCTGCTCGCCGTCCGCCGCGCTGCGCGACGCCGAGAGCTGCTCTTCGATCGCCAGCGAGCGCGCGCGCACGTCCGCGATCTCGAGGCCGCGCGTCTCCACGACGCTCCCGAGCTCGAGCGCTCGGCGCGCCTCGCCTTCGGAGCTGCGGCGAAGGTCCGCCGCGCGGGACTCGAGTTGGCGTTGGCGCTCGGCGCTCTCGCTGTCCTCGGCGACGAGCCGCCGAATCTCGCCCGAGAGACGGTCGATCTCGGCCGAGATCGTCTCTTGCTCACGCTCGCGAGAGCTGACGTCGGACTCGCCGTCGGTGCGCAGCGCCTTGAGCTGTTCGTAGCGCGCTTCGAGCGAGGCGATCTGCTCGAACAGGGCCGCGAGCGCGCTGCGTCCCTCGTGCAGCCGATGCTTCAGGTAGCGCGAGCGCTGCCCCTTCCACAGCTCGCGCGCGGCGACGAAGCGCTCGGCCTTGCCCGCCTGGATCTTGAGCGAGCGCACGCGGCTGCCGAGCTCCTTGAGCACGTCGTCGAGCCGCACGAGGTCGCCCTCGACGCGCTTGAGCTTGGCGTCGGTTTCCTTGCGCTTGACCTTGTAGCGGCTGATCCCGGCGGCTTCCTCGAAGATCGCGCGACGATCGAGCGAATTGGCCGACAGCGCCGCGTCGATCTTGCCCTGCTCGAGCACCGCGTAGCCACGGCTGCCGAGGCCGGTGTCGAACAGCATGTCGCGCACGTCCTTCAAGCGCGCGCGCTCGCCGTTGATCAGGTACTCGCCCTCGCTCGAGCGGTACACGCGCCGCGTGATCGCCACCTCCGAGCCCTGCTGCGCGATCGTCCCGCAGGAATTGTCGAGCACGAGCGTGACTTCCGCGACGTTCATCGGCGGGCGCGAGACCGAGCCCTTGAAGATCACGTCCGTCATCTCGCCGCCGCGCATCGACGTCGGACGCGTCTCGCCGAGCACCCAGCGCACGGCGTCGACGACGTTCGACTTCCCGCATCCGTTGGGACCGACGATGCCGGTGAAGGTGTCGTTGAAGTTGAGCGTCGTGCGATCGGCGAAGGACTTGAAGCCGAATAGTTCGAGGCGTTGAAGTCGCATGGTCAGCGCTTGGGGCCGCTCGCGCGCTCGCGCGCGGGCGCTTCCGGGGTGCGGATCTGGGGGTCGAACAAGTGGGATGCGATGGCGGCCACGGAGGACGGCCCAACGACCTCGCGCGCGAGGGATTCCTCGCGCAGGCGGTCGAAACGGCGCCACGACTCCACGAGCGACAGCGGTACGCCGCGCGCGGGATCCTCGGGCAAGGGATGCAGCGCTCCGACCTCGACGGTCGAGAGCAGCACGGCTTCCGCGGACCACGGCGTGCGCCCGTGCACGGGCGAGAGCCGGTAGCCACAGGCGTACGGCGCGCGGGACGCGGCCACCGCGGCGTCGCCGAACAGCAGGCGCTGGGCGTGTTGCGGCAGGGCCGCGTCGAGCTCCGCGAAGCGCGCGCGAGCGAGCTCTCCGAAGTACGGCGTGAGCACGACGGCGATGCGCTTGGCGTCGCCCGCGCGCTGCAACGCCTCGGCGAGCAGACCGACGAGCCGCGCGCCCTGATCGGGACGGACGTCTCCGTCGCCGAGCGTCGCGAGCGCTTCGCGCAGACCCACCGGCGTCACCGCATAGGCGAGTCGCCCGCGCAAGTCGCCGGGCCGCGAGCCGCGCGTTCGGCGCTGGAACGCCGCGAGGTCCGCGAGCGCCTCGACGGCCGCACCGACCGCGCCCGAGAGCAGCTCGAGCGCGCGATCCTCGCGCCACGGCCCCGCGCGCAGCGCGATGCGCGGCAAGTTGATCGCGACCGCGCCGCCACAGGTGAGCGTCGCGCGCTCGTGCGCGTGGCGATGCAGGCCCGGCCCCACGCACGTCACCGACTCGCTGCCCCACGTCGGCACCAGTCGACCCGCGAGCAAGAGCGACTCCACGGCCGCGAGATAGGCCGGATCTCCGCCGCGATCTTCGAGCCGCCGCACGAGATCGGAGTGATCGATGAACAGCCGCGGCGCGAGGCCCACGTGCGGCAGCGCGGCGAGCGCCTCGATCAGCCGATCGGTCGCGGTCTGCGAGCGCGCGCCGCCGCCGCCGACCTGCAAGTCGAGCGAGCGAGAGGCCGCGCTCGCGCACGCGCACAGCGCGCGCAGCCAGGCCTCCAGAGCGGAACCGCGCGAGCTCGCGCACAGCGGCGCGAGCAGCGCGGAGGCGTCCTCGAGCACCACGCCGTGCGCGACATCGCGCGCCACCAGCGCCAGCTCGTCGAGCACGTCGTAGGCAGCGTCCGCTTGCGCGCCACCGGCCTGCAGCAGCGCCGCGGGAACCGCGCACCACAGGGCCTGCTGCGGGCGGCCGAGGTCGAGCACATGCAAGTCTCCGGCGAGGTGCGCGCGCGCGCTCTCGTCGCTCAGAACCTCGTGCAGCGAGAAGCGCCGCAGCACGTCGCCCGCGATGCGCTGGTGAAGGCCGCGCTCGGCGAGTTCCTCGCCCTGCGGCGCGCGCGCGGGATCGAGCGGCGCGTCTTCATGGGCGAGCGCGTTGCGCAGATCGAAGCTCGGCAGGCCGTAGGAGACTTGCCGCCGCAGCGCCGCGGACAGGCCGAGGTCGAGCAACTCGTTGTCGACGAGCTCGCGCACGAGGGCGGTCGACACCTGCCTCCAGCGTGCCGCGAACACGCGCTCCTCGACGCGCGTGGCGACCTTTTCCGCGAGCTCGCGCGGCAACTGGGCCTCGTTGATCAGCGCCGCCACGATGCGCACCTTGCTCCAAGCCTGCGTGCGATCCTTGGCCTGCACTTCGACGCGCTGCTTGAGCGCTGCGTCGCCGTCGTGCACCGAGAGCGCCTCGCGCGCGCGCGCGCGCCGATCGCGGTAGAGAATGTAGGCCTTGGCGACGTTGGCTCGGCCGAGCTCGATCAAGGCCTGCTCGACCAAGTCCTGAATTTCCTCGATGCCAGGCAGCGCGGCACCCGGCGGAGACTGCACGCCATAGCGCCCCTCGAGCGTGAGCGTGACCACTCCGGCAATCTCGCCCGCGAAGCCCGGATCGACCTCCCCCACGGCCTCGAGGGCCTTGGAAACGGCGGCGTCGATCTTGCGCGCGTCGAACGGCACCTCCCGTCCGTCGCGCTTGCGCACGCGCGTCGGCACCCTACGCACCCTCCGTGCCGCGCTGCTCGAGAATCGGATTGAGCTCGTCGAGGAACTGGGCCACGTCCTTGAACTCGCGGTACACGCTCGCGAAGCGCACGTAGGCGACCTGATTGAGCCCCTTGAGCTCCGCCATCACGAGGTTGCCGATCACCGAGCTCGGGAGCTCGCGGTCGTACTCTTCCTGACAGCGCGCCTCGATGCGCGCGGCGGCCCGCTCGAGCTCCTCGGTCGTGACCGGGAGCTTCTCGCAGGCGCGCATCATCCCCTGCAGCACGCGTTCCCGCTCGAACCGCACGCGCTCGCCGTTCTTCTTGATGACCCGCAGCGGCGTCTCCTCGACGCGCTCGTAGGTGGTGTAGCGCAGGTAGCATTCGAGGCACTCCCGGCGACGGCGAATCGAGGCCCCCTCGAGGGCGGCGCGCGAGTCGACGACTCGGTCGTTGTCCTGCTTGCAGCGCGGGCACTTCATGGGGCGGTCCGGCGGGGCCGGGGGAGGCAGATCCTACAACATCTTGTGTCTGGACGGGGAGGCCCATCCGACCGGCTGCGCCCCCCTCCCGAAGTCACTTGCCGAGGCAGAAACGCGCAAACAGGGCGTCGAGCACGTCCTCGGGGCTGGTGTGGCCCGCGATCGCGTCGAGCGCGTCGAGGGCCGCGCGCAGGGACTGCGCCACGAGGTCGAGCGGCCCCCCGGCCTCGAGCAGCGCGCGGCCCTCCGCCACGCGCTCGCGCGAGCGCCGCAGGGCCTCCACGTGCCGCTGCGAGAGCTCGCGGCCGCTGCCCGCGGCCGTGGGCCGACTCGCGAGCGCCCGCTCGACCGCGGCCGCGAGCTCCACGAGCCCGCGACCGTCGAGCGCGCTGGTCTGGATCCCCGGCCCCGGCCCGAGCGCGCGGTCGCACTTCGCGCGCACGAGCAACTCGTCCGCGCTCTCGCTCGGCGCAGCCTCGCGCGCGTCGTACACACGCAGCCGCAGGTCCGCCGCGAGCCGCTCGTTCTCCCCCACGCGCTGCGCGACCCGATCGGGGTGATCCGGCTCGAGCGCGAGGAACTCCGCGCTCTCCCCCGCCGTGTCCACCAGCTCGCACTCCTGCCGCGCAAGTCGCCACACGCCGCGCAACGCGTCGCGCGTCGTGCCCGCGCGCTCGCTCACCAGCGCCGCACCCCCGACGAGGGCATTGAACAGCGCACTCTTGCCAGCGTTCGGCCGCCCGACGAGCACGACCCGCGGCCGCTGTGTGCGCCGCGTGCGCTCGCGCTCCCAGCCGAGCGCCACGTCGAGCTCCTGCTCCACGGCCCGAGCAGCTTCGCGCAGTTCCTCGCGCGGCACGTTCCCGGTGTCCGCCTCGTCGAAATCGAGGCTCGCCTCGCACAAGACGCGCAGCTCGAGCAGGCGCGCGCGCAGCGAGGCGAGCCGCCGCGAGAGCCCGCCGAAGAGCAGCTCGGTGGCCGCCCGCCGCTCGGCCTCGTCCTGCGCCGCCACGAGCTCGAGCACGCCCTCGGCCTGCGAGAGATCGATGCGTCCGCTCTCGAACGCGCGCCGCGTGAACTCGCCGGGAGCCGCGAGCTCCGCGCCGAGTGCGACGAGGCGCGCGAGCGCGGCCGCGAGCAGCGGCGGCGAGCCGCTCAGATGCAGCTCGCACACGTCCTCGCGCGTGAACGAGCGCGGTCCGGGCATCGCGAGCGCGAGCAGCGGCTGCGTGCCCTCGCCGTCGTGCAGCCGCCCGCGCCACGCGCCGCGCGACGCGAGCGCGCCCTTCTCGTCGAAGCTCGCGCACGCGCGCACGAGCTCGAACGCGCGCGGCCCCGAGACGCGGATCACCCCGCGCGCGCCGGGCCCCGGCGGCGAGGCGATCGCCGCGATGGTGCTCCGGCGCGTCATGGGGCTACTTGCGCTTGCCGCCCTTGCCGCGCGAGGCCTCGGCCGAGCGCTGCGCTTCCTCGGCTCGCGCCATCATCTTCTGCATCCACGACTTCTTCTCCTGCCCCGGAGGCGGGAGCGAGTCGTCGATCGGCCAGATCTTCTTCACGACCGTCATCTCGAGGATGCCCAGACCCGACTGCACGATCATGTAGAGCGAGAGGCCGGAGGCGTAGTTGTAGAGGAAGATGCCCATGATCGCGGGCATCCACATCATCATGCGCTGCATCTTCGCGGCCTGCTCGTCGGTCGGGACCGGCATCAGCTTCTGTTGCCACACCCACAGCACGATCATCAGGATCGGCAGCAGGTTGAACGTCTCGATCACGCCGATGAACGGCAGGTGCGTGTCGAGGTTGAGCGTCAACATCGCATCGGGCTTGGAGAGGTCCTCGATCCACAGCGCGAAGGGCGCGTGGCGCAGCTCGAACGCCGTGCGCAGACAGGCGTAGAGTCCGAAGAACACGGGCATCTGGATGAACATCGGCAGACAGCCACCGAGCGGTGGCGTCAGCCCTTCGCGCGCGAACAGCTCCTGCTGCAACTTGCGCGACTTCGCCGGATCATCCTCGTGGCGGCTCTTGATCGCGTCGAGCTCCGGCTGGAAGCGCTTCATCTTCTTCTGGAAGCGCGCCATCGCCGTCTGCGAGCGGCGGTTGATCGGATAGAGCATCAGGCGCACGACCAGCGTCAGGAAGATGATCGCCCAGCCCCAGTTGCCCACGATGGCGTGGAAGAAACGCAGGGTGGCGACCAGCACGGCGCCCAGCCCGGCCAGCGAGAACAGACCGCAGAAGCTGCCGATGTCTCCGTCGACGAGCGCCTCGAAGTCGCCGTGCTCGGCGTACATCACCGGCGTGTCCTTCGGGCCCGCGTAGAGCACGTAGGGATAGCTGCGGGTCTCGCCCTTGTTCGGCAGGTCGAGCTCGACCACCACGTCGGTGACGACGAACTTCCACTGCTCGGCCGCCTTCTGCGGATTCGCGCGGCCCGCGGCGTCGTCGTACAGGCGCCGCCAGCGCGCGCTCGTCATCGACGCGCGCGTCAGGTCGTTCGCGCCGCGCACCAGCACGGCGAAGTAGTGATTGTGCACGCCGGCGAAGGAGAGCTCGTCGAACGGCACTTCGAACGTGTTGGAGCGCTCGCGCCCGGAATCGTCGCGCGGCACGCTCTTCGCGACCGGCAGCATCGCGCGCCGCGGGAGATCCTCGCTGGTGCGACCCGCGGCGATCGCCTGCGGGTCGACGTAGAACCTGTCCGCCGAGTCCTGCGGCAGGATTTCCGCCGGCGTGAACGCGTAGCCGAGCCGTCGCGCACCTTCGAGCGTCTGGTTCTCGATCGCGAGCTCCAGATCGATCCGGTAGGTGCCGGGGTTGAAGCGCACGCGCTTGATCCAGCGCACGCCGCTGCCCTGCGCCAGGTCGAACTCGACTCCGTGCTCGATTTCGCGCATGCGCCACAGCGCCTGATCGAGCGGCTCGCGCTCGAGATCGAGGCTCGACGGTTCGCTCTTCCACGCGAGCGAGCCCGTGGAGCTGCCACCGCAGGCCTTGGAGTCGAGCAGCGTCACCCAGTGGGCTGCATCGGCGCGCGCGGCGTCGTCGAGCCCGATCTGATCGTAGAAGTTCGCGAGCTTGAGCTCCGTGAGCCGCGCGCCGCGATTCGAGAACGTCGCGCGGTAGCTGCCTTGGGTGCCGGGCGTGCCGAACACGAACGTGAGGGCGCGCTCGCTCTCCTCGCCCACCACCGGTCCGAGCAGCGGACGATCGTCGAGCGGCTTGGGCGCCTTGGTCTCGACATGGAGCCCCGCCTCGACGGGCGCCTCGATTGCCAGCGGCGGGCGCTGCGGTTCCGGCGGCTTGGGGGCGAAGAACTGCCACGCGACCAGCACGACGGTCGAGAGCACGAGGGCGGTGAGCAGGCGCTTTTCCAAGGTGATGGGCGGGGAGTCCGAGAGGAGGGGGGCAGGTCGAAGAATGGCGCGCTACTGGCCCAGCGCGAGGCGATCGGCGAGGTGCACGGGCAGCTCGGGTACGGCGCGGATGTGTTCCTGCGCCATGGCGACGTCGTACTCCAGCCGCACGAAGTTCAGGCTGTGGCCGTCGAACAGCGCGTAGGAGAGCCGCCGGTCGCCGTCGCGCGGCTGACCGACCGATCCGACGTTGACGATCGCGCGGCAGCGCGCGAGGTTGCCGAGCTCGTAGGGACCTTCCGTCCCGCGCGGACGGTAGTAGCGTCCGTCCTCGTAGAACACGCCCGGCACGTGGCTGTGGCCGACGAAGCACACGCCACAGCGGCCAGCGGGATCGAGCGCGCGCATGCGATCGAAATTGGCCTGCATCTTGGCCCCGTCGCGCACGTCGCGAGGAAGCAGGTACTCGCGCACCGGATCGCGCGGGCTGCCGTGGGCATACATGGCGCCGTCCTCCAGGACGAGCGGCTCGAGCGCCGCGAGGAAGTCCCAGTACTCCAACGCCCGCTCGCCGCTCGTTCCCCCGGCGTTGATTTGGTCGCGCGTCCAGTCGATCGCGCGCCGCGCGTTGGGATTGAAATCCTCCCCCGAGGAGAGCACGGCCGCCTCGTGATTGCCCTGCAGGCACAGCCCGCGCGGCGCACCCTCGCGCGGCGCGCAGGCCTCGATCACGAGCTCGAGGCACTCGGTCGGCCGCGCGCCGTAGCCGATCACGTCGCCCAGACACACAAAGCGCGCCGCCCCCCGCTCGCGCGCATCCCGCATCGCGAGCGTGAGCGCCGGCAGGTTGCTGTGCAGATCCGAAATGAGTGCGGTCAGCGGGTACGTCACGGGTCGCCGATTCCCAAGGGTCGGCCCAGGCGCTCGCGCCCGCTCCAACAGGGGGCGGGGATTATCGGGAGCACCCCCCCGCGGCGGCAAGCCCTAGTGACAAGCCCCAGAGACAGGCCCTAAAGACAAGCCCTAGAGAACCGTCACCGTGCTCCAAGGTCCGCGCAGGTGAGAGCCGGTGCACGAGTGGTTCGGCCACGCAGCCGCCAGCCGCTCGAGCGCAGCGGCGGACTCGGCCGCTGCGGTGCCCGTGGCGCCGTCGGCCCTCGCGACGGCGTCCGCGGCCGAGCGGCAGTAGGCGAAGCCCGTGACTTGCCGCAGTTGCCAGACGCAGTGGACCTCGACGACGACGAGATCCTCGTCTTGCCAGAACACCCTGTAGCCGAGGGCGTTGTCCCTCGGGTGCTCCGCGAAGTCGCGCAGAGTCGCTTCGTGCCGCGACAAGAAACCCCGCTCGTCGACGTCGAGGAACTTGCAGGCGACGAGCAGGGCTGCGGGAACGAGCGCGAGCAGACTCCAGACCACGCCGCGCAGCGGCGCAACTCGGCGCGTCCACAGCGCGCGCAGCACCTGCCCCACGAGCGCGCCGAGTCCGCCGACGAAGCCGATCGCAAGGAGCGCATACACCGCGAGCAGCCACATCGAGCCGGACATAGAGTTGTAGGCCACGTTGCCGAGGTCGAGCAGGAACCACTCCGTCGGCACGATGGCCGCCGGCAGCAGCAGGCAGAACAGACCGCGGATCCCCCACAGGAGCGTGTGCGCCGCGACGCGCAGGACCTCGCCGGCACAAGCGCACACCGTGGCCGCCTAACGGCGCTCGTCGGCCGCGGCCGGTTCGAGCTCGAGCGCCACGCAGGGACGGACCCACTCTGCGGGCGCGGGCGCGCCGCGCAACGCGAGGACGAACGCGAGCACGACCAGCGGCGCGCCGAGCCAGCTCCACAGGATCGCGGGCAGCGAAATCGCGAGGAGCGCGAGCGCGACGGTCGCGGGCGCGAGACCGCGCGCCTGCAGGCGATGGGCCAGATGGCGGCGATCGCCCCGCCAGGGCGCGAGGCCCAGACGTGCTCGGACGAGCACCAATCGACCGAGGTCGAGCGCGGGCAGCGCGAGGGCGGGCCACGCGGCGGGCACGAGCAGGAACATGAGTCCGAGCACGTGGCTGCCGGCGTCTCCGAGGATCGCGCGCGGCGCGCGACCGCGGCGCGCGAGGTTGAACGGCAGGAACGCCGCGAGCGCCGCGGCGAAGAACGGCGCGGAGCCGAGCAAGGCCGCGCAGCCCAAGCCGCTCGCCGCGCCGTCGGCGTTGTCGAACGTGTTGATCCAGTTGAGCACGGCGCACGAGGCGAACATGGCGAGCGCGAGCACCATCCAAGCGCGCGGGTCATGCGGCGCGGCCATCACCAGGGGGAGCGCGAGCACCGCGCCGACCGCGGCCTGCCCCGCGAGCTTGTGCGCCGGACGCAGCCCGTCCTCGAGCAAGTCGTCGAGCGTGCCGACCGCGAACGCGAGCAGCAGCGCTCCGAGCGGCCACAGCGTGACCTCGCGCCCGAGCGCGGCGGACACGAGCTCGCGCAACTCGCGACCGGGCACGAAGCGCGCCTGCGCTCGTCCGAAATACTCCAGCGCCACCCAGCCCGCGAGCACTCCGGCGAGCACGATCGCGCCTCCGCACAAGGGCAGCGGCGCCGTGGCGCGCTTGCGCTCGCTCGCACCGCCGTCGACCCAGCCCGCGCGGCGCGCCCACGGAATGAACGCCAACGCCGCGAGCCAGCTCGCGCCCAGCGCCATCAGCGTCGGAACGATCTCGGTCGCGTCGATCATCGCGGCTCGCCTCCGCCGCCATAGACGCCCCGGGAGCGGATGTAGTCCAGCACCGCGGCCGGAACGGCCTCGACCGGCCACTCGCCGCGCTCGAGCCGCGCGCGCACCTGCGTCGAGGACTCGGGCGAAGCGGGCGCGCGCACGAGTCCGCGCTCGAGCCGTGCGCAGGCCTGCGTCGAGAGCGTCGCGCGCAGGTGCGCCAGCACCTCACCGTCGCCGCCCTCGCGCCACACCACGATCGGTTGAGCGAGGGACAGCACCTCGTCGACGCGATGCCAGCGTTCGAGCCCGCGCAGGTTGTCCCAGCCGAGCACCAAGAACAGCTCGCAGTCGGCGCGCAGTCCGACGCGCTCGGGCAACTCGCGCAGCGTGTCGAAGGTGTACGAGGGGCCGCTGCGCTCGAACTCGAGCGGCGAGATCCACGCGCGCTCGTCCTCCGCGAGCGCGAGCTCGAGCATGGCGAGCCGATCCGCCTCGCTCGCGAGGCGCTCGCGCAGCTTGTGCGGCGGGCGCGCGGCCGGAATCCACACGATGGCGTCGAGCCCGAACCGCTCGCGCGCGACGCGCGCGACGTGCAGATGCCCGTTGTGGACGGGGTCGAACGAGCCGCCGTAGACGCCGACGCGCGCGAGCGAGCGGGCCTCTCGGCGGGACTCGACCACGCGCCTAGCGCCCGAGCAGCGCGCGCGCGCGCGCCGCGAGTTGGGCCTGCGGCACGAGTTCCTGCGTGCCGTTGCGCATGTCCTTGAGCTGCGCGGTGCCCGCCGCGTGCTCGGCGTCGCCGAGCACGACGACGAGCGGATGCCCGCCGGAATTCGCCGCCTTGAACTGCGACTTCACGCTGCGCGACTCGACGTCGTAGATCGCCGAGAGCCCGCCCGAGCGCAGCGACTGTGAGAGCGCGAGCACGGGCGCCTCGAGCCCCGCGCCCGCGGCGACCACGTACACGTCGATCGGCGCTGGAGCGACGGCCTTCGCGAGGCCGAGCTCCTGCATCAGGATCAGCGTGCCGGTGAAGCCGATGGCGAAGCCGATCGCGGGCAGGTCGCTGCCGCCGAGGTCGCGCAGGAGGTGGTCGTAGCGACCGCCGCCGCACATCGCGCTGCGCGCGCCGAAGCGCGGGTAGTGCAATTCGAAGATCGTGCGTGTGTAGTAGTCGAGGCCGCGCACGATGCCGGTGTCGACTTCGGACTTGCGACCGAGAGCGACGAGGCTCGAGCGCACGGCGTCGAAGTGCGCGCGGTTGGCAGCGGTGAGAAAATCGACCAGCACGGGCGCCTGCTCGTTGAGCTCCACGCAAGCGGGGGTCTTGCAGTCGAGCACGCGCAGCACGTTGCGCTCGAAGCGCGAGCGGCACAGCTCGCAGCGCTCGCCGAGCTCTCTCGCCACGAAGGTCTTGACCGCCTCGCGGAAGCGCTCGCGGTCCTCGCCGTCGCCCATCGAGTTCACGCGCACCTCGATGCCCTCGATGCCGAGCGACTCGAAGAAGCTCGCGGCCATGTGGATGCACTCCGCGTCGAGGCGCGGGTCGAGACTGCCCAAGCATTCGACGTCGAACTGCGTGAACTGGCGCTCGCGGCCCTTGGTCGGGCGCTCGCCGCGGAACATCGGCCCGATCGTGAAGAGCCGCTGCAAGGGCGCGTTCTTGTCGAAGCCCGCTTCGAGGTAGGCCCGAGCGATGCCCGCCGTGGCCTCGGGGCGCAGCGTGAGGTGCGCGTCCCCCTTGTGCAGCGAGAACATCTCCTTCTCGACGATGTCGGTAACCTCGCCCACGGAGCGGATAAAGAGAGCCGTCTCCTCCACCAAGGGCGGCCGGATCTCCCGGAAACCATGGGCGCGAGCGAGGCGCCGGGCCTCGTGCTCCAGCCGCTCCCAAAGCGGGATCTCGGCCGGGAGGACGTCGCGCATGCCGCGCACGGCTTGGTACTGCATCTTGAAGTTCTGGAATGTAGCTCGGGCCCGCGCGACACCCGCGCGAGCCCCTCACGCAAGCCCCGCGACTTGGGGGCCCCAAAGCGTCCCGCAGGTTGTCCCGGGTGCGCCTCGAGTACGCCTCGAGTACGCCTCGGGAAGGTCTCGGGTTCGTCTCGGGTACGTCTCGGGGATCCCAACTTGACGGGCGCGAGCGGCCCTGTCCATACTGCTCCACCCTAGGCGGTCCCACGGACCGCGCGCATCCCTCCGGTCGGCGCCTCCCCAGCGACCTCCACACCCCCACCCCACCGCCCCATGAAGCGTCTGTCCCTCGGCGCCCTCGCGCTCCTCGGCCTCTTCGGTGCCAGCTGCTCCGCTCCCGCGTACGAGAACAACCACTGGCACCTCAACAGCGTGCCGGCGCGCATCAGCTACCACGCCGCCGGCTACCGGCAGAGCCAAGACGGTCCGTACCTGCAGAAGGTCTGCGCGGACATGGACAGCGTGACCTCCACCCTGCGCCGTCACCTGGTCCACGCCAACGAGGGCAACCCGCTCTTGCCGCAGGAGCCGCTCAAGGCCTACCGTCCCGAGCCGCCGAAGCTCGAGTTCAAGATCGGCGAGTGATCCGCTCCGGCGGCCTTCGCTCCGACGGCCTTCGCTCCGGCGGCCTTCGCTCCGACGGCCTTCTCTGCGCGCGCGATCCGCGCCAGCGCCACGGGCCCAACTAGGCCCACTCGAACCAACGCAGGACTTCGTCGACGCGCTCGACGAGGTCCTGCGGCGTTTCGGGGGTCGCGACGCGGCGCGCCTCACGGAACTTGCGAAACCACGTGCGCTGGCGGCGCGCGAACTGGCGCGTGGCGAGCGCGATTTTCTCCGCGGCCTGCGGGCGCGTGAGCAGTCCGTCGTGCAGCTCGAGCGCGACGCCATAGCCGAGCGCCTGCGAGGCCGTTCGGCTGAAACCACCGCTCGCGCGCACGGCCGCGGCCTCGTCCGCCCAGCCCGCATCGAGCATCGCGCCGGTGCGCTCGACGATGCGGCGCTCGAGCCGCGCCGACTCGCTCGCGAGCTCGACCACGCGCCGCGGACGCTCGCTCGCGCCCGAGCCATCCCAGCCCCACTCGCGCTGCCAAGCGCTCAAGGGCCGAGCGCTCTGGTGCCACACCTCGAGCGCGCGCACGACGCGCTTGCGATCGTTGGCGTGAATGCGCGCGGCCGCCGCGAAGTCCACGCGCCTCAGTTCCGCATGCAGCGCCGCCGCGCCTTCGACGTCGTAGCGGCGCTCGAGGCTCGCGCGCAGGGCGGGATCGACGTCGGGTCCCTCGAACAAGCCGTGCACCAGCGCCTTGTAGTAGAACGCGGTGCCGCCGACGAGCAGCGCGCGAGAACCGCGCGCGGCGATGTCCGCGAGCGCCGCCTCCGTCGCTGCGAGCCAGTGCTGCACGGTGAACACTTCGCTCGGCGCCGCAAGGTCGAGCCCGTGGTGACGCACGCACGAGCGCTCGGACGCGCTCGGCTTGGCGGTGCCGATGTCCATGCCGCGGTAGACGAGCATCGAGTCCATCGACACGACCTCGGCCCCGGCCCGCTCCGCGAGCTTCAGCGCCAACGCAGTCTTGCCGCTGGCCGTCACGCCGAGCAGCACGCGCAATTCCTGATTTCGTTCCACCGCGGCGGGATCTTCGCACGTAGACGCCGTCCGAGCAGCATCGCGGCGCGCAGCGCGCACAGCGATTGCTACGCTCTCCCCACCCACCATGCCCCAGCTGCTGCCGCTCGCGCTCGCCCTGCTCCTGACGCAGGACCCCCTCCCCGCCCCGACACAAGGCGCTCCGACACAAGGCACCCCGACACAAGGCGCCCCGACACAAGACGCCCCGACACAGGCCCCCGCGCCGCAGGCCCCTCCGCTCGTGCCCGGCGCCGTGCCGGAGAGCGCGAGCCCCAAGGCGCGCGAGCTGTGGGCCGCGCTGCGCGCCGCCAC
>Ga0194120_10005167_pt1 | contig 19448 bp, 20 predicted proteins | sample TA2MahCa65mmetaG_FD_148642 | JGI IMG/M metagenome (GOLD analysis project Ga0194120, IMG submission 148642) | Freshwater microbial communities from Lake Tanganyika, Tanzania - TA2015019 Mahale Deep Cast 65m | ecosystem: Environmental > Aquatic > Freshwater > Lake | place: Tanzania: Lake...
AGGGAGGCACTGGCGTCCAGGAGCTGGCCCGGACGACACCCCAGGCGCCGGGCCGTGGCCTCCAGATTGCCGCCGTGGGTTTCAGGCACGGTGCGCTGCCGGCTCAGCCCCCAGCCTGATCGACGGCGCCGCCGGGCGCCGTTAAAACAACGGCACCGCCCGCTCCAGCCATGGATCAACGCTCCCGCATCCTGTGGCGCCTGGTGTCCGGGATGGTGATCGGCGCGGCCATGCGGGGCTCAGCCCAGGCCGCAGCCCCCGAGGCACTGGTGCGCACCTTGGAGCAACGCCGCTGTGAGCGCTGCCAACTGCAGGATGCCGATCTGGTGCAAGCAGACCTGCGCGAGGCCCGGCTGCGCGGCGCCCAGCTGCAACGGGCGAATCTGAGCGGTGCTCGGCTGGATGGTGCCGATCTGCGGGGCAGCAACCTCAACGACACCAGTCTGGTGGGGGCCTCGCTGCGGGGGGCCGACCTGCGCGGCAGCCAGCTCATCGGCACAGACCTGCGCGACTGTGACCTGAGCGGAGCGCTGCTGGAACCTGGCGCCTTGAACCGCAGTCACTGGCAACAGGCCCGCGGCATCGCGGCGGGATCCCAGGGCTACGCCGAACTGCACAACGCCGGCGTCAGCGCTGCCCAGGCGGGGCGCCATGCCGAAGCGGAGCGTTGGTTCAGCGGCGCCATCCAACAGCTACCCAACGCCGCCATTACATGGGTGGCCCGTGGGATCAGCCGTGCCGAACAGGGGAACGTCAGCCTGGCGGCCCAGGACCTGCGCTATGCGGGGCAGCTGTATGGGGCCATGGGGGATCGGGAGCAAGCCCAGGCCCTGGATCAAGCGGCGGCCCTGCTGGTGGCACCCAATGCCCGCAGCAAAGGGGGCAACGGACTGGGCTCCAAGTTGTTGGGGGGCGCGATGGCGGCGTTCAAGGTGATTGCACCACTGGCGGCCAAGGCGATGCTGCCGGCTCCCCTCTAAAAGCCCGGATCACCGGTGCCCATGAACTGACGGGCCTCGCGGGTCACCGCCTGGTAGCCATAGCCGAAGGTGCCGCCATCCCCATCGTTGATCACCCTTGGGGTCACCAGAATCACCAGTTCCCGCTTGCTGCGGGCGTTGTTGGAACTGCGGAAGAACTGGCCCACGAAGGGCAGGTCACCCACGATCGGCCATTTGGTCACCGCCTGGTTATCCGCATCGGAGATCACGCCGGTCAGGATCAGCGTCTGGCCATCCCGCACCCGCACCGTGCCGGTATCGAGGCGCCGCACCTGCAGGATGTTGATGCGGCCGCAACCCGCCACCTGCTCCACGGAATTCGCCCCCGCCCGGGCCGAGATCGAGGGCGACAGGGCGAACGACACAAACCCGTTGTCGTCGATCTTCAGCACCCGCGCACCGAAGGTGAGGCCCTCCGTGCCGAACTGGGGTTGGCAGGTGTTGGGGGCACCGTTCTGACCCGCCTGAACGACGTAATCCGTGATCACTTGGGAACCCACCGTCACAAACGCCTCATTGGAATAGGGGCGGCCGATGCTGGCCGTGTTGAGCACGGAGTTGGCTCCAGCCGCGGCAGTGGCGGCGGCCAGAGCCACTTCCCTGCCCCCCTGAATGGGGTCGTCGTTTTCGCTGAGGATCAAGGTGGGGCTCGCCAGCACCTTGGTGCTGCTGGAGACGATGGCGGCCCGCACTAGGTCATAGAAGTTGTTGTCGGCGTAGGCGGTGGCGGGATTCACCGGCGCCGGCGTGCCACTGGCCGTCAAGTTGACCGTTGTCGGAGATGTGGACCCGCTGTTGCTCGTGGTGGTATTGGCAAGCTCTTGCTGGGATTTGGCCGATTGAGATCCACCGCTGATGGTGTCAAATCCACCGTTCGGCGAGGGCGGCAAGCGATTGTTGAAGGCGCCGATCAAGCGGCCTTCGTCGTTAACGATGAAGTTGTTGCCGTAGCGGAAGGCGAAGCTGTTCTTGACGGCCGCTTCGTTCTCCAGGGACACGTCGAGAATCTTCACCGATAGGGCCACCTGCCGCTCCCGCAGGTCGATCTGGCGCAGGTAGTTCTCCGCCACCGCCACCACCTGGGGATCACCCACCAGGGTGACGGTCTGCAGGCGGGAGTCGGTGGTGCCGCTCAGGCCCCGCAGGGGACCCGCCGCGGCGCCATAGGTCTCCGTGGTGGTGATCGTTTCGCGCTTCGTCTGCTGCACCGCCTCCCCCCCGGCCACCTGGTTGGCCTGGGACTGCCCCTGGGTCACGGTGTTGGTGATCAGGGTCACCTTGGTCATGCGCGCACCGAGGCTGGCCAGGTAGTCGGCCGCCGAGCCCGCTGAGGCTTGGTTGAGGCGATACACCTTGGAGAGCTGGGCCCCGAAGGTTTTCGACTGCACGGAGGGGCCCACCATCAACATCCGCCCCTCCTGCTTGGCCTGAAGACCGGAGGCCAACAGCACCGCATTGATGGCACGCGCGTAGGTTTCGCCGCGGAACGCCAACGACACGGTTGGCGTCACCGACGTGGCTGCCGTCGACGCACCGGCGGTGGCGCCAGGCACCGCGACGTTGGGGGGCTCATCCCCCACATACACAAAGCCATAGCCGCCCATCTGGGCCAGGGCCATCAAGGCATCCCGGGCTGGTGCGTTGCGCAGGGTCATGGTCACCGGCGGCCCGCTGAGGCTGAGGTAACTGCGGTTGCGCAGCACCATCGTTCCCACCGCCATATCCCCCAACGGAGGGGCCACGGCCCGGGGCTGCAGGGGCGGGGCGTAATTCGCCTGGGGCAAGGCACCGGGCTGGCGCAGGTTGTACTGGCCGGTCTGGGTGGAAGGGGCCCCAGGGGCCGCGAAGCTCAGGATCAGATCACGGCCATCGGCACTCACCAGGGGCCGGCCCAGGGGGACCCCCGGCAGAGGAGTCACGTTGATGCGGTAGCTGCTGCCCGAACCCTGGATACTCACCTGCCGCAACCCCGCCTCGGGGAAGGCCAGGTTCTGGGGACCGAGCCTCAGACCGGTGGGGCCTGCCAGCTGCAGATCCCCCTGCCAACCATTGGCGCCCTGGCTCTGCCGCAGCACCGGCCCTGGGCCGGCCCCCTGGATCACCACATCCACGCCATCGGTGCTGCGGCGCACTTGCAGCAACAGGGCACCACCATTGACCGCGGTCTGACCCGCCACTGGCGGCTGTGGGGCGGCCGGAGACTGGGCATTGGCGGCGAGCCCGAAGGCCGCGGTGGCCATCGCGGCGGCAGCACCACAGGCCGCAAGCGAACCGCGACGGAGCATCAATGGGGCCAGGCTGTGTTGCGCGGATGGTATCGACGCCTTGAAGGCGTCACCAGTGCGAGCCATTGCCGTTGTTACGGCGAAGCCGACTCGCCGTAGAGGCTGAGGTTGAGACGCAACTCCGACGGGCCACCGGCCTTCACCGCCAGATCGCTCTGCACCACCAGGGGCGACAGGCGCTCCAGGCGCCGCAGGAATTGCACCAACTGCGCACCCCCGCCCCGGGCGGTGAGCAACAGGGTCGTTTTGCTCAGCCCCGGAGCCAACAACGGATCCGGGGCGGGCTTTGCCGGCTTGGGGGCGGCTTTGGGATCAGCGCCGCCGGCGGATGGGGTTGTCACCGGTTCATAGCGATCAAGCACCACGCCAGCGGCGGCAGCCTCGGAACTCAACAGGGCCAGCAGCGTGGTGAGATCACCGCTGCCGGCAATCAGCTCAACGATGGCTCGGTGATTGGCTTCAGCCCGTTGCCGGCGTTGCTCCAGGCTGGCGAGCTGACGGCGCAGCGCAGGCAACCGCTCCTGGCCAGCAAGAAGCTCCTGCCAGCGCCGCTGATCAGCCTGAAGGCCCTGCCAGAGGGGGAGCAATCCCAGGGCCGCCACGGCGAGGGCCATCAACCCGCCGATCAGGGCAGGGCCACCCACCAGCACCTGTTCCCGCCGCAGCGCGGAGGGCTCCGGCCCCTGGAAATTGGTCATGGCAGCACCCCCGCCCGCTGCAGCACCTGCATCCGCCTGGCCAGGCCATCGGCCTGCAGCTGAGCCAGCACAGTTAACTGTTCGGCGGGTTGCAGGGGAGCAAAGCGAGCTGTGATCTCCCAGGCCAACGGCTCCGTCGGCTTGTCCCGGCTGAGCTTGCCCACCGTCACACCATTCCGCTGGAACAGGGGAGACGCCCCCAGCAGCAACTGCAATCCGTTCACCCGCCGGAATGCGCCAGGGTCAGCCGCTGCCCCCTTGAGCTGGAGTTGATCGCCCTGCACCTGCAGGGCACTGATCTGCACCCCCATTGGGGTCACCCGCTGCAATTCCGTGAGCAGAGCTGATCCCGATTGCACCGCCACGATGCCGCGAACCAGCGCCCCGTTGCTGCGCTCCAACTGACGCAGCTGGCGGCGAACCCGCTGCAGGCGCGAGTCCAGGAGCTGCCGTTGGGCGGGCACCGCGCTCAGGGCCTCCGCCTGGGCAGCCAGATGCCAGCGCCGACCCTGCATGGCCAGGGCAAGCGCGAGCACCAGCACCAGGGGAACGGCCCCCAGGGCCGCCCCACGCCGCAGCAGGGGCCCTGCCGGTGAGGGCCGCTGTGGGGTGGGAGGCCATCCCCGGTGCAGTCGGCGCTGCTGCAGGAGGTCCAAGGGTGCGGGCGTGTCCCAGCGCGCTGTCATGGCGTCAGCTCCGCCATCGCCAGCCCCCACAGCAACCCCAGCCTGTCGGTGGGGCCGTTCAATGCAGTCGCAGCCGCAGCAGACCACGCCCCCGCAGTCACCGGATCGATCGGCAGGACCCCTGCAGACGCCACCCCCTCCAGTGCAGGCAGCAGCGCTTCACGCTGCTCGACGCAGGCCCCAGAGAGCACAAGCCCCAGGGGAGACATGCCGACCGCAGGATCCTGACGTCTTGCATAGGCCAGGGCCAGCTCCAGTTCTGCCGTCAGATCGGGAAGCTGGGCGGGGCCGGGCAGGCGCCATTGCCAGCGGGGCACACCATGGCTGAGCAGCAGCAGCCAACACTGATCGGCTTCGGCAAACAACACCAAGGGAACCTGGGCCCCCGTTGCCACCCGAGCGCAGCAGACCCCAGCGGCCTCCAGGCCATCCAACGCCAGCCCCGCCTGGGCGAGCACGTCAATCCAGGCCTCCAGCAGGTCGGTTCGCGCCCCCAGCAACAGGGCCTCCCGCTTCCCCTCCAGGGGATGCACGCAAAGATCGAGCTGGTCCAATGGAGCGCCAAAGGCCTCTGCCCCCAGATCCGGCGGCAGCAGTTCCCCCAGGGGCTGGGCTGCCGCCGACTCCGGCCACTGCAGCCGCCGCCAGCCACTGGCGCCCCAAGGCAACACCGCCCGCAGCCGGGCACCGGGGTAACCGCGCTCGATCAACCAGTCACCGATCAGATCCCCCAGGGCTTCGGCCTGCTGCGGCCAAGCCTTCACCAACACCCCCTCAGGCAGGGGCAGCGTCTCGCACCAGGCGATGGTGCTGCCCTCGAGGGCGAGGGCCGTCAGCGCCTGATCCTGGATCTCCAGACACACCCGCCGCGGAAACAGCCAGGCCCGCCATGGCGCCAGGCGCTCCTGAACTGCCGAGAGCACCACCGCCCTTCCGCCTGTGCTGACCGCAAGCTATCGAGGATTCCCCCGCCGGGCAGCCCTCAGGCCCAGGGCACTCCACTCCCCACCGCCTCGCTGAGGTTGCGGAAGCCGTGGCGGTCGAGTTGCTGGCTCAGGCCCTCAAGGATGGCGGGCACCAGCTCAGGGCCCTCGTAGATCCAACCCGTGTAGAGCTGAATCAGCGAAGCGCCGGCAGTAATGCGCTCCCAGGCCACCTCGGGGGAATCGATGCCCCCCACGCCGATCAGGGGCAGGCCCGGGCCCGCCACCGCCCGCAGCCGCCGCAGCACCTCCAGGGCACGGCCCCGTAGGGGCGCACCGCTGAGCCCCCCGGCCTCCTCCGCCAGGGTGCGGCCGGTCTGGGGGATGCGGCGCTGCTCCAGCCCCAGGCGGTTGAGGCTGGTGTTCACCGCAATCACCCCCGCCAGCCCCTCCTCGTAGGCCATGCGGGCGATGGCGTCGATGGCCTCATCTTCCAGGTCGGGGGCGATCTTCACCAGCAGCGGCGGGCAGCCCTGCAGCCGCCGCAGCCGCTCCACCAGCCGGCGCAGCTGCGCCTCCTCCTGCAGCTCCCGCAGGCCGGGGGTGTTGGGGGAGCTCACGTTGATCACGGCGTAGTCCGCCAGGGGCGCCAGCAGCTCCAGGGAGGAGGCGTAGTCGTCGGGCGCCAGCTCCAGCGGCGTCAGCTTCGACTTGCCCAGGTTGATGCCCAGCACCGCCGGGCGCTGGCCGGCCGCCGGCAGCTGCTGGCGCTCCAGGGTGCGCAGCGCCGCCTGGGCCCCGCCGTTGTTGAAGCCCATGCGGTTGAGGGCCGCCCGCTCCGCCGCCAGGCGGAACAACCGTGGCTTGGGGTTGCCCGGCTGGGCATGCCAGGTGATCGTGCCCAGCTCGGCAAAACCGAAGCCAAACAGATGCCAGATGCCGGCGGCCACGGCGTTCTTGTCAAAGCCCGCCGCCAGGCCCACGGGGTTCTGGAAGCGGCAGCCAAACAGCGTTTGCTCCAGCCGCAGATCGGGCCGTTGCAGCTCCGCCGCCAGGCCCGCCAGGGTGGTGTTCACCAGGGGCCAGTGGCGGCGCAGCGACACCTGCGCCAGGGCCTGCAGGGTCAGCTGGCTGAGCTGTTCCGCATCGGCCCCCTCATCGCGGCTGAGCAGTGGACCCACCAGGCGGCGGTAGAGACCGCCACTGCCGACATCAGCCATCGCCCCCACCCTCGCGCTGCACCGATCCTGGCGCCTCGCGCTCCAACCGCCAGCGCCCCTCGCCGCTGGGCAGCACCGACCAATCCCGCCAACGCCAGGCGCCGCTGCGTTGCTCCAGGCTGGCCAGGGGCAACTCCACCAGCTGGGCCAGCTCGATCAGGCTGAGGCCATAGCCCCCGGCCGCCAGCCGATCCGCCAGCTCCAGGCGGCTGAGCAGCTGCAGCAGCGGCTTCGGGGCCGGCTCCTGCCCGGGGGGCGGCGCCATCGGGGTGGCGGGCAGCTCACCCTGGGCCAGCTGGGGTTGCTGGCCCTTGGAAAAGGCCACGGCGATCACATCGCAGCGGTCGTTGTCGGGGTCGCCGCTGTGACCCTTCACATAGACCAAGGGGAGGTTGGGGATGCGGGCCGCATCCAGGGCCTCCCAGAGATCCCGATTAAGCACCGGGGAGCCGGAGGCGGTGCGCCAGCCCTTGCGTTTCCAGCCGTTGATCCAGCGGCTGAAGCCATCAATCAGATATTTGGAATCGGTGCGGATCGCCAGATCCGGGTGCCGCGGCAGGCTCTGCAGCTGCTGCAGCAGGGTGAGGGCCGCCGTGAGCTCCATGCGGTTGTTGGTGGTGGCGGGATCAGCCCCACCCCACTCCTGCACGCGGCCATCGGCAAAACGCAGCAGGCACCCCCAGCCCCCGGGGCCCGGATTGCCGCTGCAGGCGCCATCACAGGCGGCCGCCACCACCACTGGCCCGTCAGGCACTGGGCTCCCCGCGGCGGATCCGGTACAACACGCGTCGGATGGGCAGCGCAGGAGAGATCAGCATGCAGCGAACCTACCTCCCATGGCTGGGGGCAGGCCTGGCCCTGGCGGGGACCGCCGGCCTGGCGATCCAGGGGGGCAGCCGGGCCGCCAGCCTGTTCAACAGCCTGCCCCTGGATCAGAGCCGCTTCGCGGTGCTGGCCCAACCGGTGGGCCGCAGCGATTGGAAGCTGCTGGTGCTGGAGCAGATCCGGCCCGAACCCCGCTGCTGGCAGGAACGGCCGGACGGCCTGATCGACCCGGCCCTCAACCGCTTCGATTTCAGCGGCATCTGCAGCCGCTACATCGACAGCAACGGCTATTCGCTGCGGGTGGGCGACAGCGACCTGGGCAGCAGCCACCGGCTGCGGCTGAAGCAGGAGGGCAACCGCGTCACCCTGGTGGCCTTCAGCCCCAGCGACCCCACCGAACTGGTGGTGGGGCAGGGCCTGCTGCCCCAGCGCGACCGGGAGGGGTTTGTGCTGATCCGGCTGGAGCCCGAGTGGCGGCTGCAGCGGCGGGCCTTCGGTAGCCAGACCCTCAGCCACGTGTACCTGGCCAACGCCACCCCCCTGGCGCAGCTGATCGCCCGGGCCAACGCCGGCGGCCGGGCGGCGCAGCCCCCCCAGGCGTTGCCGCAGCCAGCCATTGCCCTCAATGCCCCGCCAGCCCTGGCGGCGGGCAGCGGCCCCGTGACCCTGCCGGTGGTGCCCTACCGCCCCTGACGACCGGGCAGGGGACAACCGGCGCAGTGGACCACACCCCCCTTGCCGGGTGTTTTCCTCTCGCCGTATGTTGCACTCGTGTGAGGAGTGCGGAACACCACTTCTGGGGTCGAAACGAGGACAGACTCCCAAAAGCGTTCCGGCTCAAAGCCCTGCCTTCGGCGGGGCTTTTTTATTGCCGGCCGTTTGGATGGCCACCCGCCGGCGCCAGGCGCCCACAAAAAAGCCGGCCCCTGGGGGCCGGCTCTGGAGAAGCAAAGGCGGGCCGCCGCAGCGGCCCACCGCAGCGATCACTTGAGGGTGACCTTGCCGCCGGCCTCTTCGATGGCCTTCTTCATGGCCTCGGCATCAGCCTTGGAAACACCTTCCTTGACGGCGCAAGGGGCGCTTTCCACCAGGGTCTTGGCTTCGCCCAGGCCGAGGCCGGTGGCTTCGCGGACGGCCTTGAGGACCTTGATCTTGGCGGCAGCATCGAAGCTGTCGAGCATGACGTCGAATTCGGTCTTCTCTTCGGCGGCTTCAGCAGCACCACCGCCAGCGGCGGGGGCGGCCATCACCACGCCGGCGGAAGCGGCGGCGGACACACCGAAGGCCTCTTCGATCTGCTTGACAAGCTCAGAGGCTTCCAGCAGCGAGAGAGTCTTCAGGGACTCGAGGATTTTGTCGGTAGTAGCAGACATGGTTGGGAATCAGCAACAGATCTGTGGGAACAGTCGGAGCGGAGAGCTCAGCAGAACAGGCCTCAGGAGGCGCTGCCCTCGCCGTCGGCGTGCTGCTTGAGCGCCCGGGCAAGACCGGAGGGAACTTCGTTGATGCCCACCGCCAGCTTGGTGGCCACGGCGTTGATCGCACCGGCGATCTGGGCCATGAGCACCTCCTTGGAGGGCAGATCCCCGATGGCCTTGATGTCGGATTGGGAGAGGAGTTTGCCTTCGAAAAGGCCACCCTTCACGTCCGACTTCTTCGTGTCCTTCTGGAAGGACTGAACGGCCTTCACCGCACCACCCACGTCGCCCTTGACGAGCACGAAGGCGTTGGTACCGGTGAGCAGGGAATCGAGTTCCGACCAAGCGCTGTTCCCATCAATGGCACGGCGCATCAAGGTGTTTTTGGTCACCTTGCAAATGCCGTTGCTGCCCTGCAGACGGGTCCGCAGATCAGACATCTCCTTGATGGACAGGCCCTTGTAATCAAGAACCAGCGCCATTTCGGCCTCACCGAGGAGCTGCTTGAGCTCTTCGACGATCTGTTGCTTGTTCTCCAGCGTGCGGCCCATGGGAAACGGAACGGATCGGGGGAACAAGCCGGGTACGCAGCCCTGGTGATCGGGGAAAACCCCTGTCACCCGAGGGCTGCGGCTTCACATCCCCCGGCGAACCGCCGGGACAAGCTTCAGTCGCGTGCACCTCGGCAGGATTTACAACGGGCAGAGGTCCGTGGAAACGGATCTGCCATCGACCTGCTGTCTTGGGTAGGGCGCGTGCCCTTCTGGCGTTAGCCAGCTGCTCACCCTACAGCAGTGCCTGACGGGCCCACAAAAAAGCCCCCGCCGGGGCGGGGGCTGGAGAGCTGCGCAGGGCTGCGAGGAGGAATCAGGCCTCCTGCTTGATGTCCTGCAGGGCGGTGACATCCACTTGCACCGAAGGGCCCATGGTGGAGGTGATGTACAGGCTCTTCCAGTAACGCCCCTTGGCACCGCTGGGCTTGTTGCGGTCGATGGTTTCCTGCAGGGCCTTGAGGTTGTCCAGCAGCTTGGCGGCATCAAAGCTGGCCTTGCCGAAGCGCACGTGCACGATGCCGGTGCGGTCGGCGCGGAATTCCAGTTTGCCGGCCTTGAATTCGTTGATGGCCGAGGCCAGGTCGGTGGTGACGGTGCCGGCCTTGGGGTTGGGCATCAGGCCACGGGGGCCGAGCACCCGGCCCAGCTTGGCCACCTTGGGCATCATGTCCGGGGTGGCGATCAGCAGGTCGAACTCCATTTCGCCCTTGGCGATGGTCTCCACCAGGTCGTCGTCACCGGCCAGGTCGGCGCCGGCGGCCTTGGCCTCGGCCACCTTCTCACCCCGGGCGATCACGGCGATGCGCACGCTCTGACCGGTGCCGTGGGGCAGGGCCACGGTGGTGCGCAGCTGCTGGTCGGTGTACTTGGGGTCGATGCCGAGGCGGGCGTGGGCCTCGAGGGTTTCGTCGAACTTGGCGGTGGCGTTGGCCTTCACCAGTTCCACCGCGTCCAGCGGGGCATAGGTGCGGTCTTCAACCTTGCCGGCGACGGCGGAATAGCGCTTGGAAAGTTTGGGCATGGGATGCATGGGGTGCGAACGAGCTGGAGAGCTCTCCCCCGGTAAGGAACGGAGTGGACGGGATCAAACCGGCCCGCGGGCCAGGGGGATCAGTCCTTGACGGCGACGCCCATGTTGCGGGCGGTGCCTTCGATGATGCGCATGGCCGAGTCAACGCTGGTGCAGTTGAGGTCGGGCAGCTTGGTCTTGGCGATCTCCTCGAGCTGGGCGCGGCTGATGGCGCCGACGCTGCCCTTGGAGGAGGTGGCGGCACCCTTCTCGATGCCGGCTGCCTTGGAGATCAGCACGGAAGCGGGAGGGGTCTTGGTGATGAAGGTGAAGCTGCGGTCTTCAAAGACCGAGATCTCCACCGGGATCACATAGCCAGCCTTGTCCTGCGTCCGAGCGTTGTACTCCTTGCAGAACGCCATGATGTTGACGCCGTGCTGACCGAGGGCGGGGCCCACCGGCGGCGCGGGGTTGGCTTTGCCGGCCTGGAGGGCCAGCTTGATCACAGCTACAACTTTTTTGGCCATCGTCCTGGCGGCTTGAGCAATCTGCGGATCCGCGACCCTAGGGCAGCGGCTGCGGCGCGCCCCGGAGACCGGTGCAACGCCAAGGGCCGCCCTCCGCAGGGAGACGGCCGCAGGGGGATCAGCTCTGTTTGCTGATCTGGGCGAACTCGAGTTCCACCGGGGTTTCCCGGCCGAAGATCGAGAGCAGAGCCTTGAGCTTGTTGCGCTCGGCGGACACCTCGATCACCTCGCCCTGGAAGTCCTTGAACGGACCGGCGGTCACCAGGATCTGATCGCCCTCGGTGAGGTCGACCTTCACCACAGGCTTCTTCTCGGCAGCCCGCTTGAAGATGCGATCCACCTCCTGGCGGCTGAGGGGACGCGGCTTGATGTGGCCGCGGGCCTTGCCGGTGGCGCGGCGGTCCTCCGCCCCCACGAAATTGATCACGTTGGGGGTGCTCCGCACCGCCATCATCGTGTCCTCATCCAGCACCATCCGCACCAGCACATAGCCCGGGAACACCTTCTCCTCGGTGCTGGTGCGGCTGCCGTCCTTCTTCAGCTTCACCGCGGGGGTCTGGGGGATCTCGATCTCGAGGATGCGGTTGTCCACCCCGAGGGTCACGGCCCGCTGCTCCAGGGTGGCCTTCACCTTCTTCTCGCAGCTGGAGGCCACCTGCACGGCGTACCAACGGGCCACCGGGGCACGGCCCTCCGCCGGGGACAGATCCAGCACGGCCTCCGGGGCCACCGCGTCGGTCGCCTCGGGGATCACGTCGGTGGTCAGGTCAACGTCGGACACGGGCACGGGAAAAACGAACGGGGCAGTGGACGGATGGGGCGCGGCTCAGCGGAACACCTGGGAGTTGGCCCAGCTGTAGAAGCGATCAATGGCGGCGATCGCAAAGGCTGAGAGGGTCACCATCAGGATGACGGCCACGGACTCCGAAAACAGCTGCTGGCGGCTGGGCCAGACCACCCGCCGCAGCTCAGCCATGGTGTCGGCCACAAAGCCGGCCTTGGCGGGCTCGGGGCTGGCTTCCCCGGCTGGATCACCAGTGGGGGCTTCCGATGGGGCTGTGGTGTCGGTCGGGGTGTCCACTGCTGGAACGGTGAGCCTGCGGCGGAGCTGATCAGCCCGCACACCGGCAAACAGCCACCCTACCGGATGCGCCTCAGGCCCCCGCTGGCAGGGGTTGGAAGGCGAGGCGCTGGCCCCCCTCCGCCAGGCTCACCCGCACGGCGGCGGCCCCCAGGAAGCGCTCCTCCAGCAGCTCCGTGGCCAGCGGGTTCTCGATGCTGCGGCGCAACAGGCGGCGCAGGGGCCGGGCCCCGTATTCGGGCTGGTGGCCCTGGCGGGCCAGCCAGGTGGCCACGGCCGGATCCACCTGCAGCTCGAGCCCCTGTTCCCGCAGCAGGGCCGCCAGCTCCGCCAACTGCAGGGCCACGATCCGCTCCAGCTCCGCCGGCCCCAGGGGCAGGAAGCGGATCACCTCATCAATGCGGTTGAGGAATTCAGGGCGGAACTGGCTGGCCAGGGCCCGCTCCACCTGCTCCGCCAGGGCGGCGTCATCCCCCTGGCTGCGGGCGCTGTCGAGGATGGCGCGGCTGGCCAGGTTGCTGGTCATCACCACCACGGTGTGGCGGAAATCCACGGTGCGGCCCTGGGAATCGGTGAGGCGGCCGTCATCGAGCACCTGCAGCAGCACGTTGAACACATCGGGGTGGGCCTTCTCCACCTCATCCAGCAGCAGCACCGCATAGGGGCGACGGCGCACCGCCTCCGTGAGCTGGCCGCCCTCCTCGTAGCCCACATAGCCGGGGGGTGCCCCCAACAGCCGAGCCACGGCATTGCGCTCCATGAATTCGCTCATGTCGAGCCGCACCAGCGCCTCCTCCTCATCGAACAGGGCCGCCGCCAGGGCCTTGGCCAGCTCCGTTTTGCCCACCCCAGTGGGGCCCAGGAACAGGAAGGAGCCCACGGGCCGGCGGGGGTCCTTCATGCCGGCGCGGGCCCGGCGGATCGCCGCGGCCACCGCCGCCACCGGTTCCGGCTGGCCGATCACCCGCTCCGCCAGGCGCTGCTCCAGCTCCAGCAGCTTCTGGCGCTCGCCCGCCAGCAGCCGCTGCACGGGGATGCCGGTGGAGCGGGCCACCACATCGGCGATGTCCCCCTCCTCCACCTGCTCCCGCAGCAGCGAACGCCCACTGGCCTGGTCCTCCAGCAGGTGCTCTTCCAGCTGCTGGCGGCGCTGCTGCACCCCATGGAGCTGGTCGTACTGCAGCCGGGCCGCCTCCTCCAGGTCGCCATCCCGTTCCGCCTCGGCGATCTGCAGCCGCAGGGCTTCGTCGTCGGCCAGCAGCTGGCGCAGCTCCTCCAGCTGCTCCCGCTCCCCCTGCCAGCGCTGCTGCAGGGTCTGCAGGCCTTCGCTGGCCAGGCGGCGCTGCTCCTGCAGGGCCAGCCGCTCCGCCTGGGGGGCGGTTTCCGCCGCCAACAGCGCCAGCTCCACCCGCCGCAGCTCCGCTTCGGCCTCCTCCACCCGGCGCGGTTTGGAGGTGACCTCCATGCGCAGCTGGGCGGCCGCCTCATCGATCAGGTCGATGGCGGAATCGGGCAGGCAGCGGTCGGCGATGTAGCGATCCGCCAGCCGGGCGGCGGCCACCACGGCCCCATCGGTGATGGCCACCCCGTGGTGCAGCTCGTAGCGCTCCTTGAGGCCCCGCAGGATCAGGGTGCTCTCCTCCAGGCTCGGCTCCTTGATCAACACCTGCTGGAAGCGGCGGTTGAGGGCCGGATCCTTCTCCACGGTGCGGCTGTACTCCTCCGGGGTGGTGGCGCCGATGCAGCGCAGGTCGCCGCGGGCCAGGGCCGGCTTGAGGATGCTGCCGGCATCACTGCTGGAGCGCTCCGGCCCCACCACGGTGTGCAGCTCATCGATGAACAGGATGACGCCACCGGTGTGGCCCTCCTCCGCCCGCTCGCCGGCCGCTTCCGCCTCGCGCACCTCCTTGAGCACGCTGCGCAGGCGCTCCTCGAACTGACCGCGAAACTTCGCCCCGGCGATCAGGGCCCCCAGATCGAGCGCAATCAGGCGCTGGCCCTTGAGGGCTTCGGGCACCTCACCGGCCACGATCCGCTGGGCCAGCAGCTCGGCGATGGCGGTCTTGCCGACACCCGGCTCACCGATCAGCACGGGGTTGTTCTTGCCGCGGCGGGAGAGCACCTGCATCAACCGCCGAATCTCGGTGTCGCGGCCGATCACCGGGTCGAGCTCGCCGGCGCGGGCGGCGGCGGTGAGGTCGCGGCCGAATTGCTCCAGGGCGGCGGGCTCCTGCTCCAGCCGCAGCTCCGCCTGGGGCGACGCCGGCGCCGGGGGCCGGGGGGACGCGGCGGCACGGCTCACCGCCGCTGGGGCAGCCGGGGGGCGGGGGGCATCGATCCAGGTGTCCTCGATGGCGGGCGCTGGGGGCGAAGCCAGGGGGGGCGCAGCGGGGGGAGGGGCGACGGGCTCACTGGGCCCGCGGCGCAGCTCCCGCAGCAGCAGCTCCTCGCTCAGCCCCTGGTCCGCCAGCAGGGCGCCCCCCAGGCGCGGCTCCTCCAGCAGGGCCAGCAGCACGTGGGGCACATCCAGCAGCCGCGATCCCCAGGCCTGACGGCGGCGGTCCGCCTGCTCCAGCAGCTCCTCGAGGGCCTCGCCGATGAACAGCTCCCGGCCAGCCCCGGCGGGCTGCTCGCCGCACCAGTCATCGAGGCCGTCGAGGAGGCGGTTGAGATCGATGGGCAGCGGATCGATCCAGGTGCCGAAGCGCCGGTCGTTGAACAGGGCCTGGAGCAGGTGCTCCACATCCATCTGGCCATGGCGCCAGCGCCGGGCCTGCTCCTGGCTGGCCAGCAGCAGATCCCAGGCCGCATCGCTGAAGCGATCCGGGTCGCTGGTGAGGCTGCCGGCGGCAGGGGGGGCGTCAGGCCGCATGGGATCGGGAGCTCTGCTCGATCAGTTCCACCTTGTAGCCGTCCGGGTCCTCCACGAAGGCAATCACGGTGGTGCCGTTCTTCATCGGGCCGGGTTCGCGCACCACGCGGCCACCCTTGGCCCGCATCTGATCACACACGGCCACGATGTCGTCCACACCAATGGCAATGTGGCCATAGCCACTGCCGATCTCATAGCTGCTGGTGTCCCAGTTGTGGGTGAGCTCCAGCACGGCGGTGTCGCTCTCGTCGCCATACCCCACAAAGGCCAGGGTGAAGCGCCCACCGGGGTAGTCCTTGCGGCGCAGCAGCCGCATGCCCAGCACCTCCGTATAGAAGGTGAGGGAGCGCTCCAGGTCGCCGACCCGCAGCATCGTGTGGAGCAAGCGCATGGCGGCAGCCGGTGGGAGCAAGGGCCCGCCGCATTCTGACCAGAGCTGCCGGTTCGGTGCCAACGGGCACAAGAAGGCCGGAGGGGGCGACCCATAGGATCGGCCTCAGCTTTATCCGACGCGCGAGCGAGCCGCTGTGATCGACACCCTCGACCTTGTGATTGACACGATCGTGGCCCGGGAGGTGCTCGATTCCCGCGGCACCCCCACGGTGGAAGCCGAGGTGATGCTGGAGGGCGGCGCCAGCGGCCGCGCCATCGTGCCCAGCGGCGCCAGCACCGGTGCCCATGAGGCCTGTGAGCTGCGCGATGGCGGCAGCCGCTACTGCGGCAAGGGGGTGCTGCAGGCGGTGAGCAACATCGAAGAGAAGATCGCCCCCGCGCTCTGCGGCCTCAGCGCCCTGGATCAGGGCACCGTCGACGCCGCCATGCTCGAGCTGGACGGCAGCGACAACAAGAGCGCCCTGGGCGCCAACGCGATCCTGGCGGTGAGCCTGGCCACCGCCCGGGCCGCCGCCAACGGGGTGGGGCTGCCGCTGTACCGCTACCTGGGGGGACCGATGGCCACCCTGCTGCCGGTGCCGCTGATGAACGTGATCAACGGCGGTGCCCACGCGGCCAACAGCCTGGACTTCCAGGAATTCATGCTGGTGCCCCATGGCGCCCCCACCTTCCGCGAAGCCCTGCGCATGGGCACGGAGGTGTTCCACACCCTCAAGGGCCTGCTCAAGGACAAGGGCCTCAGCACCGCCGTGGGCGATGAGGGCGGTTTCGCCCCCGACCTGGGCAACACCGAGGCCGGTGAGCTGCTGGTGCAGGCGATCGAGAAGGCGGGCTACCGCCCCGGCGACCAGATCTCCCTGGCCCTCGACGTGGCCAGCACGGAATTTTTCAAGGACGGCCGCTATGCCTTCGCCGGCGGCAGCTACAGCAGCGCCGAGATGGTGGACCAGCTGGCCCAGCTGGTGAGCCGCTTCCCGATCATCTCGATCGAAGACGGCGTCGCTGAAGACGACTGGGATGGCTGGGCCCTGCTCACCGAAAAGCTCGGCAACACCGTGCAGCTGGTGGGTGACGACCTGTTCGTGACCAACAGTGCCCGCCTGCAGCGGGGCATCGACCTGGGGGTCGCCAACTCGATCCTGATCAAGGTGAACCAGATCGGTTCCCTCACCGAAACCCTCCAGGCCATCGATCTGGCGGGCCGCGCCGGCTACACCAGCGTGATCTCCCACCGCTCCGGCGAAACCGAGGACACCACCATCGCCGACCTGGCGGTGGCCACCCGCGCCGGCCAGATCAAAACCGGCTCCCTCAGCCGCAGCGAGCGCGTCGCCAAGTACAACCAGCTGCTGCGCATCGAAGACGAGCTGGGCAGCCAGGCGGTCTACGCCGGCGCCGAAGACCGGGGCCCCCGGGGGAAAGCCTGATCGGCCGGATCAGGCGCCGGCGCCGGGCAATTTGTCGATGCGGCCGTCGCGCTTGAGGCGGGCCTGCAACTTCAGCCAGCTGAAGCCCACCGGCAGGCCGAGGGCCAACGGCACCACCGTGAGGCCGGGACGCACACTCGAGGCCAACAGGGCCGCGGCCACCGCCAGGGCCCCCAGCAGCACCGCCTGGGCGGCGCTCTGCTGACTCAGGGCCAGGCGGCGCAGCAGCCGATCGGTTTCACCGGCGCGGATCTGCACCTGCAGGTCGCCCTGCTCGATCCGCGCCAGGCTCTCCTCCAGGCGCTGGGGGATCCCCAAGGCGCGGCTGCCCACCTCCACCGCCTGGCGGCCCAGCTGGTTGAGCAGGTCGTTGGGGCTGTTGCCACTGGCACTCATCAGCGGAAGCAGGTAGGGGCGGGCAATCGCCACGAGGCTAAAGCTGGGGTCGAGGCTGCGGCCGACCCCCTCAAAGGTGGAGAGGGCCCGCATCACGAAGATCAGCTCGGGCGGCAGCCGGAACGGCTGGCCATAGACCAGGTCGTAGAGGTCGCCGGAGAGCTTCTCCAGCACGTTGGCGGAGAAGGGGGGCGTGAGCGCCTCGGTGAGCATCACCCGCACCAGGCGACGCACGGGGCCGGGGTCGATGTCGTCGGCGATCACCCCAGCGGCCTGCAGTTCCCGCACCAGGCCGCCGGCATCGCGGGCGGCGGCGGCGGTGACCATCCGCCCCAGACGGCTGCGCAGCCGCTGGGAGAGGCTGCCCACCATGCCGAAGTCGTAGTAGATGAGCGCCCCATCCCGGGCCACCGCCAGGTTGCCGGGGTGGGGATCGGCATGGAAGAAGCCGAAGCGCACCAGCTGCTGCAGGTAGCTGGCGGCCCCCTTCTCGGCCACGGCGGCCGGGTCGATGCCCGCTTCGAGGATCGCCGCGCGGTCGGTGATCTTGATGCCGGGCACGTAATCGAGGCAGAGCACCCGCCGGGTGGTGAGCTCCCACACCACCGCCGGAATGCGGATGCCGGGGTCATCGAGAAATTGCTGGCGGAAGCGGGCGGCATGTTCGGCCTCCAGCCGGAAATCCAGTTCCCGCAGCAGCACCCGCCGGCACTCCTGGGCGATGGACACCCAATCGCGACCCGCCCCCCAGCGGGGATGGCGCTGCAACACCACCGCCACCTGCTGCATCACCTCCAGGTCGAGCCGAAACAGGCGCTCCAGGCCGGGGCGCTGGATCTTGAACACCACCTGCCGGCCGCTGCGCAGGCTGGCGCGGTGCACCTGGGCCAGGCTGGCGGCGCCGAGGGGCTCGGGCTCAATGTCGACGATTTCGGCGCAACGGCTCCCCAGCTCCTGCTCCAGCAGGGTCTGGGCCGTGTCGAAAGGGAAGGCGGGAACGCTGTCCTGCAGGCGAGAGAGCTCCTCCACCCAGCTGGCGGGCAGCACATCCGGCCGGGCCGACAGCAGCTGGCCCAACTTGATGAAGGCCGAGCCGAAGCCCAGCAACTGACCCGTGAGCCAGCGGGCCCGGCGACGCTGCCGCTGGGCCCTGCGCTCCGCGGTGGCGCCACCGGGGTAACTGAAAGCGCGGGAGTCCCACCACAGCCACACCACCAACAGCAGCACGGCCCGCCAGATGCGCAGGGCCCTGCCGAAGTTGCGCAGGCGCTGCATCAGCCCTGCGGGCATCAGGGCTGATCCTCCAACCGACGCGCCAGCCGAGCCACCTGGGCCCGCAGGGCGTCGATCTGCTGCTGGGGATCACCGTTGCCGGTCGGCACTGGGGTGGCCTGCAGGTCAGCCACCGCATCCGGGTCGGCGGCCTCGCCACGCTCCAGCCGCTCCGCCTCCAACTCCACCTCCTCGCGGAACAGAGTCCACTCCTGCCGCAGGCGCTCGGGGGCGTCCTGGGCCAACACCGCCAACTCGGCGGCCGCATCGGCCAGGCCACTGCCCAGGCGGGCCGAGAGACGATTCAGAGCCGCCTGCACCAGGGTTTGGGGTTGGGTCATGGGGCTCAACGGGGCAAAGCGGGGGGCGCTGGGGGGGCCGCCGCAGGCAGGGCCGGTGACGGCGGATCCTCAAGGGGCTCATCCGGCAAGGGCTGCAGCTGATCGGCCTGGCGCAGTTCCGCCTCCAGGCGGCGGGCCTCCTCCGCCTGGCGTTTGGCCTGCTCCTGCTGCTGGCGCTGCAACTCCTGCAGCTCCAGATCCGCCCGGATCTCCGCCTCCGCCTCGCCGAAACGCAGCCGCAGGCTCTCCAGGCTGGTGCCCGGGAACACCTGCACGTCAAAGCCGTTGCCGAAGCGGATCAGCTCCCCCACGTTGAGGCCGATCAGCCGCTGGCTGACGCCGTAGGTGAGGGCAAAACAAAACCCTGCCACCAGCGGGCCGGCCCAGAGGGGGCGGCGGGGGGCGGCCGCCGTGGCGCTGGTTCCGGCCTGGGCCATCTGCACGGGGCCTGGTGGAGCCCGACTCTAGGCAGCGCCTAGGTGGTGTAGTCGGCGTTGATGCGCACGTATTGGTCGGAGAG
>Ga0194120_10005170_pt1 | contig 19444 bp, 16 predicted proteins | sample TA2MahCa65mmetaG_FD_148642 | JGI IMG/M metagenome (GOLD analysis project Ga0194120, IMG submission 148642) | Freshwater microbial communities from Lake Tanganyika, Tanzania - TA2015019 Mahale Deep Cast 65m | ecosystem: Environmental > Aquatic > Freshwater > Lake | place: Tanzania: Lake...
CTAGCTCCTATTTACGACAGCACTGTCCGGTCGAAATGGGGCTGCTCCATCAATACGTCAATGCGCTTCGGTGTGGAAACGGATAACTGGAACGTGACGCTCTGGGGGCGAAATCTAAATGATGACGATACCGCACTCGATGTTCTGCGTTATGTGGACGGTATCGGTGGCCCCACATCTACCCCGAACGGGGCAACGTATTTCCGGCGCGGTTTTGGAATCTCTTTACCGAAACCGAGGCAGTTCGGGCTGTCGGCGTCGTATAAGTTCTGACGGCACGACGGCCGGGCAACCTCAGCCGGGGGGCGGTAATGTTACGCCCCCCGCGCCCTCTAACAGCGTTGCACAGAGGGTAGTTCCTCTCGCCTTAGCAAGGCGGGCGCCGGATTGACCCGTGAGGCTCAAAAATAATCGGGCGCCAAGTTAATAATTTTCCGTAAGTCAGATTGTGAGACGTCGCGGCGTCTTTGACGAGGAACGGGAAGCACGCGCTCTTAGAGTGAGTTCCCTATTTCCGCGACTCCTCGGGTGAACTCCCAAGTGCGCTTTGTCCCCTAGGTCGGTCTGTTCCGATTCACAGCACTCAAGTTATAACGCCCAATCCCCGGCGGGAGTCTCTTCATCTCCGTTCAAAAATCAACCCATCAAGATAGGTTACGCAGCGTTCGCGAGTCACTCTCAACGATAGGACCGATACAGCACCTCTCCGCAGGCGGGCTTTACTCGATCAGTTTGAAGACCTTATCGCTCGAATTGATTTTTTATCAATCACTCGGGATCGTAGCGAGTAATGCGGCTCGTACCGCCCTAGCCCGCAAAGCACCTTTCTTTTGGGCTAGATGGCGTTCATCCGGTAACGGGGTTCAGTCCACTGACAACCTAAGCCATCACACTCATACCGTTGCGAGCACCTCAAGCGATACCCGCTCGGCTGATTCCAATGCACCCTCCATACCGCGACTTCCCACTGAGGTGTGCTCACCGCAGAAGAACAGATTTCGATGAGGCTTTGCCATACTCGCCCGCAGCGCCGTAATCTGTCCCGGATTAAAAGTAGCCCAGGCCCCCCCTGCCATGGGGTCTTGGGTCCACGAATGTACCGCCGCGATCTCAAGCTGATCCTTTGACGCCGGCCGCAAGCGGGCGAACTCTGCGAGGATCCGCTCTTTGCCAGCCTCGATACCGAAACGATCCATTTGAAGTCCATTTAATCCGCGACACCATACCGTCAGACTGGTGATCTCATCGTCTCGTGAGCCAAACCTCTGCGGGAGTACCAATCCCAGCGGACCATCGGTCCACATGCCCGCGGATAAGCCATCGGACTCCCAAAACGGGCGTTTTGGTACAACATGGAATTGCGTGATCGGAATATACCCAAGCGTATGAATGGCCTTGTGCTGAGCGGAATCCGGTAAAGGATTGATCGCCACGTTACGTAACGTTGAGAAGGGCATGGAGCACACCACCGCTTTAGCCCGATGTACGCTGCCATCGGCACAGGTCACTGAGACCTCACCGGGCGTTGCATCAATCGCTACCACCGCTCGGTTCAACACAATATCGCCACGTACTCGTCTTGCCATTGCCATCGGTAATCGCCGATTGCCGCCCTGAAAAGCGCCGATCAGTAAGCCCGGAGGCGCGGCTACGGCAGCGACGGAGCCGCCTTGAGCACCAGCCCCCGATATGTTGGCGACTCCTGTGCGAGAGAACGCTGCGACGGCGCTGCGGTTAACCTTTTGCCAGTAGTCTGCGAACGCTTGCTGCAACAACGAGGCGTCATACGCCGTCGTCCCGTAGGCAATATTAGTATTGAATCCAAGATCGATCATTTCATTCGTGGCACCGTGACGCGTCAGAAACGTGTGCACGGAGATGTCATGTTCGGCATGCTTTGGCTCATACCAGTTCTCTAAATCCTTGAACGGCAGATGCCTCTCAAACATGGCATCAGCCCACGCGGATGGCAGCAGACCGCGGAAATCCCCAGCAAAGGGATTACGTCGATGACTACTCCAGGCGCGCGGATCGATCCGCTCGCCACCGAGAAAGATCTCCGACGCCGCACGCGTCGCATAAAGCCGCGGTGCCATGTTGACGACCTCGACTCCGCTGCGTGCCGCAGCCGCGATACAGCGCCCGTAGGCGTTGGCGATGCTGTTCCCGCCTGCCTCGGGATAGCCGGGTAAATCAAACAACGTATAAAGACGGCCGCCGACACGATCCCTACCTTCGATGATCCGAACCCGTAGCCCGTTTTCCTCGAGCGTTAGCGCCGTCTCAAGCCCGGACAGACCGGCGCCGATTACGATGACGTCGACTTTCTCTGCGAGCGCGGCATACGCAACACTGGCAGTGGTAGCTGTAGCGGTGGTGGCGAGCGCTACGGAGGATGCGACGAACTCGCGACGAGTCAAACTCATGAGGGACCTCTTCGAGGGTATCATCGAAAGGATTAGATTCAGTAATCGCCCCGCTGGGCTAATAAAAAGTAGGTAGGTGTTAATCGGTCAGCGGCTAGATCTTGGCATGCAAATGTAGCGTGAGGCACTGCGTGCCTATCCACGGCTGACAAAAGCGATGGCGCGATCGATAACGATGTCACGGTCGTTTAAGTGTGCCACAGGCTCGGAGCATCCAAGTAACAAACGCTGATCGTCAACTCAGTAGTCCGAGCGAAGCAGCCACAACTGCCCCGCGAGCATGCGATTTGTGGATCCCTCGCTCTTGCGAGTCATTTCTTCGATCGAGCAGCCCCTGGTAAGAATTGCAGGAAGAGAAGATCGAAAGACCCACTAGCGTCTCCCAGACAACGCTGTGCAGACCACGTGCAGTCGAAATTTTTTACCCTGAGGTGTCCCTCCCAATGCGTATCTTGATCCCGACTTTTCTCATCGCGAGTAGCCTATTCGCACCAGAAGCGAACACCACCGATCGCGGTTTCACCCCGGAAATTTTTAGGCAGTGGGTTGACATGCGCGTGGGCCAAGGTCAACCGGTTTACTGGTATGCCGTCGGTATCGCCTATACCTACCCCGAGGGTCGGCCGGTAATGCGCATTGAGGGCATCGACGCCGCCCGGCTTGAAACCAAACTCTCGAGCGATTCTGATGCACATCAGGTATCGCGGAAGGTCTTTGTTTATCGAGATATCGCCACCAACGCCATCCTGCGCGAATGGCAGGGTAAGCCGCTTCCCCCAATCGCCTATCCGTATCAGTACATCACCTACAGCCTACGTGATCGTGCCATTGAGACGATGGTTGAGCAGGGTTCGGGCGCGAGATTACAGCGCATTGGACCAGGTACCGACATCACCGCGCGCCAAATCGGCAACACGGTCGCCTTCTCGGCACCGCTGTTCCTTGATCTACCGCTTCCCTCGGGCGCGCGGATGCAGGCCTTTGAGCATTATGATTTTTTTAACCAGTCGGCGGCGCCGGGGATCAAGCACCCCCACCAGATCAGCTGGTTGCGATTCGGCGATCTGCCGGCGAACCTTGGCAAGGGCGTGCTTCATATGGTTTCGTGGCGGGTCGATCGATATCCCGATCTGCCTCCGTCGATCCGCAGCTATCTTGAGAGCGAGGCTAGGCTCTGGCTTGAGCCGCCACGCGATCTCGCCGAGATTCGTAGGCTGCAACAATAAAGTTTAGGGCCAGGTGTCGGACTTTCCCGCGCTGGCGCCGAAGCTTTAAGTCATGCTTACCCGATCATCAGTAATCGATCTGGGTTTGTTACGCGGTGGGCCCCTGCGGTCAGGCGGTGTCGTAACCTGCTGCGTGCTTGCGATGTTGCTGTCGCTCGGCTACGAGAGCCTCGCTAGCGCCGCGGATACTGAGGCCATCCAGGCTGAGCGCATTGTCGAAGGCGCAGGCAAGGTCGCCATTCATTACCGAGTTCATAGCTCACTAGAGGGGGATCGGCCTCCCATTGTGTTGATCCACGGCTGGTCCTGCGACTCATCGTACTGGCGAGAGCAAATCGCTCCACTCAGTGCGGATCATGCGGTCGTCACCGTCGATCTTGCCGGACACGGCAGTTCGGGCGACGAGCGAGATGATTTCTCCATGCGCAGTTTCGGCGAGGACGTACAGCGAGTTATAGAGTCCTTGCCGACGCACGCACCGGTCATTCTGATCGGCCACTCGATGGGCGGTCCGGTGGCTGTCGAGGCAGCGCGACTTCTTGGCGAGCGCGTACGAGCGGTAATCGGTGTCGACACCTTCGCGAGTATCGGTGCGCCGATTCCGGCTGCGGCTGAGACCGAAATAAGGATCGCTGCCTTCCACAAGGATTTTCGTGCCGCGACCCGTGCGTTCGTCGACAGGAGTTTCTTCAAGCCAAATACCGACCCGGTGCTGCGCCGCTGGATCGTCGAGGATATGGCGAACGCTAACTCGCGTGTGGGGATCGCTGCGCTGCGTGGCCTAAGTGCTTGGGATGGAGTAGCCAGCCTTAGCGCTCTGCAGGTGCCTGTTATCGCGATTAACACCGATTTGGCACGGGTAGATGAGAAACGAGTAAAGGCACTATCGCCCAAATTTCGTCTCATCACGATTGTAGGCCACGGCCACTTTTTAATGATGGAAAACCCAGAGCGTTTCAATGTCGCACTTCGAGCAGAGCTCGTACGATTTAATTGAGGTGCTGCGATGAGTCGAGCATCCTAAACTAAGAGCACGAGCAGACCGCGGATCAAAATCGGGGTCTGCTTGGGCGCGAATCGGGGAGCAGAGGACTGGAGTTTACAAGCGAAACGTGTACGTGAACTTCACGGCGGTTTCAGCGAGAAATGGTTGGAAGTCGCCACGAGTGTCCTCGCGCCAGTCGTAGTTGATGACGAGGTAAGCCACCTGCCCCTGAGCGGGCCACCAACGCAAGCGACTATTAAGTCCGAGACGTTTTGAAACATTATCGTACTGAGCGACGTTGAGCCATGCCCAGCGAACATTGAACGCATAGTTAGCATTCATCGACCAAATACGAGTCGTGAAATCTTCGCCCTGCAGATTTACTTGATTTGCCTGAAGGGATGCGCCCAGCGTCCAGTGCCTATTTGGACGCCAATTCATACTCACCCGTCCGTCACGGAGCGTACCGTTATAAAAATCACCAACGCTTAAGTCCCAATTCAAGGCCAGCGGCCGAAAGCCTGCCGTCTGCCCATAGAGACGCACACGATCGAAGTCATAGCGACCAACAGGAACGCGTACGCCGCCAGGCAGGACAAAGGGACGACGAATGACTTCGGTCTGGCGTTCCAGCCCCATCGAGAGGATGTCACCGGGCTGATTGTCCAAAGAAAACGGCATTACGTAGAATCGGCGTGACTCGAGTCGATGTGCGTCGTCCCTGAACTCGCTGGCCTCGATGCCATGATGCCAACTGCGCAGAAATCCACCTTTTTCAAAACGGTATCGATAGCTGTATGCACCGAGGAGCTCGGAGATGCCGGTTCGATTGGCAAAGCCGAGTGCAGGGCGAAAGTCCGGGCCAATCTCGCTGTAAGACAGCAACGCCTCTATACGGTCGTTCGGCCAGGCGAGCGATGCGCCCCAAGCGCTTTCGTCGCCCTGGCGGCCAGGCGTGGAGGACTGCTGCATCCACGCACGCGCCTCGACGAGCCCGCCGAAACGACGCTGATCACGTAATGCAAGATCGAAGCCGTAGAGCGTGTTATTACCGCCGCCCGAAGGGTCGCCCGCGGTAACGATGCCACCGATCGTCGACTGCTCACCAAAACTTCGATAGCCGCGCGCAACGAAAACGCTCTCAGGATCCATACCACCCACGGACTCCTGCTGTACGGCGAGTAGCCCCAAAGAATTTCGGCCAACCTTACCGGTCAGCCGAATACCCGCCTCAAGATCGATCGGTTGGCCCGTCGCCGACAGACCGATGGTACGGGAGAAAAAAGGGCGGCCATTTCGCATCAAACCACCGAATTCAAAGATCTCACTATCCTCGAGAAAGAAATCGCGCTTTTCAGGAAAAAATAACGAAAATCGCGTGAGGTTGACCTGCCGATCATCGACGTCGGTGGCCGAGAAATCCGTGTTGAGGGTGAGTGCACCGACGAGCGAGGGTGTAATGCGCCAAAAGGCGTCGAGGGACGGCTTGAGAGTCATACTCGAGTTATCTACGCGGAAGTTCTCGCGCTCACTGATTGAGACCGAGGGCACAAGGTCGACGCCTCGACCTTGCTCACGACCCCTCATGCCGCGGATCTCACCGCTCACATCCAATGTGACGCGCCGATCGCGCTGCGACCAGGCAACCTCTTCACGCTTACGGCGAATAGCGCGGATAAGGTTGATCCCCCAAGTGTCCGCGTTGCGATCGAAAGACAGCGTTTTGAAGGGAATTGCAATCTCAGCCTGCCAGCCCGGGTCGTTGACAGACGAGGCAGCCTGCCAGATCCCATCCCAATCCATGTTGTAGGACGTACCGCCGAGCATTAGTCCGTCACGCTGTACGCCGTTAGGGTTCACAAAAAAAATGTACCCTGTCCGTCGATCATGAAAAGTATCGAGTAAAATTTGCGCGTAGTCGTCGTTCCAAACAGCCTGTCCCTGTACGAGCTGCGAACGCTTAATACCCGCTGGATCAGAATCAGAGAAACGAATCCCTACGTAGAGATTATCGTCATCGAGTGCGAGCAAGAATTCGGTCGGCTCCGAGGGAGGCTCGCCATTACCTGACGAAAACTGCTGGAAGTCAGTAATTCTCACCGCACCGCGCCACTCAATCTCATCGAGCCGACCGTCGAGCTCAATACGGTCCGCTAGCTGCGGTACCACGACCGACTTCGCCGAGTGCGCGGACGACTCTGTGGCCGCTGCGCTCACTGCAAGTGACACCCCCCCCAAAAAAAAGATCAGAGATATCCGGATGAGTCCTAACATAGTTTTGCGTATACGTACCCGTCGCGAGTCGCTATAGCTATAGCGGTTGAGTAAAGTCCGAAGGATATTCTCGTAGAGTGATCAGATAAGAAGATCATAAGTCAGGCAGAAGTAGATCGCCCTGACCACTCTCTGAAATTACTGATCTTCAGGTTTACGAAATGATGTGATGCACTACTTAGGTTATTGTTTAGCCCGCTTTGATTAGCCGCAGCAGTACGGTTAGTTTAGGCCACCCTTTTTGGGAATTTTCGCGAAGACCAGAAGGCTGGGGGCGAGCCCAGAGGCCGCCCTTACATCAATGAAAAACCGCGCCCGGTAACCCGGGTAGGCTCACGTTAATCGCGACATCCGCAGACGTTTTCGTCACAAGAAACTCGTATCGCTGTAAGTATCCTTCCCGCGCTTATTGGCCTGACACGGACCAAGAACTATCATCAAAATAATTGAGCGCTGCAGCGTACTACGCTGGTCAAGACCCAACTGCTGGCGCAAACTCCTTCCTCGCTCAGTCGCAGCCGGCAAGCGAGCCGAAGCGAGCACTTCCTTGCGACCGAAATGCGGTGCCTGGTCGAGTCGCGTTTCCAACTCGACGTGCCGGGGCGCCGATATCGGCCTCGGCGTCGTGGTTAGGACAGGAGTTTTCTGCGGCTTGTCGAGCTGCTCCTTTAACCAAACCACCGCCCACCACAACAACGCGAGACCGGCGACGAGGCCAACAATTAAATCTTCGAGATCCATCAGAGCAAGCTTGATTCGTCAGCGCGTCGTCGGCGGAGTCGGCGCATTGTCGTCGGTGGTACCGGCAATCGAGTCACGCATGGCCGTATCAGCTTGTACATTACGCATACGGTAGTAATCCATCACGCCCAAGTTACCGGTGCGGAAGGCCTCGGCCATCGCTCGAGGCACTTCGGCCTCTGCCTCGACAACACGTGCTCGCATCTCCTGTTCAAGTGCGACGGCCATCGCACGACGCTCCTCAGCTTTAGCTTGAGCGATTTGTTTATCGGCGTTTGCCTGGTCGATCTGGAGCTTTGCGCCGATGTTGTTGCCGACGTCAACGTCGGCGATGTCGATGGAGAGGATCTCGTACGCCGTTCCGGCATCGAGTCCCTTCGATAACACATGCTTCGAAATATGATCGGGATTTTCGAGCACACTTTTGTGCGTGGCGGCTGATCCGATGGTGCTGACCATGCCCTCACCGACTCGCGCGATGATGGTTTCTTCGCCTGCACCGCCGACAAGGCGATCAATGTTAGTACGCACCGTGACACGCGATACCGCAATGAGCTGAATACCATCTTTAGCGACAGCCGCGATCTTCGGCGTTTCGATCACCTTCGGGATTACTGACATATTGACGGCCTCAAGCACGTCGCGGCCCGCAAGATCGATGGCCGCTGCGCGCTTAAAGGTCAGCGGGATACTCGCCTTGTCGGCTGAGATCATCGCATTAACCACCCGACCGACGTTACCCCCTGCGAGGAAATGTGCCTCAAGATCGTTGAGTGTGATGTCGAGTCCAGCCTTTACGGCGCTGATGCGAGCGTTGATCACGACGTTAGGTGGAACGCGTCGCAGGCGCATGGCCACGAGTGTGGTGAGACCCACGTAGGCACCAGAGGCCCAGGCTGCGATCCAAAGGGGAATCGGCACTAAATAAAGAACAATGAACAGCGCAACCAGCAACAACAGCAGAACGGTGCCAGTACCGAATAAGCTGATGAGTCCTGTGGGATCCATTATTTACCCCTCCCCTTTGCGAACTACAACCCTATTACCGTCGACTCGAATCACGAGGATCGGTTCCCCTGCATCGAGATATTCGCCTTCCGAAATGACGTCGATTCGACGACCCTCGATCGCGGCGAGCCCCGCAGGACGCAAAGGAGACACTGCGACACCTGCGAGTCCCAATAATTTGATCTCTTCCTCCGGTGCCGAGATATACCCTTGGTCGGCCGTCATCCCGGAGTCGAGTACTAATTTTCGACCGAACGGCGTGCGCGGTAAAAACCGCAGCAAGGCGAGCGCGGCCAGTACAGCCACAAGCACCGACGTGATCAATCTGGTGAGCACGCCAACGATGACCCCAGCGGTCGAACCAGGGCTGAGCAGACTGAGCGCGAGTCCGACGAGCAAACTCATCACACCAAGCGCACCGATAACCCCGAAGCCCGGGAAAGCAAGCACCTCAACGGCCAACAACAGCATCCCGAGTCCGAGGAGCAGGAGCTCTTCATACCCCGTCAACTGCACCAACCAATGTCCCCAAAAAAAGAGCCCAAGCGATCCAAGGCCGATCGCGCCCGGCCAACCGAAGCCAGGAGTACGGATTTCGGTGATGACCCCAAGCAACCCGAGAGTTATCAGAAGTGAGCTCACTATGGGATTTGTCAAAAATCGAACGATCGTCTCCGCCCAAGACTCCTCGGCCGTACGTAACTCGGCTCCGGCAAGCCCGAGCACCCCGAGCATCTGCTCTAGGTCGGCGACTTTTCCATCAATGAGTCTCTGCTTGATCGCCTCGTCAGTGGTGAGGGTCAATAACTTACCCCTCGCAATGACCCCGTCAATTTCGACGTCTGGATCCACCATCGCCTCGGCGAGTCGAGCCGGTCGCCTCCTCGCCTCCGCCGTCGCACTGAATTCTTTACGCAAGTACGAAATGGTCTTCTCTTCGACGGGCTGCGGTGCGGCGCCCGGTGACCCGCCCTGCACTGGCAGAGCAGCTCCCACTGTTGCGCCGTCGGTCATATAAATCTTCTCGCTCGCGAGCGCGATCAACGCGCCGGCTGAAATCGCACGCTTATTGATAAAGGCAACGGTCGGCAATTTACTCTCAAGCAGCGCATCGCGGATCAGTACTGCCGCATCGACCCGACCACCAAAGGTATTTATTTCGAGAATCACCGCAGCGGCGCCATCGCTCGCCCCTTGATCCGTGACCCGCTTGATGAATGGCGCAAGGCCAAGGTCGATGATGCCATCCACTGGAATGACGTAGACATGGCGATCGTTGGCGGGCGGCCGGTCAGCCGCCGTCACCGAAAGCATCCCAAGCCCCGGGAGGCAAAAAGCGAGCCAACATCGACCGCCCGAAAAACCGAGGATTCTGAATTTTCGCCGCATTTTTATATTATATCGAAGGTGCTTGCGAGAGCCCAACGAAACGCTACCGACACTCGTCGATTCGTCTATTTTTAACGGGCTTCCCCAGTCAAATTAAGCGTGCAGGCGATGCAGCCTGCGTTCATTAGTCCAGCGTTGTCGTGGGTGTCAGCAGCTCTTTTACGGGTTGCTATGCACCTCCTCCGCTCGGGGTGAGCCCCAAGCACCCGGGTCGGACCAGGTAGATTGTACTGCCGGGCCCGCTTGGATTCGAACCAAGGACTCAAGGGGTATGGAAAGACTGGACTAAGTCGCTCTTCGTCGAACAGGATCAGCACTGTGATGGTGTTATCCGTTGGCAATCGCGTTTCGCGCGATCTCTTTGGATCAGCATAAACGGAATGGCGGAATTCCACGGCTGCAGCGAATTATCCGTCACCCGTGGCGAATGGCGACCTTGCCGAAATGGTTTCCGTTCTCCATGTATACGTAGGCAGCTTCAGCATCAGTAAAATCAAAGACGCGGTCAATGACTGGCCTGAGAAGATGATGATCGATGAAGACATTCATCGCCTCAAACTCAGCTCGTGAGCCGACAAAGATTCCGGAGACACGCGTGCTGTGGCCAATCATGTTGGCAGCTGGAATCTCACCGCCAAAACCACCGAGCCCACCGATAATTGCAATGTGTCCACCGTGGGCGAGCGCGGCGAGTGATTGCTCAAGGGTATTGACACCGCCGACTTCCAATACATGGTGCACACCAATGCCATCGGTTGCAGCGATCACCACCGGCGCCCAGCCAGGCGTATCGCGGTAGTTAATGAGATGGGCAGCCCCGAGCACACGAGCGCGATCAAGTTTCGCGGTGCTCGAGCTCGTCACAAGCGCAGTAGCACCTAGCGCAACCGCAAACTGTAAGCCGAAAATCGAGACGCCTCCTGTTCCCTGTATCAACACGAAGTCGCCGGCCCGTAGACCGCCGCGGGTGACTAGACCGTTCCAAGCAGTCAATGCTGCACACGGTAACGTCGCAGCTTCCTCAAAAGAAAGATGTGGAGGAAACGTAAGGACGCCGTCCTCATGAAGAGTCACATACTCCGACAGCATGCCGTCTCGCGCGCCACCGAGCGCTGACGCGCCAGTCGATGCCACCGCACGTCCGGACATCCACGTTTGAAAGAACTGACCAACGACTCGATCACCGCGCTTCACACGCGTAACCAACTCTCCAACAGCTATGACATCGCCTGCACCATCTGAGAGCGGCACGACGGTTTTGCGGTCACCAATAGGGTAAGTACCACGAAGGATCATGATGTCCCGCCGGTTGATCGACGACGCACGTACGCGTACGAGCACCTCGTGTAGCTCGGGCGACCGAATAGCTGCATGGTCAAAGCGCTCAAGACGGAAACCAGAATTTTCTTTGACGAGCTGATACTGTTTTTGCGAGGTCGGCTTGGACATAGCGTTAGCTATACAGCAATCCCTTGCATCGCAATTTTCTGGTATGAAGGGATAATGCGCGGCATTCTCACCTCGCCGTATAGCGTCGTGCGCTGACGCGGTCTTCGTTCAATGGACTGGATCGCCTCCGCCATGGAGTCTGCGGTCAGACATTGACCATTTACCCCACCTGCGGCACGCGTGATCGATTCGCTCATGAGCACGCCACCGAGATCATTCGCGCCCGCTCTCAGCGCCTCGAGCGCTCCAACGCGACCGAGTTTGACCCATGAAGCCTGAATGTTACTCATCACTGGTCCGAGAATCAGACGTGAAACTGCATGCATCAGGATGGACTCGCGCCAACTCGGACCGCTACGTGCGAGTCCCCGACGCCACATCGGCGCCTCCATATGTACGAAAGGAAGTGGCACAAACTCCGTGAACCCACGGGTCTCCTCTTGTAATCCTCGAATCGCAAGTAGGTGCTGCGCCCAGTGCTTTGGTGATTCAACGTGACCAAACATGACCGTGGCAGTGCTTCGCAGACCGATCGCGTGCGCCTCACGCATCACGCTAAGCCAGCTCCGCGTATCGAGCTTATCAGGGCAAATGATCGTACGAACATCGTCGCAAAGAATCTCTGCGGCCGTTCCCGGTAGCGAACGCAAGCCGGCCTCTTTAAGTCGACTGAGAAACTCCCGAACCGATATCCCAAGCGTCTCCGCTCCATGCGTCACCTCGAGGGGAGATAGCCCATGGATATGGATCTCGGGTGCGACGCGATGAACGGTACGGACGATGTCTAGATAGCTCTCGCCCGTGAAGGATGGATGGATACCTCCCTGCAGGCATACCTCGGTCGCGCCTTGTTTTACAGCCTCGATGACTCGACGACCAATCTCCTCAAGATCGAGTCGATATCCGGGGCCGCGTAGCGTGCGGGCGCCTCGACCCTTCGCAAAAGCGCAGAAACCACAAGAGAAGGTACAGATATTCGTGTAGTTGATATTGCAGTTTATGACGAAACTCACCGACTCACCGCAAAGGGATCGACGCAGATTATCAGCAGCACCGATCACTGCCTGATAGTCAGCGCCATCCGCCATAAGCATCCTTGCAATCTCCAGCTCTTCCACCGGCTCACCGTCCACGCACTGTTCAAGCGTCCGTGAGATTTGCGAGGAAACCGGCCCGATAAGCTTGCTCGACCGAGCGAGTTCCAGGTAAGGCCGCGGCGGCAGATCTCCGGCTCCTGCATGCCAGCTCATCTCGCGCACGTATCCAGCAGCATCGAGGCGTCGGAGTACCGACGCACGCATCGATTCATCAATCCACCTCGGATCGAGTGCATGAGACATCGTGATGGGTAGACGCTGCACGAGCCATCGCCCAGCAGCACGCGTATCCCGCTCGAGTGAATCGAGCTCGGGCCATGGCGCTTCTGGATTCACATAGTCCGCCGTCACCGGCGATACACCACCCCAGTCGTTGATACCTGCCTCAATGAGTGCGCTCAATGCCCCAGCGCTTAAATTCGGAGGAGCTTGGATCGACATCGACGGGCCGAGGATCAATCGTGTAAGCGCGATCGTCCACTGTAACTCCTCGAGCGACGGCTCGAGGGCATTAGCCATACGCGTCCCCGGCTTTGCCCGAAAGTTCTGCACGATGATCTCCTGCACATGCCCGTAACGACGATGCGAATCGCGAATGGCGAGCAGGGTTTCGATACGTTCGGTACGAGTCTCCCCAATGCCTATCAGAAGCCCCGTGGTGAAAGGAATAGAGAGTTCACCGGCAAGATCTAAGGTACGGAGGCGGGCAGCAGGTTGTTTGTCAGGCGATCGATAGTGCGGGCCGCGCCGCTCGCTGAGCCGCGGTGCGAGACTTTCCATCATGAGCCCCATCGATACAGAAACCGACCGCAGCCGTACGAGGTTCTCTCGATCCATCACGCCTGGATTGAGGTGTGGTAACAAACCGGTCTCTTCAAAAACCCGCCGCGCGCAATACTCGAGATAGTCAAGGGTACTAGTGAATCCGAGTTGGCCCAGCTCTTCACGGGCTTGGCGGTAGCGCAGTTCAGGCTTATCTCCGAGCGTGAAGAGCGCCTCGTGGCAACCAACAGCTGCGCCCGCTCGCGCGATCTGCAGGACCTCATCGATCGTCATATAGGCGCGCGCGTCCTTGCGAGGAGGCGTAGCGAAGGCGCAGTAGTGACAGACATCACGGCATAGATGGGTTAATGGGATGAATACTTTGCGGGAGTAGCCGATACGAACACCGAAGCCGTCAACGGTTAGTGCACGCGCCTGGCGCATCAGCGTCGGAAGATCGTTCGCCTCGACGAGCGCTCGCACAGTCGTATCAGTCATAGGACTCCCATGCAGATCCTCGGGTAAATCGACGTCATGAGACAACCCTGCGCACTCCATTCTCACAACACGCAACGCCAAACGATCTGCCTGCGCGAGGTGCCGAGCTGCACTGTTCGGACCGTACTGTGGCAACAACGCCGACGGCAAGCCCAGGTACAGGGCGTTGGTGCCCTGTCCTCGCCTGTCAGGGACGACGACAACATCATGGCCGACAGCACGATCCAAAAGTGTATCGATCTCTGCGGCGGTGACGTAGGGCGCATCGGCTGCAACGACTAGAGCAGCGTCAAAACGAGAGCCAAGAATTTGCGTGGCGAATTGAATGGCCTCGTTGAGTCCCAGACCCTCGTCTCGCAGCACCTCGACGCCCGCAGGCAACTCGGTGTGGAGCTCCGGAGTCACGACGACGATATGGTCGACCCGTCTTGCAGAACGCAAGGCAGACAATACGCGCCTGAGCATATCCTCTACGAGGACGACCCGCTCCGCCGCCGACAGCACGCTGACCAGGCGGGACTTCCCCTCCTTGAACGAACGCACCGGAACGACGGCAACGACAGGCATCAGTTCATACTCCGCGACGACTCATGACAAGGGAGTTTTCAGTGCGCCGGTGATGCGCACCCCCGCACCGTCCACCGCGTAATGTTTATTGACAAAAATAAGAATCGAAGTAAGCGCCTCAGCGGCCGCCGAGTTAGCAAGCGCTCCGCCGTGGATGCCACGAAGACCGCATGCCGTCACGACTCGGATCACGGATTCGCGGGCTGCTTTATCGTCACCAAATACGAGCACGTCACACTCGACGATCGTATCGCCAGCAAGTTTGGAAGCGGCAACGTTATGGAAGGCCGACACGACCCGCACCCTCTCGCCGAGGATCCTCTGCGCACGCACAGCCGCGCTGCCCTCCGGCGGTAACTGCACGCGCATGACCTTCGGTGGCATGAGCGGGACAGTGGTATCGACGACGATCTTACCAGCGACTTGATCGCAGATATCCTGAAGAGCCGATTCTTGCGAAGCGAAAGGAACCGTGAGGATAGCGAGATCAGCCTGCGCTGCAGCATCACGATTCGTCACGCCTGAAACCGCAGAGCCGTACTCCGCCAAGAGACGGTCGACCACACTCTGCGCTTTGGTGGCATCGCGCGAACCGATGATCACACGCTCACCGGACTTGAGCAGCCGTCGGGCGATGGCAGAACCGAGATCACCGGTCCCACCGATGATAGCAATTCGCGGGCGAGACTCGGTCATATCAGTCTCCAAGGACGTTTCAATTTGAGTGAATCGAGTGATGAGCGGATGCCGTACGCCATGCAAGCTCGGCGAGCGGCTCGGCCTGTGCCGCGTATTTAGCAGCCTCAGGGCTTACGGCAGTCCCGCGGTGCAACCGCCCAGCGATGCCGTGGCAGATGGCGGCGAGTCGAAACATACAGAAGGCGAGGTAGTAAGTCAGATCGGGGATGCCGTCGAGTCCCCGGCGCGCGCAGTAAGCGGCGACATATTCTTGCTCGCTCGGTATTGCGAGCGCACGCAGGTCGACACCGTCGAGACCGCGCACACCACCCGAGGCCATACGATAGACCATCAAGTGATATGCGAAATCGGCGATAGGATCGCCGATCGTCGACAGTTCCCAATCCAGTACGGCTACTACTCGCGGCTGGTCTCGATGGAACATGAGATTATCCAAACGATAATCTCCATGAACGATGGTCGGTGGTGCGGTTGTAACCGGCGCATTCTTCGGCAACCATTCGATCAACCTCTCGAGGGCAGATATCCGGCCGGCCTTATCGGCATCGTCCGTATAATGTTTAGACCACCGAATGACCTGCCTTGCGAGATAGCCCTCGGGTCGGCCGAAATCCGTTAGTCCGATCGCTCGATAATCTAGCGCGTGCAAATCAGCGAGTGTCGAAACCATCGCATCGTAGATAGGTTTTCGTCCCTCTCTCGGGAGATCGGGCAGAGCAGGCTCCCAGAGTATCCGGCCGTCGACAAACTGCACAATATAAAATGCCGTGCCGATTACGGCGGTGTCCTCACACAGCAGTAAGGGCCTCGCTACAGGGAACTCGCTAACCTTGAAAAGTGCATCTATCACCCGGTACTCCCGTTCAATCGCGTGCGCTGAAGGCACAAGATTACCGGGAGGCTTACGACGCAACACGTACGTCGCGTTCGGTGTGTCCAGACGATACGTTGGGTTCGATTGACCGCCCGGGAACTGTGTTACCTGAATCGGCGGAGTGAAATCAGACAACTGTTCGGCAAAATAACGCTCGAGTGCCTCGACGTTGAACTCAAGACCCTGGCGAAATCGGTGAGTCCGATTCGTGCACGCCGACGACGACTCTGACGACAAGCGGTCAATCCGCACGGACGCCCTTCACACGCGTCGGTAACTCCGCCGAGGTCCCATTCTCGAGACGAATTCTCAAATCGATCTTGAGCTGATTAAACATCGTGGACAAGGGCATCTGCGAATTGGCGAGCCATTGATAAATGATACCGGCCATCGAGGCCGCGTACTGCTCGGCTACTCGCGCCGGGTCGACACCCGGATCGACCGTCCCGGCGGCCTGACCCGCTCTCACCCATTCGCCGACGTCGCGACGCTGTGCCTTATGCACGATCGCGATGTTCGATTTATAGTCGGCTGACGGGTCGATGCTCAAGAACCAGAGTAAGTACATCGCCCGTACTTCCTCGGGGCGTTCTCGAATAAAAACCTCCGCTGCATCGGTTGCTGCCATCAGCGCGTCGATCCCGACCCGATCTCCTACGGCTGTTTGCACGCGATTAAGCCAATCGACACTCGCCTCCTGAAGCACCTTGCCAAAGAGACCGGCCTTGGAGCCAAAGCGATGCGTTGCAAGGCCACGGCTGTAGCCAGCGAGCTCTCCAACGGCCTGTAGCGTAGTGCCATTGATACCGACCTTGACGATCAGCTCGATAGCTGCATCCAGGAGGCGCCGATCGGACAGCGCGACACGATCAGCCTGGCGACGACGCGCTAGCGGCGTGGAAGCGTTTACAGTTTTCGGCATTTGAGTTTTTTTCGGGGACGATTAAAGTGCAGCTCGAACCTTAGGCAGCACGTTCTTTGCAACGTATTCGAGTCGTCGCTGACCCGCTGCGACGGTCTCACCAGGCAGTCTTGCCCAGATGTGTAGGTCTTGGATTTGCGGGTAATCCTTGAGTAGCTTGACGAATTCCTTGATGGCGGTATCGGCATCCCACAGTCGATACAGCCCTTGAGAAAGTGCCGTCTGTGCGTCAGGGAAACGCGGAGTGGTGTCGGGCGGACCGAATGCACCCCATTCGATGTACTGGTTACATTGATAGAGCGCATGCGGGCCGACGGCCACCGCCTCACGCTCCGGATCGTCGGAAATGATCGCCCAACTTCCAGCGATGATGACGCCATCCGCCGGGTTCTTACCGTGCTTCTTCAGGCACTCGAGGTACACGTCATGCCCGATCCCGCCGGTCGAAAGAAAGCCGTCGGCCACTCGGGCAACGCGATCGATCGCAGGCTCGGCCAACGCCCCAAGATAAAGTTTCGGCGTGTGCTTGGGCATAGGGGTGACGCGTAGATCGCCGACCTGGAATCGTTTGCCTTCGAAGTTGATTCGCTCACCAGCCCAGGCACGACGGATGATGGTGATTGCCTCCTCAACGAGGCTCGGTCGATGCTTCAGCTCACGACCGAACTGACGAAACTCGAGTTCGCGATACCCGATCCCGACCCCAAGATCGAAGCGCCCGCGCGTTAGCAACGAGAGCGTGGCAGCATCTTCAGCGATGCGGATCGGATTGTGCAAAGGCAGTACCATGAGATTAGTACCGATGCGCATCCGCTTCGTTCTCGCGCCGATGGCGCCACCAATCACGAGGGGCGACGGCGTATAGCCGTCGTCGCAGAAGTGGTGCTCGGTCATCCACACCGAATCGAAGCCCAATCGCTCAGCTTCAACAATCTGCTCTAGACAGTCTTCGTACAGCGTCTCAAATGGCACTCTCCACGGATCTGGATTCCGGAAGTCGTGCCAAAGACCGAAGTTGACGTGGCGTGCCATGGTGTATCCCGTTATCAGTTCAGACCCTTGAGAAACTCGAGGAGCGCGGCGCGATACTTCGACCCCTCCTCTATAAATGGCGCATGACCGCAGTTCTCAAACTCAACGAGCTGACAGCGCTTCACGTATTTGGCTATCGAGCGGCACACGTCGGGCGCAACCACGGCGTCTTTCGCGCCAACGAACCCGAGCACGGGCGCCTCAATACCGCCAAGTATGGCGCGCTGATCAAGTACGTCGAGTTCGGCAAGTGAATCGTCAGCAACCGGCGAAGTCTGCATGAAGAGCGACCACATCCAAGTGTTCATAGCGGTCGACTGTGGAGTAGCGCACACCGCTTTGGTCAGGGCGTCAAAGAAATTCGCACGATCCTCACGCATAACGCCGACCGTGGCTGACGCGCTACCCGGAGCCCCGCCAAACGGGTAATCGGGTGCCTGCACGTAACGTGGGCTGGCTGCGGCGGTGAGAACGACGCCCGCGCAGTCACGGCCGAGACGACTCGCTGTCTCGACAGCGATCGCGCCGCCGAGCGACCAGCCGTTGAGCACCGCACGCTTAATGCCAAGATGCTTGAGGATCGCGATCGCATCCTCTGCACCCAAACCAATGGAGTTCTGCGTGAAATCTTTATCGGACTTGCCACATCCACGCTGGTCGAAGGCCAAAACAGCGTAGTCGGCGGACTGCAACGAGGCGAGTGTGGTATCCCACACTCGTGAACTCGTGCCCCACCCGTGGATGAGCATCACCGGAACCTTGCTGCCGGAGTGATGCTCGAAGTAGATCTTTCGGTCGTTCTCTCTCGAGATAAATGCCATGTTACCCCCGATGAGTCTCTCAGCCGGGCGGCGCGGTCATCTGCGCCCCGGGGATTGGGTTGAAATAGTGGATCGTCACGTCACGACGCTTGATCTTCCAAATGCCGTTGCGCCGTACGAAATGATCTCTATAGGTCGCACTGATCATCTGCACGCTGTTGTCGTTCAACGCGCCCATACAGTCGACGTCACATTCTCCTATGGCGTCGTCCGGACCTTGAAAAACGACTGTGAGGTTACTCGTTAGATGATGCGTTTCGCGCCATACGGGCCACAAGACTTCCTTAACCGCCTTATTGATTCCCTCGTGGCCCGAGAAAGAGCCGAAAGGAGGCCCGATATTCCACACGCAGTCTTCCCACCAGATCGACAGGAAGCGGTCAAAAGTTCTCTGATCGAAGCCGCGACAATAATCTGTAACGAGATCTCGCATAGCATGCCGACTCTCGAGCCGGTCGATGCGAGCAAGCAAGTCTTCAACTGGTGCGTCCATCGCTGATAACCCCCGTCGATAACAGTCGATATCTTTAGCCCTTGCCGTTACCCACTTCGAGTTCGATGGCCCATGCGAGTTTCTGACGCGCTTTCTCCATTGCGTCCGGCAGGTAATAGTCTGGGAAGAGGTTGCTGCAGCCTTTACGATCGCGCAAGACCTCCTTCGCGACACTGATCTT
>Ga0194120_10005173_pt1 | contig 19437 bp, 25 predicted proteins | sample TA2MahCa65mmetaG_FD_148642 | JGI IMG/M metagenome (GOLD analysis project Ga0194120, IMG submission 148642) | Freshwater microbial communities from Lake Tanganyika, Tanzania - TA2015019 Mahale Deep Cast 65m | ecosystem: Environmental > Aquatic > Freshwater > Lake | place: Tanzania: Lake...
TGATCGACAATTACGACTCCTTCACCTGGAACCTCGTGCAGTACTTCGGCGAGCTGGGCGAGGACGTCCGCGTCTTCCGCAACGACGAGATCACCGTCGAGCAGATCGCCGCGCTGAAGCCAGACCGCCTCGTCGTCTCGCCCGGTCCGTGTTCCCCGGCCGAGGCCGGCATCTCGGTGGCGGCGATCCGGACCTTCGCCGGCAAGGTGCCGCTGCTCGGCGTCTGCCTCGGCCACCAGAGCATCGGCGCGGCCTTCGGCGGCAGGATCGTGCACGCCCGCCAGCTCATGCACGGCAAGACCTCGCCGGTGCGCCACGCTGACAAGGGCGTCTTCCGCGGCCTGCCGAATCCCTTCACCGCCACGCGCTACCACTCGCTCGCCATAGAGCGCGAGACGCTGCCGGCCTGCCTGGAAGTGACGGCGTGGACCGACGACGGCGAGATCATGGGCGTGCGCCACAAGGATTTCCAGCTCGAAGGCGTGCAGTTCCACCCCGAGTCCATCCGCAGCGAGCACGGCCACCGCCTGCTGCAGAATTTCTTGCGGGGCTGAACGAAGCATCGGATAATATAGCCATCTAGATAGCCATCTGGAGTTTTGCCATGGACAAGATTTACTCGATCGCGGAAGCCCGCAACGATCTCTCGGGCGTGGTGCGCGAGGCCGAGGCCGGCCGGCCGGTCACCTTGTCGCGTCGCGGCCGCCCGGTGGCCGTCGTCGTGTCGGCCAGCGAGTTTGCCCGACTGGCGCCGCAGCGCCGTGCGGTTGCTGCAGCCATCGATGCTTTTCGGCGCGATCACGGCGCCAGTCTCGAAGATGCCGATTGGCTACCCGAGCGCGACGCCTCATCGGGCAGGAGCGCGTGGCGGCCGTGAGTCTTCGCTACCTGCTGGACACCAATGTCCTTTCCGAAGCGACGCGCGCCACGCCCGATGCCAGGGTGATGTCGCACCTGCTTCGCCATGGCGACCGGATCGCCACCTCGGCGGTGTCCTGGCATGAACTGCATCATGGCCTGGCGCTGATGCCTTCCTCTCGGAAGAAGACGGCCATCGCCGCCTACCTCGAGTCGCTGGCCCGGGCCGAGCTCCCGGTGCTGCCCTATGCGGCCGAAGCCGCGGAATGGCATGCCCGCGAGCGCGCGCGCCTGGCCGCCGCAGGCCGGACGGCGCCCTTCGTCGACGGACAGATCGCCGCCATCGCCCGCGTGAACGGCCTGACGCTGGTGACCCGCAATACAGCCGATTTCAGGCATTTTTCCGGCATCAAGGTTCAAAACTGGTTTTCGGAACGATAAGGACCCGCCATGATCACCCCACAGGAAGCCCTGCAGCGCACCATCGAGCACCGCGAGATCTTCCACGACGAGATGCTGCACCTCATGCGGCAGATCATGGGCGGCGAGATCACGCCGCTGATGACCGCCGCCATCCTTACCGGCCTGCGTGTGAAGAAGGAGACCATCGGCGAGATCTCCGCCGCGGCCAAGGTGATGCGCGAGCTGTGCACCCGCGTGGAAGTTCCGCACAACCCGCACTTCGTGGACGTCGTCGGCACCGGCGGCGATTCCTCCCACACCTTCAACATCTCCACCGCCGCGGCCTTCGTCGCCGCCGCGGCCGGCGCCACGGTGGCGAAGCACGGCAACCGTGGCGTCTCCTCGAAGTCGGGCTCGGCCGACGTGCTCGAGGCGCTCGGCGCGAAGATCGACCTGACAGCGGCCCAGGTGGCCGAGTGCATCCGGACCGTCGGCATGGGCTTCATGTTCGCGCCCAACCACCACCCGGCCATGAAGAACGTCGCCCCGGTGCGGCGCGAGATGGGCGTGCGCACCATCTTCAACATCCTCGGCCCCCTCACCAACCCGGCCGGCGCGCCCAACACCCTGATGGGCGTCTTCCACCCGGACCTCGTCGGCATCCAGGTGCGCGTCATGCGCGAGCTCGGCGCCGACCACGTCATGGTGGTGTGGGGCAAGGACGGCATGGACGAGATCTCGCTCGGCGCGGCCACCATGGTCGGCGAGCTGAGAAACGGCGAGATCACCGAATACGAGATCCATCCCGAGGACTACGGCCTGCAGATGGTCTCCAACCGCGGCCTGCGCGTCGCCGACGCCGCCGAATCGAAGGAGATGGTGCTCGAGGCGCTCGCCGACACGCCCGGCACGCCGCGCGAGATCGTCACCCTGAACGCCGGCGCCGCGCTCTACGCCGCCAACGTCGCGACCTCCGTCGCCGACGGCATCAGTCGCGCCCGCGAAGCCATCGCCAGCGGCGCGGCACGCGCCAGGCTCGACGCGTTCGTCAATTTCACGCGGAGGTTTGCGTGAAAACCTCATTCAACACAGAGAATACAGAGGCACAGAGGACACAGAGAAAGGCTTTTTCTTGATGTTCTCCGTGCTCTCTGTGCCTCTGTGCCCTCTGTGTCAATAGCGGTTAAGGTTTTCCATGTCCGACATCCTCCAGAAAATCCTCGCGCTGAAGCGCGAGGAAGTCGCTGCTGCCCAGGCACTGAAACCGCTCGCCGTCCTGCGCGCCGAGGCCGAGGCGCAGCCGCCGCCGCGCGACTTCGCCGGGGCGGTGCGGGCAAAAGTCAGCGCCGGCGGCACGGCGGTCATCGCCGAGATCAAGCGCGCCAGCCCCTCGAAGGGCGTCATCCGCGCCGACTTCCGCCCCGCCGATATCGCCCGCAGCTATGCCGCCCACGGCGCCGCCTGCCTCTCCGTGCTGACCGACCGTCCTTTCTTCCAGGGCGCGGCGGAATACCTGATCGAGGCGCGCGCCGCCTGCGCGCTGCCGGTGCTGCGCAAGGACTTCATCGTCGACGCGTACCAGGTGGTCGAAGCGCGCGCCATGGGCGCCGACTGCATCCTGCTCATCGTCGCCGCCTTTTTACCCCCTCTCCCCCGCGGGGGAGAGGGGGCAGCCTCCCCCTCTCCCCTCGGGGAGAGGGCCGGGGAGAGGGGGGCGGTCGCCCGCATGCGCGACCTCGAATCCCTCGCACACGAACTCGGCATGGCCGTCCTCGTCGAGGCCCACGACGCCGCCGAGCTCGATCTCGCCCTGCAACTGCAAACCCCGCTCATCGGCATCAACAACCGCGACCTGCGCAGCTTCGAGGTTTCGCTCGAGACGACACTCTCGCAACTGGCGCGGATTCCCGGCGACCGCATCGTCGTCACCGAAAGCGGCATCCTCGCCCCGGCCGACGTCGCCCTCATGCGCGGCCGCGGCGTCAATGCCTTCCTTGTCGGCGAGGCCTTCATGCGCGCGCCCGATCCGGGCGCCGCCCTCGCCCGCCTTTTCGCCCCCCTGTAGGAGCGGGCTTGCCCGCGATAATTCGGCGCGATAGACTGAAACCGAAAAGGACGGTTCAAATGACGACCAAGATTTATTTCGTGCGCGCGGAGTGGGACGAGGAAGCCAGGGTCTGGGTGGCGACGAGCGATGACGTGCCTGGGCTGGCCACGGAAGCGGATACCGCGGAACTTCTCGTGGAAAAACTCAAGACCCTGATCCCGGAACTGCTCGACGCCAACGGCTGTCCGGATGGCGGAGAAGTCCCCTTCGAACTGCTGACGCGCCGCTTCGAAACGACCCGCCGCGCGGCCTGATGGGCGGCAATTTCACGCCCGAACTCAAGCGTCTGCTTCGTGATGCCGGTTGCCGCCACGAGCGTGCCGGCAAGGGCGATCACGAAATCTGGTTCAGCCCCCATACGGGAGTACGTTTCCCGGTCGACCACAAAATCAAGTCGCGTCACACCGCGAATGCGGTGTTGAAGCAGGCTGGTCTTCCAAAGCATTTCTGAAGCCGGGATGCTGGCGGCCTGAATTCGTCCGGCGCAAGCTCCAGTTCATCGCTCGGGAATATCCTGCTGCATGACTACAACGACGCCGATCGCCGCCTCATTTGCGGTTCCGTCCGTCCCTGCCTCGACGACTACCGCGAATATGTCGAGTGCGTGACAGGCTTCATCGGCCGCCTGCATCCCCTGTAAGAGCGGGCTCCGGTGCCAGCAGATGGTTTTAGGAAACCGTGGTCTGTCCCCGGTTTTCCTTGACACGCCATAGGCATGGCGTAATATCCAGTATTACTAAATGACATTGCCGGGAATGCCATGAAGGACCAAACCTATCAGCGCTTTGCCATCAGCATGCCGCCGGCAATGGCGGAAAGGATCGAGCAGGTTTGCCGTCGCGAAGGACGTAGCCGCTCCGAATTCTTCCGGGAGGCCGTGCGCGCCTATTTTGCGATGCGCGCCGCCGGGCCGGCGCAGCCGAGGCTGGTGTTTCCCCGCGAGGGAGAGGAAGCGGTCGACGACCCCTTCCAGGGCTTCGCCGAATGGGCATCAGAGGCGGACTCGGTTTATGACCAACTCGGGTGATGAGCGCATCCGGTCGTGGGATGTGGTGATCCTGCCATTCCCGTTTACCGACCGGAATGCCGCCAAGGTTCGTCCGGCCGTTGTGGTGTCGTCCGAGGTACTGCACGGCCGTGCCGGAAAATACTTTCTCGCCATGATCACCTCCGCCGGACATGCGCCGGTCGAAGGAGATGTCGGAATCAGCGACCTTGATGCAGCGGGGCTGCCTGTCGATTCGCGCGTGCGGCCGAGCAAGCTCGCGACGGTCGAGCGGTCCGCCTTCCGCAAACGAATCGGCACGCTGCCCAAGGCCGACCGATTGCGCGTGCTGAGCGCGCTGCACCGATTCCTGGCGCCGTAGCGCTTGAAGCTCGCCCTGCGAAAACCGTGGGCTGTCCCCTGATTTCCATAGTCAAGCCGCTTCTGCCCGTCCCAGATGCATGTCGACGTGGATATCGGCGTAGGGGCATTCGACGCCGCCTCCTTCGCTTGTCTCGATCAACCCCAGCTCGAGGAGCGTCTGCAAGTCCTCATGGACACGCTTCACGTCGCGATGGACTCGCCGCGCTACTTCTCGCACCGAGAGGGAGCCTGCCCCCTGGAGGGCGCGCACGATCTCCCAGCGCCGTTCCGTGAGGCGCCCGAAGAATTGCGCGGCAGTTTCGAAATTCAGGTATTCGCCTGCGTAGCGGTTTGAGGCGAATCCGGCCTGCGCTGCCTCGCGCAGGGCCGACCAGCCATTCGGGCGGAGTGTGATTGTCAGGGTGCGTTCCATTTTTCCACCGCCATTCTGAAATCGTCGATCAGCTTGTTGGCATCCTTGAACTCGTACTGGAATTCGGAGTCGCCGACATGCCTGTGATCCCCCTTGCCTCGCTCGTTGTCGAAACCTACTACCCGGCGTCCTTCCACGATCCAGGCAAGTCGGTATTTGAACGGGTGGGTGCTCGGGGCTGCAGGCTTGGGCAGCCGCCATATCACCATCTCGATCAGCTCATCGGCCCTTGGCACATCGCGGAATCGAACAATCAACTGAGCCTTGCTCATTGTGTTGGCAATTTTGACAACATTTTTCTTCTTGAACAAGCGGGACTTGACCGGGGCTGAAACCGTGGTCTGTCCCCGGTTTCCTGCTTGTGAAGTGAAGTGTTGTTGCAAAAACACAACAAGCCGGTGTTTTTCCGGCGCCGGAAGCGCGCTTTTTCTTGCCCCGCCGAAGGGGCGCCGGCACAATGGCTTCCGACTTCTCAGTATTTTTCCGGGAAGCAAGGCAGGCGGGGAGTGACGGTGCAGTACGTGATGTGCACATGGCGCCGGAACGATCTGCCGAACTCTCAAACAAAGAGGAGATTCACAATGCAAAAGAAAATCATCGCTCTGGCAGTTGCCGGCCTGATGTCTGGCGCTGCTTTCGCCCAGTCGAACGTCACCATCTCTGGCGTTGTTGATATGGGCTATTCGTATCGCAGCGAGAACGTTAACTCTGCTATCTCGAGCCGCAAAGGCATCGACACTGGCATGCAGTCGGGCAACCGCATCCAGTTCGCTGGCGTTGAAGATCTCGGTGGCGGCCTGAAGGCTGGCTTCGTGCTGGAGCAGGGCTTTGCTGTTGATACTGGCGCCTTCGGTGCCAACGGTGCCGCTGCTGGCGTCGGTTTTGGCCGTCAAGCCTACATGTACATGTCTGGCAAATTCGGTAGGGTTGCCTTTGGTCGTCAATACACCCCGCAGTTCTTCGTGATAGCCGCCTCTGATCCGTTCGGCTTGGGCACCGTTGGTCAGGCCAACAACCTTTATGCCCTTACCCCCCGCGCGGATAACATGGCAACCTACGCTTCCCCGTCCTTCGGCGGCTTCGGCATCGTCGTCGGCTACACCGCGAACGTGAATAACAACGAAGCTGCTGGCAGCGCTAACACCAACACCCGTATCTACGCGATCTCCCCGACTTACAAGAATGGTCCGATCCTCGCTGGCTTTAACTACCAGAACGCCAGGCTTGATGGTGCCGGCTTCGCCTCCAAGGCGTGGGATCTGGGCGTTAGCTACAATCTGGGCGTCGCCAAGCTGTCTGTTTTGGTTGGCCGCGACACCGACCTGAATGCTGCTGGTCAAGACCGCGCCAAGTGGCTCCTCGGCGTGCACGCTCCTGTTGGCGCAGGCGCATTGATGGCCTCATATGGTGAGGTCAAGACTGAGACTGGCAGTACGGTCAACAACAAGGCGAACCAATGGGCCTTCGGCTATCAGCACAACCTGAGCAAGCGCACCAACGCCTATGTCGCTTACGCCAACATCGACAACAAGGTTGGCACGGCCTTCTCCGTTGGCGACGGTTCCAACGCTGGCGGTGGCTACGAGTCTGGCTTCAACATCGGCCTGCGTCACATGTTCTAATTCAAGCTTTACCTGAGTTAGATTAAGCGGCCGCCTTCGGGCGGCTGTTTTTTTGTTATAGTCGGTACGCCATCCCGACGATCAGCAGTTTCTACGGAATTCTGATCCTGATGTATTGGGATGATCATGCTCCTCCGCATTTTCATGCAAGGTATGGAGGAGAGGAGGCCGAGAAATAGGGAAATAGGGGGAAATAGGGGGAAATAGGGGACAGACCACGGTTTCCATTGAGCGGTTGGTCTTCGAGAATCGTGATGAGTTTACGAGGAGATACCATGAAGTCCACGGCAATGGTGGTTGAGGAAGTCGAGCCTGCCGCTATCGAGGCGTGGGCGGAAGGCAGAATGATTTATGCCCGGCTGACCGACGGCAGGGTGATCGGATTTCCGGCGGATCGCTTCAGGAAGCTGAAAGAGGCAAGCGATGCGCAATTGAAGGGCGTTGAGGTGGAGGTGAATGGTTACGCGCTGCGCTGGGACGAGCTGGACGAGGATGTGACCGTTCCTGGCATCGTGGAAGGGCGCTTCCAGTTGCCGGCTGGGAAATAGGGGACGGAAATAGCGGAAATAGGGGACAGACCATGGTTTCCGGTTTCGCCGGTTTCCTTTATGCTTACGGAATCCTTCTTCCGCCTTGCTCACCCAAACCATGCCGCGCCGCGCACGCATCGCGCTTTCCGGGGTTCCGCTTCACGTCATTCAGCGCGGCAACAACCGCCAGGCCTGTTTTTTCGCGGATGAGGACTACCGCCATTACCTCGATCAGTTGAGGCTGTGCGCACAGCGCACCGGCTGCGCCGTCCACGCCTATGCGCTGATGACGAATCACGTCCATCTCCTGCTGACGCCACGCGAAGCGGATGCGGCGGGTCGGATGATGAAGCTGCTTGGCCAGCGCTATGTGCAGCATGTCAATCGGCTCTACCGGCGCAGCGGCACGCTGTGGGAGGGGCGGTTCAGGTCGTGCATCGTCCAGGATGACGCCTACCTTCTGGGTTGTTCGCGCTACATCGAGCTGAATCCGGTGCGGGCGGGCATGGTGTCGGTGCCGTCGGCGTATCGCTGGTCGAGCTACAGGGTAAATGCCTTGGGCGAGACGGATTCCGTGATCGAACCGCATCCTGTTTACACCGCGTTGGGAGGCTGGATGCAGGAACGGCAGGCAGCCTATCAGGCGCTTTTCATCGAGGCGCTCGATACCGGTTTGGTAAGCGATATCCGTCGCGCAACCAACGGAAATTTTGCGCTGGGCAATGCACGCTTCCAGGCCGAGGTGGCTGCCGCGTTGGGTCGTCGTGCGATGCCGGGGGAACCCGGCCGGCCACGCAAGCAGGACAAACCTATATCCCGCGACTTGTTTTAGCTTGCGGAGTGTTAAAACCGTGGTCTGTCCCCGGTTTGCGCTTTTCTCGAATAAGACGAGCGCCGTCTTACAGCAATACCAAATTGTCGCGGTGGATGAGCTCCGGTTCGTCCAGATAGCCGAGGATGGCCTCGATTTCCACGCTCGGCTGGCGCGCGATGCGGCGGGCTTCCGAACTGGAGTAATTCACCAGGCCGCGCGCGATCTCGCGGCCGTCCGGCGTGCGGCAGGCGACCGCCGCGCCGCGCCCGAATTCCCCTTCAACTGCGGTGACGCCGACCGGCAGCAGGCTTTTCCCCGCGGCCAAAGCCTTTACCGCGCCGGCGTCGAGGATCAGGCTGCCGGCCAGCTGCAGGTGGTCGGCGAGCCACTGCTTGCGCGCCGCCAGCGGCGTGGCGGAGGCGAAGAGCAGGGTGCCGAACGCTTCCCCTTGCGCCAGGCGCGGCAGCACGTCGGCCTCGCGGCCGCTGGCGATCAGGGTGTGGGCGCCGCTGCGCGCGGCGCGCTGCGCCGCCTTCACCTTGGTGATCATGCCGCCCTTGGAAATGCCCGAGCCGGCGCCGCCGGCCATGGCTTCCAGCGCCGGGTCGTCGGCGCGGTGTTCGGTCACCAGGGTGGCGGCAGGGTCCTTGCGCGGATCGGCGGTGTAGAGGCCGGCCTGGTCGGTGAGGATCACCAATGCCTCGGCCTCGACCAGGTTGGCGACCAGTGCGCCGAGCGTGTCGTTGTCGCCGAACTTGATCTCGTCGGTGACGACGGTGTCGTTCTCGTTGATGATCGGCACCACGCCCAGTTCGAGCAGGGCGGTGAGCGTCGAGCGGGCGTTGAGGTAGCGCAGCCGGTCGGCGAGGTCCTCGTGGGTGAGCAGGATCTGCGCCGTCTTCAGGCCGTACTGCGAGAAGCCGGATTCGTAGGCCTGCGCCAGGCCCATCTGGCCGACGGCTGCGGCCGCCTGCAGTTCGTGCATGGCGTGCGGGCGCGCCGTCCAGCCGAGGCGCTGCATGCCGGCGGCGATGGCGCCGCTGGAGACGAGCAGCACCTCGCGTCCGTCGGCGCGCAGGACGGCGATCTGGCGCGCCAGATCGGCGAGGAAATCGCCGGCCAGCCCGGCGCCGTTATTGGTGACCAGCGCGCTGCCGACCTTGACCACCAGCCGGCGCGTCTGGCTAATCTTCTTTCTCATGATCCTGCGCGGCGGGCTGCGCCGCCTTGCGTTGTTCGATGTGCGTCATGATAGCGAAAGTCAGCTCGCGGCAGCCGGCGCCGTCGATCGCCGAGATGGCGAAGTGGCGCGCGACCGGGCCATAGCCCTTCAGCAGGGCTTTGATGCGCGCTGCGCGCTCGTCCTCCGGCAGCAGGTCGATCTTGTTGGCGACCAGCCAGCGCGGCTTGTCGTGGAGCGCCGGATCGTATTTCCTCAGTTCGTCGAGGATGGCGCGCGCGTCGCGCACCGGGTCGGCGCCCGGGTCGAACGGCGCGATGTCCACGATGTGCAGCAGCAGGCTCGTCCGTTGCAGGTGGCGCAGGAACTGGTGGCCGAGGCCGGCGCCTTCCGCCGCGCCCTCGATCAGCCCCGGGATGTCGGCGACGACGAAGCTGCGGTTGGCGTCCACGCGCACCACGCCGAGATTCGGATGCAGCGTGGTGAAGGGGTAGTCGGCGACCTTCGGCCGCGCCGACGAGACGGCGCGGATGAATGTGGACTTGCCGGCATTCGGCAGGCCGAGCAGCCCCACGTCGGCGAGCACCTTGAGTTCCAGCTTCAGTTCGCGCCGCTCGCCCGGCGTGCCCGGCGTGCATTGCTTCGGCGCGCGGTTGGTGCTCGACTTGAAGTGGATGTTGCCCAGCCCGCCCTGGCCGCCCTGGGCGATCAGCGCGCGCGCACCGTCGCGGTCGAGGTCGGCGATCGCCTCGCCGGTATCGAGATCGCTGATGACGGTGCCGACCGGCATGCGCAGCGCCAGGTCCTCGCCGCCGCGGCCGTAGCAGTCCGCGCTCATGCCGTTCTCGCCGCGCTCGGCGCGGAAGATGCGCGTGTAGCGGTAATCGATGAGCGTGTTGAGGTTGCGGTCGGCGACGGCGTAAATGCTGCCGCCGCGCCCGCCGTCGCCGCCCGAGGGCCCGCCCTTCGGCACGTATTTCTCGCGCCGGAACGTGGCCGCGCCATTGCCGCCGTCGCCGGCAATGACCTCGATCCTGGCTTCGTCGAAAAACTTCATGTGAGGCGAACCTCGTTTAGCACAGAGGACACAGAGGCACAGAGGACACAGAGAAAACCTAATTGCAAAAAGGATTCATCTCTGTGCACTCTGTGCCTCTGTGATCTCTGTGTTGAAAGAGGTTAACAAAAAAGCCCTGCCAAGCGGCAGGGCCTTCTTGGCGGATTGAGCGCCTTAGGCTGCCGGGACGATGTTCACCGTCCTGCGCTTTTCGGCGCCCTTGATGGTGAACTCGACCGTGCCGGTGACCTTGGCGAACAGCGTGTGGTCGCGGCCCATGCCGACGTTGTCGCCGGCGTGGAACTGCGTGCCGCGCTGGCGCACGATGATGCTGCCGGCGTTGATCAGCATGCCGCCGTAGCGCTTGACGCCGAGGCGCTTCGATTGCGAGTCGCGGCCGTTGCGCGAGCTGCCGCCTGCTTTTTTATGTGCCATGTGTCTGCTCCTTGCTTACGCCGAAATGCCGGATATCTGGATTTCGGTGAAGTTCTGCCGGTGGCCCTGGTGCTTCTGGTAGTGCTTGCGCCGGCGCATCTTGAATATCTTCACTTTCTCGTGCCGGCCCTGGGCGAGGACTTTCGCCTTGACGGAAGCGCCTTGCACCAGCGGCGCGCCGATCTTGACCGACTCGCCGTCGCCGACCATGAGAACCTGGTCGAGGGTGATTTCAGCGCCCACTTCTGCCGGTATCTGTTCTATTTTCAGTTTTTCGCCGGCCGCGACGCGATACTGCTTGCCGCCGGTTTTTATGACCGCATACATGATGGGACTCCGGGTTACCTATCCAAAGAACCGCGCATTCTATCCAAAAAAGCGCTTTCGGTCAAAGCCTTCTTGACGCCCCGGGGCAGGGCCCCTACCATGCCGCTTTTCCCGGATTCAGCCCCTTGAGCCTCGATACCCTCTACGCGCCGATCGCCGCCGACATGCAGGCGGTGGATGCGGTCATCCGCGCCCGCCTGCACTCCGACGTGGTGCTGATCCGCCAGGTGGCCGAGTACATCATTGGCGCCGGCGGCAAGCGCCTGCGCCCGGCGCTGGTGCTCTATTCGGCCGGCGCGCTGGGTTATCGCGGCACGCACCATCACGAGCTGGCGGCGGTGGTGGAGTTCATCCACACGGCGACGCTGCTGCACGACGACGTGGTGGACGAGTCCGACCTGCGCCGCGGCAACAGGACGGCGAACGCGCTCTTCGGCAACGCCGCCTCGGTGCTGGTGGGCGACTTCCTCTATTCGCGCGCCTTCCAGATGATGGTCAAGGTGGGCAGCATGCGCGTGCAGGAGGTGCTGGCCGAAGCCACCAACGTCATCGCCGAGGGCGAGGTGCTGCAGCTGCTCAATTGCCACAATGCCGACGTCGACGTCGCGCAGTACCTGCAGGTGATCCGCTACAAGACGGCGAAGCTGTTCGAGGCGGCGGCGCGGCTGGGCGCCATCCTCAACGGCGCGCCGCCCGACATCGAGGAGGGGCTGGCGCGCTACGGCATGCACCTGGGCACCGCCTTCCAGATCATCGACGACGTGCTCGACTATTCCGGCGAAGAGGCCGCCACCGGCAAGCATCTGGGCGACGACCTGGCCGAAGGCAAACCGACGCTGCCGCTGATCCATGCCATGCGGACCGGCACGCCGGAACAGGCGGCCTGCGTGCGGCGCGCCATCGAGGAGGGCGGGCGGGAGGAATTCCCCGGCGTGCTCGCGGCCATCCGCGCCACCGGCGCGCTGGAGGAAGCGCGGCGCCACGCCGAAGGCGAGGCGCGTGGCGCGTGCGAGGCCATCGCGCCGCTGCCGCCTTCGCCCTTCAGGGATTCTCTGATACAATTGTCGTCGTTTGCAGTCGCACGCGACTTCTGATCTGACTTCTGATTTCGGGGCCGCGGTCGCGGCTGCATTCGTTTGGCAGACCCCCAGTCTGCCGACCGCGTCGGGGTGTAGCTCAGCCTGGTAGAGTACTGCGTTCGGGACGCAGGAGTCGGAGGTTCAAATCCTCTCACCCCGACCAACCCAACCCCCATCCGCCCGGGCCGGGCGGCGGAGCCAGGCGTGAGCAAACTGATCCTGCTGCTCTTTCTCGGGCTCGTCGCCTATCTGGTTTTCAAGGGCATCACCCGCAGCGCATCCCGCCGCCGGGCCGATGCGCCGCCCCGCGCGCCGGAGCCCGAGCGCATGGTGGCCTGTGCCCATTGCGGCGTGCACCTTCCCGAAAGCGAGTCGCTGGAACGGAACGGCCGGCGCTACTGCAGCGAAGAGCACCGCCGGCTCGCCGATTCATGACGGCCACCCCCCCGAGCCAGCCCTACACCGCGGGCCGCCCGGTTTCCGTCTGGGCCTCGCTGCACTACTTCAACATCTACCGCCTGATCGTGGCGAGCGTGTTCCTGCTCGCCGTGTTCATCTATCCGCGCAGCAGCGGCCTCGGCTCGGAGCACCTGCGCCTGTTCGTGTGGACCAGCGCCGCCTACTGGCTGCTGGCCCTGTTCTTCTATGCCGCCCTGAAGCAGTTGCGCATGGGTTTCAACCGCCTGCTTTCGCTGCAGGTGCTGGCCGACATCCTCGCCATCACCCTGATGATGTACGCCAGCGGCGGCAGCAAGAGCGGCCTGGCCGTCATGCTGCTGGTGGTGCTGGCGGGCGCCGGACTCGTCGGTCAGGGCCGGCTGACGCTGTTCTATGCCGCCTCGGCGACCGTGGCCGTGCTGCTCGAGCAGGGTTGGCGCGTGCTGGAATTCGGCGCCGATCTGGCCGATTTCATCCAGACGGGCATTCTGTGCACCGGCTTTTTCGGCACGGCGGTCTCGGCCCGGCTGCTGGCGCGGCGCGTGATCGCCAACGAGGAGCTGGCGCGCCAGCGCGGCATCGACCTGGCCAACCAGCTCTCCGTCAGCGAGCGGGTGATTCGCGACATGCAGGACGGCGTGATGGTGGCCGGCGCCGACGGGCGCGTGCGGCAATGGAATCCCCAGGCCGAGGCGCTGCTCGGCGTGCGCGCGCCGGCGCGGCCCGACCTGGCCTCTTTCTCCGTCGCCCTGGCGGAGCAGTTCCGCGCTTTCGGCAGCGGCAGCCGGGAGCGCGTCGCCTCGCTGCGCGTGCCCGGCAGCGGCGCCCTGCTGCGCGAGGAGAAGCGCGCCGCCAGCCAGGAACGCCTGTCGCACATCATCAACGACAACGCCCAGCGCCTCGAGCGCCTGGTGCGCGACGTGCTGGAACTGGGCCGGCGCGACCGCGTCGAGCAGGAACCGATCCGGCTCGGTGGCTTCCTGGAGAGCTTTCTCGACGAACTGGGCGTGCATGAGCAGGCGGAGCGCGAGCGCTTCGCGCTGCAGGCCGAAAGCGGCGCGACGCTGCGGTTCGACCGCGCCCACCTGAATCAGGTGCTGTGGAACCTGATCTCGAACGCGCTGCGCCATGGCAGCGGGCAGCCGGGGTCGGTGCGCATCCTGGCGCACGGGACACCCTCCTCGGAACGCGTCGAATTGCATATCATTGACGATGGTGCCGGCGTGAGCGAGGAGGCGCGGGGCAAGATCTTCGAGCCCTTCTTCACCACGCACGGGAAGGGAACCGGACTCGGGCTCTACATCGCGCGCGAATTGTGCGAAGCGAACGATGCGGTGCTGGAGTGGGTCGGCAACGAGCCGGGGGCGCATTTCAGGATTATCGGGAGAAGCCAGCCGTGGCAGGAAAACAGGAGCGCCGGGGACAACCCGGCATAGGCCGCGTCCTCGTCGTCGACGACGAGGAGGACATCCGCGAGCTGCTCGCCATGACCCTTGTGCGCATGGGGCTCGATGCCGATTGCGCGGCCGACCTGGCCGAGGCGCGCGGACTGCTGGCGGACAATGCCTACCAACTCTGCCTCACCGACATGCGCCTGCCCGACGGCGACGGCTTGGAACTGGTGCGCCACATCGGCGAGCACTGCAGCGATCTGCCGGTGGCGGTGATCACGGCGCACGGCAGCATGGAGAACGCGGTGTCGGCGCTGAAGGCCGGCGCCTTCGATTACGTGCCCAAGCCGGTTTCCCTGGAGCAGTTGCGCGCCCTGGTCAAGTCGGTCCTCGACCTGCCGCGGGCGGAAGCGTCGCGCGGCGGCGACTCGGCGCATGCGCTGCTCGGCGAGTCGCAGGCCATCCGCCAGGCGCGGACGATGATCGAGAAGGTGGCGCGCAGCCAGGCGCCGGTGTACATCAGCGGAGAGTCGGGCAGCGGCAAGGAACTCGCGGCGCGCCTCATCCACGAAATGGGTGCGCGACGCGCCCAGCCCTTCGTGCCGGTCAACTGCGGCGCCATCCCCGACAGCCTGATGGAGAGCGAGTTCTTCGGCTACAAGAAGGGCGCCTTCACGGGCGCGGATGCCGACCGCGGCGGCTTCTTCCAGGCGGCCCACGGCGGCACCCTGTTTCTCGACGAGGTGGCCGACCTGCCGCTGACCATGCAGGTCAAGCTGCTGCGGGCGATCCAGGAAAAGCGCGTGCGCAAGGTCGGCGCGACGGCGGAGGACCCCGTGGACGTGCGCATCATCAGCGCCACCCACCAGAACCTGAAGGCGCTGGTGGCTTCCGGCCGATTCCGCCAGGACCTGTTCTACCGGCTCGACGTGATCGAACTCGGCATGCCTGCCCTGCGCGAGTGCCGCGAGGACATTCCCCTGCTCGCCGGCCGCGTCCTGGAACGGCTGGCAGGCGAGGCCGGCGTGCCCGTCCCGCGCCTGACCGCGGCGGCGCTGAAGGCGCTGTGCGACTACCCCTTCCCCGGCAACGTGCGCGAACTGGAGAACATTCTCGAGCGCGCGCTCGCCCTCATCGGCGGCAGCGACATCGACGCGGCCGATCTGCACCTGGCGCCGCCCGCCGGCGGGGACGAATCGCCCCAGCCGGTGCCCGAAGGCGGCGGGGCGCCCCTGCAGGATTATCTCGACCGTGTCGAAAGGCAGGCCATCCTCGATGCCCTGAATAAAACGCGCTTCAACCGCACCGCGGCCGCCAAGCTGCTGGGCGTCACCTTCCGCTCATTGCGCTATCGCATGGAGCGGCTCGGGCTGAATGAATGATCTCGGGTGACGGGGCGGCGGCGCTCGACGCCGAGGGCTGGCTGGCCGGCGTCCGGCGCATACCCTCCCCCAACTGCGACGCGCGACCCGAGGGCGAGACCGTGCGCCTCATCGTCATTCATGCGATCTCGTTGCCGCCCGGCCGGTTCGGCGGCGACGGCATCGAGGCGCTGTTCACCAACGCCCTCGACCCGGACGCGCATCCCTATTACCGCGATATCCGCGACCTGCGCGTTTCGGCGCACTTCCTCATCCGGCGCGACGGCAGCCTGATCCAGTTCGTGCCCTGCCGGCTGCGCGCCTGGCATGCCGGCGCCTCGCGCTGGCGCGGCTTCGAGCGCTGCAACGACTTCTCCGTCGGCATCGAGCTGGAGGGCTGCGACGAGCAGCCTTTCGCGGACGCGCAATACGCAGCGCTGGCGTGCCTCGTGCGCCTCCTGCGCCGTGCGCTGCCCGTCGAAGACGTCGTCGGCCATGCCGACATCGCGCCGGGCCGCAAGACGGATCCCGGCCCGCACTTCGACTGGGCGCGCCTGCGGCGGCAACTCGATCGAGCGTGAAATATTCCGCAGCGGATGCGGCGCGCGCAATTTTTTTCGCGTTGCAGCGACGCCGGTGAAAAAATTTTCAAAAAACACTTGCATCCGAAAAGTCAAGCTACTACAATTAGGTCGAAATATTTACCGGGGCACTAGATCTAGTAGGTTATGACAGTGCCGAATTCGGAGCGGCAACGAGGCAATCCGAAACGCAGAAGCAGCAGGAGAAGAACGGAGACCGCTTGATGCAGATTGCGACTTACGTCGGCCCCAAACGCCGACCTCCCTCCAGTCCCGGCGCTCCCCTTTTCTCTTTCCCCCTTTCCCTTTTCTCTCCCGGCATCAGCCGTAGCGGCCTTCCCGCCGGCAATCGTCACCTTGAACCGAATTCGACAGGCGCGGATTTTTCCGCTCCGTTGGATAGTCCGCGCCGGTACGGGCGGGCTGTAGTAGATGGTGTTTATTCCTGTTACTTCATTAAGGAGGTTTGAAATGGCTACTGCTAAGAAACCCGCGAAGAAGCCGGCCGCCAAGAAACCGGCTGCCAAGAAGAAGGCGCCTGCGAAGAAGCCCGCAGCCAAGAAGCCGGCAGTGAAGAAGGCCGCTGCCAAGAAGCCGGCTGCGAAGAAGAAGGCCGCTGCGAAGAAGAAGCCTGCGAAGAAGAAGGCCGCTGCGAAGAAGAAGCCTGCGAAGAAGAAGGCCGCTGCGAAGAAGAAGCCTGCGAAGAAGAAGGCCGCTGCGAAGAAAAAAGCGGCCAAGAAAAAGCCTGCGGCAAAGAAAAAAGCTGCGAAAAAACCTGCGGCAAAGAAAAAAGCTGCGAAAAAACCTGCGGCAAAAAAAGCGGCCAAGAAGAAGCCTGCAGCCAAAAAGGCAGCCAAGAAACCTGCGGCAAAGAAGGCTGCGAAGCCCGCTGCGAAACCGGCGGCCGCTCCCGCGCCTGCCGCTGCGGCGCCCTCCACCGCTGCAGCACCCGGTCTGAAGTCGTCGCTCAACCCGGCGGCGGCCTGGCCCTTCCCGACCGGCTCGCGTCCTTCCTGAGCTCGTGCGGACCGCCCGGATGGGTGGTCTGGTCATTTCGACCAGGCCATCCATCCGCGGTTTATCTCCCGTTGGTACCTTTTCGCCGCGCCTGCGGAAGTAGTGCTGCGACGCGCAATCTTCTTGACAATTATGATTATAATCAATAGACTGTAATCAGTTGCAATACAGCATTTTTTAGGTGTGCGCACCCCGTACCGTGTGCGTCTGCCACGTAGAATGACCTGACTTCCAAATCGGTACCCGGCACTTATCGCCGGCCGGGGCAAGCGCTCGATGCGCACAGTCCCCCGTGAAGTGCACCCACGCTCATCCAGCGGAGGGCTCCGCGCGACAGCGCCAATCCGGCAAGAAAGGAGCAGTCATGAACAACGCGACTATGAAGAAGTACGCCAGGGAGTTGGCAAGCTTCCTGATGCATTTCACTCATGGCGGCCTGCTGGTCACGGGCATCCTCGTGACGGCACTGCTTTTCGCGCGCCTCGGCACGGCCGAGAGCCATGAACAGGGCCTGCAGGAAATCGGCAGTTTCTTCTCCGACAGGCGCGGCGGCGGCGATGCCGCCACGACGGAACGAGCCGTTCCCACGGGCGAGATGCGCGCCGCCATTGACTACGTGTCGCGCAAGTACCGGGTGGCGGCCAGCGCCATTGAACCGCTGGTGATCGCGGCCATGGATACGGGCGAGCGGCTCAGGCTCGATCCGATGCTGATCGTGGCCGTGATGGCGGTGGAGTCGGGCTTCAATCCCATCGCCGAAAGCCCGATGGGCGCGCAGGGGCTGATGCAGGTGATTCCGCGCTTCCATCAGGACAAGCTGGAAAAGCTCTCCGCCGATAGCCTGCTCGACCCGAGGGTCAACATCGAGGTCGGCGCGATGGTGCTGAAGGAGTCGATCCGCCGGGCAGGTTCGCTCGAGGACGGCCTGCAGCAGTACGCCGGTGCGATCAGCGACGAGGAAGGCCTCTACGCCGCCAAGGTGCTGGCCGAGAAGCAGCGCCTCGAAGCCGCCATTCGCCGCGGCCGCGCCTCGTAGCTACTTTCCAAGGTGGCGTGCGATGCGCGCCACCCCTTCCTGCAGTTTCTCCAGGGCTACCGTGTAGGCGAAGCGCACGTGCCGCTGCGGCGCGTTGTCGCCGAAATCCAGCCCGGGCGTGATCGCCACACCCGCCTCCTCCAGCAACGCCATCGCGAGCGTCTGGCTGTCCTGCGCCAGGCCGGAACTGTCGGCATAGAGATAGAAGGCGCCGCGCGGCTCGGCGGCGATGCCGAAGCCCAGCCGGCGCAGCGCCGGCAGGAGGAAATCGCGCCGCGCGCGGAATTCGTCGCGTCTTTCCTCCAGCACGGCGAGGGTCTCCGGCGTGAACGCCGCCAGGGCCGCGTGCTGGGCCGGGGCCGAAGGCGAGATGAAGAGATTCTGCGCCAGTTTCTCGATGTCGCGCACGAAGCGTTGCGGCGCCACCAGCCAGCCGAGACGCCATCCGGTCATGCCGAAATACTTCGAGAAGCTGTTGATGACGAAGATGTCGTCGGACAGCGCCAGGGCCGTCTGCGCCGAGCAGTCGTAGGTGAGGCCGTGATAGATCTCGTCCACCAGCAGCGTGCCGCCACGCGCCGCAAGACACTCATGCAGCGTGGCCAGCGCCGCCGGCTCGATCAGCGTGCCGGTGGGATTGGACGGCGAGGCGACCAGCAGCCCCTTGCCGCGCGGCGTCCAATGCCGGGCTGTCTGCTCTGCGGTGGGCTGATAGCCGCTCTCCGGTCCGACGGGAATGGCGCGCGGCACGCCCTCCAGCGTGCGCACGAAATGGCGGTTGCAGGGGTAGCCCGGATCGGCGAGCAGCAACTCGTCGCCCGGGTCGAGCAACACGCCGAGGGCGAGCAGCAGGGCGGCCGAGGAGCCCGCCGTGACGGCGATGCGCTCCGGCGAAACGCCGACGCCGTAGCGCACGAGGTAATGGCGCGCGATCGCCTCGCGCAGCGCCGGGATGCCGAGCGCCGGGGTGTAGAAAACCCGGCCGCCGCGGATGAATGCGCCGGCCGCCTCGATCACCGCCGGTGGCGTCGGGAAATCCGGCTCCCCCACTTCCATGTGCACGATGTCGCGGTCTTGCGCTTCCAGCTGACGGGCGCGGGTGAGCAGCTCCATGACGTGGAATGGCGCGATGTCGTTCATGCGCCGGGCGGGGCGGGGCAGGATGTCGCCGGACATGCGGGGCCCTCTCCCCCCTCCCCTCTCCCGCAAGCGGGAGAGGGGAGGGGCTCAAATCACTCCAGTGCGCCGAAGCTCATGCGGAACAGCTCGCGCTTCAATACCAGCTGCTTCGGCAGGCGCTCCTTCAGCTTGTCGAACAGTTCGCCGTGCAGGTCGAGCTCTTCCTGCCACGTCTGGGTATCGACGCGCGTGAGTTCCTGGAACTGCGCCTTGCTGACCTCGTCGAGCCCGGTCCAGTCGAG
>Ga0194120_10005174_pt1 | contig 19435 bp, 17 predicted proteins | sample TA2MahCa65mmetaG_FD_148642 | JGI IMG/M metagenome (GOLD analysis project Ga0194120, IMG submission 148642) | Freshwater microbial communities from Lake Tanganyika, Tanzania - TA2015019 Mahale Deep Cast 65m | ecosystem: Environmental > Aquatic > Freshwater > Lake | place: Tanzania: Lake...
GACCGAGGCCGAGCCCATCGCCGCGCTCGACGTGCGGTCGTCGCTCGACGCCATGGAGGAGGGCGAGCGGGAGGGGCTCGGGGCGCTGGTGGGCACGCCCGTTCCCGAGATCGCGGTGCGCGTGGTCCGCCCCGGCACGCTCGACGAGGTGGACGTGGGCGAGATCGTCGTGAGCGGAGCTCACGTGAACCGGCGCTACTGGGACGACCCCGAGGCCGATGCCGCCAACAAGATCGACGAGGGCAGCACGACCTGGCACCGCACCGGCGACACCGGCCGGCTCGACGCGCAGGGGCGCGTGTGGCTGGTGGGCCGAGTGGCCGACATGGTGGGGGAACTCCACCCCTTTCCCCTGGAGATCCTGGCCGAGCGGGTGCCAGGCGTGCGGCGGGCGGCGCTCGTCGACGCGGGCGGGCCCGTCCTCGCCTACGAGGGCGACGAGGCGGCCGCCGAGCTGCGCCGCGCCACCGGCATCGATCGGATCGCCCGCGTGGACCGCGTGCCGGTGGACCGGCGGCACAACGCCAAGATCGACAGGGCCAGGCTCCGGGCTATGATCGGGGCCGCGCGATGACTTTCCTCCTGCTGCTCGCCTGCACGACCGACAACGAGGTGGCCGCCACCTGGGTAGGCGGCGACTTTGATTTCTACACGCTCGTCGCCATGGACGAGTGCCTGGGCGGGGCCCTGGAGGCGCTCTTCATGCCCGAGGGCGTCGATACCCCCCACAAGTTCGAGTACCCCATCTACATCCCGAGCTACGAGGAGCTGCCCACCGAGTACAGCATCGACCTGCGCGAGCCCTTCCTCGGTATGCCGGTGAAGGTGGAAGACGGCGGCGAGGGCTGGTTCCACGTGCGCGGCTCGGTGATGGAGGAGGTGTTCCTCGACGAGGTGAAGTACGGCGACTGCGCGGTGACCATGACCGCCGACGTCGACCTCCTGCCTCGCGACGAGAACACCGTCGACGGCCAAGCGCGCATCGCGATTTCCGACCCTCGCGGCAGCGAGGGACTCTGCCCCGTGTTCGACGGCGATCCCTGCCAGGTGACCCTGGACATCGAGGCGCGGCGGCGCTAGCGCGACGATGGACGCTTCCACGCGAGTTCGGGCCCGGATGGTGGGCGCGACAGCAAGGCGGCCGTGGCCGGGCGATCGGCTTCTGGGAGTTCGACGGCCTCGCCGGCGAGCTGGCCTGGGCCACCTTCGACCCGGCGACCGAGGCCACGCGGTCCCGGATCGAGGCCCTCCGCGCGATGGGGGCGTGGCGAGTTAGCCGCCGGCCCTCGCGAGGTTCCCTTGGCCCTTCAAGCTGGCATCGTCGGTCTCCCCAACGTCGGGAAAAGCACCCTGTTCAACGCGCTCACCGCCGCCGGCGCGGCCGCCGCGAACTTCCCCTTCTGCACGATCGAGCCCAACGTGGGCGTGGTGCCCGTGCCCGATGCACGGCTCGACCAGATCAACGCCGTGATCGCGAGCAAGCAGATCCTCCCCGCCGCCGTGGAGATCGTCGACATCGCCGGGCTGGTGCGCGGCGCCGCCACCGGCGCGGGCCTCGGCAACAAGTTCCTCGGCCACATCCGCTCGGTCGACGCGGTGCTCCACGTGGTGCGCTGCTTCGACGACCCCGACGTGGTGCACGTCGATGGCACCCCCGACCCCGACCGCGACATCGAGACCATCGACACCGAGCTGATCCTCGCCGACCTCGAGAGCGTCGACAAGCGGGTGGACCGCTTCCGCAAGGCCTCCAAGGGCGGCGACAAGGATCAGCTTGCCCAGCTCGCCGTGGCCGAGAAGCTCAAGGCGCTGCTCGACGGCGGCAAGCCCGCGCGCGCTGGCCTGTGGACGGAAGAGGAACTGCCCATCGTCAAGGAGAACCAGCTCATCACCGCCAAGCCGGTCCTCTACGTCTGCAACGTCGACGAGGCCGGCCTCGGGGGCGACAATGGCTACGTCCGGTCGGTTCGGGCCCGCGCCGCGCGCGAGGGTGCCTCGGTGGTGGTGCTCTGCGCCAAGATCGAGGCGGAGATCCAGGAGCTGCCCCCCGAGGATCGCGCCGGATTCCTGGCCGACCTCGGCATCAAGGAGCCCGGCCTCGCCGCGCTGGCCCGCGAGGCCTATCGCCTGCTCGGGCTACAGACGTACTTCACCGCCGGTCCCAAGGAGATCCGCGCCTGGACCGTCCGGGTGGGCGCCCGCGCCCCCGAGGCCGCCGGCGTCATCCACACCGACTTCGAGCGCGGCTTCATCCGCGCCGAGGTGTACTCGGTCGACGACCTCGTCGCGCTCGGCTCGGAAGCCGCGCTGAAAGCGCAGGGGAAGATGCGCGTGGAAGGGAAGGAGTACGTGGTGCGGGATGGGGATGTGATGCATTTCAGGTTCAACGTCTAGCCCCGCCCCGCGCCCACCCAACCCGATCCGGCTCGGCGGCGGCGGCTCAGAAAAACTCGTAAAACATGCTCGCTTTCTCCACGATGCTCCGCTTCCAGTGGAACATGTTCATGCAGGTGCGCTCACACTTGGCGCAGTTGTCGCGGTGCTGGCGCGCGGCCTCGCTGGTCCAGATCTCGCGCAGGCTGGCCTGGTGCAGGTTGCCGTAGGTGGGCTGCTCGGAGCACGAGCGGATGGCACCGTTGGGCAGGATGATCATGTGCTCCCAGGCCGTCTTGCACTCGCGGTCGATCTTGCAGATGAAGTCTGGGTTGTGGAAGTACTTCTGGATCGACTCGAGGTGCACCACGCTGTTGAGGATGGGCCAGCCCGCGCGCTTCTTCCCCACGAGCGCCGCGATGCTCCGGTCGAGCGCGCCGAGGTTGCGGACCCAGTGCTCGCCGACGTTCTGGGGGATGGTCGCCGGGTCGAGCGAGAGGCCCGCGAAGCGGGCGTTCGGCGTCCGGTCGGCGTAGTCCGGCGCCAGCCTCCAGTCGGCCGGGCTGGCGTGCGACTCGGCCAGGTCGCGATACTCCACGGGCTGGAACCCCACGACCGTCCCGTGGGCGCGCGCGAGGTCGGCGATGTCCGGGAGCTCGTCGACGTTCCACTCCATCACGGTGGTGCGGAGGCAGAGCCGCGTGCCGCCCGACCGGTAATGGTTGAGATAGTCCAGCCCCCGCATGATCTTGGCGTAGGATCCCTTGAAGTCCCGGTTGCGGTCGTGCTTGGACGGGTCGATGGAATCGAGCGAGATGCTCACGTTGAACGGCTCCAGCGCGGCGAGTCGCCTCGCGTTCTTCTCGGTGAGCAAGGAGCCGTTGGTGGTCACCCCGGCGAGGATGCCCTCCGCGCGACAGAACTCCAGGATCTCGAAGAACTCCGGGTGCAGCATGGGCTCGCCGCCCAGGAAGTTGATCCGGAACAGGCCAAGCCAGGCGTGAAGCTCGCGGAGGATCGGCTTCCACTGTTCCAGCGACATCTCGTGGTGCACCTCCGCCGTGGGGTGGGGGCAGAAGTTGCAGCCGAAGTTGCAGCGCGAGGTGAGCGCAGTACAAACCTGAGTAGGCCGGCACCACTCGGGGCGGTCGAGGGCCTCGGCCACGCGCTGTTCGGCCCACTTCCGAAGATAGGCCGCCCCGAACTTGGCCTTGGTCCGGCGGCGGTGGGGCTGGGAAGGGGTTTGCATCGGCGCCACTCCGGCCCGGAGTGTGCCACCCGCGCGGCAGGGTGCCGCGGGGGCTTCAACGACTCGCCCTCACCGCCGCCCTGAACTCGCCGGCCGACATCGCGCCCGGCGACCATCGCTCTGCCATGGCCCGCTCGGCGAGCGCCACCAGCGCCGCGTTGATCGGGGTCGCCACGCCCACGCGGCGGCCGAGGTCGACGAAGTAGCCGTTGAGCACGGCGGTCTCGAGCCGGTCGCCCCTGGCCAAGGCGTGCCGCGTCGAGCCGCCCAGCCGGGGAAGGCCGTCGACCGCCGCGAGGGTCATGGGGCCGATGCGCGCGTCGAACTCGTCGTCCGGTACCACCGCCACGCCCTCGGCCGCGAAGCAGGCCCGCGCCTCGGCCACGGCCTCCTCCACCAGCTCGGGCGGCGGCTCGTCACACGCGGCCACGAAGAACCCCCCGATGTTGGCGATCGACTTCGCCCGGATCCAGGGCGCGATGTCGTCGAGCACCTCGGCGCGGAATCCCGCCCGCGAGAGCGCGCCGGCGAGCCATGGCTCCGGGCCCAGCACGCCGGACGGCCACTGCCCGAGGAAGATCGCGCCCGGAGCGGGCGAGCCGGCCAGCGCCACGACCCCCGGGGCGCGCCGCTCGGCCGGCACGTACAGCATCGCGGCGACCACCGGGCGACCGGACAGGGCATCGAGAGGCGCGATCCCGTTCTGGCAGCTCACCACGGCCACCGACGGGTCGAGGCTCGCTACCGCCGCCAGCGTGTCGTGCCCCATGGTGGCGAGCAGGACGAGGTCGCCCGCGCGCACGTCGCCCACCTGGCCCACGGGCACATGAAGGCGGAGCGGGCCGCCCGGAAGTCGCAGGTCGAGCCCGTGCTCAGCCAGCGCCCGCCCATGATCCCCGCGCGCGACGAGCAGCACGTCGAGCCCCGCGTGCCAGAGCAACCCCCCCACGCCGGCGCCAATGGCCCCGGCACCGATCACCACCACCCGCCGCGGCGCTTCGCAGCTCATGGCCGGAGAAAGCCCGCCACCCGCGCCCAGAAGGCGGCGTCGACGATGTCGTTGTGGGCCCGGTCGACGAGCTCGAAGGTGGCGCCGGGGATGGCGGCGGCGAGGGCCTCGCCGTAGTCCGGCGGGATCTGCGTGTCGCGGCGACCGTGGATCAACAACGCCGGGACGGCCACGCGCGGCGCCCGCGAGCGGGAGTCGAAGCGGTCGAGCACCAGCAACCGGACGGGGAAGTAGGGGTACTGTCGCGCCGCCATGTCGGGAATCGACGTGTAGGCCGACGCGAGCACCACTGCCGCGCAGCGTCCCTCGGCCGCCATGGCCACCGCCACCCCGCTGCCGAGCGAGTGCCCCACGCAGGCCGGCGCGGGCTCGCCGATCTCGGCCAGGGCCGCCCGCGCCGCCGCGAAGATCCCGGACTCGCTCGGGCCCGCGCCCGTGGCCTCGCCGTAGCCCGGGTATTCCACCGCCGCGAAGGCAAGGCCAGCGGCGTTGGCCGCGGCGCTGGTGGGCACGGAGCGCGCGAGTTGTCCCCCGTTGCCGTGGAAGAAGAGCACGTCGGGGTGCCCGGCGGTCAACATGAGCGGCACCGTGGCGTCGCCCAGGTCGAGCGTCCGGAGCTCCGCCCCCGTGGGCGCCCGCACCGCCAGCGGATCGGGCGCCGGGTAGAGGAGCGTGCGCTGGGCCCCGAAGAGCACCGCGCACGCCACGGCGTAGATCCCGGCGACCAGCATCAGGAAGCGGCGGGCGAGGGGCATCCAGCCGCGGCCGTATCGCGCTACGTGCCGCGAGTGAACGAGCTCTACCCGCGAGAACCCGCCACCGTGGCCGGGGCGCTGAGGGCGCGGGTGGCCGTACTCGGGCGGCTCACGGCGCTGCTGTGGGCCATCGAGCTCGTCGACACCCTCGTGCTCGGCGGCGGCCTGGACAGCCTCGGCATCCGCCCGCGCACCCTCACTGGCCTCGCGGGCGTGCTGGCCGCGCCCTTCCTGCACGCGGGCCTCGGCCACCTGCTCGCCAACACGCTGGCGCTCTGGCCCCTGGGCTTTCTCGCCATGGGACGGTACATCGCCGACTTCTACCGCGTGTTCATCGCGTCGATGCTGGTGGGCGGGCTCGGCACCTGGCTCGTGGGCCGCGGCGGCAGCGTACACGTGGGCGCCAGCGGGGTGATCTTCGGTTTCCTCGGCTATCTCCTCGCCCGTGGCTACTACGAGCGCCGGCCGGTGGCGATACTCGTCTCGCTCTTCACCCTGGGCGCCTACGGCGGACTCGCGTGGCAGGCGCTGCCGTTTTTCGTGGCCGACCAGGTGTCGTGGGAGGGGCACCTGTTCGGACTGCTGGGCGGGGTGCTCGCGGCAAGGGGGCAGCGAAGGAGGTCGTAGTCAACGACGAGCGGGAGCGCCCGTGGGGGCAACAGCGGCCCCGGGGCGAACGGGCGCCAGCCGCAGTTAGCAGTCACCATGGCCGTCGACGTGCTCTCCGAGGCCTTGATCCAGCGGCCGCGGGCGGAAGTGGCGGCCTTCGCCGCCGACCCTTCGCGCGCGCCCGAGTGGTACGTCAACATCAAGTCGGTGGAGTGGCAAACACCCCCGCCGCTGGCCGTCGGGTCGAGAATCGCCTTCGTGGCCCACTTTCTCGGTCGACGCCTCGCCTACACCTACGAGATCCGCGAGCTGGTGCCCGGCGAGCGCCTCGTGATGTCGACGGCGGAGGGACCGTTCCCGATGGAGACCACCTACACCTGGGCCGACGAGGGGGGCAGCACCCGCATGACGCTGCGAAACCGGGGCGAGCCCTCCGGCTTCTCGGCGGTGGTCGCGCCCTTGATGGCGATGATGATGCGGCGCGCCAACGCCGCCGATCTCGCGAGACTGAAGGCGTTGCTGGAGGCTCGTTGACCCGAGGCGCCGCCGGGCGGGGGCCGGATGGACCGCTCACCGACCCGTGCTACACTGATCTCGTGGAGCACGAGGATGACGAACCTCACCATCACTGTTGACGAGAACACGCTGAAGCGTGCGCGAATGCGCGCGATCGAGGAGGGCACCTCCGTCAACATGGTGCTGCGCGCCTTCCTGGAGTCCTGGGCCCGCCCCCCCGCCGGGGCGCCTGGCGAGGAGTTCGTCGCGCTTGCGGCGCAGTCCTCGGGGGGGAGCGGGGCCGGGGGCCGCTCCTGGAAGCGGGAAGACCTGCATGACCGGTAAGGTGTTTCTCGACACCAACGTGCTCGTGTACGCCATGGACGACGACGAACCCGCGAAGCAGGCCCGCGCACGGGCGCTGATTTCGGCCGCGAGCGCCGAGTCGCACGTGGTGAGTCCGCAGGTGCTCCAGGAGTTCTACAACGCCGTCACCCGGAAGCTCGCCCGCCCCGTCCCAGTCGATGCCGCCGCCCAGGCCGTTCGGGTGCTCGCTCGACTGACCGTTGTCCCGGCCGACGCCGCGCTCGTCCTCGCCGCTATCGATCTGCACCGCCGTCACCAGGTCTCCTTGTGGGACGCGCTCGTCATGCAGGCGGCGCTCACTGCTGGCTGCGAGAGGCTGCTCACCGAGGATCTGCAAGACGGGTTCCGGCTGGCCGGGCTCACCGTCGAGAACCCGTTCCGCGGGCTCTCCTGAGTTCCCCAGGCCGCGGCCGAGGTGCCGATGAGGTGGCGTTGCACGCAGGCATCCGCGCGCCGGAACGCGAAGCCCCTTCCAGACCGCTGTCGAGAAGGGGCTCCAGGTGGTAGTCCCAAGGGGAATCGAACCCCTGTTGGCGAGATGAAAACCCGCTGTCCTGACCACTAGACGATGGGACCAGTGATGGTGGGCTGGATGGTGGGCCGTGCCGGACTTGAACCGGCGACCCACGGATTAAAAGTCCGGTGCTCTACCAGCTGAGCTAACGGCCCGTGCCGACGCAGCTAATCGCGGGCGCGGAGACGGTCAACCCGCCGCCGCGCCCGCCCGGGCCCGCGTCGTCAGCCCTTGACGCACACCACCTGCTTGAGGGTGTACACGATGTCGACAAGGTCGGCCTGCGCGGCCATCACCGCGTCGATCGACTTGTAGGCACCCGGGGTCTCGTCGAGCACGCCCTCGTCCTTGCGGCACTCCACCCCCGCCGTGGCCTCCCGGTGCTGCGCCAGCGTGAAGCTGCGCGTGGCCTCGCCTCGCGACATGGCCCGCCCCGCCCCGTGCGAACAAGAGTGGAAGGACATCGGGTTTCCCTTCCCGCGCACGATGAAGGACTTCGCCCCCATCGAGCCCGGGATGATACCCAGCTCGCCCTCGCCCGCGCGCACCGCCCCCTTCCGGGTCACGAGCACGTCGAGGTCGAAGTGCGCCTCGCGCGACACGTAGTTGTGGTGGCAGTTCACCGCCGACTCGTCGACGGCAAAACGCGGCAAGCCCGCCTTCCGCACGGCCTGGAGCGTGCGCGCCAGCATCACCTCGCGGTTGGCTCGCGCGTAGCGCTGCGCCCAGTCGAGCGCCCGCCAGTAACGACGAAACGCCGCCGAGCCCTCCTCCAGCCAGGCCAGGTCCTGGTCGGGCAGGTCGATGCCCCGCTCGCGGATGCGCGCCCGCGCCACGTCGGTGAAGTAGCTGCCGATGTTGTTGCCCGCGCCCCGGCTTCCCGAGTGCAGCATCACCCACACCGCGCCCGCCTCGTCGAGGCACAGCTCGATGAAGTGATTGCCGCCGCCGAGGCTGCCCACCTGGACCTCCGGCCGCGCGTGCGACACGCGGGGGTCGTCCTTGACGATCTGGCGGTACTCGGCCGCGAGCTCGCCCCAGGTCTCGCTGACGATCTCCGGGAGGCGCCCCTTGTTTGCCGGGTGTCGCTCGTGGTCGCCCCGCCCCACGGGCACGGCCTCCTCGATCTCGGCGCGCACGCGGGCGAGCGAGTCGGGGAGCTGCGCCGCCGTGAGCGAGGTGCGTACCGCCGCCATGCCGCAGCCAATGTCGACGCCCACGGCCGCGGGCACGATGGCGCCGGAGGTGGCGATGACGGTACCGACGGTGGCGCCCCGGCCGTAGTGCACGTCGGGCATGACCGCCACGTGGCTGTGAACGAAGGGCAACCGCGCCGTCCGCTCCACCTGCTTGCGCGCGCCCTCCTCGAAGGGCACGCCATCCACCCAGGCGCGGACAGGCACGCCGCCCTCCACCGCGATGAGCTGGTGAGAAGACACGACGAACCTCGAATGTGCGGGGAGGCTAGGCACCCGCTGGAAGTTGTCAAGGGATGTCTCGAGCGCGACCCGGTCGCGTAGGATGGCGAGGTGCGCGTGCTCCTCGCCGTCCCGCCCCACGCCCGGCTGCGCCACCCGCCCGAGACCGTCGCTGTCCACCCGCTCGCGCTCGGCTACCTCGCCGCCGCCGCCACTGGTGACCACGACGTGCTCCAGCTCGTTCCCGACCTGCGCGCTGGGACCGACCCGTGGAGCGAGATCGACGGCGTGCTCGCCGATTTCAAGCCCCATCTCGTCGGCATCAGCGCGCTGACCGCCACCTTCGACGCCGCGCTCGATCTCGCGCGCCGAGCCAAGGCCATCGCCGGGTCGACCGTCGTGATGGGAGGGCCGCATGTCTCGGCGCGACCGGTGGCGCCGGATGGCGTCGATGCCGTGGTGCTGGGAGAGGGCGAGCGGGCGCTGCTCGACGTCATCGCCGGGGCACGCGGGGTGGTGCGGCGAGAGCCCGTCGCCAACCTCGACGAGATCGCCTTCCCGCGTCGCGACAACGTGCTCTGGACCGAGGACGTTCACCCCGCCTTCTACCAGTCGATCGTCACCCTGCGTGGCTGCCCCTACGCCTGCGTGTACTGCGCCGTTCCCAGCCTCGACGAGCGCAAGACCCGCTACCGGTCCCCGGCCAACGTGCTGGACGAGATCGCCCAGCTCGTCGAGCGCCACCGCATCCCCTACCTGTTCTTCCACGACTCGGTCTTCACGCTGCACCGGCGTCGCACCGTCGAGATCCTGGAGGGGATGATCGCGCGCGGCGTGGCCGTGCCCTTCTGCTGCCAGACCCGGGTCGACCGCGTCGATCCCGAGTTGCTCGCCCTGATGAAGCGCGCCGGCTGCCACCACGTGTACTACGGCATCGAGTCGGGCCACCCGGAAACGCTGCGGCAGATGCGCAAGGACGTGCCCCTCGCGCGGGCGCGGCAAGCCGTGCGCGACACCCTCGACGCCGGCATCCGCGCGAGCGGATTCTTCATGGTGGGTTTCCCCTGGGAAACCGAGGACCACCTCGCCGCCACCGGTGACTTCGCCACCAGCCTCGGGCTCGCCTCGCTCAGCCTGTTCTCCGCGACCCCGCTACCCGGCACCGAGCTGGAGCGCCTCTGGGGACAGCCCGCGCCTCCCGCCGTGGACTTCCGAGCACCCACCGTCAACCTCACCGCGATGAAACACGAGCGATACATCGAGTTGTATCAGCGGCTCCACGCCCGCTTCGAGGCCTACAACCTGGGGCCCGATACATCGATCATGTATCAGAAAGGATAGCGTTGGCTGCCTTCTTTCCCGACATCATCGCCCCGACGATACCGTGCCCGCTGCGGGTGGAGGCGCCCGCGAGGTAGAGGCCGGGCAGCGGCCCGCGGGCACCGGGGCGCTTGTCGAGGAACTGGGCCGGGGTGGCGGCGAGGCCGTAGCCGGTGCCGCCCGAGGCGCCGGTGAAGCGGCTGTGACTCACCGGCGTGGCACTCTCGCGGAAGACAACGCGATCGGCCGTCCCCGGGAGCATGTGATCGAGCCGCCGTAGCAGCTCGTCTTCCACCCGCTGCTTGATGGCGCGGTAGCGGCTGTCCTGCCGATAACGAAGTGCGCCGGCGGCTTCCCGGGAGAGTCCCCAGGCCTCGGGCTCGCCGGGCACGAGCGTCATGGCCTCGATGGTGGAGTAGCCCTCGGGGGCATGCCCGGCGGAGCCGGGATCCTTGAGGCTGGCGGAGGTGACGTAGCAGCCGGCCATCGCCGCCTCGACGCCCTCCTCCACCTTCGCGTAGGCGGCGTCGAAGTCGTAGCTGTCGAACTGCCAGAGATTCTGCGCGCCGAGGCCCTCGATCGGCCCCTTCACGCCGAAGCAGGCGAGGAAGATGGCGCCGCCCATCTCCCACTTCTGGGCGCGGAGGCCCCAGGCCGAGGGCAGGGACTCGCGGGGTAGAAGCTCCAGCATCGTCTTCTTGATGTCGGCGTTGCTGAGCACCACCGGGGCGCGCAGCTCGAAGTCGTCGCCCGCCACGCCCACGGCTCGCCCGCCGTCGACGAGGATGCGAGAAACCGGCTTGCGCAGCGCCACGACCCCGCCGTTCTTCTCCACGATCTCGGCCAGCTGGTCGGCCATCACCTGGCCGCCGCCCTCCGGGTAAAAGGCACCCTTGAAATAGTGGTTGGCGAGCCCGGCGTGGAGCATTGCGCTCACGCGACGCGGCGCGAGGCCGTAGTCGCCGTTCTGCCCGAGCATCACTGCCTTGCAGCGGGGATCCTTGATGCTCTCGTCGAGGAAGGCACCGATGGTACCGCCCTTCCACGCGGCCGCGAGGCGACCGTGCAGGAGGGCCTCCATCAACAGGCCCACGCCGGGCCTGGCCGATCCGAGACGATCGACCTCGGCGAGCAGGCGCATGTATCGCTCGATACCTGCCTTCTCGGCGGGAAACATCTCGATGAGACGTGACTGATACAGCTCCTTGTTCGCCGGGATGGGAAAGCGGAAGTCGGGGAAGACCAGCACGTCGAAGGCATCGGGATCGAGGGGACGCCAGCGCACGTCGGCGCCCACGCCCTCGAGCAAGCGGGGGACGAGCCCGCCCGGTCCGCAGTCGCCCACGTAGTGAACGCCCACGTCGAAGCGGAGGTGCCCACCGGCCACGGGGCGCTCGAACATCGTGGCGCAGCCGCCGGCCACGTAGTGGCCATCGAGCACCACCACCCGCTTGCCCGCGCGCGCAAGGGTCGCGGCCGCGTAGAGTCCACCCAGACCGGCGCCAATCACCGCCACGTCGCAGGCCGGGGGCAGCGGCGCGCGCACGCGGCGCCGGGTGTCGCGCACCGGGGAGTGGGCGTCGATCACGCGAACAGCGCGTCGCGGACGATCACGTCGTCGCGCCCGGCCCCGGTTCCCACGAGCGACACGGGCACGCCCACCAGCGCCTCCAGCCGGTCGACGTAGGCCCGCGCGGCGGCCGGGAGCCGATCGTAGCGCCGCACCCCAGAGAGATCGTCGTTCCAGCCGGGTAGTTCCTCGTACACCGGCTCCACCGCCGCGAGGGCCGCCGCGCCTGCCGGCACCTCGTCGAGGCCCCGGTAGGCGGTACACACGCGCAGGATGTCCATGCCGCTGAGCACGTCGAGCTTGGTGAGCGCGAGGCGCGTGAGCCCGTTGACCATCACCGCGTGCCGCAACATCGGCACGTCGAACCAGCCACACCGCCGGGGACGGCCCGTGGTGGCGCCGAACTCGTGGCCCACCCGCCGCAGGCGCTCGCCCGTGTCGTCGAGAAGCTCGGTGGGGAAGGGGCCGCTGCCCACCCGCGTGCAATAGGCCTTCGCGATGCCCACCACCTCGTCGATCACCGTGGGACCGACGCCGGCGCCGGCGCAGGCGCCGCCCGCGACGGTGTTGGACGAGGTGACGTAGGGGTAGGTGCCGTGGTCGACGTCGAGGAAGGTGCCCTGGGCCCCCTCGAACAGGATGCTCTCGCCCGCGAGGTGGGCGGCGTGCAGCATCCTCACGGCGCTCCGCGCGTGGGGGGCCAGGCGAGCGGCCAGAGGGAGCAGCTCGTCGAGCAGGGCCTCCGTCGCGAGCGCAGGCGCGCCCAGCTCGGCGAGGCGAAGGTTGTACCCAGGGAGATGCGCGTCGACATGGGCGCGGAGCGAGGGCTCGTCGAGGAAGTCGGCCACCCTCAGGCCGCGCCGCCCCACCTTGTCCTCGTAGGCGGGGCCGATGCCGCGGCCGGTGGTGCCGATCTTGCGGTCGCCGGCGGCCGACTCGCGCGCGACGTCGAGCGCCCGGTGCCAGGGCAGGATCACGTGCGCCTCGGTGCTGAGCACCAGCCGGGAGGGCCCGGCCTCGATGCCGGCGGCGAGCAAGGCGTCGATCTCGCGTACCAGCACCGCCGGATCGACCACCACGCCGTTGCCGATCACGTTGACGCAGCTGGCCTGGAGCATGCCGCTCGGCACGAGGTGCAGCACCGTCTTCTTGCCCTGCACCACCAGGGTGTGACCGGCGTTGTTGCCACCCTGGAAACGCACCACGTACTTGGCTTTGCGGGCGAGCAGGTCGACCACCTTCCCCTTGCCCTCGTCGCCCCACTGGGCGCCCACGACCGCGACGTTCGCCATGCCGCGGGGGCTATCAAGCCGGGCAAGGTCTCGGCGCTCAGCCCTTGCGGATCTTCTTCTGCATCTCCAGCGCCCCCCGGTGCCGGGGATCGACCTCCAGGGCCGCCTGGATCTCGCGCACCGCGTTGGCCTCCATCTTGAGGTCGGCGTACATCTCGGCGAGTTGCACGCGGAACTCCGGCCGCCTGGGTTCCTTGTTCACCGCCCGCCGCATCAGGTTTACCGCCTCGCGCGGGTCGTCCTCGTGGGACTTCACGAGGTGGGCGAGGCGGGCGTAGGCGATGCCTTCCTCCGGGTCGCACTCGATGGCCTTCCGGTAGTTGGCCATGGCATCTCTCACGTTCTGGTACTGCTCCGCCTGCTGCGCCAGTGACACGAAGGTGGCCCCGCGCTGCTGGCGCGCCTTGGCCTGCGCCTGGTTGAACAGGTCGATGTAGGTGGGGTTCCGGGGGTCGTAGCGAGTCGCGAGGTAGAGCGCACTCTCCGCCTTGGCGAATCGCCCGGCGCGGAAGTCCTCCAGGCCCGCCTGGTAGTAGCCCGCCGCGCGCGCGAGCTGCTCGGCGATCTGCGCCTTGATCTTGCTCATGGCACTCGGCGGCGCCGGGCGCGCCACCGGGGGCGGCTCGGCCGGCCTCGGCGGCGGGCGCGGCACCCCGTCGGTGGTGGCGATGCGCGGGCCCTGCGGTCCCCGGTCGATCTTCACCTCGAAACCCGGGGCCGGCGGCGGCTCGGGCTTCGGCGCGACCGGTGCCACCGCCACGCCCTTGGCCGCGAGGTCGCGCTCGTAGACCAGCCGCTTGTTGTCCTCCCGAAGGGTCTTGTAGGCGCGGGTGACGTTGACGAAGTTCTCCTCGATCACCGCCATCAGCTCGCCCGCGTCGCGGGAGTAGAAGCGGTCGGGGTGCCACTCGCGAACGTAGTCGCGGTATGCCCGCTCGACGTCGTCTTTCACCGCGCTCGTGTCCAGACCGAGTACCGAGAAGAAAGTACTTTCCTGGGCGAGGCGTTCAACGCGCTGGATGGCCAGGCGCTCGTCCGCCGACAGCGGCGTCTTCTGCATCGCGGGGAGCATACCCGACCGCGCTCCCCCGGCAACAGCCCGGCGGCGCGACGTCGGGACTACTTCTTTGCTCTGGGGTGGGCCTTCCGGTAGGCCACGCGCAGGCTGTCGAGGTCGAGGTGAGTGTAGCGCTGCGTCGTCGACAATGAGGCGTGTCCCAGGAGCTCCTGGACGGCGCGAATGTCGGCCCCGTTGGCCACGAGGTGGGTGGCGAAGCTGTGGCGCAGGGCGTGGGGGTGCACGCCGGGGGCGCCGGCCGCGTCGCCACCCTGGCGGACGATCTCCCACGCGGAGCGAACGCCCAGGCGCTGGCCGCGCTTGTTGAGGAACAGCGGGCCCGGTTCGTTCCCTCGCGCCGCGAGGAGGGCGACGACGGCGTCGATCGCGCCCTGCCCCAGCGGCACGACGCGCTCCTTGTCGCCCTTGCCGCGGCGCACCCGCACCGTACACTCGCCCAGTTCGAGGTCGTCGACATCGAGGGCCACCAGCTCCGACACGCGCAAGCCCGCCCCGTAGGCAATCTCGAGCAGGGCGCGGTCGCGGGGCAGGAGCGGCGTCTCGACCACGCGACTCGCCTCGTCGACCTCGAGGACCCTCGGCAGCGGCAGGGTGACGCGGGGCGCGCGCAGGCGTTCGGCCGGGCTGGCCTCGATCAGTCCCTCGCGCAGGCACCACCGGTAGAAGCTACGTAAACTCGAAATACGACGAGCGAGGCTGGCCGGCGCTCGGGCCCCGGCGGCGAGCCACCGGCGCAGGTCGCCGATGGTGGCCGCGAGGACGTCGCGCGGCGCGACGCAGGCGGCGAGCCCTTCGAGCTCCGTGCCGTACGCGCGCAGGGTGTGGGGCGATGCGCCCTTCTCGGCGGCGAGGTAGTCGAGGTAGCGACCCACCACTTGCGACATCACGCGATCATAAGCCCCTCACGACGTGCTTGCCCGGACCGGGGGCCGGGAGTATCCATGCGCCTCCATGTCGAAGCCCCTAGTCATCGTCGAGTCGCCTACCAAGCAGCGGCTGATCCAGAAGTTCCTTGGTAACGACTACGTTGTCGAGGCAAGCGTCGGCCACATCCGGGACATCCCGGAGCCGAAGGAGCTACCCGAGGAGTACAAGAAGGGGCCCTACGCCGAGTTCGGCGTCGACATCGAGGCAGACTTCAAGCCCCTCTACGTCGTCGACCCCCGAAAGAAGGCGAAGATCAAGGAGCTGAAAGACAAGCTCAAGTCCGCCTCGGCGCTCTACCTCGCCACCGACGAAGACCGCGAGGGCGAGAGCATCTCATGGCACCTCGTCGAGGAGCTCAAACCTCGCGTTCCCGTGAAGCGAATGGTGTTCCACGAGATCACCCCCGAGGCGATCCGCGAGGCGCTGGCGAGTCCGCGCGCCATCGACCAGGACCTCGTGTCGGCCCAGGAAACGCGCCGCGTGATCGACCGGCTCTTCGGCTTCGCCACGTCGCGGGTGTTGTGGCGAAAACTGCGGGGGGCGCGAAGCGCGGGCCGGGTGCAAACCCCCGCCGTGCGCCTGCTCGTGGAGCGAGAGCGGGCCCGCATGGCCTTCCGCGCCAGCGACTGGTGGAGCGTCGAGGGCATCTTCGGCGCTCAGGCCGGCAACATCCCCGCCAGCCTGGTCGAGGTCGGGGGCAAGCGCATTGCCAGCGGCCGCGACTTCGACGAGACGACAGGCAAGCTCAAGGCGAAGGATGCGCTCCTGCTCGACGAGGCGGCGGCGCAGGCCCTGGTGTCGCGACTGTTGCCACGCCCGGGGCGCGTGGACAGCGTGGAGAGCAAGCCGTGGCGCGAGTCGCCCCGGCCTCCGTTCACCACCAGCACCATCCAGCAAGAGGCGAACCGCAAGCTCCGCTGGGGTGCCGACCGCACGATGAAAGTGGCCCAGCGCCTCTACGAGAGCGGCTGGATCACCTACATGCGTACCGACAGCTTCGCCCTGTCCGACCAGGCGATCAACGCCGCCCGCACACTCATCTCCAGCGCCTACGGGCCCGGCTACTTGCCCCCGGCCCCGCGCCGCTACAAGAGCACGGCAAAGAACGCGCAGGAGGCCCACGAGGCGATCCGCCCCGCCGGCACGCAGTTTCGCTCCATCGAGGAGGCTCGCCGCGAGCTCGACGCCGACGGCGCGCGCCTGTACGAGCTCGTCTGGAAGCGCACCGTGGCCTGCCAGATGGCCGATGCCAGCGGGCAGGGCGTTGCCGTGCGGATCGCCGTCGACGACGCGCGCTTCGTGGCCACCGGCCGCACCATCGAGTTCCCCGGCTACCGCCGCGCCTACGTGGAGGGCAGCGACGACCCCGAGGCCGAGCTGGCCGACCAGGAGCGCATCCTCCCGCCGGTCAAGCCGGGCGACACCGTGGCGGCACGCGAGCTCCAGGCCAGGGGGCACACCACCCAGCCGCCGGCGAGGCTCACCGAGGCGACGCTGATCAAGGAGCTCGAGCGCCTCGGCATCGGCCGGCCGAGCACCTACGCGGAGATCATCCAGAAGATCATCCATCACAACTACGCATTCCAGCGCGCCACCGCCCTGGTTCCCACCCACGCGGCCTTCCTGCTCACCGCCTTCCTCGAGTCGCAGCTCGCGGAGCTGGCCGCCTACGACTTCACCGCGAGGCTCGAGGAAGACCTCGACCAGATCTCGCTCGGCAAGGCGCGGCGCGCCGCCGTCCTGTCTGCGTTCTACAAGGGCGACCGTGGCCTTCGCGTTCGCCTCGATGCCTCGCTCGCCTCGCGTGACGACGGCTTCTACCGCCTGCCGCTCGCCGGCGACTCGTCCGCGCGGTTCCACGTGCGCGTGGGCCAGTACGGCGCCTACGTGACCGACGGCAACAGCGGCACTGCGAACATTCCCGGCGACATGGCGCCCGACGAGGTGACCGAGACCTGGGCCGAGAGAGCGCTCCAGGCCAAGGCCGACGGTCCGAGGAGCCTCGGCCACGGGCCGGGTGGCAAGCCCGTCTTCCTCTTCAACGGGCGTTTCGGCCCCTACGTGCAGCTCGGCGAGGCCGAGGGCAAGGAGAAGCCGCCCCGCTCCTCGCTGCCCGAGGGCATCACCCTGGAGACCATCACGCTCGACCAGGCGCTCGGCCTGCTCGCTCTCCCCCGCGCCCTGGGCCACGGTCCGGGCGGCCAGCCGGTGACGGCCAACATCGGGCGTTTCGGCCAGTACGTCAAGATGGGCGACCAGTCTCGCACGCTGGCCCCCGGCCAGGGCGTGCTCACCGTCACGCTCGCCGAGGCCCTCGCGCTCCTGGCGCAGTCCAACGGCCGGGTGGCCCGCCGCGGCAAGCCCGAGGCGATGCGGGAGCTCGGCGCCGACCCGCAGACGGGCAAGCCGGTGAAGCTCATGGCCGGGCGCTTCGGGCCCTACGTCACCGACGGGGAGACCAACGCCACGCTACCCAAGGGGGCCTCGCCCGACGGCGTCACGCTCGAGGAGGCGGCGGCGCTGCTCGCCCGGAAGCGCGAGGCGGGACCGTCACCGAAGCGCGGGCGCTTCGCGAAGAAGCCGGCGGCGCCCTCGAAAAAGAAGGCGGCGGGCACGAGGAAGAAGCCGCCCGCCGCCACCGAGGCTGTCCCCTAGCGCCCTGGGCCGGTGAAGCCCCTCCTCACCATGCTGGCGAGCACGCTGTGCTTCGCGCTGATGTCCACCTCTGTGGCCCTGGCGCACGCGCGGGCACCGGAACTGGGCACGGCGCTGTCGAGCTTCGTGCGGTCGATCGTGAACCTCGGGGTGCTCCTCGCGCTGGCGGGGGGGCGGGTGAGCGATCTGCTCGGCGATCGCCGCCCGGCGCTGTGGTGGCGGGGGCTGAGCGGCGCGGTGGCCCTCATCACCTACTTCGCGGCGCTCTCGCGCATCGGCGCGGGCGAGGCCGCCTTCCTCAACCAGACCTCCAGCGCCTGGGTGGCGGCGATCGCGCCCCTGGCGCTGGGCGAGCGCACCTCGCCGCTCACCTGGCTCGCCGTGCTCGCCAGCGCCGCAGGCACCGCCGCGCTCGGCTGGCCCCGAGTCGATTCGCCCACCGGCGACCTCGCCGGGCGGCTGCTCGGGCTCGTCTCCGGCCTGTCCGCCGCGGCTGCGTACCTGGCCATCCGGCGGGCCACGTCGAGCAACGGTCCCGCGGTGATCGTGTTCTACTTCACCCTGCTGTCCACCGTCGCGAGCGCGCTGATGATGGTCGCCCTGCCGGCGCCGTTGCCGACTGATCCGTGGGCCTGGGTCTACTTGTGCGGCGCTGGGCTCTTCGCCACCGGCGGGCAACTGCTGATGACCTCCGCCTACCAGCAGGGCCCCGTCGCGACGATGGCCGCCGTGTCGGCGGGCACCCCGCTGTTCACCACGCTGCTCGCCGCCCTGCTTCTCGGCCAGCGACCCGACCCGCTCGCCCGGCTGGGCATGGGCGTGCTGGTTCTCGCCAGCGTGGCCCTGCCCTTCCTCTCGCTGCGGCAGGGGCAACGATCGGCGTGATATTTCGCCGTCGTGGCGAATCACGGCGAGCGTATCGGCCCCTTCGTGCTCCAGGAGGTGCTCGCGGTGCGCCCTCGCTCCAACCTGTGGCGCGCCGTGCGCACCGACAGCCAGGCCCGGGGGCCGCGCGACGTGGTGCTTCGCCTGGCCCACGAGGCCACCGACAGCGAGGCCGTGAGCGAGCTCCGCAAGGAGTACGACGCGCTGCGGGCCATCGACGACCCTCGGGTGCGCAAGGCCTGGGGTTTCTACCCCGGCCTCGGCGCCCTCGCGCTCGAGTACATCGACGGGGTGAGCCTGGGGTGGGTGCTCCAGCAGGCGGCCCAGCGGGCGCTGGACTTCGACCTCGCCACCCGCGTCGACATCCTCGTCGAGCTCGCCAACGCGCTGCGGGTCACCCACGAGGCCGGCGTGGTCCACGGGCGCCTGTGCGCCGATACCGTGCGCTTGCGTCGCGACGGCAACGTCGTGATCACCGACTTCGCCCTGCCGGTGGATCGCCTCGCGGTGGTGCCGCCCGAGATCGCCGCCGGGACGGCCGTGTCGCCCCAGACCGACCAGTGGCTGCTCGGCGCGCTGGCCGTCCACCTGTTGCTCGGGGAGACGCTCCTCGGTGGCGAGCCTGGTTCCCCGGCCGACGGCCGTCGCGACCCGACGGCGTGGCTGGCGCGAGTGGAGAGCGTCTCTCCCCGGATGGCGCGCGTCATCGCCAAGCTGCTGGCCCGCGACCCGCGCGATCGCTACGGCAGCGAGGGACTCCTGGTGAAGGAGCTGCTCTCGGCGTTGCGCGAGGCGTCCGAGCCCCCTCGGCGCGACTTGCTCGCCCGCAAGGCCCACCTGCGCCGCCCCCAGGGGCAGGTGGCCCCCGTGGTCCGCGCCTCCCGGGTGGCCGCTCGACCGCTCGCGGAAGACACGCGAAC
>Ga0194120_10005175_pt1 | contig 19430 bp, 22 predicted proteins | sample TA2MahCa65mmetaG_FD_148642 | JGI IMG/M metagenome (GOLD analysis project Ga0194120, IMG submission 148642) | Freshwater microbial communities from Lake Tanganyika, Tanzania - TA2015019 Mahale Deep Cast 65m | ecosystem: Environmental > Aquatic > Freshwater > Lake | place: Tanzania: Lake...
CCCGCAGGCTGGACCGTTCCTGGTACGCCCGCAGGATTTCTTCCTTGCGCCCCTGGTCGTACCGGACGGTCGGTTCCAGCACCCGGTGGACGCCACAATCCTTGCAGCGGTATTGCTGCTTGCCGCCCGCGTTGCGCCCGTTCTTGACGATGTTTTCGCTTTGGCAAGATCGGCATGTGGGCTTTACTGTCTGTTCAATCATAAGTTTATGCAAAATACATAATGTAACTTATCACTTATAATTTTGCCACTACTAAAAAATTAAGCCGCTCGCAGTAAAGCTGCAAACGGCTTAATCAACTGATTTTATGTAAGACAGACCATGAGTTGCGCCTATCCAAATTAAAAAACGGCCGGATTAATAATCCTCTACGCCATTCATTAATTAACGAAGCGGGTGATTAATTAACCGCCGAACATCGATTTGATCTTGGCAAATAACCCTTTTGCTTCGTTGGTTGCATGTTCAACGTCGTCTTTAAATTCATCGATTAATTTATCGAAAATTTGATCGGCTTCTACCTTTAATTCTTCCCAGGCTTCCTCGGTGGCGTCGGAAATTTGAGCAAATTTAGACTCGCCGTCACTGAATTTAGTACGCAGGCTACCGATTTGTTCTTCTAATTCCGCTCTTAACTCAGCAGTTGCCTCACTGGCTTTGGCTTCCAATTCGGCAGCTTCATTCTCCCAGCTATCGAGTTGAGCTTTTAATTTTTCTAAATATTCTTCTTTTGTAGCCATGAATTTCTCCTTCCAGTTTTTATATAAATACCCTTAACTTACTACGTAAGGCCGATTTATTGTTGTAATTAATGTTATTTTTCGTGCTTCCATACGGTCCATGCGCCGTACAACAAACCAAACCAAGCGGCATATTTTACGAATGGCGTTGCAATCAGCGCCATTAAACTAATGATGACAATGGTTACGCCATCCCATGAAGTCCGTTCATTAATCCGGGATTGCACCCAGTCGATGACATAATTAAGTATAGGCTTAAACGCTATTTCCGCCATAAATTCCTCATATACAAAAGTACTATTAATCTATCAAACCCGCTGTGACCAAATTTATGACCTGACTCAACGGACTCTGACACCCGTTACAAAATACTATATATCATACCAATATACAATAACTTACGGCGTTGTTCTCCAGATTAATTACGCCTTATGGCAAGCGTTTTACAGTCTTAAATTATTCAACTTACTTATTGATTTTAAGCACAATTTTTCCTCTTGTTGCAAATACTACCATTAATGCCGTGCTTTAACATTAACGACGGCTTAATAAAGGGCTTTGCCGATTGGCGGATCGACTCTGTTGCTAATCATCGGCTTACAGCATTATACCCATCCGTTTACAGCTTCAAGTATGATTATTAAAATTCAAGAGTATAATCAAAATAATTGACACCTTTTAAACCATGACAATAAAGGCGCCGCCATGAACAAATTTCACTTCTTTGCTTTATTTTGCTCACTTTTAATCTGGGATGTACACGCCGCAATGGATCACAGCCGACATCGCGGCGCCGGTGCCCGTGGCGCGGATAAAGGCAGTGCGCAGTGCGTAAGGCCAACCTTAAGTAAAATGCAACCCGCCCATCTTGCCACCGTAGCGCCGGGTTCGGCTTTTTCCTTCGTGCTATCGAACGCCGACGACCCCGAGCAAGTTTTCGTGCAAGTAAAAAGAGAACCTGTTGAAATTGCTATGGAATTTAAAGATCCTTTCTATATAGTGTCAGGGAAAATTCCGGCCACCTTGAAAAATACCGCCGCCCGTATCGATGTGAAGATAGACTCCAAAATACCTTCCTGCCGCGCGGAAGAAGGCTGGCTGGTTAAGATTTCGGAATAACCGGCGGACAACATTATTTATATTTTCATATAGTTAATAGCCAACGGCGGATGATTGATCTTTCAACTTGCCGTGGCGGCTGTTCTGTTACCTTACCGTGGTAACAGTATGCCGTTTGACTTGAACGCCCGTCTGAATGCTCAGTTATCAACACCTTTACCATGTCGGCAATTTTGCCGATGTTCTAAAACATATCGTATTAATCAAGGTATTAACCTACTTTAAAAGCAAGCAAAAACCGCTTTGCTTTATCGACACCCATGCCGGATCGGGCGCTTATCGATTGCACAGCATGGAAGCGCAAAAAAATCAGGAATTTTTAAACGGTATCGGCGCGTTATGGCAGCAGATAAGACTGCCGTCCGGCGTTGCGGAATACGTCGATTTAATCAAGCAATTTAACCAGGACGGACCGCTCCGAGCCTATCCCGGTTCGCCGCTCATCGCCAGCAGTGTGTTAACAGCATCCGACCGGCTGTTTTATTACGAATTGCATCCGGCCGAGGTGACTATCTTAAGATCTTGTTTTAACAAAGATAAGCGCATAAAAATTTTCAACAGCGACGGCTTGCGCGACAGTTTAGGTCTGTTGCCGCCCATAGAACGCAGGGGTGTGATATTAATCGATCCGTCTTATGAGATTAAAACCGAGTATCAAGACGTTGTGACCGCATTAATTGCCCTGCACAAACGCTTTGCAACCGGTTGTTATGTGTTGTGGTATCCCGTGGTAGACCGTTTACGCAACCGCCAATTGGAAAGGGCTTTGCAAAACAGCGGCATCAAAAATATCCAATTATTTGAATTGGGCATTCTGCCAGACGATCAAGACTTCGGCATGACCGCTTGCGGCATGATTGTGGTTAATCCGCCCTGGACGTTAATAGCCGACATGCAGCAGATTTTGCCGTGGCTGGCGGCAACTTTGGGTGTGGGAGGTCAAGGTAAATACCGGATTGAGCAATTGGCCGACGAATGAAAAATGTTAATGCTACCAGTGATTTCAACCCTTTACATCAATAAAATCAATCGACTTTAGCATCTGGCTAAAATCCTGTTCAGGCAGATAAGGCAATACGCCTAAGCAGGGTGCGCTAATCTGCTCTTTCAACAGATTAATGACCTCGACATCGAAACCCTCATTCGGCTGTAAACAATTGGCAATCCAGCCTGCGCACGTTGCGCCATCGGCAGCAATGGCTTTCGCTGTTAACAAGGCGTGATTAATGCAGCCGAGCCTGACGCCAACAATCAACAACACCGGCAATCCCAAAGCATTAGCAAGATCGCCATTGCTTTGCCGGACGGTTACCGGCGAATACCAGCCGCCTGCACCCTCTACCAGCACGATATCTACTTGATTTTTTAGCTGATTATATTGTTTTTGCAAATAGGGAAAATTGGCTGGATTATCCCGTCCGGCCAGATGGAGAGAAATCGGCAAGCGATAAGCATAAGGATTAACGGCTTCGTACGCCAGATTAATAGAAGCATGCTCTTGCAATAATAAAGCGTCCGCATTAACTAATTTGCCGTCTATTAACTCACAACCGGACGCCACCGGCTTCATGCCTGCAACCGTTTTACCTTGGCTTTTAAAATAATTCATCAAGGCGACAGTCGCCCAGGTTTTGCCGATATTAGTGTCGGTACCGGTAATAAAATAGTTAAATTGCATCGTTATTAATGAATACGCTTGGCCTTGATGGAGATCACCTCAAATGTGGCGGTAATCGATCCATCCGGCATTTGCGGTTCGTAAGCTTGTATCATCCGCTGCATGGTGCCTTTGCCGGTTACTTTGGGATTACCGCCTTCCATCACGATACGTGCGCCTAAGCGTTTCAGTTCGGTCATTAATGTCAGCACGGACGGGTAATTAATGGAATGACTGACGACTTGAATATTTTCCGGTTTAATACCCATTTGAACAAGACAATCATTAATGGCCTGATCATCAAAAAACCGATTAACATGTTGATAATTATCTACTTCTCTCCACGCCTGCTTTAATTCCTGCAATGTTTGCGCACCAAAAATAGTAAAACCGAAGACGCCACCGGGTTTTAAAATACGATGAATATCGGCAAACACAGTCTCCAGATGACGACACCACTGCAAAGCAAGATTAGAGATAACGACATCGACAGACGTCTCTAGCAACGGCAACCGTTCAGCATCCGCGCAAAGATAACGGATCGACGCCTGCTCCATTAATCGCCGCCTGCTAATCTGTAACATCGGTTCGGCAATATCCAATGCAATACTGAGGTTGGGCAACATTTGCTCTTGATTAATCAACTCGGTCAACATAAAACCGGTGCCGCAACCTACATCCAAGAGTACGCCGTCTGTCTGCAACGCGCCTAGTTGCCGCCATAAGTCCCGGCCGACCTGTCGTTGTAACGCGGCGACATCGTCATACGTCTGCGCTGCCGAAGCAAAGGATTGTTTTATCTTGGCTTTTGCAAGCATGCTAAATATCCATGAATTGCCGGATGATGGCCGCCGTTTGTTGACTATGCGTTAAAAACGGTGTGTGCCCGGCGCGCTGTAGCAAGTAAAGTTGCAAAGACGGTAATGAGCGTTGCATAGCCTGCCCTGCCGCAGCGGGCACTAAAGCGTCGTGCGATCCTAATATGGCGCAGACCGGTTGCATTAAACTGGTCATTTCCTGACGTAAATCCACGGTTTTAAGGATGTTGAGTCCAGCCAGCAACGTTTCTTGAGTAGGAAACGGAGCGGCAAAAACAGCCTGTTTCAAATGCTTTAAAATCGTTTTTTCATCATCGCCGTCTTTAACTTGCAGCGAGACAAACCGAAGCAAGGTTTTTTCCCTGTCGATTAATAAGGATTCGGCAAAACTATCCAGCACCGATTCCGCCATGCCCGGCCAGTTATTTCTCGCAACAAAACACGGCGTTCCGGTCAGAATCATTAACTTATCGACACAATCCGGATAGTTGTGCGCAATTTGCAAAACCACTTGCGCACCCAGCGACCAGCCTAGCCAGCTGCATTTTTTTTCGGCGACAGCTTCTATTAATCGGCTGGCAATCGTTTCCAACGTGAACGATGCAATCGGTGCGCTACGGCCATGCCCCGGCAAATCGACCAGAATAATCCGGTAATGCTTAGCCAATTCAAGCGCAAACTCGCCCCAAATGCCGCTGTGCATCGCCCAACCGTGCACCAGTACCAGCGGCTGGCCGCTACCGTAACTTTCGATATGAAGCTCAGTCATCGGACGGTTTGGTCTAAAGCATCCAATAAATAGTCGATATGTTTTTCTTCATGCGCCGCTGAAAATGTAATTCTCAGCCGCGCACTGCCTTTCGGCACCGTCGGCGGACGGATGGCGCCGATTAAAATTCCTTTATTAAACAGCTGATTACTGATATTCAAAGTTTGCTCCGGATCGCCAATAATTAATGGCTGAATTGGCGTTCTCGATTCGGCTAACGGTAAACCAAGTTGCTGCGCACCGCTTCTGAATCTTGTTATTAACGCATTCAGCTTAACCCGCCGCCAGTTTTCTGCTTGCACAAGTTTCAGACTGACGCGGGTGGCTTCGGCCAGCGCGGGCGGCATGGCGGTGGTGTAAATGTAGGTACGGGCTTTATTAATTAACGTCTCGATCAATTCCTCCGAACCGGCAGCAAATGCGCCGAACGTACCCAACGCCTTACCGAAAGTACCGATTAATATCGGCACATCGTTTTGACCTAAGGCAAATTCCGCTAGCGTTCCCCTGCCCTGGTCGCCCAAAACACCCAAGCCGTGGGCGTCGTCTACCATCAGCCATGCGCCGTGTTGCTTCGCCAGTGCCGCCAATTCCGGCAAAGGGGCGATGTCGCCGTCCATGCTGAACACGCCGTCGGTGACGGTCAGTTTATTGACGGTTGAATTGATTAATAACTCTTGTAAACTCCCAACATCCGCATGGGTATAACGCTTCAGTTTTGCGCCGGACAGCAATGCGCCATCGATTAATGACGCATGGTTCAAACGATCTTCGAACACCGTATCGCCGCGCCCTGCTAAAGCCGAGATAACACCCAGGTTAGCCATATAACCGGTGGAAAATAACAATGCCCGCTCGCGACCGGTAAACGCGGCCAGCTCCTCTTCCAGCGCATGATGCGCGCTGCTATGACCGCACACCAAATGCGCCGCCCCGCTGCCCACACCCCACTTGTCCAAACCCGCTTTGTACGCTTCGATCAGCCTGGGATGGTTCGCCATTCCCAAATAATCATTACTGCAAAAATTAATGATGTTCTTGCCATTAATGATTAATTCAACGCCTTGTGGGGATTCGATAACGCGGCAGGAGCGATATAAGCCTTGTTGGGTTAATTCATTCAGTTCTGCAGATAAATTAAACATATATAATTCATTTACGATACTCCTTGTAATGATTTTGTATCAGAACCGAATGTTGCAAAATGGGGTTTACGATTCCGCAGAAGATTTTAAGTTGGAAGGTTTTTCTGCCAAACGACCAGAAATATATTTATGCAATATACTGGCAATAAAAGTTTGGTAAGGAATGCCCTCTTCCAGTGCTCGTGCCTGAATGTCCATGAGGTCAGGCGTAGACAGCCGGATATTGATGCGTTTGTCCTTGATAAACGTGGCGGTTGCCGCCGCCTTAAACTTGCTCAAATCTTTTTTTTCAGGCGAAAGCGATCTAAGCCCATCCTGTTCATAAGCGGCCAGGATTTCTTCTTCGTAAGCGTCAAGTTTTTGCATCGTCGTTTTGCCTCAACAGGTAATTTCGGGTCGCCTTCCGGCTTGGGATCACGGTTTTCAAAAAGAAATAATCCGGTTCTTCGATATAAGGAACGAGATAAACGTAAGCTTCAAACGCCACCACCAGAATAGCTTGGTTGGGATACTTTTCCTGATTCGGATGTTCCAGTTGATCCAACATGCCGTCGGCTTCAATAGCCAGCACAATTTCTTCAAAGGAAATATGGCGTTCCTGCTTAAGCGTTTCATTCTTATCGTGATTCCAGCGAAAAGGCTTCATTGATTCAGTTTAATGCAATGTATGCCTTTTGTCACCTTTAGCATTATAAGCCACGCTCATTATTGGATTTGATGGATGCGCTACGCTTATCCATCCTACTTACTATTAAATAATCAGAATTCGGTCGAATCAAAAAATTTATCACAATTAAATGCTTTTTTATAAGAACAAAGATGGAAGTTAAGCTTTCGTTGTTATTTACAATTGACGTTGTCCAACGACCACCTTCTTTTTCATAATTAGCAGCAAGAGAAATATATTCTTGTATCCGCCATCCATGTAACCGCTTGATATAAGTTTGTTTTTCATCATCTGGATTTGACGAACCCTGTAAATAGTTTTCGAGAATATGTTCATTAATAATTAAAAGCTCTTTAGCCAAATCAATTTCTTCGATGTCATATGCATAGCTGGACAATTTTAAACTTTTCAAATATTTATTTATCAATAGGGATATTGGTTCTTTTTCACATCAATCATGTCTGCCCAAAACCAATATCGTTTGCCAGCATGGTCATCGTTCGTATCCCTGACCGCTTGTAAATAACCATCCAGTTGATAAACTTTTCTTCTTATTCCTCCGGCTTTCATCAGAGTTTTCATGCTTAGTTATTTTATAAGAACGGTCAATTGCAATTCATATCACCCCTATTAACCCCCAACCGCTCAAACAACACCTTATCCTGGTTCGCTTCCGGATTATCCGTCGTCAGCAACTTCTCGCCATAAAAAATCGAATTCGCCCCCGCCAGGAAGCACAAAGCCTGCATTTCATCGCTCATGTTGGTGCGGCCTGCGGACAGGCGGACACGGGATTTGGGCATCATGATACGCGCCACGGCTATCATACGGACGAAGACGATGGGATCGAGTGCTTCCGCGCCTTTGAGCGGTGTGCCTTCCACCTGGACTAGCATATTAATGGGTACGCTTTCCGGATGTTTAGGCAGGTTAGCCAATTCGATTAATAACTTGGCGCGGTCTTCACTGCTTTCGCCCATGCCGACGATGCCGCCGCAGCACACGTTAATTCCCGCATCACGCACCCTTGTTAAGGTATCCAGGCGATCTTGGTAAGTGCGGGTAGTAATGATTTCGGAATAGTATTCTTCGGAGGTATCGAGGTTATGGTTGTAGTAATCCAATCCGCCGTCTTTCAGTTTGGCAGTTTGATCATCGGTCAACATGCCCAAAGTGACGCAAGTTTCCATGCCGAGCGCCTTAACGCCCTGCACCATCTCAATCACCTGATCGATGTCCTTATCCTTCGGTTGCCGCCACGCCGCGCCCATGCAGAAACGCGATGCGCCTGCATCCTTGGCGGCTTGCGCTTCCGCCAACACCTTATCCAACGCCATCAATTTTTCCGCCTGCAAGCCGGTATGATAATGCGCGCTTTGCGGGCAATAGCCGCAATCTTCCGAACACGCGCCGGTCTTGATGCTCAACAGACTGCTAACCTGCACTTCATTGGGGTCGAAGTAACGGCGATGCACGGTTTGCGCCTGATAGATCAGGTCGTTGAAGGGCATGGCGAACAGCGTCAGCACTTCTTCCAACGCCCAATTGTGGCGTAAAATTTCCGGATTTGCAGACATGAAAGGAGTCTCCGTTTAAAATGGTTGCAGGTTAATTAATCTTTATTGTCAACCTGTATTAATAATGATTGTGAACAACTGGATTAATATTATACAGGATAGCCTGTTTCCGCCCACCTGTATTTTATGCGGCAACGCTGGTATTGATAACCTGGACATCTGCGCTTGTTGCCGGCGACGTTTGCCGCTAAATACCTATTGCTGCGCGCTTTGCGGGGAATCTTTTTCCGCGCCGGTAGCCGAACTAACTTTATGCGGGCGTTGCTTGCAGGAAAAGCCTGTATTCGATAAAACATTTGCGCCTTTCACTTACAACGACGAAATCAGCTACTTGAATTCACAATTAAAATTCGGCGCACAATTTAAAATTGCTCGTCTATTGGGTAGCTTATTAGCCGAGGAACTAAAATCCATCGAGCAACTGCCGAACTGTATCATTCCCATGCCATTGCACTCTGCCCGTTATCATGAACGCGGTTTCAATCAGGCTCTTGAAATCGGCAAGTGTGTTGCTAGTTGCTTACGTATCGAAATTAATCACCGCGCCTGCGTCAGGCGCAAAGATACGCCGCACCAAACCGGATTATCCGCGAAACAGCGGCGACAGAACATTCGGAATGCGTTTGCAATGATTAATCCGGTTGCTGCAAGCCATGTCGCCATTCTTGACGATGTCATGACGACTGGTGCAACCGCCAATGAATTGGCGAAAGTTTTGAAAAAAGCGGGGGTTAAGCGGGTTGATGTGTGGGTGTGTGCAAGAGCGTAATGGAATGAAGGTATGACATGACATATTAATTAGCAATGTCGGCTTTTATACATTGGCGTTATGATGCAAAACCGGCAAATACATCCAGGCTGTGCATTTTGTCGTGCGCATACTGTTCCAGTTCCATTAATAAGCATTCGTTGCCTGATGTTTCTACGCGTAACCTGGCTATTAATGCAAAATAATCTGCGAACGTCAGACCGGTTTCTTGTTGCTGCCCGGTCAATTTGCATTTGCAAAATTCCCGCCATTTCGATATTTCTGCCGGTTGTAAGGTGTCAGGATAATTACGCGCCCGATAGCGGAACAACATTTCAGACAGGCGCGAATCTTTAAAGTTTGGCGAATAACTCATTAATTCGTCAGGCTTTAATGATTTTATCTTTGCAATTTTTTGCTTATCCTGATCTGGAATAAATCCGCCGCTATAAATGGCAAGATCGGGATCGCTCACGCTTTCTGCAAATTCTGTTTTGGAAAACACGGCTGCGATTTTTTCCTTCAGGCCTTTTGCTGCGATTAATCGCGCAAGATGATGCCGACAAGTTGACAGATCAATCTTCAACCGTTGCTGATCTTCGAGTTTTAATACTGTCAATGGCGCCAGCACCGGACTTTTATTAATATGCACGGTTTTGAGGGGGATTCTATCCACACCATCCGACAAATCTGCGCTAGCGGTAAAGATTCGCTGATGAATTTCATCAACCGGCAAAGCAATTAATGGTTCGGGGTCGATTGACAAGTCGTAGACAAGGATACCATTTGAATTGATGGGATGTTTGCAGACCGGCAACACAACCGCCAAATTATGCCTGCTGTTAGGATACCGGCCCGAAACATGCAATACCGCCTGGTTACTGCCGAATTGCAGCAGTTTAAGCACTTCTGCCTTGCTTCGATGCGACCACAAAAATTGATATAGTTTAGGTTGTGCCGTTTTAATTAATTTGGCCAGCGCAATAGTGGCGTATACATCGGACAGCGCATCATGCGCCGCTTCGTGATTAATAAAATTGGCTTTGGTGAGCTCTTCTAATTTAAAAACCGGATTGCCTTCATCATCAACCGGCCAATTAATACCATCGGGGCGGAAAGCTTTCGTCGCCCTGACTACATCGATCAAATCCCAGCGTGAGTTGCCGTTTTGCCATTCTCGTGCATACGGATCGTAAAAATTACGGTACAGGCAGTTACGGGTAAATTCGTCGTCAAAACGAATGGAGTTGTAACCCAAGCTACAGGTGTTAGGTTGTGACAATTGCTCGTTGATTAACCGGCAAAATTCGGATTCATTAAGTCCTTTGGATTCAGCCAGTTGTGGTGTAATTCCTGTCAACAGACAGGACTCCGGATGCGGCAGGTAATCGGCTGGCGGTTTACAGTAAACGACTAGCGGGTCGTCTACTATATTCAAATCGAAATCGGTACGGACACCGGCAAACTGGGAAGGCCGGTCACGGCGCGGGTCGATGCCGAACGTTTCATAATCGTGCCAATACAGACTGGGCTGAGGCATTGGCGACGATTAATGATTAGGCTCGTTTAAACTTGGCCTTCAGCTTCCAGTTTTTTACGCTTTTCGCATTTTTCGATACAAACGCAACTGCCGGAATTTAATCCGCCGCATGAGCCTTTAATGGCGCGACGTCCGAACATGACTCCGATAGCCATTAATGCTATAAAAATCAACATGACGGCAAATGTAATTAAAAATAAATTCATAATGTTACCTGACTTGTTCATTAAAGGCTGTTGACATCACTTCTTCAAAGCCTTTTTCGTTTTTAATAATAAATAATGCGGGAATTTTATTTTTCTCGGCAAATTGCAAACCTGCATCCGGCCCCATGACCATTAATGCTGTCGCCAAAGCATCCGCCTCCATCGAGGTAGGATTCAATACCGTAATTGAAACCAATTTGTGGTTTATCGGCTTGCCGGTTCTGGGATCGATGGTATGTGAAAACCGTACGCCATCGACCTCGAAAAAATTCCGGTAATCGCCCGATGTCGCCATACCGGTATCGGTAATGGATAACACTTTTTGTATCATCCTTCTTTCTTCGGTCGGCTTCTCTACTGCAATTTGCCAGGGGTTACCAGCGCTGTTCTTGCCTTTGACACGGATTTCGCCGCCGATTTCCACCATATAATCCATTATACCTAATTGTTCCAACAACGCCGCTACTTGATCGACGCCGTATCCTTTGGCGATAGCCGATAAATCCACATACAGCTGAGGAATGTCTTTTCTAACCAATTTCCCGTCTTCCTTTAACTTTAGATGTTGAAAACCGATTTGGTTCAAGCGATCTTTAATAGCTGATTCGTCAGGCGGTGAAAGACTCATCTCTTCAGGACCGAATCCCCATAAATTAACCAAGGGGCCTACGGTAACATCGAACATACCTTCTGATAACTTACTGATTTTTATAGATTCAGCTAAAACCTGATAAAACTCCGGCGAAACAGGCAACCAATCCATTGATGGATTTTGATTAAACAGAGAAAGCTCGGAGTCCTTTTGATAGGTAGACATTTGCCCATTAACTTTTTCTAAAAGGACCTTGACTTGCCGCGTTATCTCATCTGATGTGAATTTTTCAGGCAACTTGGTTGCTTTGATACTGTAAGTAGTACCCATCGTCATCCCTACGGCATTGTAAAGGTAATCGTTGGGTTTACTCGTTTCTGTGTTCGGCTGGTTACAACCGGTAATAATCAACAATAATGCGATTAATAAAACAGATTTAAATTTATACGACAACATCGGTTAAGTTATTAATCTAATTAATTCCATTGAATTTGTCGGCGTCTGCTTCCACTGATAATTTTCTTTAATCTGCCGTTTTCAAAGAGCAAAACCTTGCGCAATCGGGATTTCCCGAAATTATACGTCCATTCTTCAACCAGAATTTCAATATCCCGATAATTCTGTTGCCCGTAGTTGAAACGGTTGGAGGGAAATCCTCTGTCGTTAAATACACCATAATTGGACACTTCCGCGTCATTGGCATAACCTCTATATTCATAATGCGAATCGACATAATCCGGTTCGCTGCATTTCTCAATAACATCCGGCTAGTAATCGCCCACAGTTACTAGTTCACGCCCACAGCGTAAGGCCCATGCAGCATGTGCATAAAGAAGCATCATTAATAGGAAGATGAAGCTATATTTTTTCATTAATAATCACTCGGCGATATGGTCTCAGCGTATTAATAGTAATCATACCCAAGCATAATGAATATAGGCTTAACCCACAATTCAATTCTGTCAAGACAAAAAACCCTGCCAAAGCAGGGTCTTAATAAAACTTTCAGAAATATAACCGCAGTTTTGCCGGTCTTTATCCGCCGAAATCGTCCAGCATGATGTTTTCCGGCTCAACACCGTTATCGGTAAGCATTTTAATAACCGATGAGTTCATAATTGGCGGACCGCACAGGTAGTATTCGCAGTCTTCAGGCGCCGGATGGTTTTTAATGAAGTTTTCAAATAACACGTTATGAATAAATCCAGTATAACCTTTCCAGTTATCTTCTGGTTTCGGTTCCGATAACGCAATGTGCCATTTAAAGTTCGGGTTTTCTTTTTGCAGCATGTCGAAATCTTCTACGTAGAACATTTCACGTTTGCTACGCGCGCCATACCAGAAAGTCATTTTGCGTTTAGATTTCAACCGGCGCAATTGGTCGAAAATGTGCGAGCGCATTGGCGCCATACCGGCACCACCACCGACGAAAACCATCTCAGCTTGAGTTTCTTTGGCGAAGAATTCACCGTAAGGTCCGGAAACAATACACTTATCGCCCGGTTTCAGACTGAAAATGTAGGATGACATGATGCCTGGCGGTACGCTTTCGTCAGCGCGCGGCGGCGGCGTGGCAATCCGCACGTTCAGCATAATTTCTTTTTCTTCCGGATAACTTGCCATGGAATAGGCGCGTAAGGTCGGCTCTTTCACATTGGAAACATATCGCCACAGATCGTATTTGTCCCACTCGTCCTGGTATTCTTTTTCGACCTTAAAATCTTTGAATTTAACGACATGCGGTGGACATTCGATTTGGATAAAACCACCGGCGCGATAATTAATGCGCTCGCCTTTCGGCAATTCCAACACCAACTCCTTAATGAAAGTCGCTACATTATTATTGGATTTAACCGTGCATTCCCATTTTTTAATACCAAAAACCGAGTCTTCGACTTCGATATCCATGTTGTATTTGCAAGCAACCTGGCAGGCTAAACGCTCACCTTGCGCCGCTTCACGTTTGGTAATGTGGCTCAATTCTGTCGGTAAAATTTCGCCCCCGCCGGAATGCACATGTACCTTGCATTGTCCGCAGGTACCGCCGCCGCCACATGCAGAGGATACAAACAAGCCGTTGTCAGCCAAAGCCTGCAATAACTTGGAACCGGAAGGAACATGGATCTTCTTTTCATGGTTAATCAGGATTTCCACATCACCAGCGGCTACCAATTTGCTTTTCGCGCCGATAATAATAAAGACCAAAGCAATAACAATTGCCGTAAAAATGATAATCCCTAAGATAATTTCGAGCATGTCTTACCTTCTTATAATTGAATTCCAGAGAAGGCCATGAAGCCCAGAGCCATCAGACCGGCGGTAATAAAGGTAATGCCAAGCCCTTGTAATGCTTCCGGAATGTCGCTGTATTTGAGTTTTTCACGTACACCTGCCATAACGGTGATAGCCAGCGCCCAGCCGAAGCCGCTACCAATGCCGTAGACCACACTTTCCGCAAAGTTGTAATCGCGCTCGATCATGAATAAGCTGCCGCCCAGAATCGCGCAGTTCACAGTAATTAACGGCAGAAAAATACCAAGTGCAAAATAAAGCGCAGGGAAGAATTTATCCAGCACCATTTCCAGAATTTGCACCAGCGCACCGATGATGCCGATACAGCTTAATAAAGCTAAGAAGCTGAGATCAACACCCTGTAAACCCATCCAGGATAAGGCGTTTTCTTTTAATAGCGCGTGGTAAACAAAGTTATTGGCCGGTACGGTGATGGCCTGTACGACCATAACCGCAATACCCAAACCCATTGCGGTGGAAATTTTCTTGGAAACAGCAATAAAAGTACACATTCCTAAGAAAAAGGATAAAGCCAAGTTTTCGATGAAAACCGACTTGACGAATAAACTGACTAAACCTTCCATTAGTGATGCCCCTCGCCTTCACCGTGCGCAATCGCCATGATTTTAAAGTCATTTAATTCGCGTTGTTCCGGTTTGTATTGACGCACTGCCCAGATAATTAAACCGATGATAAAGAACGCGCTCGGCGGCAATAACATTAATCCGTTCGGCTCGTACCAGCCGCCGTCTTTCGCCAGCTTAAACACTTCAAAACCTAACAATTTGCCGGAGCCTAAGGTTTCTCGGATAAAAGCGACTGAAATGAGGATAAGACTGTAACCTGCCCCATTACCAAGTCCGTCGATGAAACTTTCTAAAGGCGGATTTTTCATGGCGTAACCTTCCGCGCGGCCCATGACAATGCAGTTGGTGATAATCAAACCGACAAACACCGACAATTGCTTACTAACATCATAAGCGACGGCCTTCAAAATTTGATCGACCACGATAACCAGCGAGGCAATAATCGTCATCTGCACGATAATACGAATGCTGCTGGGCGTGTGGTTACGCACCGCGCTAATCGCCGCGCTGGAAAACGCCGTCACCAATGTCAAAGCCAAGGCCATGATTAATGATGTGGACATTTTTGATGTAACCGCCAACGCCGAACAGATTCCCAACACCTGTAAAGTAATGGGATTGTTATCGACCAACGGTTCTGTCAGAACCTTTTTAGTTTCCTCTTTGGCGAGGATGTCCTTTAAATCGCTGCCTATTACTGCGCTCATGATGTAGCCCCTTTCTTTCTGATTTTGGCTATGTATTTGGCGAAGCCTTCCTTGCTCATCCAATACCTCACTAAATTAGTCACGCCGTTACTGGTTAAAGTGGCGCCGGCCAAGCCGTCAACCTGGTATTCCGCGCCCATTTTTTCACTATCCACACTACCTTTAATTAAGGCAATAGCAGGTTCGCCGATTTCGGCTTCTTCAATCGAACCCTTATCCAATTCCGGCTGAGCGGTTTCCGCATAAACCTTTTTTCCTTTCCACAACGCCCGCCATTTCGGGTTAACCACTTCACCGCCTAAGCCCGGCGTTTCGGCTTGGTCGTAGAAGTTAATGCTTTGGATAGTTTGTCCGTCGGGTTCAATGGACAAAAAGCCATATAAAGTTGACCACAAACCATAACCGCTGACCGGCAAAATGATGGATTTGATATTGCCACCGTCCTTGACCAGATAAATCTTGGAAACCTTGGCCTTAGCACGGATATGGGCAATGTCCTTTTCTTTCGGAATCGATATGCTTTGCTTCGGATCCTTAGCTGCCTTGCGTTGGTCGTAGTCGTCAGCGTTCATGTTGCTGACATACTCACCGGTTTCCATATCGACCAGCTTGGCTTCGATTCTCTCGGCGAAGGCTTTATCGACATCCATGCCTTCTTCCAGCAAACCCGCGACGTCGAGAATATTCTTCTTCATGTCGTAGTTTTTGTTATATGCCTGGAGCGGTTTTAAGGCCACCGCACCGAAGGAAACTAGCACGGCGCAAACCAAGCATAAAGCGACAGCGACGGCAATCGTCTTTTCCAGACTGTCGTTGCCCATAGCCAGGACTTTATCCTTGTAAGCCAGGAATTTTTGGTAATGTTTACAATTATCGAGCTTGGCACGAAATTTCATGTAATGCTCGTTGTTTTTAATGGCATTAGGCATGACGTTTCATCCTTCTTCTGATGTTGGCTTGCATGACAAAATAATCGATGGTCGGCGCGAACATATTGGAGAACAAAATCGCTAGCATGATGCCTTCCGGAAACGCCGGGTTGACTACACGGATCAGCACCGTCATGAATCCGACCAGCCCGCCGAATACCCAGCGTCCGGTATTAGTCATCGCCGCGCTAACCGGATCGGTCGCCATGTAAACCATACCGAAAGCGAATCCGCCCATCGTTAAATGCCAGTACCAAGGGATGGAGAACATCGGATTGGTATCGCTACCGATAACGTTAAATAAGATGCTGGTCAACACCATGCCGATAAACACACCTCCCATGATGCGATAAGAAGCAATGCGGGTATACAGCAGGAAGGCCGCGCCGATTAAACATGCCAAGGTAGAGGTTTCGCCCAAACAGCCCGGCTCAAAGCCCAAAAACGATTGGATCCAGGAATAATTGGCTGCGGTAATCGCTTCGACGCCGCCGTTTGACGCCAGCGACAAAGGCGTTGCTGCGGTAAAACCGTCCACCGCCACCCAGATGGACTCTCCGGTCATAGACGCCGGATAAGCAAAATAAAGGAAAGCACGCCCGGTTAATGCCGGGTTCAAAAAGTTTTTACCGGTGCCACCGAAGACTTCTTTACCGATCACTATACCGAAACTTATGCCCAGCGCCACCTGCCATAAAGGAATACTTGGCGGCATTATTAATGCGTAAAGCATAGAAGAAACCAAAAAGCCTTCGTTGACTTCGTGTCCTCGTACAGTGGCAAACAGAACCTCCCAGACACCGCCGACCGCCAGAGTCACGATATATATCGGAAAGAAATACAATGCCCCGTGCATAATGTTGGACAACGGATTCGATGGATTAAAACCGAAAAGCTGCATAAAGATGTTACGCCAGTTATCGATTTTATCGATCTTCATGACTTCCATCGCGTGATTAGCCTGATAGCCCGTGTTATAGAGCGCCATTAATACGCAGAAAAACGTCGCAATCACCACAAAAGTCATCGTCCGTTTCAGATCGTTGCCGTCGCGGATATGAGTCTTACCACGAGTTACGGTAGGCGGCGTGTACATGAAGGTATCCACCATCTCGTACAAACCGAAATATTTTTCGTACTTGCCGCCTTTTGTAAAATGCGGCTCAATTTTGTCTAAAAACTCTCGCGCCGACATCAGCCTTCCTTCTCGATTTTAGTTAAGTTTGCGCGCAATACCGGAGCAAAATCATGCTTGCCGGGATCAACAAAGGTAAACAAGGACACATCTTCTTCGTCCATCTCCAGGCAACCCAAGGCTTGCGCCTGATCGGTATCACCTACGATTAATGATTTGAGTAATGGAGTGGACAGAATATCCATCGGCATGACGGCTTCATAAATCCCGAGCGGTACAATGGCGCGATTACTACCGTTTTTGTTGGTAGTGAACGGATATTTACGAATGCCTTTGCGATCTTGTTTGCCGGTGATATAAACATCCAGCGCGGAATATTTGTCTTTGCCAGGCACTATCCAGCCGAAAAACTCGCGCGCCCTACCCTCTTGCAAAGCTGTTACTTGCAGATTGTAACAGCCTAAATAGGCTGCCCAATCATGGGCATGATGTCCGTGCAAAACCGACCCCGACACAACGCGGTTTTCGACATCGGCGTTCAGCTCGCCAGCCACCAGATCGTCGGTATTGGCCCCAACGCGAGTTTTAATCAAGCGTGGATTTTTGACGGTCGATCCCGCCAGCGAAATCACTCGCTCCACATTCAGTTTACCGGTAGTAAACAAGGCGCCGATTGCCATTACCGCCTGATAATCGATATACCAAACCGCTTTTTTAGCGCTAACAGGGTCTATAAAGTGGATATGGGTACTGGGTAAACCGGCTGGATGCGGGCCGGAAAATTCGGCTACTTTAACCGAACCGACATCACCTACTGCAATATCAGATCCTGTTTTTTTGCATACATAGATAAGACCTTCGGTTAGTCTGGACAAAGCAGCCAAGCCATTAATGAAATCGGCACTGCGCGGCTTTATAACTATAGCCGGATCGGCTGCTAATGGACGCGTATCTATTGCAGTAACAAAAATAGAATGCGGGCTACTGCCAATTGCCGGAATTTTTCCATAAGGCCTGGTGCGCAAGACTGTCCACAAACCGGCTTTTATCAGATTGGCCTTTACTTTTTCAGCATCAAGTTTAGCCAAATCGGCGGGTTTATATTTTGCGAAGGTTTCTTCTTCCGCTCCATTCAGCTCGATAACCACCGATTGCAGCACCCGTTTGTCGCCGCGATTAATCGCTTTAACAACACCGGCTCCAGGAGAAGTAAACACCACGCCCGAATTCTTTTTATCTTCGAAAAGCACCTGTCCTAATTTAACCTTATCCCCCTCCGCGACCATCATAGTAGGTTTCATCCCTACGTAATCCATCCCCAAAAGCGCAACCGAATTAACGGCGTTGCCTTTTTCGATAGCCTGCTTGGGGTCTCCCGTAATCGGTATATCCAAACCTTTTTTTATAAGAAATTGCATGTTGATAAGCCTGCGCTCCAAACGCGTTGCAACGAAATTGTAACCTAAGCCGGTAATCCAGTTAGGCTTATTAATAATGACAGAATAAATCTTTAACATTAGACCATAAAAACTATACTTACTCAACCAAGCCAGTTGTTAATCAGTCTATTTAATGATGTTAATTAATGATAATACTGCGAGCGATTACATAAAAAAACCAGCTGCCAAGCTGGTTTTTTTATTCTTTCAGATCATTAGTTAATGGTGCGATAGCCGGACTTTAATAGCTAGTATTTACAGGTTTCGTATGACTTTACTTTTAGCAATATCACTCTCAGTATCACTAATTTCGGTTTTGCTTTGTGCATTATAAAGACTATTAATACCAATGAATGCTCTCATTTGGCACCAGCTTGTTTCTTAAACGATACTAAATCAAAAATCGTAGATGTCAAACGGCTTTGAAAAGTTTCCACTAAAGAGCGCCGAATAGTTTCCAGCCAAACTGTAAGGTGATCTTGCCTGGATTTCACAGACACTCCACTAAGCGACTTTTTGGGCTTCAAACGCTTCTGGGCTGAGATAGCCCAGTCTTGAATGGAGCCGTTTGCGATTGTAATACACTTCGATATATTCGAACACCTGATGCTTGGCATCGGAACGAGTCTTAAAGCGTTCGCCATGAATAGCTTCGACCTTGAAGCTGTGGTTCCAGCTTTCCATGGCGGCATTGTCATAACAATCGCCCTTCTTGCTCATACTGCAAACCAGCCGGTGTTTTCTGAATAGCTTCTGGTAGGC
>Ga0194120_10005178_pt1 | contig 19401 bp, 14 predicted proteins | sample TA2MahCa65mmetaG_FD_148642 | JGI IMG/M metagenome (GOLD analysis project Ga0194120, IMG submission 148642) | Freshwater microbial communities from Lake Tanganyika, Tanzania - TA2015019 Mahale Deep Cast 65m | ecosystem: Environmental > Aquatic > Freshwater > Lake | place: Tanzania: Lake...
CGCTGATCCACGGCGAGCGCGTGCTCGGCGTGCTGAACCTGTCCCACAGCCTGCGGCGCGGCGCGTTCTCGGAAGAGGACCGCGACTTCGTGGCCAGGCTCGCGGCGATCGACGCGAAGATCATCACGCGCGCCGAGGAGTACCACCGGCTGCTGCGCGACTCCGCGCGGCTGCGCGCGCAGAGCCTGGTGCGCGACGCGCTCGGCGAATCCGCCCCGCTGCACCAGCAGCTCTCGAAGGTCTGTCACTACCTGGCGGAGGAGCTCTCGGGCGGAATCGCACACGTGTTCCTGGTCGACGCCGAGCAGGGGGCACTGGTGCTGCGCGGCTCGTCGACGCCGATCGACCGATTGGCCTCGCCCTACCGGATCCGCCCCGCCGACGGCATCCACGGCTGGGTCGCGCGCCAGCGCAAAGCCATCGTGCTCTCGAACGTGACCGAAGAGGGGTGCGCGTGCTTCGCGGTGCTGCCGCTCGTCGCACGCGGCGAGCTGATCGGCGTGCTCTCGTTCGAGGGCATGCTCGCACCCGGCGCGCCGGAGATCCTGCGCGAGAAGATCGCCGCGGTCGCCGACGCGCTCGCGCTCGCGCTCGCCGACGCGCTGCGCACGCTGCAGATGGAGCGCGAGGCGACCAAGACCGGAGCGATCACGGAGCTCGCGGCGCGGCTCGGCTCCGCCGCGGACTCGGCGCAGCTGCACCGCTCCATCACGTCGTCCGCTGCCATGATCCTCGAGGCCGAGCACGCGGTCCTTCGGCTGCAGGATCCGGCCACCGGGCGCTACCAGATCCGCTCCTACTTCGGGTCCGCCGAGACCGAGGAGCAGGCGCCGCTGCTCGAGCTCGAGAAGGCGCTCTCGATTCGCGCGCTCTCGATTCGCGAGCCGGTTCGCGTGGTCGACGTGCGTGCGGACGAGGAGCTTGCGAAGCACCGCCCCGACGTCGTCTCGGCCATGTCCTGGCCGCTGCGCCGCGACGGCCGGGTCTTCGGAACCCTCTCGCTGCTCGGCAAGGTGGCTCGCGACGCGCTCACCAGCGAGAGCTTCTCCGCCCAGGATCAGGCGCTGCTGGGCCGCTTCGCCGAGCACGCGCAGCAGGCGCTCGAGCAGGTGGGCGAGCGCGAGCGGATGCGGCACCAGCGCCGCTTCGACGAGCTCACCGCGCTTCCGAACGCGACCTACGTCGGCGAGCGGATCGAGGAGGAGATCGCCCGCTCCGGCGCGCGCGGCCGCAGCTTCGCGCTCGTGCGCTTCCGGCTCGACGGGCTCGCCGAGCTCCTCTCGGGCGCGGATGCGACCTCGGCCGAGCATCTGGTGGTCTCGCTCGCGCAGGAGCTGCGCGCGGGGCTTCGCGAGTTCGACATCGTCGCGCGCAGCGCCCCCGACACGTTCCTGATGCTGATCCCCGAGCCCGAGTCGGACATCTCTGCGCTTCTCGGTCCGCTCGCGCGACGTGTGCGCGAGGCGATCCGGCGCGAGCCGGAGCCCGCGTTCGGCGAGGGCGTCCGGCTCGAGTTCGGCTACGCGCTCTTTCCCGGCGACGGACAGACCTCGCGCGCGCTGCTCGAAGCGACGCGGCGGACCCGCGTCACCGACTGAGCGACCGGCTCAGCGCGACTTCGCCCACGGCGACTCGGCGCACGGGACGCGGAGCGCATCGGCCAGACCCTTCAGCGTGACCTGTCCGCGCCAGCAGTTCACGCCGCGCGCGAGCGCGGGATTGGCGACGAGTGCGCCATCCACGCCGCGCCGGCACAGCTCGAGCAGATACGGGAACGTCGCGTTGTTCAACGCCAGCGTCGACGTGCGCGGCACCGCGCCCGGCATGTTCGGCACGCCGTAGTGGATCACGCCGTGCTCCACGTAGACCGGCTTGGAGTGCGAGGTCGGGCGGATCGTCTCGACGCAGCCGCCCTGATCCACGGCCACGTCCACGATCACCGAGCCGGGCTTCATCGCCGCGACCTGGCTCCGCTCGACCAGCACCGGCGCGCGCGCTCCGGGCAGGAGCACCGCTCCGACCACGATGTCGGCTTCGAGCACCGACTGCTCCAGGTTCACGACGTTCGAGTACAGCGTGTCGATGCCGCCGTGGTAGATGTCGTACAGGTGCGAGAGCTTGCGCTGGTCGACGTCGAGCACGGCGACCTCCGCGCCCAGGCCGACCGCCATCCGCACCGCCGCGGTTCCCACGATGCCCGCGCCGATCACCGCCACGCGCCCGCGCGGCACGCCGGGAACGCCCCCGAGCAGGACGCCGCGCCCGCCCTGATCGGCCTGCAGGTAGTGCGCCCCGATCTGCACGGCCAGCCTTCCGGCGACCTCGCTCATCGGCACCAGGAGCGGCAGCGATCCGTCGTCGAGCCGCACGGTCTCGAAGCCGATCGCGACGATCCCGCTGTCGAGGATGCGGCGCGCGAGCTCGGGCTCGGGCGCGAGGTGCAGGAAATCGAAGAGCGCCTGTCCGGGGCGCATGGCGGAGATCTCGGCGAGCGTCGGCTCCTTCACCTTGGTGACGATGTCGCAGCTCGCGATCACGTCCTCGGCCGAGGCGAGGATCCTGGCGCCGACCGCCTCGTAGTCGGCGTCGGCGAAGCCGCTGCCTTCGCCCGCGGCGGTCTCTACCGAGACCTGATGGCCGGCGGCCGCGAGCGTGCGCGCGCCGGCGGGCAGGAGCGCGACGCGAAGCTCCCGGTCCTTGGTCTCGCGCAGAACGCCGACGCGCATCCAGTGATCTCCCTGGTCGGATTGACGCGGCCGAGGATACCGCGCGCGCAGGGTCTGGGGCTCTCCTGGGGGGGATCGGAACGAGCGCGTTCGAACTGGAGCGCGCTACCAGACCGGCCGCGTGTTCAGCCCGCTGTGCACGATCTCGCGCTCGGCGCCATCCGCGACGCGGGACAGGTACAAGAGGCTCTCGCTCTCGTCGCCGCGCGCCGAGGCATAGACGACGTACCTTCCGTCGGGCGAGAGCGCGGGAAACTCCTCGTCGAAGCTGGTCGCCGTGACCTGCCGCTTCGCGGATCCGTCCGCGCGCATCAGCCAGACGTCCGAGCTGCCGCGCGACTGGCGCGTGAAGGCGATCCACTTGCCGTCGCGAGAGAAGCGCGGGCTCGCGCCGCGCGTGAGCGCGCGCGGCTCGCTCTCGCCGGTCGTGTGCAGGAAGATCGTCGCTCCGAGGTTCGAGCCTTCGATCACGCGCGAATACACGACCGTGCGACCGTCGGGCGACAGGTCCGGTGTCGCTCCGCCCTTCGAGCCGGGCAGAAGCTCGCGGGCGGTCGCGGCACTCTCGATGAAGATGCCGCCGGAGAAGCCGCGTCCCTCGCGAATCGGCCCGTGCCACACGAGCCGGATCGGGCCGTCGGCGATTCCCGCCCCGCTTCCGACCGGCCCGCGTTGCACGCGCGTCCAGGCGCCCGTGACCAGGTTCCAGGTGTAGAGCTCGAGCCCGCCGCTTCGCGCGTCGACGCGGCCGACGAGCAGCCGTGAGCCGTCGGCGCTCCAGTCGCACGGGACGGCGCCGAGGCCGGCGTCGGGCACGGGTCGGTGCTCGCCGGTCTCCGGGGCGAGAAGCGAGAGCGTCGTCACGAGTCGCGGCTTCGTGGAGCGGGCGTCGTCGGGGTTCTCGAGCCGAGCGGCCTCGCGGAACTTCTCGAGCGAGAGGATCCCCTCGGACGCCCCCTGGCGGATGTAGGCGATCGGAGCGGTCGGCAGGTCCTCGAGCGGGATGGACTCGGAGCAGGCCAGAAACGCCGCGCAGGCGAGCGCGAGCAGCGCCGGGCTAGCGAACCGCCCGGCCGCGGAAGCGCCGCGCGGACTCGTCCCACTCGAAGAGCGCGGCTGCCTGCACGCCGGACTCCTGGACCGAGACGACCAGCTGCGCGGCCCCTTCGTAGATCGGCCGCCCATCGGGTCCCAGCGCTCCCTCGAGATCGGTGAACGACAGGTAGGCCGCCGTGTCCACGTGCGAGTGGTAGACCACGACCAGCCGCTCCCCTCTCTGCTCGGCCCCTCGCAGCGCATTCAGCAACTCCTGCTCGTCGATCCAGAACGCCCGGCGCGCATCGAGGACCGACTCGCCGCGGGCCACGCGCGCGCTCTGCACGTTGCTGCAGCGGATCACGCGGACCGGATCACCGCGATCGGTGCCGGTGAGCAGACCGCAGCACTCCTCCGGATAGCACTCGCGCGCGTGCTGGAAAACCTCGAGCAGGAGCTCGCGCGGCAGCTCGGCCGCCGAGAGCGTCTCCTCGACTCGGGCAGCCGCGCGCTCCTCCCACGGCTGATCCGAGTCGGACACGCCCGCGCCTCCGTCACGGTCCGACCCCCGCGGTCTTCCCGCGGTGGACCGTATCACGGGCGCAAGCTGCTTTGGATGGACTAGAGTGGACTTGCCCCCGCCCCGACTCCTCCGGAGGCCCTCCGTCCCGATGCACGAGTCCGAGATCACGCCACCGCTGCGGCGGTTCGTGGAATCGCTGGCGAGCCGCGCGCAGCAGAGCATCGGAGGCCGGCTGCGCGCGACGCTCGCGCTCGACGCGCGCCGCGGGACCTCGAGCGAACTCGAGCTCGGCCCCGCGCTCGAGGCGATCCTCGCCCGACGCGGGATCTCGGCGCTCTTCTCGCATCAGGCCGAGGCGCTCGCGCACGTGCGCGCCGGCCGGGATGTGCTCGTCTCCACCGCCACCGCGAGCGGCAAGAGCCTGATCTACGACCTCGCGATCGCCGAGCGGGCGCTATTGCGCCGCGACGCCCGCGCGCTCCTGCTCTTCCCGCTGAAGGCGCTGGAGCAGGACCAGCTGCAGAGCCTGCGCGCCGATCTCGCCGCGCTTCCCGTGCTCGCGGGCCCGACCGCGGAGATCTACGACGGCGACACCTCGCCGTACCAGCGCAAGCGAATCCGCGAGCAGCCGCCGAACGCCCTGTTCACCACGCCCGACATGCTTCACTTCGGAATCCTCCCCGGGCACGACGCCTGGAAGGAGTTCATGCGGTGCTTGGAGCTCGTCGTCGTCGACGAGGTCCACGCCTATCGCGGCGTGCTCGGCGCGCACTTCGCGCAGATCATGCGCCGCCTGCTGCGGATCGCGCGCCATCACGGCGCCGATCCGCGCATCGTCGCGTGCTCGGCGACGATCGGAAATCCGGCCGCGTTCGCGCGCGAGCTCTTCGGCCGCGAGCTCGAGCTCGTCAGCGACGACGGCTCGCCCCAGCCCGGCCGCTGGCTGGTTTTCGTCGAGCCCGACGCCTCCGCCCACACCACGGCGGCCCGGCTCTTCCGCCACTGCATCCGCGCGGGCCTGCGCACGATCGCCTTCACGCAGTCGCGCCGGACCACTGAGCTCATGCACCGCTGGATCGTCGAGGCCGAGCCGCAGCTCTCCCACCGCGTCTCGTCGTACCGGAGCGGCTTCCTGCCCGAGGAACGGCGCGAGATCGAGCGGCGCCTCTTCGAGGGCGATCTGCTCGGCGTGGTCTCGACCTCGGCGCTCGAGATGGGCATCGACGTCGGCGGACTCGACGCCTGCATCCTCGTCGGATACCCGGGCTCGATCCTCGCCACGCGCCAGCGCGCCGGCCGGGTCGGTCGCGGGCGCGACGGAGTGATCTTCGTGGTCCCGCAGGAAGACGCGCTCGACCGCTTCTTCCTGAACCACCCCGAGCAGGTGGTCTCGCGGCCCTGCGAGGACGCGACCGTGGACGCCGCGAATCTCGAGATCGCCGCCGCCCACCTGCCCTGCGCCGCCGCGGAGCTTCCACTCGCGCACTCCGAGCCCTGGCTCGACGCGCCCGGCGCGCGGGCGGCGCTGGCGCTGGCGCACGAGCGCGGCGGGCTGCTCGAGAGCGCCGGCGGCTCGGAGTCGTTCGCGGCGCGCAGGAAGCCGGCGGCCGAGGTGCAGCTGCGCTCCGCGGGCGAGTCCTTCGCGATCAAGCGCGCGGGCGAGACGGGAAAGCGCGTGGTCGGCACGATCGGCGGCGCGCGCGTCACCGGGGAGTGTCACCCCGGCGCGATCTACCTGCACCGCGCGGAGTCGTTCCTGGTGCGCGAGCTCGACTTCGAGCGCCGCGAGGTCCGGGTCGAAGGCCCGGTCGAGGTCGACTGGTACACCCGCCCCGTGGTCGAGAAAGAGACCGAGATCCTCGATGTGCACCGCACGCGCCCCAGCGGAAACATGCTGATCAAGCTCGGCCGCCTGCGCGTGACCTCGAAGACGACCGCCTACGAGAAGCGGCGCGTGTTCGGCCAGGACCTGCTCGGCCGCCACCCGCTCGAGCTTCCGCCGACGCGATTCGAGACCGAGGGCGTCTGGCTCGAGCTCGCGCCGCAGATCGAGCGCGTGGTGAAGGCAGGGGGCGGCCACTTCATGGGCGGGATCCACGGCCTCGAGCACGCGTCGCTCGCGCTGTTTCCGCTCTTCGCGCTCTGCGACCGCTTCGACGCCGCGGGGATCTCGATCCCGCGCCACCCCCAGGTTCGCGGCCCCGCGATCTTCCTGTACGACTCGCACCCGGGCGGGATCGGGATCGCGCGCGCGATCTTTCCGCGCGTGGAGGAGCTGATCTCGCTGGCCGGGCAGATCGCCTCCGAGTGCCCCTGCGTCGACGGCTGCCCCTCGTGCATCCACTCGCCGCGCTGCGGCGCGGGGAACCGGCCGCTCGACAAGACCGCGGTGATCCGCACCGTCGACCTCGCGCTCGCGCGCGAGACGCTGGCGGCGGGCGCGGTCGAGCTCGAGGAGCCCGACCTCGAGCCGCCGGACTCGCTCGAGCTCGCGCCCCCACCGCGGCTTGCGCCGCTGATCTTCGACGTCGAGACGCAGCGCTCCGCGGCGGAGGTCGGCGGCTGGGGCAACACGCACCTGATGCGGCTCGCGCTCGCGGTGGTCTTCGACGCCGCGACCGGCGAGTTCGAGACCTACACCGAGGAGCGTGCCGAGGCGCTGATCGAGCGGCTCTTTCGCGCGCCGGCGGTGGTCGGATTCAACAGCCGCCGCTTCGACTACGGGGTGCTGCGCGCCTACACGACGCGCGATCTGTCGCAGCTTGCGACCTTCGACCTGCTCGAGGAGATCCACCGCAAGCTCGGCTACCGGCTCTCGCTCGACCACCTCGCCATGCACACGCTCGGGCGCGGCAAGAGCGGCGACGGGATGCAGTCCCTGGTCTGGTGGAAGGAGGGCCGGATCGATCTGATCGAGGCGTACTGCCGCAAGGACGTCGAGCTCGTGCGCGATCTGCTCGAGTTCGCAGCGCGCGAGGGCCACGTGCTCTTCGAGCGCAAGAGCGGCGAGCGCGTGAAGCTGCCGGTCGAGTGGGACGAGGCGACGATCCTGTCGCGGGCGAGCGCCGAGTCGCCCCGCTAGCCTCCCGTCCGCTGTGCTCCGGTTGGAAGACGCCTCCAAGTCGTTTGGCGGACGCGCGCTCTTCGAAGGGGCGTCGCTGCACGTCCGCCCCGACGACCGCGTGGGGCTGGTCGGTCGCAACGGCGCGGGCAAGACCACGCTTCTGCGCATGCTCGCCGGGCTCGACGCGCCCGACACCGGAACGCGGGTGCTGCGCCGCGGCGCGCGCGTCGGCTATCTGCGCCAGGAGGTGAGCGCGGTCTCGGACCGCACCGTCCTCGCCGAGGCGGAGACCGCCCTCGAGCCGCTGCGCGCGCTCGAGCGACGCATGCGCGAGATGGAGGAGGAGATCGCGCGCGACCACGAGCACGTTCCCGACGAGCTCGCCTCGCGCTACGACGAGCTGCGCCACGAGTTCGAGCGCGCCGGCGGCTTCTCCGCCGACGCCGAGCTTCGCGCGACGCTGGTCGGGCTCGGGCTGGGACCCGAGAAGTGGGAGCAGCCGCTCGCCAAGCTTTCGGGCGGCTGGCTGATGCGCGTCGAGCTCGCCAAGCTTCTGATCGCGCGGCCCGAGATCCTGCTCCTCGACGAGCCCACCAACCACCTCGACCTGCCCTCGATCCGCTGGTTCGAGGGAATGCTCGCCGCCTATCCGGGGTCGGTCGTCGTCGTCTCGCACGACCGGGTCTTCCTGGACCGGCACTGCAATCGGATCGCGGAGCTCTCCGCGCCGCGACTCACCTCGTACCGCGGCAACTACTCCGCCTACGTGGAGCAGCGCGCGCTGCGGCTCGACGAGGCCGAGGCGCGCCGGCGCAACCTCGAGCGCGAGATCGCCGAGAAGGAGCGCTTCGTCACGCGCTTCAAGGCGAAGGCCAGCAAGGCCAGCCAGGCGCAGAGCCGCGTGAAGCAGATCGAGAAGCTTCGCGCCGAGCGCGAGCTGCTGCCGAGCGAGGCGCAGGAGCGCAGCATGCGCGTGCGCTTCAAGACCTCGCTGCGCTCCGGCGAGACCGTGCTGCGGCTGGAGCGCGCGGCGAAGGCGTACGGCGACAAGGTCGTGTACCGCGCGCTCGACTTCGAGCTGCGCCGCGGCGAGCGCGTGGCGCTCGTCGGACCCAACGGCGCGGGCAAGTCGACGCTGCTCCGGCTGGCGGCCGGCGCGTTTCCGCCGGATGCCGGCGCGCGCGAGCTCGGACACAACGTGCGCGCGGGCTTCTACGCGCAGCACCAGGTCGACGCGCTGGATCCGCGCCGCACCGTGCTCGCGGAGCTCGAATCGGACGCCGCGATCGACGACGTCCCGCGCCTGCGCGGGATCCTCGGCGCGTTCCTGTTCTCGGGCGACGACGTCGACAAGCGCGTCTCCGTGCTCTCGGGCGGCGAGAAGGCGCGGCTCGCCCTGGCCAAGCTCCTGCTCGCGAGCGCGAACTTCCTGGTGCTCGACGAGCCCACCAATCACCTCGACATGGAGGCCCGCGACGTGCTCACCGCGGCGCTGGCCGGCTACGAGGGGACGCTGCTCTTCGTGAGCCACGACCGCCGCTTCATCAACGCCCTCGCGACCCGCGTGGTCGAGGTCACGCCGGGCGAGACGGAGGCCTGCGTCCGCGCGTTCCTGGGCAACTACGATTTCTACGAGTCGACGCTGGCGCGCGAGGCCGCCGAGCGCGCGCCGAAGCCGGCCGCGAAGGCGAAGCCGGCGCCGACCGCGAAGCCCGCCGTGGATCGCAGCCGCGAGAAGCGCCAGCGCAAGCTCCGCGAGCAGAGCGCGGCGCTCGAGCAGAAGATCGAGGCGTCCGAGACGGAGCTGCGACGGCTGGACTGGTTGGCCTCCGAGCCGTCCACCGCCCGCGACGGAGAGCGAATGCGAACGCTCGCGCTCGAGCGCCGGACCCTGAGCGAGGCGATCGCCGCGCTCTACGCCGAGTGGGAGACCGTGACGCGCCAGCTCGACGACTGAAGTCCGCTTGGCAGCGTCCCGGGGCCTCCGCTAGGATCGCGCCCGTTCCGGGTCGATGCGACCACCGCGCCCAGGTGGTGAAATTGGTAGACACGCGAGGTTCAGGGCCTCGTGTCCGCAAGGACGTGCTGGTTCGAGTCCAGTCCTGGGCATCTTTGGTCTGACCTTGTCGACTACCCTCGGCTTCGCCTCGCTGCGCGCGCCGCTGCGCGGCGCTTGCGGGCCGGACCGCGGGCGGCCGCGGATCCGGCCCTTCGCTTCGTTCGGCGACGGCGGAGCGCGCGGCCGCCCGCGCGCGGAGCCGCAAGCGCCGCAGGCGCGCGCAGCGAGGCGAAGCCGAGCGTAGTCAATCGGTCAGAGGCGTCTGTCCAGCTCCACGGCGTAGCGCAGGTCGGAGAGGAACTCGGGAATCGCGGCGCTCACGCGGTGCCAGTTCGGGATCAGCGGCGAGCGCATCGGGTCGCGCACGAAGGCGAGCCCCGCGGCGCGCAGACCCGCGGTGAAGGTCTCGACGACGAGCTCCTCCGCGTGCGGATCGAAGTGCAGCCCGTTGATGCGCGAGTCGTCGGAGTAGGCGCTGATCGTGTCCTGCGCCTGGCGGAGGTACGCGGAGCAGAGCGTGTTGAGGAACCCGGCGTCGAACTGCACGCCGACGCTCGCGAGGTTCCGGAACAGCGATGTCGCGATGTCGATCACCATCCGGTGCAGCCCGCGCGTCGGATCGAGCGGCGAGAGCTCCTGGTGCTTGTGGTCGTAGTTGTCGCAGAGCTCCACCTGGCAGATCCGCTGCGACGACGCGTTGCGGAACACCTCGGCGAGCAGGCCGACCTCGAGACCCCAATCGCTCGGGATCCGGACCTGGCGCGCGAGCGTGGTCTTCATCGAGAACTCGCCTGCGAGCGGGTAGCGGAAGCCGTGCACGAACTCGATCAGCGGCAGCTCGCGGCCCAGCGTGCGCTTCAAGGAAAGGATCAGAGGTGTGACGAAGAGCCGCGTCACGCGGCCGTGCAGGCGATCGGTGGCGCGGCCGTAGTAGCCCTTGCAGTAGTCGTAATCGAGGTGCGGGCTCAGCACCGGGTAGCAGAGCCGCGCCAGGAACTCGCGGTCGTAGGTCAGCACGTCGCAGTCGTGGAACGCCAGCGCGTCGACGTCGCCGAGCGCGAGCGCCGCCCCCGCGCCGAGCCAGACCGCGCGCCCCTTTCCGTCGGGGCCGGGCTCGAGACCGCTCGCGCGCTGCCGCTCGAGCAGCTCGCCCACGGTCGGACCGCTGCCCCAGACGCAGACCACCTCGGGCAGCGGGCGGAAGAACTCGCGCACGCGCTTGAACTCCTCGGCCTGCGTGGTGCCCGAGACCGAGACGATGATCCGGTGCAGGTAGGAGACCTCGCGCAGAACCTCGAGGATGCCGCGCAAGCCCGAGCCGTCGATCTCCGTGTGCAGGCACGGCAGCACCAGCGCCATCGGCCGCTCGCGCGCGTAGTGCTTGAGCTCGGCCTCGATCCGGCCGAGCGACGAAGCGCCCAGGCGGTGCAGGGTCGTGATGACGCCGTTCTGGTAGAAGTCGCTCATTCCGGGGGCCCGAGCTTAGCTGCAAAGCCCCCCGAATGGGAACCTAGACCTCGTAGGCCTCCGGCAGGCTCGCGGACAGGAAGCGCAGCGTGTCGGGGTCGACCTCGGTGAAGCTCAGCGCGACCTCCTGCGTGAAGCCGTCGAGCTCGGTCACGCGCACCAGTCGTCCGACGACGGAGACGGTTCGCTCGCCGATCGTCAGCAGCACGCGGAGCACCTCGCCGAGCTCGACCTCGAGACCGACGCACCGGAAGCGGATGCCGCCGATCGAGACGTCGAGCGCGTGGGCCAGCGCCCCGCGCGAATCCACCCGGGAGATCGCGACCAGCGACTCGGTGTGGACGCGCGGATACTTGCGGCGGTCGAACGTGTTGTCTTTGTCCAACGGGCCCTCTCGCCTACCGTTTCGGACGGCAGGCGGGGGCTCCTGAAGCCGCAGTTGCCGGTCGCCGTGCGAAGCAGGACGAGCGCCTGTCAGAAGAGTCGCAGCTGGCGCCCCTCGGTGCCCGGTGTCAGGCGCTCCAGCCCCGCGACCGCGAGACGCAGTCGGCGGATCGCTCGCGCACCTGCGTGGGTGCGCGCGAGCAGGGCCACGGCCGCGTCCGCGAGCTCGCGCGGCTCCCCGGTCGGCCCGTCGAGCGCCAGCGTCCGCGAGGCGCGAGTGCCGTCCAGGTACGAGACGACCAGCGTGACCGAGCCGGCCGCGCGTCGCTCCCGCGCCAACGTCGCGGCCAGGCGCTCGGCGAGCTGCGCGAGCGATTCGGAGATCGCGCGCAGGTCGGTGCTCGGGCCGAGAAGCGTCTGCTCCTGGCTGAGCGTGCGCGAGCGCGGCTTGGGCGCGAGCCGGCCGCGATCCGCTCCGCGCGCGTATTCCAGGATCGCCGCCGCGCGCGCGCCGGTGAGCTCGGCGAGCCGGGCGGGATCGAGCGCGCGCAGCTCGGCGATCGTGCGCACCCCGTGCTCCGCGAGCCTCTGCGCGGTCGCGGGACCGAGCCCCCAGATCTCGTCCACCGGGAACGGGCCGAGGAAGTCCTCGACCTCCGCCTCGTTCACGCGCCGGATTCCGCCCGGTCCGGCGTGCCGCGCGGCCAGCACCGCGACGAATCGCGTCGGCGCGATTCCTGCCACGGCGGGAAGTCCGAACTCCGCTTGCAGGCGCACGCAGAGCTCCGCGGCGTGGGCGAGACCATCCGCGGGGGAAGCGAGCTCGAGGAATGTTCCGTCGAGCCCGAGCTCCTCGAGCCGTTCGCAGTCCGCGCGCAGAAGCTCGCGAAGCTCCGCGACGCGCTCCCGGTAGTGTTTGAGGCGCGTCCGGCGCAGGATCGCGTCACGACAGAGCTCGAGCGCGCGGCGCATCTCCATGCCCTCTTCCACGCCGCGCGCACGCGCCTCGCGGCTCGCGCCAGTCACGCTGCCGCGCTTGGCGGGATCTCCGCCGACGATCACGGGGCGGCCGCGCAGCGCTGGATCGTCCGCCTGTTCGACGGCCGCGTACAGCCCTGGCACGAGGATGAAGACGATCATGGCTCTGCGGGATGCAGCTCCCAGGTTCCCTTCTGGTGGTAGGAGACGTCGCTCGCGTGCATCCAGAGCGGTCGCGGGCGCCCCCCGAGCCAATCGTCGAGCGCGTCCGCGTAGTGCGCCGAGCCGGGGTGTCCCGACTGGCCGCCCGCGAGGCCGAAGAGCGCGTGGTCCGGATCGCCGAGATCGACCGCGTAGCGGAACGCCGGGCCGAGTGCGACGGACGGATCGCCGAGCCCTGCGCTGAACATCGTCCAGGCCGAGTCGGGATCGCCCGGCGCGGCGAACGCCGCGGACCCCAGACGCCGCCCCACCCAGCCCAGCGTGCCCGAGCCGAGCCGCTCGAACGCGTGCTCGAGGCGGACCTCGTGCACCGCTCCCCAGCTCCAACGCTTCGGATTGGCCGACACGCGCGTGCGCATGAAGCTCCAGGTCTCGTCGAGCGCGGTGTCGATCGAGCTCGCCAGCTTCTCCCGACCCACGCGATCGAGCGCGCGCGCGAGCGCGACTCCAGGCGCGGGTTCGGCTTGCGCAAGCAGCGCCCGCGATCCCTTCGAGAGCGAGAGCCCTTCGAGAAGCTTGCCCGCCAGCCGCTGCCGGAACACGTGGTACAGCGAAGCTCCGACCGAGTCGGTCGCGGTCGAGCCGTCCCACTCGAGCAGAAGCGTGCGAACCCGCTGCGCGGCCGACGACGCTGGCGCCGCGTGCTCGAGCAGGAGCTTCACCGTGGCGGGGCCGCGACGCGAGACGGTGTCGCGCTGGATCGCGACCAGACCCTCGACGTCGAGCGCTCCCGGTCGGGCGAGCAGCTCGCGCACGCGCTCCGCGGCGCCCTGATTGCTCCAGAGCCAGGTGATCGGCGTCCGGAAGCTCGCGGCCTCGGGATGCGGAGAGACCACCTGCACGGGCAGACTCGCGCCGTAGCTCGAAGGCAGCGAGTCGAAGTCCGCCGTGCCGCGCCAGTCGTAGTACCGCGACGCGCCCGCGAGCGGGAGCAGACCGGTCTCGATCGCGCGGAGCGGCAGGTCCCCAGCGACCTGCGTGCCGGTCGCGCCACTCGCGTCGGCGTACAGGAACGTCGCCGCGGGAGCGCGCAGCTCGCGCAGCGCGGCGCGGAAGCAGCCCCAGTCGCCGCAGCGCTGCAGCCGGTAGAGCGCCTCGGCGCCGCTCCGCTCCGCCTGGCCGGTCCAGCGCAGCGCGAGCGAGTTCGCGCGCGGCTCGTCGGGAAACACGCTGCGCAGCAGCGGGCCGTGCTCGGTGACGACGATCGAGATCGGCTCCGGCGCCCGCCCTCTCACGGCGATCCGCTGGCTCTCGACCCGCGCCGACTGCCAGCGTCCCGCGCGCTCGTAGCGGGTCGGGTCGTTCGGGTCCAGCGCCTCCTCGAACAGATCCGACACCGAGGCGTGTAGAGCGACCTGCCCCCAGGCGATCTGTCGGTTCGTGCCGGTGAAGAAGATCGGCAGTCCCGGCCAGGTCGCGCCCGAGAGCTCGAAGCGTCCCGCGCGAAGGTGCGCCAGGTAGAAGACGGGGGGCGAGGAGAAGCCGACGTGCGGATCGTTGGCGAGCAGCGGCTTGCCACTTCGCGAGCGCGCGGCCGGCACCAGAACCCCCAGGCTTCCCGAGGCGCCGCCCAGCCCGCTCGTCCGCGCCAATGCGTCGGACACGCGGCCCAGCGAGAGCAGGCCCGCGAACGGATCGTGCGAGCCGTCGCTCGGCCGCACCGGGAAGAAGTCGCGCGAGGGCACGCCGCCGATCTCGGCGACCAGGCGGTCGAGAAGCAGGCTCGCGGAGATCGATCGGCCCAGATTCCAGGCGCGGAGCCGCAAGATCGCGAGCGAGTCCTCGGGCGTCCACGGCTCCGGCTCGATCTCGAGCCAGCGCAGCTCGAACGGGCGCGTGGCGTGATTCGCCGCGATCTCGGCCAGCCACGCGTTCACCCCGGCCGCGTAGGCCTCCAGACCCGCGCGCGCCTCGCGGCCGAGCTGGGGCCGCTCCCGGGCCGCGGCCGCGGAGAAGCCGAGCGTTCGCGCCAGGCGATCCTGAGCGAGCGCGCCCTCGCCGAAGAGCTCCGCGAGCCGACCGTGCGCGCTGCGCCGCGCGAGCTCCATCTGCCAGAGCCGGTCCTGCGCGTGCGCGAAGCCGAGCGCGAAGCAGGCGTCGGCGAGCGTCTCGGCCTCGACGTGGGGCACCCCGAACGGATCGCGCACGACGCGGGCGTTCGCGTCGAGCCCGCGCACCGAGAGCGCGCCGCGAGCCGGCGGGCCGGGATCGCGACCGACCAGCAACAGCACCGCGACGAGCCCCACCGTCGCGACCAGAAGCGCGACCCCCGCGACGAGCACGGCTCCGTTCAGGATTCGCCTCACGGGCGCTCCGGGCCCCTGGAGCCCTCGAGCACGATCTGCGCGAACGCGTGCGTGCGCGTGTAGGACGCACCGACCCAGGCGCGCGAGAGACCGCGCTGGTTTGCGATCTCGAGCGCGCGACCGAGAATCGCGACCTCGAGTCCGTGCGCGGTCTCGCGCGTCTCGAAGTCCCGCCACGCCACACCGCGCCGCCAGCCGGTACCGATCGCCTTCATCCCCGCCTCCTTGACGGCAAAGCGCAGCGCGAAATGTGCGGCCGAGCGCACGCGGCGGGCGCAGTCTTCGATCTCGCGCTCGGTGAACACGCGCGTTCGCAGACGCTCTCCGCGCCGGACGAGCGCGCGCTCGACGCGCGCGATTTCGACCACGTCGATGCCGCCTCCGATGATCACGCAGGACCTTGCGCAAACCGGGACATCCGCGCGTAAGCTAGCGGATTCACTTCGATTGACGCTGTCGGGAGCCGCCGTTATTCTGCGCGCCGGTCGAGCGGAGGAGGACGAGATGGCAGCGCGTGCGCGGGTGGGCATCAACGGGTTCGGACGCATCGGACGCTGCGCGCTGCGCGCGGGTCTCGCGGAGTCGGCGCTGGAGTTCGTGGCGGTGAACGACCTCACCGACGCCAAGACGCTCGGCCACCTGCTGAAGTACGACTCCGTGCACGGTCGGCTCGGCGAGCGCGTCGAGGTCGCCGACAAGTCGATCCGGATCGGCGATCGCGAGCTCAAAGTGATCGCCGAACGCGATCCCGCGAAGCTGCCGTGGAAGGAGCTCGGCGTCGACATCGTGATCGAGTCGACGGGGCTCTTCACCAAGCGCGCCGACGCCGCGAAGCATCTTTCCGCCGGGGCGAAGAAGGTGATCATCAGCGCACCCGCGACCGAGCCCGACGTCACGATCGCGCTGGGCGTGAACGAGCAGGTCTACCAGCCCGGCGCCCACCACGTGATCTCGAACGCGTCGTGCACCACGAACTGCCTCGCGCCGGTGGCGAAGATCCTGCACCAGGAGTTCGGCGTCCGGCGCGGCTGGATGACGACGATCCACGCGTACACCAACGACCAGCAGATCCTCGACCTGCCCCACTCCGATCTGCGCCGCGCGCGCGCGGCGGCGGTCTCGATGATCCCGACCTCGACCGGCGCGGCCAAGGCGGTGGGACTCGTTCTGCCAGAGCTCGCCGGCAAGCTCGACGGCATCTCGATCCGCGTCCCGACGCCCGACGTCTCGGTCGTGGACCTGGTCGCCGAGCTCGATCGCACCGCCAGCGTCGAGCAGATCAACGAGGCGTTCAAGAAGGCGGCCGAGGGCCCCATGAAAGGGATCCTGGCGATTTCGTACGAGCCGCTGGTCTCGATCGACTTCCTGGACGATCCGCACTCGGCGATCGTCGACGCGCAGAACACCAAGGTCCTCGGCGGAAACCTGGTGAAGGTGCTCGCCTGGTACGACAACGAGTGGGGCTACGCGAGGCGCGTCGTCGACCTCGCGCGCATGGTCGCCGCGAAGCTGTGAGCGCCGGGATCCGCCTGCCCTCGGTCGCGGATCTCGAGCTCCGCGGCAAGCGGGTCTTCATCCGCGCGGACCTGAACGTGCCGCTCGCCGGCGGCCAGGTCGCCGACGCGTCGCGAATCGACGCCTCGCGCGAGACGCTCGACTTCGTGCGCTCGCGCGGCGGGCGCGTCGTGCTCGCCTCGCACCTGGGCCGGCCCAAGGCCGCGCCCGAAGCGAAGTACTCGCTAGCGCCGGTCGCCCGCCACATGGGTCTGCCGCTCGCCTCGGACTGCGTCGGCGCGGAGGTCGAGGAACGCGTCGCGCGGCTCCGCGACGGCGACGCGATCCTGCTCGAGAACCTGCGCTTCCACGCCGGCGAGGAGAAGAACGACCCGGCCTTCGTCGCCAAGCTCGCACGGCTCTGCGACGTGTACGTGAACGACGCCTTCGGGACCGCTCACCGCGCGCACGCCTCGACCGAGGGGCTCGCGCACGCGTGCAGCCAGTCGGCGGCCGGGTTCCTGCTGCTTCGCGAGGTCGAGGCGCTCTCGCGCGTGCGCGATCAGCCCGAGCATCCGTACGTGTGCATCCTCGGCGGCGCGAAGGTCTCCGACAAGCTGCGCGTGCTCGAACAGCTCGCTCGTCGCGCGGACTCGATCGCGATCGGCGGCGCGATGGCCTACACGTTCCTGCTCGCGCGCGATGAGCCGATCGGACGCTCGCTGGTCGAGCGCGACCTGATCGAGACCGCAAGCAAGCTGCTCTCCGGAAGCACGGAGATCCTTCTGCCCGTGGACCACGTCGTGGCTTCGAGCATCGACGACACCGCGGGCGCGCGAACGGTGGACCGCATCCCCGACGACGCGATGGCGCTCGACATCGGGCCGCGCTCGCGCGAGGCAATCGCGAAGCGCCTCGCTTCGGCGAAGACCGTGTTCTGGAACGGGCCGCTCGGCCTGTTCGAGAAGCCGCCGTTCGACGCGGGCACGCGCGCCGTCGCGGAGCTGCTCGCGCGAAGCCCCGCCTATACCGTCGTGGGCGGCGGAGACTCGCTCGCCGCGGTGGCCGCGGCCGGTGTCGGCGCGCGGATCTCGCACCTCTCGACCGGAGGCGGCGCATCGCTCGAGTTCCTCGAGGGGAGCGCGCTCCCCGGTGTCGAGGCGCTCCGGAGGCACGCTTGAGAACCCCGTTCATCGCCGCGAACTGGAAGATGCACAAGACGATCGCCGAGTCGGTGGAGTTCGCGCGCGCGTTCGCGCCGCTCGTGCGCAGCGTGACCGACGTCGAGGTCGCGATCGCCCCGCCCTTCACCGCGCTCGCCGCGCTTCGCGACACGCTGGCCGAGAGCCGCGTCGCGCTCGCGGGCCAGAACGCGCACTTCGAGGCCAAGGGCGCTTTCACCGGCGAGATCTCGATTGCCATGCTCGCCGACGTCGGCTGCCGCTACGTGATCCTGGGCCACTCCGAACGCCGCGCGATCTTCGGCGAGACGGACGCGTTCGTCGCCAAGAAGCTCCGCGCGGTGCAGGCCGCCGGCCTGCGCCCGATCCTCTGCGTGGGCGAGTCGTTGGCCGAGCGAGAGTCCGGCCGCACCCTCGACGTTCTCCGCGCGCAGCTCGAGGGGTCGCTCGCCGAGGCCGACCCGGGGCTCGCGTCCGAGCTCGTGGTCGCCTACGAGCCGGTCTGGGCGATCGGCACGGGAAAGACCGCCACGCCCGAACTCGCGCAGCAGGCGCACGCCTTCGTCCGGGCGCGGCTCGCGGACCGCTTCGGCGCCGCGGCCGCGAGCGTGCGAATCCAGTACGGGGGCTCGGTGAAGCCCGACAACGCCGCCGAGCTGCTGTCCCAGCCGGACATCGACGGGGCGCTGGTCGGGGGCGCGAGCCTTGACCCGCAGAGCTTCTCTGCCATCATCCGCTTCCGCGAGCGCGGCACGGGAGTCTCCGGGTGACGATTCTTCTCTCGATCGTCTACATCGCCGTCTGCCTGTTCCTGATCATCGTGGTGCTTCTGCAGCACGGTAAGGGAGCAGACATCGGCGTATCGCTCGGCGCCGGCTCCAGCCAGACGGTCTTCGGAGCGCGCGGTGCAGGAAACTTCCTGACAAAGCTCACGACCGTGTCCGCGGTGCTCTTCATGGTGCTCGCCTTCGTGCTGGCACGCTTTGCCGCCGACACCAGCGCGGACGACCTGCTCGATGCCCCCGCGATCGAAGCGCCGGTCGCGCCCGAGACCGCGCCCGAGGCCGAATCGACCGCCCCGCCGAGCGAGCCGGGCGGCGCGCCGTCGGGCTTCGAGTCGATCGAGGTCCCCGCGTCACCGCCCGCCCCGGCGCCCGAGCCGGCGGCGCCCGAGGCGCCCGCCAAGCCTCCGAGTTGAAAGCGCGCCCGCGCGCTCCTATAAACGCGCAAGTGCTCCACCTGCCCAGGTGGTGAAATTGGTAGACACGCCAGGTTGAGGGCCTGGTCCCAGCAATGGGGTGCTGGTTCGAGTCCAGTCCTGGGCACCATCGGAATCGCTGCCGTCTCGGTCACTTGCGAGATCGCCGCCGAACGGCCCGTCGTCGTCGAAGTCGTAGCTGTGGGGCCCTGGGGGGACTCGACGAGCCGCGCGAGTAGATCCGCGGGTACTTCGCCCGCCTCGAGTTGCAGCGGCTCGCGGTACTCGCTGCCCCCCCCACCATCTCGCGTAGTGCCGCGCGGTGACGCCAATGTCGGCGTGCCCGAGCTGCTGCGCGATGTAGCCGAGCTGCAGAGAGAGATTCGCCGCGAAGTGCGCGAGCTAACCGTGCCAGCGCCGCCCCGCAAGCGAACGAGGAAGAAGCGATGAACCGGCATGCGAACGGAGGATAGGACAAACAAGCGCGATCCTAGCCCGGAGTTCCGGCAAGAGGCGTTCTGTAACATCCGTCGCCAGCGCGGAATCGGGCGCCCGAAGCGATGATCGGGCCTCTGAGCGGCATCTCTCCGATCTGCGTGCCGACCGCGAGCACCACGTCGGCCGTGCGCATCGCCTGGGCGCCGCCGGGGAAGTTCAGGTTGACGGCTTGCGCGTGGTCCTCCGCGACGACGCCGCGCGCTGCCGGTGTGCCCGTCACCAGCGCGCCCGCCCGCTCGGCGAGGGCGGCGAGCTCGGCGCTCGCG
>Ga0194120_10005179_pt1 | contig 19397 bp, 14 predicted proteins | sample TA2MahCa65mmetaG_FD_148642 | JGI IMG/M metagenome (GOLD analysis project Ga0194120, IMG submission 148642) | Freshwater microbial communities from Lake Tanganyika, Tanzania - TA2015019 Mahale Deep Cast 65m | ecosystem: Environmental > Aquatic > Freshwater > Lake | place: Tanzania: Lake...
CACGACGGGCGACTCCGGAGTTCCCTCGCCCACGATTTGCCCCTCCACGCGCAGTCCCGCACCGCGCGAGAATACGAGTCGCACGGGAGGCCGCAGGGTCAGCACCGACTGCTTGTCAACCACCACTGGCCCCAGCACGTGCACCTCGCCGGTCCATTCCGCGGCGGATTCGATGCGGCCGGCGTCAATGGCACGGCTGACGTCCACGCCCCCCAGCGAACTGCACAGCACGATCGCCAGCCAGTGTGCGGACGCCAGGCAAAAAAGATCGCCCTTCGAGAGGCCCAGGGCGGCCAGCACCCCGGTTTGCAGAGCCTCCCGACGATGGACCTGGGATGAGTGCATGAGTTGGGTTCCTATGAATTGGTTCAGTCTTTCACGGGATTACGCGGCGGAAGCCGCCAACGGACGACTTCTGCATGTAACTTCCCCGCGGAATCCCTGTAGGTATAAGACGTCACCAATGTCCCATCCTGCAGTTGGACCGTGTTACCGAAGCCGCCACCGCTCGGTTGATCTTTCGGGGTCTTTTCATCGAGAATCAGCCGGTCCTCGCGGAACTTCCATTGAAACCCATCAGGCTGTTCCCGTCCCAGAATCGCATGCACACCCAACGGGGGCCGCAGAGACCGGACCGTGAACGTGAACAGCAGTCGTTTGTCCTGAAGTCGCAAAACAGCCTGATAGTGCTCGCCGTAGTCGTTCCCCAACTCGGGTTCAAGGGTCCAGGTCCCGCCGCCATTGCGCGATCGAAACAGGGCCATGCGCTCGACCTGATCATTCCCTTCGGGGATCGCACTGTTCTTCAGTGCCGGCAGGGCGCTGGAGTGACTTCGGGCGATCGCCAGCAGGTCGCCGTTGGCCGCTTCCCAAAAGACGGTCTCCGCGAACCAGGGAAACCCCTGTTTCTTGACATCGAATCCTTCGACTCTGCAGGCCAGCGACTTGTCCCATGTCACCCCCTTATCTTTCGATCGCCAAAGATAGTCCGTGCTGCTCCCCGCGGAGACACCCAGGATCACGGAACCGTCCCGAAGTTCGAGGATGTTGCGGCTGGTGTGGGTCCAGGTTTTCGGAGAAACGCCGGGAACGTCCTCCGCGCCAATCCGCAGTGTGCTCCAAGTCCTCCCTTGGTCCGTCGATCGATGAACATAGCTGTGGGTGTACTTGTCGGGATTGCGAACTTCATCTTTCCGCAAATGAGTGGTCATGAACAGGGTGCCGTCGCCCAGCAGGCTGAAATACGGTTCCCGGCCCAGCAGCGGCAGCACGTTTCTGTCACCCCAGGTTTTGGCGCCGTCCGACGACCGATACAGGATCATATCCTCGCGGATCTCCTGGCCGGGATCGACGCTGGCAAACATCACAAGCAACAACTCGCCGCCAGGCAGCAGTGCCAGGCAAGGCTTGTAGTCTCCCGTCACGCCAACGACTGTTCGTTCGCAGTCAATCCGTGGAGGCAAAGATTCCGGATGCCGAACGGAAATGGAATCCTGTCCCGATACCTGAGCCGCGACGGACGACCACCCGATCACGAGCCAGACCAGTGCTGAGTGCTTGATCGGCAGATGGTTCGAAAGTGCCTGAATCATGGTGTATGCTCCTCAAGAAACTGGTTCCCTCCAGCACGAACGTCTGTTCGACGCCACAGTGCCGATGCGTGTGCGACATCGGCGGCGGTCATTGTGAATGGACTCCATGAGAATATCTCGCTTCAGCGCATTGATCGTAGCGTTCAGAACGATAGACTCAAAGGACATTTTTCTGGTGAGTGTCGCGAGGAATCTTCGGCGACGCTGTAATAGGACTCGTTTCTGAAGATAGCTCGATGACCAACCTCAGATGCATCAGGCGTTGTCGACGACGCTGCCCTGGATGCGAGACGGATTTGTTCATCGCACGTTTGCCTGTACCTATGATTATTCTCCCGACGGTATGCCGATTCTGGATCGACTGGAGGGGCCAGCCGGCATCTATTTCGCAGCCGGTTTCAGCGGGGGCGGATTTTCACTGTCACCGTTCGTTGGGCGTACCATGGCGGAGTACATTGCCACCGGCCGACGACCGGCTGACATCGTCGAATTGTCGTGGCAGCGTTTTCGTGACGGGAAAACCATCCAATGGTCGAACAGCTGAAACGCAAAGCGAGCAATGGCCGTGACCCACTTTGCCCGGCGGGGCGTCGTGCGCTTCTTTGCCACCGTCTTCGGGTCGAGCACTCGAAGAATGGCCCGAAACAAATGCTTGAGGCAGGTTCCGTAGCACAACAGATCGGAGATGGCGATGACTCGAACGGTCACGTGCCTGATGTTGCTTGCGGCTACGGCGGCGATTGCCGCTGAACCGCGGACCGGTGAGATGTCGGTCGATCGCGTACGGAGCAAGCTCTTTCGGCATCAGTATACGATCTACGATCGGGAGTTCTGCGGCTCCGAAGTATGTGTGGATTTCGACAACGACGGCCGGCGCGAACTGTTGTATGTGTCGCGGGCGCCTGGCAAGCTGCAAATGCTCAACGCGGCCGACGGGAGTGTTCGTTGGAGCCGCGAGCTGAAGGGCCAACAGCAATCGACCTCCGCGTTTGATCTCGACGGCGACGGTCGGTGGGAGGTGCTGTATTCGGTCTCTGAACCGGGCGTTCTGTATGTCTGCGATCACAACGGCAAGATTCTGCGGCAGTGGGATTCGGAAGACGGCAAGCTCGGCAATTCCCCGGTGATCATCGACGGAGATGGAGACGGAGTGCTCGACGGCTATCTCGGCACCCGATCCCGTTACCTGGCTCGTATCAACATGAACGAACTGTCGCTACTCCAGCGACGGCGTGACTGGGTCCAATGCGGCTGCTACACGTCGGCAATGGATGTGGATCGTGATGGCCGCTGGGACTTGTTTGCCGGTAGCGGGGACGACTTTGCCGCAAAGGGAGTGCTGCACCGCTTGAATCCATCGACGCTGGAGAGCGTGTGGACTTTTCCGACAAACGACAACGCCTCGAGTGCCGATGCCGTGTTGGTCGACATTGACGGCGATGGAACTGTCGAGATCATCAAGTCCGTGGACAACTACAAGCAGGACGAAGCTCACGATGCCGTCATGGCGTTCACGATCGACGGCAAGCTGCTGTGGAAAGTGGACGGATTATCGGAAGAGGACTCGCCGAACGTGGCGGACTTGGACGGCGACGGCTCGGTCGAGATCGTCGGCATGACATTCGGAGGCGAGGTCTACTGTCTGGACGCAAAGGGCCGCTTCCAATGGCGGCGCGATCTTCGGCCGGAACTTGATGATGGCCAGCACATGTACATGACGCCGATCCTCTGCGACCTGAACGGAGACCGGCAGCTCGAAATCCTCGCGATGACCCACGGGCAATATTCACCCACGCCCGGCCAGAAGCCGAATGCCAGACTGACGGCCCTCGATGCACGCGGTAATGTGCTCGACGAGTTGGACCTGGGCGAATCGCGGTATTGGGGGCACGCCTTCGTCTGCAACCTGGACGACGATCCGTTTCTGGAACTTGTCGTGACGGGTTATGGCGGTCTCGACGTATTCGAAACGAGCGGCTTTGGCTCAAACACCGAGCACTTTCAACGCCGTCGCAGCTACCAGCGGTTGAACGTGCGACCGTGGGCCTATGAAGACAGTTTTTTTATCGAACGGGGCCAGAAGCAGAGTGTGATCAACCTGACGGACAATCTCGTTCTGGCGAAGGGTGACGGCGGCAACGTCCGCGACGGTCGATTCGTGACGGAGTTGCTAACGTTGCCTCCCGACTGCGAATTCCGCCGACTTCAGTTCGCCGTGGAGACACCGGAAAATACACAAGTCCGCGTCGACGTGCTCGACGCCCGTGACCGTCCGTTGCGCGTGGAGGTCACCTCGGACTTGGACCTGCGAATTCGCGAGCCTGTGCGACTCTCCTTTCACCTCTCGACGAGCGACCCGGCAACGACGCCGAAGCTCGATTCCTACTCGCTGAATTTCGAGAAGTTTGCGCTGGACGAACTCTTGAAACGATGAGGGATTCCCGCGTTGCTCGTCGGCATTGTCGTAAGCCATCATTTCGAGTCCCCAAGCTTCCTGGGCGGCAGATCATCCAGCGACAAGAACGTGCCGCGAATCCAGGGGACGCCGAACATGTGCGGGTTGGCACTGCTGGCCGCGGCGGTGTCGTCGGTGTAATGCACCACGAAGATGCGGCCGTCGCCGAGTTGCACCCAGCCGGAGTAGCCTTGTTCATGGCCGTTGGCGCTGGCCTCCACTTCGACGATGTGATCGAGTTGATGCTGGTCGGGGAACCCGTCGTGGGCCGCGGACCACGACGTCACATGGCGTCCCGCTGCCGGGTCTTCGGTGACGGCTTCGAAGCGTCGCCACTGGCTGTAACCGGTCACACTCGGCGAAATCTGAACCGCGTACAGATCCGGATGCTGAACCTTGAACCGATAGTAATCGTACCCGAAGACCTCGTACGGGTTGCGCGGCTCGTTGCCGAACGCCAGGGCATGGCTGCTGATCAGAGTCCACGGCAACTCGCTCAGGCGGCTGTCGCCCTGATCGGTGTCCCAGGCAGGTCTTCCGTCGATGAACAGTTCCATGCGGCCGGTCCGGCTGACGACTCGGTAGGTGTGAAACTCACCGGGCGCGATCTCGGCCCGCAGCTGGGGATTGTGGGCCATGACGACGTGGTCGGGAAACAAGCGCAACACGCCGGCAAACGGTACCGACACGCTCGCCGCACGGCCTGCATTCGCCCGCACCAGAACCTCGAAGGTCAAATCGACGATGGTCTTGGCCGAATCGGCGGGACGCAGATTATACATCGTAAATTGGCCACGGTGCCCGTCATTATCCAAATGAAACACGCCGTCCTTCAGGCCGATGGAATACCGATCGTTGCAGTGACCGCCGGCTGGCTGCGGTCCGGTGGGATCATCCACATCGCCAATCCAGGCACGCAGCGCGGCCCGTCCCACGCCCGAGCGGAATGTCACCATCAGACGACCATCTTGTAACAGGCCGGCACACGTCCGCCCGGTGATCGGAAACGGCACGTGCTGGTACTTCCAGGATTTGCCACCGTCTGTCGAAAAGCCCTTCGCCCCCTGCAAACCGTCGACGCGCGATTCGCGGGCAATGACGAACAGACGTCCGTCGGCGAGCTGAATGGGACTCGGCTCGGAAAGGGAATGAGGCGGAAAGTGATGCGGCTGCCCGATGAACTCCCAGGTCTTGCCGCGATCCTTGGAACGATAGTAATCGAGGATTTCCACGTTTCCCGGCTTGGCAAAGTAGGACGCGGCCAGCAACCAGGAGCCATCGTCCATTTCGGCGACGCGACTGGGCACGATACCGCCTCCGCCGCCAACCTCTTTCGCGCGCAGCCAGCGTTCGTTGATCCAGGTCTTGCCTTCATCTCGGCTGTCGCGCAACAAGACATCCCAGGTGGCGACGGTCTGGTCTCCGCCCGAAGGAACGTCCACGAGCATGAGCAAGGCGCCGTCGTTCAATCGTTGCAGACGAGGACAGTTTTGGTAGACGCCCGCCGGCGTTGGTACACTTTCCGGTCTTCCCCACGTTTGTCCCAGGTCGTAACTATGCGCGACCGACAGACCGCCTCCGTTGCCGCTGCCGCCGGTATGCGAACTGTTCCGCCAGACGCAGACGAGATGGTCCTTCCCGGCCAGCGTCACATCGGGAAATCCCGCATGGACTCCAGGTTCTCGGAAAATGGTGACATGCTTGCCGGGTATGCGCCACGTGGATCGCAGCGATTGAAAGCGGAATCCCCGTTCGACATCCACCACACGATTCTGTTTAGCGAGGGGATGAGGTCGCACCGATTCCGATCCAGGGGCTGGCTCCGTCCGGAGTTGCAGTCCCTCAATCGGAGGAGCATCCGGAGTCATCTCAACTTGCACCCAGTCGATCTTCGGCGAGTCGCTGTGCAAGATCACATCTTCTGCCACTGGAAACCAGTCGTCGTCACCCCATCCGCTGACCCACGCGGAGAGACGTTTGTTCTTCAAATCCACTTGCAGTTTGAAATCATAGGGCGTGTTGGGCCGAGTGAACGGAGCGAAGTAATCGATGCGGCCGTCGGAAATCCAGCAGTTGACATGGGCCATCTTCTCACCACGGCCATCGTTGCCCAGCCCGAACCGGACAGCCGGCGTGAATTTTCCGTCACGTCGAGTTCCCAAGGCGATCACTTCCAGCAACTGTGGATGCCCGTCCGGCAGCGGCTCGTGTTCCTGGATTTCGAATCCACCCGGCACTGTTTCTCTGGTAAACGTCGGAACCTGCGACTTGTCGATCTCGACCACATCGCCTGCCGGTTGCCATTCGGGCAGACCATCGACGTACCTGATCGGATTCGCCGGCCCCATTTGGATTGTAGCGCAGACGTGCACGACCCCTTCGACGGAATCTACTTTGCCCTCGAACTGACGGATTGTCTTGGTATCTCTGGCAGACCGTTCATAGCGAAATGACAGACCGGACGGCTGATCGCGCGAGATGTCGTCTTGGGCGCGGACGCCGATGGTTGCCGCGATGACGACCGACAAAGTGAGCGCTTCGAGCAACGCCTGGGGGTTGATCATTTTGACAACCTCAATGTCGATGGCCTCAACTTCTGGATCGCTCTCAATGCCCTCGACCGAGGCGACGATCGTCCTCACCGGCGGTAGGATTTCGCATATCCTGCTTCCGCCGAAGAGGTTTTGTGCCTTTATCTTATTGCGTGGCAAGAAGTCAGGCGACAAGCTATCATCGTTGAGTATAAACAGCAATCGTCGTAGTCAAACGAGCACCATGGAATTCGGCCAACGAATTCGTGACCTACGACGAGCGATGAACCTCGGTCAACGAGCGCTATATGATCCAAGACCCGGCGTCGAAACTCTCACCAAAGGAGGAAGTCAGCGTCATTCGATACGAAGTCGGCCAGAAGGACTGGTCGCAGGCAGCAACCAAAGAAACCCTATGAACCATCGGAGTCATCCCATGAGCGAACGTACAAAGCCGTTAGGCAAAGTGCAGCCGCAGCGAGATCGCCAGAAGGAACTGGTTGAGCTTATCAGCGAAGCTGCCAAGCAGCCCGGCATCCAACAACTCATGGAAGTGTATCAGCAGTGGAAGCCCTACGAGGCCGTGGCGCGCGCTCATCAGCAGCTACTCGGCATTCACCGTGTTGTGATTGTCTCAAATTCGTCGGGTGGAAGCGTATTCGGAACGTAGCGAGGAATCGTTTATGCCGACTTGGAGCGGAATTCTGGAAGAGCTTGGGAAGTCGCGCTCTGGCGACGGCCTTCCTCAGTTCGACGCCGTGCGCCGTAAGTACCTGACTTCGCTTCAACAATACACGAAGCGAGAAGTCATCAACGTCATCAGCTTCCGTCACTCGACTTTTTTGATCCCGATCTTCTCGAACGGAATCGGCTTGAAGCCCAGCTTCCAGGCCGGAGACTCGGGTTTCAGGTTATAGTCGCCCCGCGTCGGATCCACAAACAGCGGATCGGCGACAACCGAATTCCGGTCGAAGCCAGCGGCACGCCATTTCTCAAACGAACCGTCTTCGAAACCCGAAACCTTCAGCGCCCCACCACCCTGCAGGAAATAGAGATTGTCGTCCAGCTTCTTGATTCCCTCGCGGGAAGTACAACGCAGCAAGGACGCGTCTGGCCGGGAAAAGGAGATGATGTTCCGCTGGAACACGTTGCCTCGCGAGTTGGCATTCATACTGGCATCGTATTGATAGACACTGCTGTCGACGAAGATGTTGTTCTCGACCAGGCAATCTTCGGGTTCCGCATAACCACCCCCCAGAAACACGCCGCCCCAGACGTTTCCGACGCACAGGTTGCCGTACACCTGCACTCGTCGCGGCGAATTGTCAAAATATATTCCCCAGGTGAAATAGGGACGCCGGATGCGATCCTGGCTGGGCGTGCCGGCCGGGTCGTCGGTCGCCACGGCGTGCGGAACGACTCCCATTACGTTTCGAATTCGGTTGTACCGAATGATCTGGCTTTTGTTCAGAACCGGATCGTCCGTGAGAATGCTCCAACGGTTACAGTAGACTCCGCCAGCGTCGGCCATCACGTAACAAAGATCGTGAATGTCGTTGTACTCGATGATGTTCTGCCCGAATCCCATCGAAAAGTAGATCGCGTGATGCGGCTGGTCGTGAATGTGGTTGTGGGCCACGACGTTGCCGTCAGTGTTCTGACCGTGGAAATGGATCGCGGCGCCGAAGTTGTCGATCACGCCGCAGTCGTGGATCTGATTGTTCTCAACCACGTTGCCAACCGCCCACGGCAATCGGCTTGAGACCGACTGCAGCTTCGCTTCATTGCCGCGCCACACCGCCGGGTAGTGATAGGGCCAGAATTCGAGGTCCGCGAAGCAGATGCCTTGTGCGCCGGCGCCGACGATTTCGTTGCGCGTGATCCGGTTCCGCGTGCTGGCGCCATGCAGGCGAATCGCATCGCCCCCCACCTGATCAAACCGGCAGCCGTCGATCACGCAGTTTTCCGTGTTCTCCAGGTAAAATGCAAAGCCACCGGAGTTCGGACGATTGCATTCGAGATAGTCGGGATTCAGCGGATGAATCCAGGGAAAGACCGAAAGGGTTTGCGTAAACGTCAGACCGGAAAAGTGCAAATGCCGAACCGGTTCGTGGGTCGTGGCGCGCAGTTCGATGAGCCGATCGATGACGGGGATCGTGACTTCCGCGCCGTCGAGCGTTCCCTGCGGCGGCCAAAAGTACAGGATTCGCGTCTGCGTATCAAAGCACCATTCGCCGGGCTGATCGAGTTCTTCCAGCAGGTTCTCGACGTAGAACCGATTTCCCTTCATCAGCCGGTCCCACACCTGATTCGGCCGACGGCTCACGGTGATCTCGCCGGTCTGCGGGTTGTAGTCCCGGATCGGGATCAGATGACTGTTCCAGGCGAGGCCGGGAATGATGAAAATCTCCCCCTGGTCGGGCTTGGCCCACTGGCGCGGAAAGACTCCCTTCTCGCCCGTGAATCGAATGGGTGCGGCATCATCGGCCGGGAGCGTGGCCCCGATAAACGCCCAGCCGCCAAAGCGCGGGTCTTGGGGATCGCGGTTCGGATAGCGGGCGCGGATCTGGCGCTGGCCGTTCAGGAACAGTTCGCGAAAGCGGTAGTAATGGTTCTCGATCTGCGGCAACTGGGCGGCCACGATCTGATCGCGATGAGGCTTCCAGTCACTGACAACGCGACCACCACTGAAGACCGGCGTTTCACCGGGATAGGCCTTGTAGGTGATGGGCGAGCCTGCCGTCCCCGAATCGCGGCCGCTGAATACGACCGACTGTTCGAGGCGATAGGTACCGCCGCGAATCAGCACCGTGATCGGTTTATCCGGTGATCTCGCCTTGAGGGCCTGGACGGCATCGCGCGCGCGTTCCAGCGTCAGAAACGGCGCGTCAAATGTTCCGGCGTTCTCGTCTTTGCCCAGGGGTGACACGAAGAAGTTGGCCTGCTCTGCAGTGGCGTCCGGCTTCCACTTCACCAGCACCGCTCCGACCGGGTAGTTGCCGTAGACCGAAAGCACATGGCCGTCGTCCAGCACCACCGCTCCGATATGTCCGCAGACGCCGTCCACCCAATAACCGTCCTTGCGCAGGAACTCGAAGCTGTCGAGTTCGTAGCGGCGGTCGAGACTCCAGGTCTGGCCGTGGTCGTGACTGACCAGCGCGTCGCAGCCCCGGCGGTGACTGGTCAACTCCCCCTTGCTGAGCTTGCCCGCCTGGATGTCGTCCCGCACGACGAGCGTGCAGACCAGATCGCCATTGGGCAGACGCTGCAGATTGGCGTGATGCCGCCCGGCTTCAAACAGGAACTTCAAATCCGACCAGGTCTTGCCGTTGTCTTTGGAAATCGAAATCGCTGTACCTTCGAGACTGTCATCGTGCGGGCCCTCGAAATACTTCGGCGGCATATCGGTTCGCAGAGCTGCGACCAGGTCGCCGTTGGCGGCCCGCACGATCGCCCCTTCGCTGACTCCCCGCAGCCACTTCTTGCCGTTGTGTTCGACGGTGAACTTCCACTGCGGCGGAGAGACTTCGTCAATCCAGGTCTTGCCGCCATCGACCGAGCGGCGGAAGATTCCGGTGAAGTCGCCCTGCGGGTGTGACTTGCCAGCGTCGAGGTGATAACCGATTTCCAGAATGGCTTTAGGAGTTCCCTTCTCGCCGCGATCGACCCAGCCGTTCCCCTCGATCCCAAAGCCCTTGCCGTCGCTGCTTCCCGGATGGTCAATACTCTCCTTCCACGTGCGACCGTAGTCGCCGCTGAAGAACCGCTGCTGCTTACCGCCCCCCAGCGCTTCGGTCACGAACGACAGGTTTCCTCCACCCAACCAGTGAAGAAACTGGGGACGGCCTCTGGTTCCAGGGATCGCCTGGAACGGCGACCACGTTGCGCCGCCGTCCTTGCTGAAGGCGATGTTCGGTTCGAACAGCCGTCCCCCGCCAGGAGCGGCCTTCTCTCGGCTGACGACGATCGCAATCTCGCCGTTGTCCATCTGCGCCAGGCCGAACGGCATGGTGTGCTCGCAGTCTGGATGCCGGAGCACCTTCCGCTGCGCGGGCCGCGTGACCCAGCCACCATTTCCATCTCCCTGACGAATCTCATGGCCCTGCCAGTCGGCGCGTGCTACTGCGGGGATCACAGGATGACTGGTCGACAGAGCCAATACCGCGCCCAGAAGCATGGACCGCCATCGGCTGATTTGAATGCCTTCAATCATCGAGTTTCCCTTCTGTTTGTGATACTCATCGGCGATGCTACTCACACCGAACCAGGATCTGTGCCGCGGAACGGTTCCAGCCATCGTCGATCGCGTGGACGGTGACGAAGTGACTGCCGGGCGTTTCGCCGCGAAGATCCCAGACGTACCGCGGGGTGTCGGTTTCCGCGACGAACCGATTGTCGATGAACCAGCGATACTTCACCACTTTCGATTCGCCCTTTGGCTGGGCGTCGGCGCGGATTGTTACGTGGGGAGTGGCGGTTGACGAGAGGCGGGCTTCGTGGGCCGGGGACGTGATCTCCACTTCCGGCGCGGGGTCGACGAAGTACTTGCGAGCCAGCCGATCGCATTCCATCGCGAGGTCCCGGCCCCCCTCGTAGTAGAAACCGATGCCCGGCATCTCGGGGGCGTATGTCCGCAGGTGCTTGATCTGCTCCTCAAGCATCGCCGGGGTCAGTTCGTGGCCGGGGTGGTACCTATCCGCGGGAGCTATGTGACCGAGCATCACCACGTGCCGCTCGATCGCCCCGGCCTTTCGCGCGATGTCGATCCGCTCCTCAATCCCAGGCATCCCCACAGTGAAGCCCGCGCTGGGGAACTCCTTTGTGACGTGCGTGTACCCTTCCTGGATCAACAGGTCGAGCTCCCCATTCGCGGCCAGGTCGGCCATTTCCCGCTGGCCCTGATAGTAGAAGGCGGAGTAGCACCGGGGGTGCTTCCACTCGGTCAGACGCGCCGCCCGCACCGCCCACTGCGCGTCGTTGCTGTCGCTCGACATGTGCCACTCGTGCATGCAGTAAGCCCGGCTGCGCGCAGCGATGCCCAGATAGTATTTCTCCCATGCTTCCTCCGTGGGCAGCCAGTCGATCGGGCCTCCTTCGCCCCAGGTCATGTCGAGCACGCCGCGCTGCGCCAACCACTCCGGGATCGAGGCATAGGTCGACATGTTCGATGTGCTGAACTGCTTCCAGAGTTCCTTGTCATGGACGCCGTACCAGACGATCGCGTAGGGGCTTTTGAGGGGCGGCAGCGCGGCGGATGGATAAATCGTCAGCGCTCGTCGCTCGGCCAATTCGGGAGTCGGTGGCGTTCCCTCCAGTTCAACGATCAGCTCCGGCCCGTTCTCTTTCGCTTCGGAGCTGGCGAATTCGAGCCCCCAGGCGCCGGCATCCGGTCGACCAAAAATGGGCGGTCCCATCGTGAGCAGGAATCCATGATTCGCCTGTCCCTGAAACAGCCATGCCTCCACGATCTCGGTCACGTCGAATTCGACCAGGCCCGGTTTGGTGACGACCTGCCGTGCCGATCCCAGTGCCATCGCCGCGTAGTCCAGGTTCTCGGCCTGATTCCGATCGGCCGGCCAGCGCGACGTGCCATCGGGACTCAGGAATGTCGCTTCGTGATTCCAGGCGACGCTTGACGCGGAAACCACCGTGGGCACGTTCTTCTTGTTCTCGACCGTGGCGGCATGCAGTCGCAACACGGCCCGTTTCAACTGACCGTGCCGCGCCGGGTCGATTGCTTTCAGATCGAAGCGCATCAGTCCGCGCTCGTACTCGGCCCACGGCCGGCCATTCAACTGCTGGCTGCTGCTGTCGAACGAGTGACCGCCCCCGGTCGACACCCACCCGTCCACTACCTGTTCCGCGCCGCGAATTACATGGCGTGAAACCGGTGAGAGAGGTTCCTCCGCCGGGCAGAGACCGCCAGAAATCACAACGAGCAGCGTGAGGACTGAGTAGGCGATTCGGTCTTGGCGAATCGGTTTCAAACGGTCAAAAACAAAAAGACCTGCCGCTCCCGCCAGTCCCAGTCCGGCGGAAATCCAGAAGGGGAGCCGCGAGTCAAAGCCACTCTCGTTGGGATCCATCAACGCCAACGGCAAGGCGCCGTACAGCGTGCTGCCGAGCCCCGCAAGCGAAATAGCACAGCCGATCGCCGTGCTCCGCAGCCGATTCGGCAGATGCTCGGAGAGATATCCGGCGTGCGACCAGCGCATGAACTGCCGCACGAATTCAAACACCGCGACGACCGCGAACAGCGACCCCGTCGAGGTCGCCCATCCGATGCCGCTACCGGCGAGTGCGAAGCTGCCCACCATGGCAACGGCGGCGATGCCCGGCGCGCGTCGGCCCGCCAGCAGTCCCACCGCCAGGCCGCCCGGAATCCACATCGCCGTGCGCAACAACTGGAGCCAGATCCAGCCACGATCCTGGGCGCCGACGATCAGGCCCACATCCTCGGCGCGATACTTCAGAAACTGATTGGTTGCCTGGAAGACGGGGCCGCCCAGCAGACACAACGCCAGGGTCAGCGCCCAGAAGCGAGGCGTCGCCAGGAGTTCGCGCAGCGAGGCGACCGTCTGACCAGGCAGTTGATCGTCGCCCGGAGCCTGGCCGGGCCGCTGGCCAAAGAGTCCGATCAGCACGGCACCAAAAATCGCCAGGCCACTCAGCCCGGCCATCATCATCTGGAAGTTGCCCAGCGGAGCGTCCGCGGGAGGCGGCGAGAGGTTGATGAGGAATGCCCCGGCACGCGCGAGACTCTCCTTGGAAACGAGATCCGCAACATGCTCTCGCCAGAGAACGGTTCGACCCAGGAGTGGCCCGATCGTGCTGCCGACTCCCATCGACATCATCATTAGTCCGTTCGCCAGCCCTTTGCGGTGTTGCGGGACGACTTGGACCAGTGAAACGCCGCCGACCCACATGAGCGCTCCCGTCAAACCGCTCCACAGGGCCACCGGACGCACGATCCACGGCTCCGGAGCGACGAAGAGCGCGATCGGAACCAGCGATTGACCGAACAAGGCCGCTGACCAGACGCGCCGTTCGCCAAACCGACGCGCGAGCAGCCCGGCGAGAAACGGCGCGATGATCCAAGGCATGACCTGCCACAACACCAGCTGCGACCATACGTCCTGAGGAAACCCCTCCAGTGCGTTGAAGTACAAGGGGAGGGCGTACTCCAGCATGTTGGCGAACAGGAAGCTCGTCAGCGCGACGATCACCACGACCGGTAACCGAGCAGTTCCGGCCAGTGAGGCATCTTGGGATGGCAGCACCCCGGTCATGAGCCCTGCCTCTCGGAGGGGTCGAGTGATGAGGAGGCCGGTTGACTGCGTGAGTACCGCCGTTGTCCAGGAACAGGCCAACGTGTCGCCAGCAGGGCCTCCTGCTTGTCTTCCGTGAGATAGAGCGTCCGGAAATCGGCACCGCCAAACACAATGTTTGTACAGTCGGTGCCGCCGGTGGGAATCGACGCAACGAGCTGTCTGTCGGGGGAAACGATATCCAGCGTTCCACCGCCGCAGAGCGTCACGAGCAAGTTGCCGTCGGCGTCGAAGGCGATCCCGTCGGGATGGTGGTCGGCGAACTGATAGAACAGCTCGGCCGGACCGAGACGTTTTCCATCGTCCAGCAATTCAAACCGCAGCACTCGATGCGTCACGCTCTCGGCGACATACAGCCAGCGTCCGTCGGCCGAGATCGTGATGCCGTTGGGAAAGCGAAAACCGTCCGCCAGAAGATCGGTCCGGCCCGTGTCCAGCTCGATCCGCAGAATGCGCCCGGGCCCCTGCATGTCGAGCCCCGGGTCGGTGAGATAGACGATTCGCCCGTCGGCGATGACCAAATCGTTGGGGCCGATGAACCGTTGACCACCGATGGTCTCGGCGACCGTGCTCAGCGATCCCGCCGGGCTGATCTTGTGCAGCGCGTGGTTCTTGGCGTCGGCCAACAGCAGTTCGCCGGTCTCCAAAAGTGCCACCGATTGCGGTTTGCCGCCGGTCGGGACCACTTCCGTGACCTGCCCCTGCGGGTCGACCTTGACGACGCGCCCCGTCCAGCGGCTCACGAGAAACACGTTCCCGGAGAGATCAGCGGCTGGCCCCTCTGGAGAAACGATGCCCGTCGCGACGATCTTCCAGCTAACGTCCATCGCAACCTCCGACGGCGAGCGTGCTCCTTTCGGCAGCCAGCTCAGTGTTGACGTTCAAACCGGTTGTATGATAATCATTCTCTTAAGGTGGTTCAAATTTCTACGGGTGGTTCAAGCGACTTTGCACGATCATCGCAGGACTGCCTCCGGTGCGGTGCGCACCGCCGCCACGCTTTCCTCGGAGTCGTCCTGCATGACGATGCGACGAAACACACTTAGCCACGACATGGCCGACCTCATCCAACCCATGCTGGAAGCCTCGCCATGAAGATTACCGATATCCGTTGCCATGTCATGAACGTCCCGGATTCACGGGGCGTCGCAGCGCTGCGGAACTGGATCTTCGTGGAGGTCTTCACCGACGAGGGCCTTCGCGGAATCGGCGAGGCGACGACCGAATATCATGAGTTGGCGGTGCAGGCCCAGGTCGAAACGGAACTGAAGCCGCGACTGCTGGGGATCGACCCGACCGAGATCGAGCGCATCTGGCAGTTGGGCTACCGCGATTTCTGGTGGAGACGCGGCGTCGTACATTCCAGTGCGATGAGCGGCATCGACATGGCATTGTGGGATATCGCGGGAAAAGCGGCTGGAGTGCCGGTGTTCAAGTTGCTCGGAGGCAAGGTTCGCGAACAGGTCCGCTGTTACATTCGCTATGGCCCGGAATTCGCCGGAGTGGACCGCGACACCGCCGCGCGCGTGACGCGAGAACTCGGGTTCGATGCATTCAAACATGGCTTTGGCACGCCGACGGTTCCGTACGACGGTAACCGGCAGGTTGACGTGGCGATCGCCGAACATGCTCGATTTCGAGAAACATTGGGGCCGGGCGTCGCCCTGATGATCGACGCCGCCGGCATGTTCGATCCGCAACAGGCCCACCGTTTGATCGCCGGCCTGCGACCGCTCAACATGCTGTTTGTCGAAGAGCCGACGAACCAGGACACGCTTGAACCCACCCTGCGACTGAAACGCGACTTTCCCGACGTGAAGATCGCGCTGGGGGAAAGGTTGATCACCCGCTGGGACTTCCGACCCTGGTTCGAGCAGCAGGCGATCGACGTATGCCAGGCGGATCCTAGTCACTGCGGCGGGATCAGCGAACTGGTCAAGATCGCGCACGTGGCCGAGGTTTACGGCATCCTGATGGCGCCGCATAACCCGTATGGGCCGGTTGCCCTGGCGGCTTGCGCCCATGTGGCGGCGGCCATTCAGAATTTTCTGATCCTCGAACACTGCCCGATTCAGCCCTGGTTTGATCAGGTACAGACGCTGCGGGTGCCGGTCGTAAACGGTTCTGTCGACGTGAACGAACTGGGCCGCCGACCGGGACTCGGTGTTGAATTGAACATGGAACTGGTGAAATCGCGGGGCCACATCGCATTGGCCGCCCGGCGATACGGGCAGGCCGACGGAGCGACACCGTTGATCTGACTCTCGATGAAATCTGGTAGAGATAAGTGAAAGCAGGGGACCATGCAGAAAGTTGTCGTGACAGGCGCCAAAGGAGGAACCGGGACATCGATCGTGCGCGTCTTGCGAGAAGCGGGCTACGACGTACTGGGAATCGACCTTAAGCCGTGCGGCTTTTGGGAACAGAACTACCGGCAACTGGACCTGGAGGATGGCGCCGGTGTTCATGACGCGCTGGCAGGAGCTGTTGCGGTGGTTCATTTTGGCAGCCTGCCGACCGACTCCTGGACCACCTGGGAGACATCGTATCGCAATCTGGCACTGGGCGGTTATCACGTACTCCAGGCGGCCGCGAATCTGAAAATCCCGCGCGTGGTGTTGGCCAGCAGTCCGATGATCTACGGTGAATATAGTCGGGCACCCTATTTGCCGATCGACGAGCAGTCGCCGGCGTGTCCCGACGGCATCTACGGCGCCGTGAAGCAGAATCTTGAAACGCTCGCGACGCATTACGCCCGTTGGCACGGCCTGTCGATCGCCGCGCTAAGACCCCAGCGGATCGTCTACGAAGGGTCGTACGAATGGCGGTTCCGCAAGTTCACGGAGACGGTCGCGGCCGCCGCTGACTCGCTCTGGTCCTATATCGACGCACGCGACGTGGCTACCGCCTGTCTCGCCTGGCTGCGGTCGGACCGTACCGGCTTCGAGGCCTTCAACGTGGCGGCCGACGACGTCTGCTTCGACGCGCCGACGCGGCAGTTACTGGCCGAATACTATCCACAGGTCACTGACGTTCGTGGGGATCTCCACGATCAGCGAGGTCTCGTGAATTGCGAGAAGCTCAAGCGGATGCTCGGATGGCAACCGCAATTCCACTGGCGAGCCATGGCCGCCGAGAGCCAGTCGGCAGGATTTCCCAAGGCCGTGCCGGCGCGATGAAGTCCCCATCTGTCCCGTCCGTCCTATACAGACCGTTCAACCCGGTGTCTTCTTTTCCGTAGAAGTTCTCCGTCAGTCGGAAGAAGGCGAATCGGCCGGCGAGTGCCCCATTGTAGTCGGTGAATCGCGCAAATCTGACCGTGGTTCAGAATATACAGTTTCATTCGGGCAAGTATGTGATCGGTCTTGCGAGAGGCGTCAGCCAGCATCCGCGCGCGGAACGCCGGCAGGTACTGGTGACCGAACCGCTGGCCCAGCGTCCGTGCCGGGGAAGTTTCGGGACGGCGATGGCCTGGTGGCGCGAGATCAGCGAACCGGACGGAACGAGAGTTTGGTTCGTTGTTGACCGAACTATTCGCCTTGGGCCGTTCGGCGGCGGAGTGGGGACCCTGGAAGTCCGCAAATGACTAATTGGACAGCGCCACTTTGCGGCGAATTCTCCAGTTCTTCCTGCCCCAGTCTTCGGGGCCTCCGAATGTTTATTCGACCTCCTACCCAGGGCGTTGCCTGAGCCAACCTCCACGTCTGACCGTGATCGGCCGACCGAGCGTAATGCGTCATCATCTCGGTCCCGCGCGGATGCACATACACGGCGGGCTCACTCGGTGCCGCTTCACCTTCTTTGAAGAGCGTCTTCGATCGCAGTGACAGAACTCGCGAACCAGCCGACTCGGATGTCCGCGATGAATTCCGCGCGCAACTACGGCGCGAGAGACTTGCGAAGCGCGGCGGTCATGATCGGATCGCAGCCGGGATCGACCCAGCACCAGGACGAGAGATTACTGTCGTTTTCCTTCCACGCTTGCTCAATCGGGATGAAACCGGGAGCCGACTCGCCGTAGCCCATGACGATGACGAAATCGTTCGGGCGCATCCGTTGAGCCGCCAGCTGAAACGCCACGTAGGTTTCGCCCGGCAGGAGCGCGACGGCTGCCGAGCCGAAATCGAGGACCGGCAAATCGATCGGTTGCTTCGCCGCGTGCCGATTCCGCCAACTCAGCGCGAGCGCCGCGAGGCACCGCTTCTTCGAGTCGTCCGATTCAAGTTGCTGCTTGAGGTCTGCTTCCGAGTACCCGGCCGTCGTGCGCAGTGGCAGTTCGAACGGAGAATTGCGAAAGTCGAGCCTTGTCAGCGGTTGCCGCTTTGTCGATTTCCACGAGGCGGACATCGCGTCGAAAAGCCGGTCCTGCAACGCTCGCTGGGCGACCTGACCGCCGTCGTTGTATTTACCCGCCGTTGTGTCGCCCGAACAGCCCGAGGCGTAAATCTGGAACACTTCCGGGTGAGCGTCCTGCATTCGCAACCGCGCCGCTCCGGGGAAGTCGGCGGTGACGCGGCCGGAACCCCAGTTCGACATCGGATGCACGGCGTAGACATGCAACGCACACAGTGGCGTGTCGCCGTCCCAAAAGCTGAGCGTTTTCAACCACGGATCGACGACTCCCTCGTCCCGCTGACTTTTCATGGCATCCGCGCCGCTCATGCTGCTGCGATCAAACTTCGGCAAGCCGTTCTGTCCGATGTACCGCCGATTCGACGCGATGCGGACCGCTTTCGCCTCCCCCGTGCCGAAGTGAGTCACTCCCCGCGCCGACTTCAGTCCTTCCCGCAACGCCGCGACCGTCGCCTGCACTGATCGCTCGTGGTAGGCCGGATCGACGATCGATCCGCCAAGCTTGCTGGCATCGAGAATCCGCTGAGCCTCCAAGTCCGCGAGCGGCGCATCATGCTGGTGAATCGCCGTCACGAGCACCCGCTCGCGAGTCGTCCCGGCCGCCTCCGCCAACGCCTCGCGCCAGCGGTCATAAGCGTCGTTCCGAATCTCGCACCAATCGATCGACACGACGACAACCGGCTTCTCGCCGCCGATGAGCACAAACCCGCGCGCCAGCAACGGGTCGTCAATCCGATGCGCCGGCGGCGGAGTCGTCGTTCCGCCCAGTAACGAATGTCCCAGCGGCGGCGTCACGTCGGTCGAGAACGTCGCGAGCCGAAAGCCCGCAGGCCTGGCGTCGTCGGCCATGATCGCTCGTTCGCCGAACCATGTGAGCAACGCTACGACGAAGACGCCTGCAATTTCGTACAGTCGCAACACAATTCCACCACGTCTCATGTGAAACCCTCCCGTTCCCGAATGATCGGGGACCACCAATGCGGGCTTTGAACTCTCTTCCGAACCCATCACACGAACTTCATCGCGAAGAGGTCGGCGTTTTCCAAGACGAAGCGGATTCGCACGGGTTGGACGCTGAGTTTCGACAGGTCGGCGGGCCATGTTGCCGGTTGGTCGATTGCGTCGCCTTGGAGCGCCT
>Ga0194120_10005181_pt1 | contig 19391 bp, 16 predicted proteins | sample TA2MahCa65mmetaG_FD_148642 | JGI IMG/M metagenome (GOLD analysis project Ga0194120, IMG submission 148642) | Freshwater microbial communities from Lake Tanganyika, Tanzania - TA2015019 Mahale Deep Cast 65m | ecosystem: Environmental > Aquatic > Freshwater > Lake | place: Tanzania: Lake...
CCCCGCCGACCGGCGGCTCCGTCAACCGATGCGCCGCGTCCGACTCGGTATCGACGAGGAACGGCTCGCCGCTGCGGAGCTCGATCCGATGGCGTTCTCGCCACGCGCGCGAGTGTCCGCCGTAGACAGGTACCCAATCGACGCCGACGGCGCGCTGCAGATCGCGGGCGATCCGCAGGTGCGTCTCGATGTCGCCGTCCCACGGAGCCCACCAGGGCAGGTCGGTGACTTCGCGCCAGTGGTCGCGTAGGAAGATGTCGAGATAGGGGATGACGACCGGGAAGGCGTCCGTCGGTTCGCCCGACAGGACGGCGGTCATGCGTTCGCGCGGCGACATGCCCATCGATTCGCTCCCTTCGGCGGTTCCGCCGGGGAGGTCCGGCGGGCTAGCCGACGTGGATTCCCAGCTTCTTGAGCGCCGGGACGACCTGTTCGAGCGCGGCTTCGGGAGCCAGCTTCTTCGCGCTGACCTGTTCGAGCAGCTTGCGGATCGCGTCAAGCTCGTTGGGCGCGGCGGGAGCCGCGACGCCGTCGGAACCGCCGCCTGTAGCCGACGCGTGAATCTCACGCCCCTCGAATGCCTTGGCGTTCTTCTCGATGTAAGACGCCCACTGCGCGGGCACGTCGGACAACGGGAAGATCGCCTGCACGGGGCATTCCGGCTGGCATGCGCCGCAGTCGATGCACTCCGTCGGGTGGATGTAGAGCTGGTTCTCCCCCTCGAGGTCGTAAATGCAATCGACCGGACAGACCTTGACGCAGGCGGTGTCTTTGACGTCGACGCACGGCTCGGCAATGACGAATGCCATCGAACGCTCCTCAGTCACCTGTCGCTGTCGGCGGATTCTACGGTCATCCGCCCGACGACGGCAACGTCAGCCGGCGATGTTCCCGGTGGAACGCTTGGCGAGGTGGTTCCATCCCCGGAGCGCCAGGCGCGAGTAGACGTGACGGTTCCCCGGCTCCACTTCGTCGCTGCCCGCGTGCATCTGGACGAGAACCGTCTTGCGCGTCTTCTGCGAGCGGTTGGGCATGGAGCCGTGGAAGGTGAAGTAGTGGAAGAACACGACATCGCCCGGCTCGACGATGCAGGGCGTCGCGCCTTCGATGGGGTACTGGTCGGTGATTTCGCGGTTCTGCCCGCCGCCCATCATGCCGTCGAGCCGACCGTACTGGTGCGTGCCGGGGTACGCGCGGAAGCAGCCCATCTCCTCGGTCGCCTCGGAGACGTGGATGACGCCGGCGATCATTGTGTCCTGCACCGTCGGAAAGTACTGCCAGTCCTGATGAACCGGGAAGGGAGCCCCGACCTCCGGCGGCTTCTGGAACAGCTTCGTGTGGTGGAGGATGATATCGGGACCCAGGATCGCCTCGGCGACGTCGAGGAACTTCGGGTGCTGGATCGCCTGGAGCCAGACGGCGGAGTAGACCTGCACCTGATGCGTGTGGTAGACGACCGTGTCACCGGCTCCCCAGCGGGCGTTGACGTCCTCGTCGCTCTTGAGGAGCTGGTCGACGATGCGGTCGAAGTCCGCCTCCATGGCGCGGACTTCGTCGGGGGAGTAGACGCCGCGAGCGATGTAGAAGCCGTGTTCTTGGAAATGGGCGTGAATGTCCATCGAGTCACCTTCCGGTATGGGTCGGGCCGGTCGGAGGGAACGATAGCCGGGGAGGAGGCGGGGGGCAATGGGACGTGAGCCGCGCCTCGATCCCCGGTGGCCCCGCTTCCCTCTGTCATTCCCGCGGAAGCGACGACGTTGTGTGCTCATCGCCTTGGGTCGGGATTGCCGTACGAGTCCGTGTGACACAGAATACACGCCGTCAGACACGGACACCGCGACGCGGCGATGCGTACCTTCCGCGCGGCGGATGCACGTTTCTACAAAGGCGCGCCGCCGAGGACGGAACTCCGTACTGGTGGGAACGATAGCATTGGCATCGTCCACAAATGCTGCTTGGGTACCATGTGGCGTATCATATATCATGACGAAAAGCTAACAGGATGGGTATTGCCATGCATCCGATGGGCTTGCAGCTGAGCTTGTTCGAGTCAGACGATGGCAGACATGCGCCCCGGAATGGCACTGGGTTCAGCGACCCAAGCTTTGCCGGGAACAAGACACTTCCCGTCCATCGGTGGGTTCCGTGGATCGCGGGATTCGGCAGTTCCTTTGTTGCCAGGGCATTGTCAGACCGACTGGAATACGCGGGTACGGTGTTGGACCCATTCTGCGGCGTGGGGACGACTCTGGTGGAGGCCCTGCTGCAAGGGCACGAAGCCATCGGTTTCGAGATCAACCCGTATGCCGTGCTTGCCAGTCGCGTCAAGACACAGGCGCACACCATCTGTGACAAGTCCCTTGAGAACCACAGCCGTTCCTTCTCCGATTTCTACTACGAACGGGTGACCGGGAGCTACACGCCTCAGTCGCAGCCACCCAAGCGATTTGCCACTCGAAGCCCATTCTATAGCCCCTGCGTCTTGCGCAAGGTGCTGATCTTCTGCGACTTTGTCGAGACCATCGACGACGAAGCCGTACGAGACGTGTTTCGGCTTGCCTTTGCCTCCAGGATGGTCGCGTTCTCCAACTACTCGTACGAACCGAGTTTGGGTAGACGCGCAAGCGCAGGGAGGCAGGAGATCGAGGACTATGACGTTGGGGGAGAGCTCCTCCGCAAGCTTCAGGAGATCGTATCGGACATCAGGTGGTTCAGAGAGGCAAGACCAACCTCGACTGCACGGGCACGCGTGGTACATGATTCATTCTTTGCTGTCAGGAGTCATCTTGAGCCAGAATGTGTGGATGTGATCATTACCTCGCCGCCGTACCTGAACAACTACCACTACAACCGGAACACTCGCCCGCATCTCTACTGGCTTGGCCTCGCTGATTCCACGGAAGACTTCCGAACGCTCGAGCGCGCCAATTTCGGCACGTATTGGCAGACAGTGCGAGACCTGGAGCCCGTTGATCTTTGCTTCGAGCTGCCCAGAAGTCGATTGCCGCAGCAACTTGAGGAGCTACGCGGCCTCAACGCTGCCAAAGGCGTCTATGGAGGGAACGGGTGGGCAAACTACGCGGCGACCTACTTCAACGACTGCCATCGCCTTGTTGAGGCGATGCGATATGCCCTCAAGCCAGGCGGTACAGCATTGATCGTCATCGGGAACAGCATTCTCCAGGGCATCCATCTTCCCACGGATCAGTATCTTGGCGAGATCGCCGAAGCAGGCGGATTGGTGCTCAAGGGGATCGAAGTCCCGCGCGAGACACGTGTTGGCAACAGCATCATTCGCTCTGAAGTCCGCGTCGGCAAGGCGAGGCAATCGACCCAACTCTATGAGGCGGTCATAGAGCTACGAAAACCCCAGTGACGCAAGGACGTCTCGGACTCTCTCTGCTATTGCGCCCTCGGACAGCGGTTCACCAGTGAGATCGATCGCCCACGGTCGCCCCCGATGCAGGACATCCCACATCGACCTTGCCTGACCTGATCGCCCTCCTCCAGGATGGTGGATGCCAAAGCCTTCGACAACGGTGTTCCAGAGAGGCATGTGCCGCCGAATCAGTTCCGACTCGACAGGCGCGATGAGGTCCGTCTCACTCCCTGCCAAGATCATGAACCTGCATCCGAAGTCCGGAACGTCCAGGTTGTCAACTTGGGCAATGCTCCTTGCGTGCTCACGCAGCCGACTGAATAGGGCTTGTTCCTCCTGGTTACGAGTCGTCGAACGTCGCGCTGTCCGCCAGCCTCTGGGGACGGCTTTGCCTACGTAGATCGGATAGACCGCTTCGACACGATTCCTGGACGATAGCGGTGCGTACAGGTCGTGTGCACCCGTGTAGTACAGAGCGTAGACGCCACTGCCGGCAAATGGCTCGCTCGGCGGGAGGCCATGCACTGGCGTCGTGCTCATGAACTCAGCGGCCTCGCGAACGACGGCCGGAAACGCGTCAGAGCGGAACGTATGGAGCTGGATGTCGACTGGCATGCGATTCCTACATCGTCGCTCTTTGGAGCCCGAGTTGCTTCAACGGGAAACATAGCGCACGCGGTAGCATGCACACCGTGCATCAGCCCGCTGCTTCATCCGTCAAGGCACGATCCCCGGCGTCGCAATATACGGAATCGTGTTGACGCACCGGCGCCGCTGAGCGAAGCCGTTCCTCACACCTTCTCCAGAATAACGATGCTCTCGCGATGCATCGTCTCTGCTTTGGCGCCGACGACGTTCGTCGGGCTGTTCTCCATCGGCATCCGCTTGTTGGGAATCGACCGGAAGAGAATACCGCGAGTTACGAAGCCAAGGTGCTCGCCCAGTTCGGCGATGATCGTATCGGTCTTTAGCTGTACGCCTTTGACGGTGCGGTTTCCCACAACCAGCGCGAAGTGCCCGCCACGTCGAAGATAGCGCTCGGCGTGGACGAATGCCCGCTCCAGATCGCGATAGAACGCAAGCACCTCTCGAGCCCGCTTCTCGTCTTCCAGCGCGATTAGCCTCACGCACTGTTGTAGCGTCGCAGAACGGCTCAATACCGGGTCTTCTAGTGATGGGCTCGGTTTGCCGCCGAGCAGCGCCGTGTCGATGTCCTTTCGGTCGTGCGGAATCAACTCGAACCACTGCGCCGACAGCCGGGAAAACTGCCCGTAGGCGACTGTCGTGCGGCTGTCGCCGTACGGGGGTGAGGTGAGGATGAGCGCAACCGAGCCATCTTCGATGTCAGCCGCCGCCGTGGAATCTCCGTGGATGAGCCGCGTCGGCGCGTCGGATGCGTTGGCGTAGAACTCCGCCATCCCGGCGATGCTGCGCCGCGCGACTTCGGTAAAGCCCTCGACGATGTCGTAGCGAACGCCATGCTCGATCTTGCCCTTGTCGCGAACGAGCTTGAACTCGCCGTTCTTCGTGAACGACGCGAAACGGACGATCTCGCTCAGGCAAACGTGGAAGAAGTCGATCAAGTCCGGGTCGCCCAGGGCTGCGATTGCCTGCTTGACGGCGTTGATCTCCTCCTTCTTGTCCTGCGGGAACCAAAAGTCCATGTTCGACGAAGCCGGGAACGAAATCGGCGCGCGCGGATGCGCCATGCACTGCTTAACGACCTGATTCAGCGCCGAACGGAGCCGGACCGGATCAATCGGGGTCGTCTTGACCTTGGCGATCAACGCGGCGAGGGGGTTCAGCTCGATGCCTACAGCGGGACGGTTCAGCAGTCGCGCCTCGACCAAGCACGTGCCCGAGCCGCAGAAGATGTCGGCAACCGTCTCGCCGGGCTGTGTAAAGGCGTTGATGAGCTTCCGCGCTACCTGCGGAATGAACATCGCGGGGTACGTGTGAAAACCGTGGGTCGCCGTCTTCGTCTTAGCGCCGCGGAAGTCCCACTCCCTCATCCATTCCCGAATCGCGGGGCTGGTGATATCGCTCGTGCACCCTGAGAGCTCCGCCGGCAACGATGAGAACGGTATTCCGAACCGAAGCTGTCTCTCGCGCGGGCTCGCTGGATGCTCAGCCATGGTCTTGTACTGGCTTGGATTCTGCGGAGCCTGAATCTCTCGGCTGGCGCGCTTGTAGCGTTCCAGTTCCTCCGTCGAGAACCGACGCTGCCCGCCTGGTGTGCGGATGGGCTCCACCAGGCGCTTCGCCTCCATGCGGTACAGAGTCGAGACACTGACGCCGAGGTAATCCGCGGCTTGTGATGTGGTCAGCCACGCACTCACGCCCTGCTCCTTACGATTCGCGGTGGCATGCAAGAGTATGCAATACTTGGCAGCACTTGTCAAGAACCGGTATTGCCAGCAAACGATGATGGTATGCTCTCGGATGGATCGCAGACTGCGACATCCGCCATCTCGGAACATGACTGTCAGACGAAAGACCCTCAACGCCGCGAGGCATCGGGGGTCTCGTCGTTACCGAATCAGGTCAGCATCAGCTCAGCGCGTGGCTAGCCGCGCTTCAGGTTGATGACCTCGTTCATCAGAGAGTCGGTCGTCGTGATGACGTTCGCGCTCGCCTGGAAGCCGCGCTGCGCGAGGATCATCTGCGTGAATTCCTCGGCGATCTGGACGTTCGACAGTTCCAGCGAACCGGAGACGATCGAACCGAACCCGCCCTCTCCCGCGATGCTGACGATCGCTTCGCCGGAGTTCTCGGTGTTGGCGTAGAGGTTCGCGCCGACGCGCGTCAGTCCCGTCGCGTTCACGAAGTCCGCCACGGCGACCCGACCGACGACCTTCACATCGCCGTTCGAGAACGTCCCCAACAGCGTGCCGTCCCGCTCGACCGCGAAGGACTGGAACTCGCCGGAGAACGCGCCGTTGTTACGGCTCACGCCGACATCCGACTTCAGGTTGAACTGCGTCATCGCCTGAACCGCTTCGAGGCTCAACCCGATGGAGATCGGGTTCGCGTTGTTGTTCGCGTTGAACGCGAGGGTGAACTGCTCGGACCCGAGCGAGTTCTTGAAGCTCTTGATCGCGCCGTCCTCGGTGAACTCGATGGTTCCCTGGGAGTTCGCGCCGAGCTCCGCCGCCGGGTTCTGCGTCAGCCCCGTGGTGTCAGGGATGTTCATCTGCCAGACCCACGTGTTCGGCACGTCGGTCTTGAAGAAGGTCATCACGGACGTGTGCGTCGTGCCCTGAGAGTCGATGGCGCGGAAGCTCGTCGCGGCGCCGTTCGCGGCGTCCAGCTTCGAGAGGCGGAAGTTGGCGTCGTTGAGCGTGTAGCCCGTGAAGCCCTTCGCCTGAACCGCCGACTCGAAGTCCGCCAGCGTCTTGTTGCCCTGGATCGAGACGACCGTCTGCGCGCCCGTCGTCAGGTTCTTGACGCGGACGTTGATCGTCTCCTCTTGGGCGACGGGGAACTGGTTCAGCGGAACCTCGAACAGTCGAGTCGTGCGAGCCGGAAGCACCGTTGTTTCGGCACGTCCACCGGACACCGCAGCGATGCCCGCCGTCGTCCCGAAGGTGATCGGCGTGCCAGCAGCGACAGCCGTAGTCGCCGGCGTGGCGAGCGTGATCTTCGAATCGCTGTCGATGGAGGCGATCTTGACCTCCTGACCGTCGACCGTCAGCGTGTCGCCGACCCGCAGCTCACGCGAGAACTGGGTTCCCGTGCCGAGCAGGATGTTCGAGTTGGCGGCGACTTCCATCGTGCCGGAGATCGTCGGACGACCCAGCGTCAGTTCCGTGTCGGACGTGATGCCGTCCACCGAGTAGAGGCGTCCGTCGATGCTGATCCGGTCGCCGACGGTGAGAGCCGTCGTGAAGTTGGTCGCCACGCCCGTCACGGTGATCGTCGCGCCGTTGTCAGCGAGGCCGATGGAGCCGGAGAGCGCGGAACCGATGACGCCGTCGCGTCCGCCGATTTCGAGGGTTCTGCCGTTGATGTCGGTGGCGAAGACCTTCGTGGCGGCGTCGAGGTTGCCGGAGAGCCCAATGAGGCTCGTCGCGCGCGGAGGAATCGGCTCGGAGGGAACCTTGATGTCGCGTCGGATGGCTCCGGGCGGGATGACGCCGTTGGTGGCGTTGTAGCCCTGGACGCGGAAGCCGTCGAGGGTCACCAGATGCCCGCTCTCGCCGATGACGAAGCCGCCGGCGCGCGTGAAGAGGTCGCGTTCCCCGTTGGAGACGATGAAGTAGCCACGCCCTTGGATCGCCAGGTCGCTCTCGCGATTGGTCTCCTGAAGACCTCCCTGCTGGGTCAGGGTCGTGATGGCAGCGACCTGAGCGCCTCTGCCCACCTGCATGGGCCCGCGCGTCGCGGTCGCCGACTGGACGGTGCGGCTTAGAATGTCGGAGAAGGTCGTCCGCGACGACTTGAACCCGACGGTGTTCGCGTTGGCGATGTTGTTACCGATGACTTCCAGCATCGTCTGGTTCGACTTGATGCCGGAAAGACCGGAGATGAACGAACCGATCATGGTGTGTCTTCCTCCAACGAAGCTTCGGGAGCCCAAGGAGCCGCGTTCTCAGGAAGCGCTCACAGAGGAGCCCCCGTCCGCGCGACGACCCACTGCCACATTCGACTCGAAAGCGCCTCCAACTCTCCAACTGTCCGGGACGTTACTGAATCATGCGAACCTTCGAGATGGGGACCTCGATGCCCCCGATGGTCAGGAGAATGCCGTCGTCGGAGAAGCGCACACTGTCGACACGTCCCTCGAAAAAGGGCGAGACGGAGACCTGGCGGTCTCCGCCGCCCACTGCAAGGACATGATACGTGTAATTGCCTTCCGGCAAGGCATTACCTCGGTCATCTTTGCCATCCCAGATGACCTTCTGGTTGCCCATTGGCTGGGCACCAGGTGCGAGAGTGCGTACCACCGCACCCTGCACGTTCTTAATCTCGATGCGGACATCGGCTCCCTCGTCCAGCGTGTAGCCCAGGACGGCTGATCCGCTGCTGCCCAGCGAGATCGATTCGCCCGGAATCGTCACCTGCTTGCCGAGGAGACCGACCGCCATGGACTGTCCGAGAGACCGCTGCAGGACCACCGACTCGTCGACCGACTGCCGCATTCCTTCGAGCTGTTCCAGCGAGCTGAACTGGCTCAACTGGGCGATGAAGTCTTCGTTGTCCATCGGCTCGAGGGGGTTCTGATGACGCAGTTGCGTGATCAGCAGCGACATGAACTCGCTCTTGCCGAGCTTCTGCCCCGACTGCGGAGCCGATTTGCTCGATCCGTAGAGCGATTGCTGGTTCAGCGTCGATACAACGTCGACAGAAGGCATCGTGATCCCGTTTCCGTCTCAGGTTGCGTTCAGACGGCGTGAAGCCGCCGGTTCAGGACACTCGAGTCCACAACTCGTCGTCAAGCGAGCGTCATCGCACGGTGACACCGGGACGCCACGATCGCGCCCAGATTGCCGCCCGCAAGTCTATCGCACGGCTAGAATTCGCCCGGCTCGCGGAACCGTCAGACCCCTTCCACGGGAGGTCGGCGTCCATGCCGATCCCCTGGCGGTTGAGGGCGTCTTCCAACTCGCGGATGTGGTCCTCTAGGATCTTCTGCGATTCCTTCGACGCCGCCTTGATCCGAACCGTCAAGACGTCCTCGTCCAGAACCACTTCGAGTTCCACAGCTCCCAGCGATTCCGGGTTCAATTGAATCCGGAACTCGCGCTTGCCGAGCTTGATGTGCCGCCGCGACTCGGTGGCGATGTACTCCATAAGCGGCGCGTACGCCTGAGGCGTCGACGCGACCGTTGCGCTGGTCACCGGAGGAGCCGCCATCGCCGCCGGTGGAGGCGTCGCGCCGTGAGCGCCGGCTTGCGCCGTGCTCGAGTGCGACTCCCATTCAGCCTGCTGGCTGCTCCGTGGCGACATACTCGCAACGGATGTCCGCGTCCGCGACCGCTCGGCGCGCACGAACGATTCGACCGAGGCGTCCATCGACCGGGAGAGCTCGCGAGCCAACCGGCTCGAATCTCCAACGCGGAGAGCTGTCTCCGACCTCGTCGGGACGTTGCCGCTCTCACCCACCGCACTCCGATCGAGGAATGCGGAAAAAGCGGCGCGTCGCTGAATCGCTTGCTGCGCCCTTTGGAGAGGCGTCTGTCCGAGAATCCCCGAAGCGCTCTCGCGGCTCGTGGTTCCCGTGGACGCCATGCCCCGTGATGACGCGTGAATGACATCTGCGCCTTGCAGAGCAGGAAGCGTGCCAACCGGTGTCGCCGGGACGCCTTTCGCGCCCTGAGACGCGAGCATCGCCGCCGTCAGCGGCATGGCGAGCCGCCCATCGCCGGGCTCCGAGCCCATCGTGGAGCCGATGCCCACCGCAGCCGCGCCGCCACGGGCGTTCAGAGCCAAGCCGGCGAGCGATCCGAGGCGGTTCTCGCCTTCCGCGACCGCCGCAGCGCCCAGCCGCCACGGGCTGGGAGCCATCTCCGCGTCCTCGTCGCCGAACATGTCGGCGCTCAGCGCCTGCAACAGGTCTTGGCTGGAAATCCGTTCCCCACCGATGGTCAGTGTCGGGAAATCTTTTCCAGGAACGGCAGTCCCGGATCGAACGAGGGAAATGGCTTCCTCCGTCGATGTCGCCACGCTCACCGTCGTCGCTGAAATCGCGGAGTGCCCGTCGGAAGCTCGGTTCAGGAGCGCCGTCAGGGACGGTTCGGTTCCGGCGACGGGTCTCGATTCCGGCGTCGGCATGGACGTCGGCGCAACGCTCGCGGCGAGCGCGAGGCTCATCGCTTCGGCGCTCGGCGTTCCGTCCGGATCGGCGAACGCTTCCTCCGCCTCCAGGGCGGCAAGCCGCGCCAGGAGCGCCTCCTCGTCGAAGTCGGCGGGCGCGGAGACGTCCACCGTCTCCACTCCTGCCAGGATCGCCGCGAGAGCCGCCGCGTCCGCTTCTTCAGCGGACATCGCCTCCGGGGAACCCGCGACGCCGCTGGGCTCCGAGACGAGCCCGGAACGCGGGACCTCGCCGGTTGGCTGCACGCTGCCGGAGCCCTCCGGCAGGGAGGGGCCAGTCGCCGGGGCGATCCGACCCGCCGTGGCGATGCCTTCAGCGGCTTTCAGGGCTCCCTCGAACTCGCCGGGGGAACCGCGCGAGGCAGTGAGCCCGCTCGACGACGGCGCGCCTCGAGGACGCAGAGCGTCGATGAGCGTTATGGAAGGTTGTTGAGTGATCGGCATACGATCCGCCTTCCGATGAGTAGAGTGCCGCCACTCGCGCGCCTCTCCCGAATGGGGAGACCCGAGTGCCGGTATCGCCGGACGGGACGACGCCTCGCGTCCTCATTCCGGCTAGTGGTCAGTGACAGTGAATTGTCGGTTTGTCCAACCCCCACCCTAAACCTCCCCCATGCAAGGGGGAGGGGACATAGCCTCCTCCCCCCGCGAAGCGTGGGGGAGGATTGAGGTGGGGGGAAGACGAAGTCTCCAAAGTAACTGACCATGCGTTGTGATGCGTCACGCTACTCACCGCGAATGCGGCGGGCGAGACGATCAATTCCCAATCCCCCGTTCAGGGGGTTGCGCTCCGTACCCGCTACGCCCGAACCTAACGGTCGGGCTGCGGCGGCAGGAGCGACAGCAGTTGCCGTTGAGCCTCCTGGTAGGTGACGTGCTCCCCGATGGATTGCCGGAGGAACTCGTTCACGTCGTCCAGGTGCTCGATGGCGAAATCGACATCCGGGTTGGACCCGGGCACGTACGCGCCGATCTGGATGAGGTCCTCGGCGTCGCGATGAGTGGTTAGCAGCGTCTTGGCGCGCTGAGCCGCCGCCTGGTGGGCGGCGTCGGTGACCTGGATCATCAGCCGCGAGATGCTTCGCGGCACGTCGATGGCGGGGTAGTGACCCCGGTTCGCCAGGTCGCGCGACAGGACGATGTGACCGTCCAAAAGCGAGCGCATCGTGTCGGCGACAGGTTCGTTGAGGTCGTCGCCTTCGACGAGAACCGTATAGAAGCCGGTGATGCTTCCGTCGGACTCGGCGCTGGGTCCCGCGCGTTCGAGCAGCTTGGGGAGCCGCCCGTACATCGACGGGGGATAGCCTCGCGTCGTCGGGGGCTCGCCCGAAGCGAGTCCGACCTCACGGAGCGCCATCGCGAATCGAGTGACGGAATCCATCATGAACATCACTTGATTTCCGTTGTCGCGGAAGTACTCCGCGATCGCCGTAGCAAGATACGCGCCCTGCAGTCGGAGCAAGGCAGGCTGGTCGGATGTCACGACGACGACGACCGAGCGCGCCAAGCCCTCCTCGCCGAGGTCTTCCTTAAGGAACTGAGGCACTTCGCGCCCGCGTTCGCCGATGAGCGCGACGACGCTGACATCCGCCTCGGTGTTCCGCGCGACCATGCCCATCAGGATGCTCTTGCCGACGCCGCTGCCGGAGAAGATGCCCATGCGCTGCCCGCGTCCGACGGTCAGGAGCGTGTCCATGGCGCGGATGCCGGTGGCGATGGGTTCCTCGATGATGCCTCGCCGCATCGCGTCCGGGGGCTCCGCGTAGATGGGTCTCCAACCCTCGACATGGACGGGTCCCTTCCCGTCGATGGGTTCGCCCAGGGCGTTCAGAACGCGCCCCAGCAGGTTCTTGCCGACCGGCGCGCGGAAAGACGCGCCGCTGGACAGAACCAGATCGCCGGGACGGACGCCCTCGATATCGCCTAGCGGCATCAGGATGACCCGATCCTCGCGGAACCCGACGACCTGCACCCAGATCGCGCCTTGAGCGACGAATAGCTCCGAAGGGCGGCGCGGGCTTCGGGCGAGGATGTCCGAGAGGGCGGGCGTCTGGTGGCGCAGGGGGAACACGTAGCAGAGGTCGCCCATCGCGGCGTTGAGCCCGACGGCTTCCAGTGTCAATCCGACGCTCTGGACGATCCGCCCTCCAGCGCGGATGGTGTCCAGCGGCGCGCCGTCGAAGTACATGGACAGCCCCCGCATGGACGAGGGCATCGATGCCGTGTCTGGAGCGGGGGGTGTCGTCCCGATGGTCGAGTTGTTGTCAGGCGTCATGTGCCAGGTCTCCGCGCGTTACCAAGACTTTGGAGGGCGCGAACGACCCATGCCATGACGGGAAGCGGCTCACAGGAGCCGGTTACATCGGGGTTCGCATCACCTCTTCGTAAGCCTGAACCAACTTATTGCGCACTTGCGCCATCAGTTGGAACGAGAGCGATGCCTTCTGGACGGCGACCATCGTCTGCGCCACGTCGGGGCGCGCGCCGGTCGCCAAGCCCTGGATCGCCTCGTCGGCTTCCTTCTGGAGATGATTCACCTTCTGAATGGACTCGGCAAGTACCTCCGCGAATGACGCGCCCTCCGAGTCGGAAGGACGTCCCTCGCCCTTGGGGGCGGCAGCCTGAAGCTGCGCCGAGGCGATTCGCGAGGCGAGTGTGATGTCCGAGGTCGTCATTCTGCTATCTCCGACACGCGCGCGGAGTGACTTAGGGGAAGCACTGCGCAGGCGATTGTCGAGTTCCGTTCACCAGACTCGTTCCGAGTCGTCGCCGACACCAAAGCACGAAACGTGCCAGCAGCCCGAACCTACCGCACGACCGCTCTGCCATCCTCTGCCCACCTCGCCCCTGCTCTCATCCATCCTTCTTCCTGTTTCCGTCATTCCCGCTCCCTACTCTCGTCATTCCGGCGAAAGCGGGAATCCAGAGTCCCTTGCTTCGCGCTCTCGCGCGGGAGTGGGGTTCCGGCGCTGCCCGCGTCTAGGTGCTTCACGCGTGAGCCCGTGCCCAGGACTCTAGGCTCCCGCTTCCGCGGGAGCGACGGATGGGGAGCGCGCTAGACCTGACCGATGGCGATCGCCCGGTCGATCATCTGCTTGAAATTGGCGACGGCGGCGACGTTCGCCTCGTAGGCGCGCGAGGCAGCCATCATGTTGACCATCTCGCTGACGGGGTTGATGTTGGGCATTTTCACGTAGCCGTCGGGGCCCGCGTCGGGATGGTTCGGGTTGTAGATGAGCTTGGGCGCGGACTTGTCCACGACGACATCGACGACCGCAACGCCCCGCGACGCCTGGTCGAGCCGGTCGCGGAAGACGCCGCCCTGTACAGAAGAGAAGACCGCTTCGCGGCGGCGGTAGGGCCCGCCTTCTGGCGAGCGCGTCGTGTTCATGTTGGCGAGATTCTGAGCGATCAACTCCATGCGGAAGCGCTCGGCGGAGAGCCCGGTAGCGCTGATGTCCATGGCGGAGAACGCGGGCATGCGGAAATCCTTTCCCGGTGCGCTGGCGAGATGGGAATCTTTTGCCGGTCGCTATCGCTCCGGAGCCATCGCCGTCTTGAGCGTCGTGAACTTGTACTTGGCGAGCTCGGACACCGCGTTGAAGAGGACGGTGTTCTTGGTGAGCTTCATCATCTCGTTCTCGGCGTTCACGTTGTTGCCGTCGGTGCGGAGCTCGCCGGTGGCGTCCCACAGAACCTGCGGCGTTGCGAAGCGCGGGTTCTCGGTGGGTTGGCGTTCCGCCCGATCCATCGCGGCTTTCAGGACCGCCTGGAAGGGCATGTCCTTGGCGATGTAGTTGGGCGTTTCCACGTTGGCGAGGTTCTCGGCGATGATCTCGTGACGCCGGAACACGTAGTCCATCGTGGTCGCGAGGAGCGACACGGTGTTGTCGAACATCGAGTTCTGCATGGAGCCGGTCTTCCTGAGGCTGTCGCGCCCGGAAACGACCGTCGGGTGGCACCGGCGAGCGATTCCTCGGTGAGCGCGTGATGGCATATAATGTCGATGCAGTTGGGAACGCGGTGCGCGTTCCGGCGGTCAGTGCAGCAATCTTCGTGCCACCAGAATACGCCGAGAGCGGTTCCCTGGAACCCACCTCGAGAAGGCGGACCCCGAACGCCGATGAACGCATCGAAGGACTACTACCTCATCCTAGAGGTGCACCCCCAAGCCAGCGCCGAGATGATCGAGCGCGCCAAGCGGCTCCTCCTCCAGCGCTACCATCCTGACCACAACCCTTCCAAGAAGGAATGGGCGGCGGAACAGACCCGCCAAGTCCTGGAAGCCTATCAAGTGCTGTCCGTGGCGGAATCGCGCGCCGACTACGACCGGGAGCGGAGAACCGCCTCCGCGAGTCGACCTCGACCGGAACCGCCGCCGGGCCCATCGCCGAACCGACGAACCGCCGGACAGCGACCCCAGGAACCGGAACGGGGTTACGAGGTGTACCGCTCCGAGGCTCGCTCGGCGTCCCGTCCGGGTGCGCGGGCGGATCGACCTCGCCGGGGTCCCCGCCATACGGCGCAGCAACCGGCGGGTCCGGCAAAGCCCAAGAAGCCGCGCGACCCCCTTCCCGACGGTGTCCGCGTCGTCGAGTGCCAGCACTGCGGACGTCCCAGCCGCGTCCCCAAGGGCGCTGACCTCTATAGAATGCGCTGCGGCGCGTGCCACCATCGCATCCAACTGCGCGCGAGAACCCGCCTGCGGAACGTCCTCGCCGGAGCGGACGACCGGCTGGAGCAGGCGAAGCGCTCGCTTCGGCGGTTCCTCTTCCGCAAGGGTGCATCCGACGCCCCTTCCCCTCGTCCGATCAAAGAAAAAACTTCCCGCTAGCCGACCCGTTCGGAAAAAGGTTCCGGCGTCCGAATGACCCGCTGCCGCGACGGGCTCCGAGAGTCCGTCTGCCCTAGAAGGGCGCGACGACGGCATCCGCCCGGCTTCCGAACCGCCCCGACGCCATTGGCATGCGCTTTGCTGAATGGGCAGCGCAGAACTCCGTGTGTTCCACATAGGGGTCGGAGTCTCGTCGCTCGAATGGGCGCGAGTCGCAGGAAAGGACCCGGACAGATGGCGTCGTCACTTCACTCCGTGGGCATCGCAGCGCACGACGGATTGGCGATCCGCACCGTCGGTTCCGACGAACGTCGGGCGACGGATCAGCCGCATCCCTGGCTGCACGCGCTGATCGAGCTCCCGGAGGCGCTCGACTGGATTCGCATGCGGCTGGAACTGGCGCTCTACGACGCCAAAGAGCGACGCCTGAACGGCTTGATCGGACAATACCGCGCGTTTCAGAGCCTCGGCGAGGCGTCTCTGCCTCACGAGGTCTGCGAGGGCTACCGGGAGATCGGAACGCTCCTCCATGGCGCAGGTCACGACGACATGGGCGCGTGCGCCCAGCAGGTCGCGGACTTGCTCGAAGACTGGCTCGCGGAAGGCGTGTCGGGTGAGGAGATCGGAAGCGCCGGCGCATGGCGCACATCGGACGACGCGGAGGACGTCGACTCACCCTGAAGGGAAACTGCCTGACCATGGCGGACGGTTCGCAGACAGACGCAACAACCGGTCGATCCCCGGAGAGGCGCGAGAGAGACCTCTACCGCCCGACTCTGGGGCTCATCATGATCGTCAAGAACGAGGCGGAGAACCTGCCGGAGCTGCTCGGACCGCTCCAGGGCAAGTTCGACCAGATCGTGATCGTGGATACCGGCAGCGATGACGGGACGCCGGAGATCGCCCAGCGCTACGGAGCCGAGGTCCACCATTTCCCGTGGATCAACGACTTCTCCGCCGCGCGCAACGAGTCCATCCGGCATGCCCGCACCGACTGGATGCTCTGGCTGGACGGCGACGACCGAGTGGCTCCCTCCGAGATCGACCTGATCCGCAAGATCATCGTGCGGTATCCCAAGCGGGATGCCGCGTTCTTCTGCCATCTGCGGAGCTACGGGGCGTCGTGGCAAGGCGATCAGAACCTGCTGCAGATCCGCCTGCTGCCGAACCGGCCGGGCATCGCGTTCGAAGGAGCTGTCCACGAGCGAGTCGCAGACAGCGTGGTCAATCTGGGCGCGCGTCTGGAGCACTCGCCGGTCGAAATCATCCACACGGGCTACATGGATTCCTCCGTGATGCCCGCGAAGTTCGAGCGCAATCTCGAACTCCTCAACAAGATGCTCGAAGCGGACCCGTCCGATGTCAGCGCGCGGTTCCAACTCGTCATGCAGTTCGTGCCGATGGGACGGATCGACGAAGCCCGCGAGCAGGTGGACCTGCTCGCCAAGGTCATCGACGACGGCGGACTGATCCAGTCCGACTCCTTCTACCGATATCTGCTCCTTCGGGGGATCGTCTACTCCTACGCGGACGACTCGGCGGAGGCGAAACGCTGCTACGAGCGCATCGTCGAAGTCCATCCCACGCTCGGCGTCGGGCACCTCCTGTTGGCGCGGTCCTATTACGACCTGAAGGACTGGGAGAAGGTTCACGACCATCTGATCAAGGCGGAGTACCACGGCATCGTCCTCGACGCGATCCCCATCCCGATGACGCAGGCGCATTTCGACATGGCGTCCATGCGAGCCGCCTACTACCAACACAAGGGACAGTGGGTTCTCGCGGCTCAGGAGCTCCGCAAGGCGCTCAACATCAACAGCGAGTACCTCGAGTACTACGTCGCCATGGGGAACGCCTACCTGTCGGCGGACGACCCTCAACGGGCGCTCGCGTCCTTCGAGCTGGGGCTGGATGTCTTCGAGCAGGTGGTGGCGAGACTGCGGGAACGCAGGCAGACCACGGCGTCCGAGGACAACCGGGGTGGAACCGGCGCCGAGATGTCGGAGGCGGAGCGCGCCCGCACGCAAGCCAAGTTCTACGACGGCATCGCATTGAGCCAGATGCGACTGAGGAAGATGCTCGCCGCGAAGGAGACCCTCGACCGGGGTCTGGAGGCGATTCCCGACGCGGTGAGTCTGACTCTGCGGACGGTGGAATGGATGTTGCGTATGAAGCGGAAGGACGGCGCCGCTCGCTGGGCGGAGAAGGCTCTGGCGCTGGACCCTGAATCCGTTCCGGTGGCAGAAGCCGCCGCGAACCTGTTCATCCTGCACGGGGGTCCCGGCGAGGCGCTCCCGTGGCTTCGGCGCCTTTGGCGCGATCACTCGGGCAAGTGGGACGCGGGTCTGATCGCGGTGCTGACGGCGCTCCAGACGAATCAGTGGGCTGCGGCTCGGGAGTCGTTCGGCGAGCTGCGCGAACGGCTGCAGGAGATCGGCGTTCGCGGTTCGTCCGATTGGGACGCCGAGCTGAGGGCGGATCATCCGATGCTGGACTGCTTCATGGACGCAGCGTTCTGGTCTTCGCAGCAGGAAGAAGATTCCGGGTCCGCGTCGGAACGGGAAAAAGATTCATCTGGGAACGCCCAGATGAACGCCCAGAAGGTAGGCTCCGGGAAGCTCGGCGCGATCGCCCAGGCGATCCGCGGAGTGTTGACGCAAGCCGCACCGGTGCTGTCGCAGACGGCGCCGCGATGAGACCGGCGCTGGCAGACGTGGATGACTTGATACATGAACCGAAATCGACATGGGGAGCGTCGCGCTTCCCGGAACGTATCCAGACAGGATCGAGTCGCGTTCGGCTGGCTCGACTGCGAGGCGATGAGCCTCCCAGGAACGCGAGTCGCCCCCAATGAGAGGGAGGGCACCCCGATGTTCCGGATTCATAACAACTCGCCGGCGGTGTCGGCGCTGACGCAGCGTCTGCCGAATCTCCGGTTCGACACGCACCAGACGGCGACCCGACCGGGCACGACGACCGGCACGGCGAGCCAGATGACCATTGTGGGTCGCCCGAACGTTACGGACCGACAGAGAACGGAGTTGAGCAGCGTGCGCCAGACGAACCAAAGCATCGCGTCTGCCGCGACGACGGCGCAGGTCGCCGAGGCGGGCCTCGTGAACGTCCAGGTCATCCTGCAGCAGCTCTACGAACTGAGCGTCCGCGCTTCGGACGCGGAAATCAGCGCGACGGAGCGGCAGATGCTCATCGAGGAGTCCAGACGACTCCAGGCGCAGCTCGAAGAGGTATCCCGAGCGACCCGGATCAGTGGGCTTCCGCTGCTGAACGGCGCGCAGCAGTCGCTGACGTTCCAGATCGGCGACGGCATGGCGGGGAGCGAAGTCCATCTCGCTCTGCTGGATACGCGTCCAGCGACGCTGCTGCCAGGGCTGACGCCCGAAGCTCTTGGGGAACCGGCGTTCGCTCGCTCGCTGACGGAGGTCATCAAGGACGCGATCCAGACGGTTCAGGAGCGCGAGTCGAAGGTGATCGCCTTCCAGGAGCGCCTGTACACGGTGCTGGAGCAGGTGGGCGATCTGCAACGCCGGTCTGTGGCGGGGATGGGCGGAGCCTGGGAGTCCGAAGACGCGCAGGACGCGCTGACGCAGACGCGGGCGATGATCCTGTCGGTGCCGCACCAGGCGGTCGCCCTCCAGGCGGCGATGCTGTCTCAGGGAGCGATGGCGCTGATCGCGCCGTAGCGTTCGGCTTGGGAACGGTCGGAGACGGAGGACGCTGGCACGAGCAGGACCGCGAAGAGACGAGTCCACTCAGGCATCGCGTGAGGAGGTCCTGCGGGAACCGCACGGCTCGGATGGGTCTATCGATGCAGTAGGCGGGTCGAAGGGATCGTGGTTCGGCGCACGATGGCAGGCTGCGTGTCTGCTGACCGTGAGACGTTCATGTTCTCACAAGAGGAGATTCGTTCATGTTTCGGATCAACAACAACATCTCGGCACTGCAAGCCCAACGGCATCTGTCCGTGACCTCGCGGAACACGCAGAACGCCATCGAGCGACTGTCGTCGGGCTTGCGGATCAACAAAGCCGCCGATGACGCGGCGGCGATGTTCGTCTCCGAGCAGATGCGCAGCCAGATCGCCGCGCTCAAGCAGGCGAACCGCAACACGGCGCAGGCGACGACTCTGTTGCAGGTGATGGAAGGCGGATTGGATCAGCTCACGAGCATGCTCACGCGGCTCAAGGAGCTGGCGATCCAGGCGGCGGACGGGAGCTATTCGCCGTCGCAGCGGGAGAAGGGCATCCAGGTCGAAGCCGACCAGCTCGTTCAGGAGATGGACCGTATCATGCGGGGCATCACCTTCAACGGGATCACGCTCTTCCCGACGACCGGAACGAGCAT
>Ga0194120_10005183_pt1 | contig 19386 bp, 18 predicted proteins | sample TA2MahCa65mmetaG_FD_148642 | JGI IMG/M metagenome (GOLD analysis project Ga0194120, IMG submission 148642) | Freshwater microbial communities from Lake Tanganyika, Tanzania - TA2015019 Mahale Deep Cast 65m | ecosystem: Environmental > Aquatic > Freshwater > Lake | place: Tanzania: Lake...
GCTCGATGTAGGTGGCATCGGCCGTCTCCGGGTCGGTCATGATCGTCGCCGGGTTCGAGTTGACGAGGATGACCCGATAGCCCTCCTCGCGCAGCGCCTTGCAGGCCTGCGTCCCGGAGTAGTCGAACTCGCAGGCCTGACCGATGACGATCGGCCCGCTTCCGATGATCAGGATCGACTCGAGGTCGTCGCGTCGCGGCATGGGGGTGGAGTGATGAGAGAGCGCGGCGGCGGCAGCCGAGGAGTGGGACGATTCCCCTGAGGCGGCGACCCCGAGGCGTAAACGTGCGGATTGAAGCACGCTCAACGGGCGCTGTCGACCGTCGCGAGCGCTTCCCAGGGCGCCTTCGACGAGAATCTCGCCCTCGGCCTTTGGGGCGCCATCCGGACGGTCCGAAAACCACCGTGACGGCCCCCTGCGGGCCCTCGAGCACCATGCCGATCCTGACCGTCGAGCTCGCGATCCTGCTCGCCGCAGCCTTTGCGGCCGGCGCCGTCGCTTCGTGGCTCGCGCAAGACCGCCGCGCTCGCTCCGAGCGCCGTCTCTTCGAGCTCGAGACGCAGCGCATGATCGACGCCCGCCGCGAGACCTACGAGGCCCTCGAACGGCAGGTGCGCGCCCTCGCGGAGTCCCGCGCGCGCGAGCACGACGACATCGCAGTGCCGCTGCCGCAGCGCGAGCGCGCATCGCTCTAGGACTCAGGCGAGCAGCGCGAGCAGCGTGGCGTCGTCGAGCGTCGCCGCGAGCTCGAGCGAGCCCGCGGCGCGCGGCAGCACGAAGGTCGGCCGACCCGCGCTCGCCTTCTTGTCGTGGCGCATGGCCGCGAGCAATTCCGCGGCAGGCAGGGCTCCGTGGCGCATACGCAGCTCGCCCGGGGAGCACGGGAGCTGCAACGCTCGCAGCAGCGCGTCGATGCGCGCGCGCAGTCCGCGATCCTGCAGCAGCCCTGCGCGCTCGCTCGCTTCGAGCGCCAGCGCGAGACCGCACGCGACCGCGACACCGTGCGGAATCGAGCCGAAACCGGCCACCTTCTCGAAAGCGTGCGCGAATGTGTGGCCGAGGTTGAGCGCTTTGCGCGGGCCGCCCTCGCGCTCGTCCGAGGCGACGATGCGCGCCTTGGAGCGCACGCACTCGGCGATCACGAGCTCGACGGCGGCGAGCTCGCGCGCCGCGAGCGCCGCCGCGTTGCGTTCGACGAGCGCGAGCAGCTCTTCGTTCTCGACCAGCGCCGCCTTGACGACTTCGCCGAGCCCCGAGCGCCACTCCTCGTCCGGCAATGTCGCGAGCGTGCGTGTGTCGGCGAGCACCGCGCTGGGCTGGTGGAATGTGCCGACGAGGTTCTTGCCTTGAGCGATGTTGATCGCGGTCTTGCCGCCCACCGAAGCATCGACCATCGCGAGCAGCGTCGTCGGTCCGTACACGACGCGGATTCCGCGCATGTAGAGCGAGGCCGCGAGCCCGCCGAGATCGAGCGTCGCGCCGCCGCCGAACGCGAGTGCGCTCGAGCCGCGGTCGAGTCCGTGCTGGGCCATCGCCGCCAGCGCGAGCTCCAGCGTCCCCCAGTCCTTCGCTGCTTCGCCGGCAGGCACGGCCGCCAGCGCGAAGAGCGGTGCCGCGAGCGCGCCGTGCAGCTCGAACACGCGCTCGTCGACGATGCCGAAGGGCCGCTCGCCCGCGTGCGCACGGAGCGCGTCCAGCGCCCCCGCGCCGATCACGACCGGATACGCCGCGTGGCCCGGCAGCTCGACATCGACGCGGATCACGCCTGCGCCGCCGCCTTGATGCGCCGCTCGCGCCGCCGCCGCGTGAGTTCAGCGTCGAGTTCAGCAGCCTTGGCTCGGTCGCGCCGCAGCAGGTACCAGAACAGTGCCACGATGGACGCGAACGAGCCGCCGACGATGTAGAGCACCGTGCTGAACACATTCTCCTTCGGCAGCTCGTAGGGCTCGAGCGCCGTCAGCACGAACACCGGTGCCTTGCGCGTTCCGCCGACCGCTTCGTACTGGTTCATGCGCACGAAGAAGCCGCGCGCCGTGACCTCACTGCCGATCTTGTAGCCGGGATCGGGGAGCAGCGTCGAGAACTGGATCACGGGGTTGGGCGTGCGCAGCCACTCGTTCGCGCCGATCCAGCCTTCGGTGAGCGTCGTGACGCGCGCCGGATTCTCGCGCTGGCGCTGGGTCCAGATGTCCTGAATGCGGCAGGGCGGGATGCGCAGCGGCAGCGCGAGGAAGCTCGCCGGATCCTCGCTCAGTTCCGCCATCGCCGCCGCGTCGAGCGTGCGCGCCTTGCTCCAGTCGATCGAGGCGGGATCCACATCGCGCGCGTAGCTCACCACGCGCCAGTATTCCTCGCGCTCGCTGGTCGAGACCTCGTCGTAGCGCCTGAAATCCTCGCCCCAGTCGGCGCGCGCGAGGCTCGCGACCTTGCCAAGCGCTGGATAGGAGACCTGCGCGCGCGGCCCGACCACCAGCGGCGCTTCGACCCACGCTCCGGCGATCTCGCGACCGAGCGTCTTCAAGAACAGCCCGTCCACGTGCACGTAGTCGCCGTTGCCGAACTCGTAGTCGACGCACGACTGGAACACGACGAAGACGCGGCCGCCGTCGTCGAGCGTGAGCAGCGCGCGGAAGTGCGCGGGGAGCGAACCGGCCTCGGGGAACGAGACGAACTCCGAGATTCGACCGCGCAGGCGCAGCACGCGCGCGCGCGCCGCCGCCGGATGGGCCGCGAGCTCGGCGGCCAGCGGCGAGGTGAGTTCGACGCCGCCCATCGGCGCGAAGTGATCCCAGGCGTACAGGCGCGCGTCCTCGAGCGCGAGCGCGAGCGCCGCGGGCTCGATGTCGGCGCGCTCCTCGCGCGTGCCGTCCACGGTGAGCGCGGCGAGCTCGTCGCGACGGAAGGTCGGCGTGGCGATCTCCGTTTGCGGCGCGCTCTCGCGCCTTTGCCGGTCGTCCTTCTGTGGCGCTGGGCCGCCGCCGGTCACCCAGCCCCAGATCATGCCGCCGCCGACCACCGCGAACAGCAGCGTCATGAACAGCAGCTTCTTGCGCTCGCGGTCCGTCAGCAGCTTGCCGTCCGCGGGTCCGGCGCTCGGCGAATGCGACAGCTTGAACTTCATCCGTGGTTGCCTACCTGCGCCGCGACCTGCGGATACCGACGCGCGATCGAACGCTGCGCGGCGGCGAAGACCAGCGCGCGGAACAGCCGGTCGTGGGCCGTGCCCTCCGGCGCGAGCTCGGGATGCCACTGCACGCCGAGCACGAACGCATCGCCTTCGAGCTCGATCGCCTCGACGAGGCCCTCGGCGTCGCGCGCGCAGACTCTCCAGCGCGCTCCGACGCCGCGCACGGCCTGATGGTGGCGCGAGACGACCTCGAGCGCGGGGACATCGAGGACGCGCGCGAGCCGCGAGCCCGGCTCGGGCGTCACGGCATGCAGCACGCCGCCCGAGTGCGGGTGCTTGCCGCTCCACTCCTCGGGCAGGTGCTGGAACAGCGAGCCGCCGCCGACGAGGCCGAGCAGTTGCATGCCGTAGCAGATGCCCAACGTCGGCACGCGCAACTCGAGCGCGGCCTGCGCGAGCGCGACGTCGAAGTCCTGCTTGGCACTCGGCACCGGCTTGGCGGCCGCGTGCGTCGGACCCAACCCCAGACGCGCCGTGTCGAAGTCGTCGCCGCCGGAGAGCACGAGCGCGTCGACGCGCTCGAGCAGCCGACGGAGGTCGCTCGGTCCGCCGACCGGCGGAATCACCACCGGCACGCCGCCCGCCTTGAGCACGGCGTCGGCGTAGCGGTTCTTCAAGCTGACCGAGGGGCTCGCAGTTTCGATCAGTTCGCCGTTGATGGCGACCAGCGGCCTCTCGCGGTCGATCATGACCGCATCTTACCGCGTGCTCGCTAGCGCACGACGCGCACGATCCACGGGTAGCTCCAGCGTTCGCCGCTCGCCGCGCGCGCCGCGCCGACGAGCAGCGCCACGAGCTTCACGAACGGCAGCGCCACGAGCAGCGGCAGACCGACGAGGCAGCAGCACAGCAGCGGAAGCGCGAGCAACTGCCACACGAGCAGGTTGAGCTGCAGGTTGAGCGCCTCCTTGCCGTGGAAGTCGCACTCCTTGTCCGCGTCGCGGCGCGCGAGCCAGACGATCAGCGTCGCGAGCAGGCCGACGAACACGAACGACACGCCGAAGTCGAGCAAACCCACGAGGTGGCAGGCCGTGGCCCAACCGCTGCCGGGCGCGCCACTCCTCTCGCAGCGGCCAGAAGCCGCGGAAGGAGTGCCTTCGCTCGCGCTCGCCCCAGCGGGCGGCGGGGGAGCGGTCGATGCGGGCGTCGGCGCCGGAGTAGGCACTGGAGTCGGCTGGGGTGTGGAGGGTGCCTTTTCAGCGGGGTTTTCCGGCGCCTGTTCGCTGTTCATGGGGCGCCCCTACAGCGCGGGCCGACCCTCGTTACCGCGACCTGCCCCTGCCGCCGATTCGCGGATCGGCTCACGGGTTGGCTTGCAGGTGGGCTCGCAGGCGGGCTCGCAGGCGGGCTCTTGGGCGGGCTCTTGGGTGGGCTCTTGGGCGGGCTTTTGGGCCGGTAAACCGCGGAGAAAGCGTGGCTTGCGGCGGCGAGCGCGCCGATTTCCCGCGGCTTTCGCGGCTTTCTTCAGCCTGCCCCGATCGGCGGACGGCCCCGCTCGCGAGCTCCGCGGCCCCGAGCGGGGCCGCGGACCGGCCTGTCCCGCGACAATCCGCGGTTTTTTTTTCGTCCCGCGCGACCGCGGAGCGCGCGCCCAGCCCGTTTGCAAGCGCACAACGCATTTTTCAGCACCGCCGCAAAGCCCTGCTCGACATGCACTTACGGCTGGAGGATCCCACCGCCCCCGGCCGCCGCCCGAGTGCGGGCGCCACCCGCCCCCCAAGCCCAGCGGCCCACAACCTGTAGTGGCCCCTCGCTTGTTGTGCCCCAAGAAATTGTGCCGCTAGCATCCCGCCCGCGCCACGACGTGCGGCGCTGCCGAGGAGGGGTTCTGAGGCAGTCCCGCACGCCCGTGAGCCGCGCCGCGCCTCGCCCCCCCGACGAGTGCGTAGTCCCACCACCGCACACCACCCGTCACCGCCGCCACGAGCCAGAGCAGTCCCATGGATCTCGCATCGCAGGCCACGCCGCACACGCTCCATCAAGTCGAACTCCAGCCGCAGCAAGCGCAGCCGCTCGAGGCCGCGCGCCGCGCCGCCACCGCGAGCGGCGAGACGCGCATGCGCGTGCGCAAGCGCGCGGGCGAGCTCGAGCCCGTCGACGTGATGAAGATCGTGCGCGCCATCGAGCGCTGCGCGGTCGGCCTGAGCGAAGTCGACTCGATGCGCATCGCCACGCGCACGATCTCGGGGCTCTACGACGGCGCGACGACGCGCGAGCTCGACCAGCTCTCGATCCAGACCGCCGCCTCGCTGATCGCCGAGGAGCCGCAGTACTCGCGCCTAGCCGCGCGCCTGCTCGGCGCCTTCATCGACAAGGAAGTGCACAACCAGAACATCATGAGCTTCTCGCAGTCGGTGCGCGCAGCTCACGAGAACGGCCTCGTGTCGAAGGCCACCGCGGACTTCGTCGCGCTGCACTCCCGCAAGCTCGATCAGGCGGTGATCGCGGAGAACAACGACCTGTTCGAGTACTTCGGCCTGCGCACGGTCTACGACCGCTACCTGCTCGTGAACCCGCACACGCGCGAGGCGCTCGAAACGCCGCAGTACTTCTTCCTGCGCGTGGCCTGCGGCCTGTCGCACAACCCCAAGGAAGCGATCGAGTTCTACCAGTTGATCAGTTCGCTCGAGTACCTGCCGAGCTCGCCGACCCTGTTCAACTCGGGCTCCGTGCGCTCGCAGCTCTCGTCGTGCTACCTGCTCGACTCGCCGCTCGACGATCTCGCCTCGATCTACGCCAAGTACGCCGACGTGGCGCAGCTCTCCAAGTACGCCGGGGGCATCGGTCTGTCGTACACGCGCGTGCGCGCCCGCGGCTCGCTCATTCGCGGCACCAACGGCCACTCCAACGGCATCGTGCCGTGGCTCAAGACGCTCGACAGCTCGGTCGCGGCCGTCAACCAAGGCGGACGCCGCAAGGGCGCGTGTTGCGTGTACCTCGAGACGTGGCACGCCGACATCGAGGACTTCCTCGAGCTGCGCGACAACACCGGCGACGAAGCGCGCCGCACTCACAACCTGAACCTCGCCAACTGGGTGCCCGACCTGTTCATGCAGCGCGTCGAAGCCGATGCGCTGTGGTCGCTGTTCGATCCCAAGTCCGTTCCGCACTTCACCGACCTCTACGGCCGCGCCTTCGAGCAGGCCTATCTCGAAGCCGAGGAGAAGCAGCTCTTCATGCGTCAGGTGAAGGCGCGCGAGCTCTACTCGCGCATGATGCGCACGCTGGCCCAGACCGGAAACGGCTGGATGACCTTCAAGGACGCGTCCAACGAGAAGTGCAACCAGACGGGCTTCGAGGGTCGCACCGTGCACCTCTCGAACCTGTGCACCGAGATCATCGAGGTCACGAACAGCGACGAGACCGCGGTGTGCAACCTCGGCTCCATCAATCTGGGCAAGCTCGTGCGCAACGGCGCCTTCGACTTCGCGCGGCTGGGCGAGATCACGCGCGTCGCGGTGCGCCGCCTCGATCGCGTGATCGACATCAACTACTACCCGACCGAGACCGCCCGAAACTCCAACGTCGCGTGGCGCCCCGTCGGTCTGGGAGTGATGGGCCTGCAGGACGTGTTCTTCAAGCTGCGCCTGCCGTTCGACAGCCAAGCGGCCGTCGAGCTCTCATCTCGCATTCAGGAGGAGATCTACTTCCACGCGCTCTCGACTTCGTGCGAGCTCGCCCAGGAGGCGGGTCCGCACCCGACCTACGCCCAGACGCGCGCCGCGCGGGGCCTCTTGCAGCACGACCTGTGGGGCGTGAAGTCGTCCGACGAGCGCCGCTGGGACGATCTCAAGGCGCGCATCGCCGTCCACGGCCTGCGCAACTCGCTCATGATCGCGGTCGCGCCGACCGCGACGATCGCCTCGATCGCCGGTTGCTACGAGTGCATCGAGCCGCAGGTCTCCAACCTGTTCAAGCGCGAGACGCTCTCGGGCGACTTCATCCAGATCAATCGCTACCTCGTGGCCGAGCTCAAGGAGCGCGGCCTGTGGAACGAGGACATGCGCAATCGCATCAAGGCGGCGGAAGGGTCGATTCAGGACATCGACGACATTCCCGCCGACCTGCGCGCGCTCTACCGCACCGCATGGGAGCTGCCGCAGAAGTCCCTGATCGACCACGCCCGCGCGCGCGGCGCGTGGATCGATCAGTCGCAGTCGCTCAACCTCTTCATCGAGAACCCGGTGATCGGCAAGCTCTCCTCGATGTACATGTACGCCTGGAAGAACGGTCTCAAGACCACCTACTACCTGCGCTCACGTCCGGCGACGCGCATCCGTCAGACCACCGTCTCCACGCCGACCGCCGCCGCGGCTCCGGTTTCCGACGCTCAGGCCGTCGCCTGCTCGCTCGAAAACCCGGGTGCCTGCGAGGCCTGTCAGTAGCTGGGAATGGAACCCAAGCACTCCCTCACGCGAGCCAACGCCATGTCCGTCGCCATCGCCCAGCGCCCGATGATCCTGAACCCCGGCCTCGACCTCACCCTCAGGCCGATGCGTTACCCCGACTTCTACGAGATGTACAAGTCGGCGATTCGCAACACGTGGACGGTCGAGGAGGTCGACTTCTCCAGCGACCTCGTCGACCTGCGCAGCCGCCTCTTGCCCGCGGAGCGCCACCTCGTGCACCGCCTCGTCGCGTTCTTCGCCACGGGCGACTCGATCGTCGCGAACAACGTCGCGCTCAACCTCTACAAGCACATCAACTCGCCCGAGGCGCGCATGTACTTGTCGCGCCAGATCTACGAGGAGGCGCTGCACGTCCAGTTCTACCTGACGTTGCTCGACAACTACGTGCCCGACATCAAGGAGCGCGAGAAGGCCTTCGCCGCGATCCACAACATCCCGTCGATCGCGCGCAAGGCCGAGTTCTGCTTCAAGTGGATGGAGTCGGGCCTCGTCGTCGATCGCCTCACGACGCCGGAAGACCGCAAGCGTTTCCTGCTCAACCTGATCTGCTACGCGTGCTGCGTCGAGGGCCTGTTCTTCTACGCGGCCTTCGCCTACGTCTATTTCATGCGCAGCAAGGGCTTGCTCAACGGGCTCGCCTCGGGCACGAACTGGGTGTTCCGCGACGAGAGCATGCACATGAGCTTCGCGCTGGAAGTCGCCGAGACCGTGCGCCGCGAGGAGCCCGAGCTCTTCGACGCGCAGCTCGAGCGCGACATCCACCAGATGATCGAAGACGCCGTCGACTGCGAGACGCAGTTCGCCGAGGACCTGCTCCAAGGCGGCATTCCCGGACTCTCCTCGCGCGACATGCGTCAGTACCTCGAGTACGTCGCCGACCAGCGCCTCGGCAACCTGCGCCTGAGCAAGCGCTACAACGCCAAGAACCCCTTTGCCTTCATGGAGCTGCAGGACGTGCAGGAGCTCTCGAACTTCTTCGAGCGCCGCGTCAGCGCCTACCAAGTCGGCGTCACGGGCGAAGTCGCTTTCGACGAGTCCTTCTAGCCCGCCCTCGCGGGCTCGCCGATCTTGAGGGCCACCCTGCTCGACACACGTTGGGGTCGGCAATTCGAGCCGACGTGCGCCCCCGGCCCGCGGCGCACGCGGGGCTCGGGGGCGGCCGATTGGAAGCTCGACGACCGGACGCGTAGGATCCCGCGCCGTGGAGCCACAGCAAGAGCTCGAGGCGCTCGCCCAGCCGTTCTCCGTGCGCGTCGCGCGCGCGGGCCTGCGGTCGCTCTCCGAGCCCGAGCGCACGGCGTTCCTCGTGTGGAGCTTCGCGCACGAGCTCGACAACGGCGGACCGGACGCTTTTTTCTACAACGCGAGCGGACGCTTCGCCGAGCAGACCGTCGACGCGCTCCAGGCCATCGCGGCGCGCAACCTCGCGAGCGCGCTCGAGGAAGTGATCGAGGGGTTCCCCGACGGTGAAGTGCCCGACGATCAGGAGGAGCGCACCGACGCGCTCGAAGAGGTCGCGCGCGACCTCGAAGATGCACTCGAGCGCCTGCGCGAGGCGTACGAGGAGAAGGGCTCCGAGCGCGTGAGCAAGGCGACCCTGCGCTACTTTCGCGCTCAGACTGGCGGCGCCCCCGCCGAGTAGAAAGACGAGCACGTGAGCATCAAGTCCGCTTGCATCGCGACCCTCGCCGTCATCGCGGGCGCCTTCGTCGGTGGTCTGGTCAACATGGGCCTGATCGTCGCTGGTGCGATGCTGTTGCCGCCGCCGCCGGGAGTCGACGTCAACGACATCGCGAGCATCGAAGCGCACGTGGCCGAGTACTCGGTGGTGCAACTGCTCGCGCCCTTCGTGGCCCACGCGCTCGGCACCTTCGTCGGAGCGCTCGTCGCGGGCCTCGTCGTTCCGCGCAGTCGACTGGGCGTCGCGCTCGCGATCGGCCTGCTGTACTTGATGGGCGGGATCATGGCCGTGTCGATGATCCCGTCCGCACCGCTGTGGTTCGACGCGCTCGACCTCGTCGTCGCCTACCTGCCGATGGCGCTCCTCGGCGCGCGCCTCGCCGCGCGCCTGCGGCCCTAGACTCGCCGCGCGCCTGCGCGGCTAGGCCTCGAACACGCCCGTCGAGCGGTTCTTGTGCGCGTCGGCCCAGCGCAGGGCTCGACCGTTCATCGCCACGTACGTCCCGCGCGGCAGCGACTGGGCGAACGCGAGCGCGCTGCCGAGGTTGAACAGCCCGTCGGAGCTGCCGAAGGTGTAGGGGACCATCGCACCGGTGAGCACGATGGTCTTCTCGATTCCGACTGCGCCGAGCGCGCGCGCCGTCTGCTCCATGGTGTCCGTGCCGTGGGTGATCACGATGCGGCTCTCGGGGGCGCGGCGGCAGGCGTCGAGCACGAGCGCGCGGTGCTCGTCCGTCATCTCGAGGCTGTCGATCAGCATCAGCGTTTCCACCACGATCGGCAGCTTGCAGCGCCCGAGCCCGAGCATCTCCGGCACGTGCGTCTCGCGGAACTGCAGCCGCCCCTCGAGCTCGTTGTAGTTCTTGTCGAACGTCCCGCCGGTGACGAGGACGCGGATCGCGGGCGTTTCCATGGTTGCTCGAATCCTAGCGCGCTCGGTCGTGCCCGTCAGGATCGCAGGATTCACGGCGCGCGCCCGCCGCAGATTCTTCCACGCCGCTCGCGCGAGCGCAGGATCGCGCCCGCTCCGCGCGCTACCCTGCCCGAGCCGACGCGGAAATCTCCCAAGAAACCTCTCCGCGGCGGCGTTCCTCTCATCGAAGGACGCGAACGACCCTCCTATGGATCAACCTTCGGATGGCGCGCTGCTCTCCGCCCTGCGGCGGGGAGAGCGGTCGGCGATCACGGCGCTCGTCGAGCGGCACCAAGGCGTGCTGCTCGGCCATGCGCGGGCGCTCGTCGGCCCCAGCGGGCCCTTCGAGGACGCGGTTCAGGAGGCGTTCCTCGCGCTCCTTCGGCGGCCGCCGGAGTTGCCCGCGCATGTCGCGGGGGATCCCGAGGCCGAGCGAGCGCACCTGCGCTCGTGGCTGCACAAGGTGACGAGGAACTGCTGCATGGACACGATTCGATCCGAGAAACGACGCAGCGCGCGCGAAGAGCGCGTGGCCGCGCCCGAGGCCTATTCGAGCTCCGAGGTGGAAGCGCGCGAAACGCGCGCGGCCGTCGAGCGGGAGCTCGCGCAACTGCCGGCGGACCAGCGCGAGGTGCTCGTGCTGCGACTGCTCGGCGAGCGGTCCTACCGCGAGATCGCGGACATCACGGGCAAGAAGCTCGGCACGGTGGGGTGGCTCGTCAGCGAAGGCATGCAACGACTTTCGATGCGGTTGGCACCGCTGGTGGATGGACGCGGAGGACGCGCGTGAGCGCGGGGAGGCACGACATGCGAGAAGAACTGGACGGAATGGGATTGGACGAAACGCAGCGGGAACGCGCGCTGGTGTGCGCGTACGTGCTCGGGGAGCTTGCGGCCGACGAGCGCGCGCACGTCGACGCGCGGCTGGCGGCGAGCCCGGAGCTGCGCGAGGAGAAGGCGCGACTCGAAGCGACGTTTGGACTCGTGAGCGCGGCGCTCGCGTCAGGAGCGACGGAGCGGCTGCCCGAAGCGGCGAGCGCCACGCTTCACAAGGCAGTGAGCGCAGGGCGCGCGGCGCGCCCGTGGCACGCCTCCAACTGGGCGCGCATCGCAGCGGCCGCGGTGCTGCTCGTCGGCGGCACGCTCTACTTCCAACGCTCGCGCACGGAGCTCACGTTCGAGGTCGCGCGCGCGGAGCTTCCGAGCGCGCCCAGACCGTCGCACGCATTGGCGTCCGCAGGTGAGTCCGAGCTCGCACCCGTGGGGGGTGAGTTGGCTGGCGCTCCCGAGCGCTCGGACTCTGCGTCCAAGGCGCACAAGGGCCTGCAGTCGCCCGCCACGGCTCCGACCGACGCTGGCCGAGACGGGAAGGCCAGAGCATGGAACGCCGCGTCGAGCTCAGTGGACCAACTCGGTGCCAGCGCTGGCGTCAGCGGCGTCCCCGACGGTGGAGGAGGCGCTGCTGTCCTGCCGGCGCAAGGTCAGCCGGTGCAGGGTCAACCCGTGCAAGATCAGCAGGGTCGAATCGAGAGCCTGACCAGCGAACCACAACCCCTCTTCTACGCCGGGCTGCCTGCCGAGACATCCGACGTGACGCGCGGGTTGATCGCGATGGGGAAGAACGGCGCGGGTAGCGCCGGCGCGGGCAGCAACGGTGCCGAGAAGAAGGGCGCCCTGTTGCGCCTCGCGGGCAAGCCGGCCGCGGGGAAGGATCTCCGCGATCAGCTCCACCAGCCAGCGGACCTCCCCAACACCCTGAGCGCGGACCACAACGAACTTCGGCAGATCATGGCCGAGCCGAGCGAGCAGCCGTCGGAGTCGGGCGTCGAGCTTGGCTTGGTGCTCGAGGAGGCGAGGAACTTCGAGCGAGCGAAGCACCTCTCGCACGGGGAGGGCCGACGCGAGGCGTCGCGCGTGCTCGACCTGCGCGAGATCGCGCGCGTGTGTCCGCGACTGCCCGACGAGTCCCCGCGCGACATGTTCTATCGCGTGTGGGGCGACAATCCGTTCGAGCTCACGGCGCTCGACCATCGCTCGACGTTCTCGGCGGATGTCGACACCGCGAGCTACGCGCTCGCTCGCCGCTACCTCGCGCAGGGTCAGCTGCCCACCAAGGCGCAGGTGCGCACGGAGGAGTTCGTCAACTACTTCCGCGGCGACGTTCCGCCGCCGACCGAAGGCGCGTTCCGCCTCCAACTGGAGCTGGCGCCGAGTCTGTTCGGAGAATCCAGCGACACGTGGATGCTGCGCGTCGCGTTGCGCGGTCGCGAAGTCGCCGTGCAGGAGCGCACGCCGCTCGCGCTGACCTTCGTCATCGACGTGTCGGGTTCGATGGAAGAGGATGGGCGCCTCGAGCTCGTCAAGCACTCGTTGCGCATGCTCGCGAGCCAGCTCGACGCGAACGACACGCTTTCGATCGTGAAGTTCTCGTCGGATGCGTCCGTGGTGCTCCCCGCGACGTCGGCGCGGCATCGCGATCTCATCGAGAGCGCGCTCCAACCGCTCGCCCCCGAGGGCGGCACGAACACGGAAGCGGGACTGCGCATGGGCTACGCGCAGGCGGTCGCGGCGCTCACGCAAGGGGCTCAGAACCGCGTCGTGCTGCTCACCGACGGCGTGGCCAACATCGGGATCACCGATCCAGATGCGCTCGTGAAGCTGGTCGAGTCGAGCCGTCGGCAGGGCGTGCTGCTGAACACGGTCGGGGTCGGCATGGACAACCACAACGATCACCTGCTCGAGCAACTCGCCGACAAGGGCGACGGCGTGTGCAACTACGTCGACGACCAACGCGAAGTGCGGCGCGCGCTCGTCGACAACTTCACCGGGGCGTTCGAGACGATCGCGCGCGACGTCAAGCTGCAGGTCGAATTCGACCCGCGGCAGGTCGAGCGCTATCGCCTGCTCGGCTACGAGAACCGCGCCATCGCGGATGCGGACTTCGAGAACGCCAAGGTCGACGCCGGCGAAGTGGGAGCGGGTCATCAAGTGGTCGCGCTGTACGAAATCGTGCGCGCACGCGGCGGCGACGGCCCGCTGGCGACGGCGCGCGTGCGCTGGAAGGCACCGCATCCCAACGGCGTCGCGAATGCGGAGAGCAACGCGGTCGAGCACAAGCTCGAGACGCAGCTCGGATCGCGGGACGCCCTCGGCGGCTATTCGCAGGCCTCCGCTGGATATCGGCGTTCCGTGCTGGTGGCGCAATTCGCCGAGTTCCTGCGCCGCAGCATCCACGCGCGCGGCGATTCGCTCGACCTGCTGATCGCGGAGTCCGAGCGACTCGAGCGCGAGCTGCGCGACGACGACTTCACGCAGTTCGTCGAGATCCTCGGCCGCAGCCGCCAGACGCTGAGGGCCGAGCTCACGCGACGCGACTGGGTGGACGACTGCACGGACTTGCTGCGTCACCGCCACTTCCTGCGTGCGCACCTGCGGGACCTCGCGCAGCGCCGCGGCGAACAGCTTGCCGCCGACGACACGGGCTGGATCGAAGAGCAACTCGGCACGCTCGAGCGCGAAGGCACGCCGCTCGAGGTCACGAGGAGCCTCGTGGAACGTCTGCAAGCCGAGAACATCGCGCTGCAACGCCGCGTGATCGAACTGGCCGCGAGGATGGACCGCGAGAGCAAGTAGGGCTGCCGCAGGTGGCGCGCGGGCTGCGAGCGCGCGCTGCGTTTGCCGTGCCAAACGACCGACGCCGAGGCAGGCGAGCCGCGCCGCATGGACGCATGCGACGCGGCTCTTGCATCGAGGGCGACGAGCGTGCAGCTTGCTCCCATGTCCGAGTCGGTCCCCCAAGCGCGCGCGTCTGGCCCCACGCTTCAGGCCTGGCCCGTGATCGCCGCCGTGGCGGTGCTCTGTGCGGCCCTGTTCGTGCGTTCCATCGACGGAGGCCCGCCGCTCGATCCCTCCGATCGCACGCGCGACCGGGATGCCTTGCCCGAGCCGATGCAGTTGCTCGGCCGAGGCGCGGCCACGCGCGTGGCCGAGCTCGACGAGCGCGTGAGCCCGACGTTGCGCGCGGAGTGGACGCGACTGCGGGAGGTCGTGTTCGCGCTGGCGCGCTGTCCGCGCACGGGCGATTGGCTGGACACGGTCGACGGACTCGCCTTCGAACGGCTGTTTTCGGAGCTGCGGCGCGGCACCCGCGACGACGCCCTCGCGGCCCAAGTGCTGCTCGTTGAGATCGCGCGGCGCACGAAATGGGCGCCGGGGCTGCTCGCGCGCACGAGCGATGCCGAGCGCCTCGCGGCGTTGCAGCGAGAATGGATGCGGACGTGGGGTTCGCGCTCCGCGAGCGATGCGCAGCTCTCGGAGCCCGCGCTCAGCGGGCTGTTGCTGCAGGCTCGGCTCGAGCGCGCGACCTACGTGCGCGTGATCGGCCGCGATCGCGAGCGTTTCGAGCGTGCCATCGAGGCCTTCCGGCGCTTGCTCGAGGACGCGCAGGGCGAGCCCACCGCGCTCGCCCGCGCGCTCGACGCGCGACATCCCGGATTGGCGGCGAGCCTCGCTGCGCGCGAGGACGGACTCGAGCCCTTCGACACCGTCGCGGGCCACTTCTTCCCGGGCTTGAACGGAGAATGCGAATGAGCCCGCACCCGCGCGAGTCGCTCGCGGCGCGCCAACTGCTCCACGCCTGCGGGCTGATCGCGATCGGCGGCTTGCTGCTCGGACTGCAGGTCGACGGCAACGGCGAGCTCGTCGGCACCGGCTACAGCTCGCTCGGCGTCGGCGCCATGGTCGCCCTCGCAGCCCACGTGTTCGGTGGCGGTCGCGACACGCGCGCGCCCCGCGATCTCGTCGGCGCGTTTTCGGCCGTCTGCGGCTTTCTTGGCCTCGCCTTTCTCGTGTCCGGCGTGCTCGCACCCGGCGGCGGCTGGATGTTCTTCGAGGTGCTGTTGCTCTGCGTCGCCCTCTCGCGCGCGGGTCGCGAGCAGCCCGTGCTCTCGCGCGGCGTGGTGGCGCTGCTCTCGCTCCTGCTGCTCTTCCGTCTGTGGATCAGCTACCAAGGCAGCCAGCACCGCTGGGAAGTGATGAGCCTCGACGTGCCGGTGCTCTCCAGCTTGCCGTTCGACTTCCTCGCACCGATTCAGTCCGTGGAGCTTGGCGAGTTCACTCCGCGTGAGCTCGGCTTTCCACCCGCCGGGCTCGATTTTTCGCCCTCGCTCGCCCTGTGGGCGGCCGGTTTCGTGCTGTGCGTCGTGGGCCTCGCGTGGCGCTCGCATGCGGCGATCGAGCACGAGAACGACCGCATCCAAGCCGTGATCGGCGAGCTGCCCCCGACCCTCGCGCACATGGTCGAGCGCATCCTGCCCGAGGCGCAGTGGGCCGAACTGGGGCTGCACGGTCTCGCGGATCGCTCCCTGCGCAAGCGGCTCGAGGAGTTGGTGGTCGCTCGCATCGCCGCGCGGCGCGAGCTCGAGCTCGCGACGCAGTCGCGCGAGCTGCTCGGCGTCACCAACCCCGGTGGCTTCAGCGGCGAGCTGCTGCGCGCGCTCCACCAACCTCCCGCGTCCACGAAGGACACGCCATGAAACTGTGGACCACGCTCGGCGCCGTGTTCGGCGCGCTCGCCGTCGCCCTCGGAGCCTTCGGCGCCCACGCGCTGAAGGACTCGCTCTCGCCCGAGCAGCTCGGCTGGTGGGACACCGCCGTGCAGTACCACGCGCTGCACGCGCTCGCGCTGGTGCTGTTCGGGCTCGCGGTCGAACGTGGTCGCACCGGTGGCATCGCCGGCGCACTGTTCGCCCTCGGCACCGTGCTCTTCAGCGGCACCCTCTACGCCATGGCGCTCGGCGCCCCGCGCTGGTTTGGCGCCATCACGCCCATCGGCGGCACGGCGCTCATCGCCGCTTGGCTGCTCTTTGCCGCCAGCGCCTGGCGCCACGGCCGCTAGGCACGACTCACTTCGCGACCGACACGACGTCCGCGGTCGCAAGGACGAGCAGGAGCGTGTCTGCTTCGCTCGGCCGAGCCAGCAACGTCGTGATGTTCGGTGGCAGTGCGAGTGCGAGCTGCACGCGCGTCACGATCGGGCCGCTGCGAAGGCCGCTCGAGATGCCGCCGATGTAGTGGGAACCGAGCGCACCAAGACGGCCCGCGCACGCGTCCCAGACCCGCTCTCGACCGACGACCGCCCAGCTCGGCTAGAGCAGGCCCCATCCGAGCGTGCATGGCCGCTTCGAGCAGTGCGGGGACGAGTGCTCCGCGCGGCATGCGCACCGCGAGCCATGCACCGCGCACAGCGGCACAGGTTTCAGGAAAACGGCGCGGCGGGTCGCTACCGTGGGTCGTCGCGAAGGCCTGACCATGACGCAGAACCGCCCGACGAACTACTGGGATTACATCAAGGTCGAGGAGCTTCTGGCGCTGCAGAGCGGGCTGGAGCGGACGGACGCGGGCGTGTCGAACGACGAGGTGATGTTCATCACCGTCCATCAGGTGTACGAGCTGTGGTTCAAGCTCGTGCTGCGCGAGATGCGCTCGGCGCGCGACCTGTTCGCGCGGCCGGAGGTGGCGGAACAGGAGCTCTCGGGCGCGGTGCGCGGCATGAAGCGCATCACGACGATCTTCCGGCTGTGCGTCGAGCACTTCCAAGTCATGGAGACGCTCACCACGCGCGAGTACCTCGCCTTCCGCGACAAACTGATGGGCGCGTCGGGTTTCCAGAGCGCGCAGCTGCGGCAGATCGAGATCCTGTTCGGGCTCGACGACGCCGCGCGCATTCCGCTCGGGGTCGACGGCGACTACAAGCAGGCGCTGCGCAGCTTCGGTGGGGGAGCCTCGCCCGCGCTCGCGCGCGTGGAGCGTTCGCTGGTGGACGCGCCGACGCTCAAGAGCGCGATCGAAGACTGGCTGTTCCGTACGCCGATCGATGGCGTGAGCCCGCACGATTCGGGAGCCGAGGCCGCGCTCGCGCGCTTCGCCGAGGGCTTTCTCGCCGCGCACGCGCGCTGTGTCGACGCGGCTCGCGATCGCGCGTTGACCCTCGACTGGGGCAACGCCGACCGCTCGCGCATCGCGGAGCGTTACGAGGCCGAGAAGCGCTCGACGCGCGCCTTCCTCGAGCCCGAGGACGGGCGCACGCGCCGCGTCCGCTGCGCAATGATCTTCATCGAGACCTACCGCGACTTGCCGCTGCTCGCGTGGCCGCGCGAAGTGCTCGACGCGCTCGTCGAGCTCGAGCAGCTATTCGTGATCTTCCGCCAGCGCCACGCCCGCATGGTGGAGCGCGTCATCGGCCGCCGCACCGGCACCGGCGGCTCGGCCGGCGTCGAGTACCTCGATCACACCGCGCTCGCCTACCGCATCTTCCGCGACCTGTGGGCCGTGCGCACGCTGCAGGTCCCGCGCGCGGCCGCCCCGAGGCTCGAGAACCCCGAGTTCTACCGCTTCGCTCAGGGCAAGGGATGACGAGCCTCGATCCGCTCGCCGATCTGACGGCGCTCGGCGCGGCGTACGCGGAAATTCGCGCTTGGCTCGCCCTGCCGCGCGAGCGCGTGCTGCGCGTCGACCCCGCGCTCTCGGGCTGGAACGTCGAGCAGCACGTCGCGCACTGCTCGCTTGCGAACGAGCTCGTCGGCCGCAACCTCAAGAGCCTGCTCAAGGGCTCCGGCCTGCTCGTGGTCGACACCGGTGAACCCGTCGACGGCGCCTTGGAGATCCTCGCCTCGGGCCGCATCCCGCGCGGAACCGCGCAGGCCCCGCGCAGCGTGCGTCCGCCGCCGCTCGTCGAGCGCGCGTACCTGCTGGAGTGGCTCGACGGCAACGAACGCGAGTTCGCCGAGGCGAAGCGGCAGCTCGACCTGCTGCTGGCCGCGCCCAAGCGCATCCCGCACCAGATCCTCGGCCCGCTCACGGCCGTGCAGTGGCTGCGCTTCGCCGCGATCCACACCGCACATCACATGTCGATCGCCCGCGAGCTGCTGTAGCCCGTCCTCAGCGTGCCAGCACTCCGAGCACGGCGAACCACGCGATCCAGAACAGGCGGCTGCGGACGATACGGTCGAGCATGGCTGGGGTCCTCACTGGGGTTGCGAGCGCGCACTCTCGCCAACAACCTCGGACAATGGATGTCCAAGGTCCAAGTCGATCGAGCTTCCCCCCCCGGTGCGTCCGGCTTCAGGGCCTCAGCGGTGCGCCTGCGCCATGCGCGCGGCCTGCTCGCGCACGTCGCGACGCAGGCTCGCCGGCTCGCGGACCTCGACCGTGCCGCCGTAGCGCAGCACCTGCCGCGCCACTTCGAACAGCGTGTTGGACAAGAACGACACCGTCGCCGAGCCGTCTCGGTGCTTGCGGATGACCTGCTTCTTGGCCCATGCGCGCTCGTCGGCGATGTGCGCATGCTCGGGCGCGAAAAAGAGCACCACGGACTCCGGCTTGCCCTGCCCGTGCATGGCGTTGAAACCGTGCTCGAAGTAGGTCTGCGCCGAGAACGACGGATCGACCTCGAAGCTCTCCTCCGTGCGCGCGACGCGGCGGATGCGCGGCACGTAGAAGAGCGCGAAGTGCCGTCCGTTTTGCGTGCGGCCGACGAGGAACCATTCGCGGTCGCGCACGACGAGCAGGTAGGGGTCGATGCGGCGCGTCTCGGCGCGGCCCTTGCTCGGCGTGAAGTACTCGAGGTCGAGCTTGCGGTGCGCGAGGATCGCCTCGACGAGCTCGCTCCAGGTGCGCGTCGGAATCGGCGTCGCGGGGAGGCCACCGAAGTGCACGGCCTGCGCGGCGAGCGCGTGCTTCGCGCGCAGGTCCTTGGGCAGGCTGCCGAGCACGCGATCGAAGGCGTTGCGCAGCTCGAGCGCGAGCGGCGTGCCTTCGTACTGCGCCACGGCGTTCTCCGTCACCATCAGCGCGAACAGGTCGCGCTCCGACAGCGCCGTGGCGGGGATCTGGAAGCTCGCCTCGACGTAGCGAAAGCCCTTGCGGCTCGCGTCGTACTCGATCGGCGCGGCGAGTTCGTCGCGCATCGCGTCGATGTCGCGATAGATCGACTTCGACGACACGCCGCAGGCCTTGGCGAGCTTGGCCGCGCTCGGAAAGCCGCCTTCCCGCAGCAGTGCATCGATCAAGTGGATGCGCTTCCAGCGCGAGAGATAGTCCCCGTCGGGACCGCGGTAGAGGGCGGGCGGGCGCATGGAATCCGTCGCGGTGCGAGCGCGCGGCACTCGAATGCTAGCCCCGCCGCGCACGGGGCTCC
>Ga0194120_10005189_pt1 | contig 19372 bp, 18 predicted proteins | sample TA2MahCa65mmetaG_FD_148642 | JGI IMG/M metagenome (GOLD analysis project Ga0194120, IMG submission 148642) | Freshwater microbial communities from Lake Tanganyika, Tanzania - TA2015019 Mahale Deep Cast 65m | ecosystem: Environmental > Aquatic > Freshwater > Lake | place: Tanzania: Lake...
GCCGGCGACGCGGCCCCTGGCGCCGTCGCGGCTGGGCGAGGAGCCGGCCGTGCTGTCGCCCGCCGGCGCCGACGATGTCCGCTTTCGCCGCGGCCGCATCGTCCATCGGCTGTTGCAGCTTCTGCCCGAACTTCCGGTCGCGCGTCGCGCCGCGGCCGCGCGGCGGTTCTTGGCCGATCCCGCGCATGGCTTGGATGCGACGGCGCGCGAGGCCTTGGCGGCCGAGGTGCTGGCGGTGCTGGCCGATGCCGCCTTCGCGCCGATCTTCGCGCCGGGCAGCCGGGCCGAGGTGCCGATCGCGGGCTTGGTCGGGCAAGTGGCGGTGTCGGGCCAGATCGACCGGCTGGCGATCGGCAGCGAGGAGATCCTGGCGGTCGATTTCAAGACCAACCGCGCCCCGCCCGCCGCGCCCGAAACCGCGGCGCCGGCCTATCTGGCGCAGATGGCGGCCTATCGCGCGCTGCTGCGGCGGGCGTTTCCGGGCAGGCGCGTGCGCACCGCGCTGGTGTGGACTGACGGGCCACGGCTGATGGCCTTGCCCGATGCGCTGCTCGATCGTCATCTGCCGGCGCGGCTTGATTCGGACCCTTCGACTACCTAGATTCCGGTCTCTCGCCGCGCGCGGCCTTTCACGCAAGGATCTCCGTCATGGGTGCCAACACCACCGCCATCACCGATTCCAGCTTCGAGAAGGACGTGCTCAAGGCGGCGGGTCCGGTGCTGGTCGATTTCTGGGCCGAGTGGTGCGGGCCGTGCAAGATGATCGCCCCGGCGCTGGAGGACATCGCCAAGGAAATGGCCGGCAAGGTCACGGTCGCCAAGCTCAACATCGACGACAATCCGGTGACGCCGACCAAGTTCGGGGTGCGCGGCATCCCGACCCTGATCCTGTTCAAGAACGGCCAGGTGGCGGCGACCAAGGTCGGCGCCGCGCCCAAGGGCAAGCTGGTCGAGTGGCTTCAGGGCGCGATTTGACGCGCCTTATGTAAAGGGCGCGATCTGACGCGCCTTATGTAAAGGGCGCGATCCGGCGCGCCCGATTTGACCGGCGCGATCCGGCGCGCGCCGCAAAACGGGATATTAAGCCGGCTTGATGTTGGAACGCTTGATGCGGTCGAGGTTTTGGCCCTCGATCCGCACCAGCCTGGTCGGTCCCTCGCGCTTGGGTGAATGGACCTGGCCGATGTCGTAGAAATGGGCATCGCCCGGGCGCAGGGTATAGCTGCGCGTCGGCTCGACCAGGGTCGGGGCATCGCCCGCGCCCGGCCGCACCACCCGCCAATCGGTCATTTCGGTGTCGCCCTCGGCCAGGCCGTAGATCGCCCAGCTCGGGCCGTGGTCGTGCGGCTGGCCATGGGCCTTGTCGCCGTAGACATGGCCGCAGATGCAGAAGCCCAGCTCGGGATCCTCGTACAGCACCTTGCGCGGCCGGCACTGCTCGGCGGTCAAATGCCTGGCGGCGAAGTCGCGGTCGGTCAGGACGCGCGCCACCAGCTTGCACACCGCCCGCTTGCCGTCCGGTCCCGGATCGGCCTTGAGCGCGGCGCGGATGTCGGCGCCGAGTTGTTCCAGCGTATAGGCCATGCCAAGCCCCCTGCGTTCGGGCGGCATGGTTCCATCTTGGGCCGGACGGTTCAAGCCGAACTTCCGCCCGCGCCGATGGGGTGGATGATGCGCCTTGGATGCCGGATCGATCCGGGCCGGGAACCGAACGGATAGCCGGGCGCGGCCAAGCGCCCCTCCCAACGCTCGAAATCGTTCATGGCCGGCCCCGCCTGGAAGATGCAAACTCCACGCGTAAGGGGAACTGACAAGCGAGGGGCGATGGGCCGCGACGTGCAGAGATGGGTTTGGACGGCGGCGGCATGGCTTTTGGCGCTGCCGCTGGCGGCCGAGACCGTGCCGGGCGCGCGGCCCGAGACCGTGGCGGCGCTGGCCCGCGGCGAGTGGCCGGCCTATGGCGGCAGCAACGCCCAGCAGCGCTGGTCGCCGCTCGATCAGATCGGTCCCGAGAACGCGCGGCGGCTGCGGGTGGCGTGGCGCTGGCGGTCCCCCGACGAGGAGCTGCGCGCCCGCGGCCTGGCGGTCTCGCAAAGCTATCGCAACGCCGCTTCGCCCTTGATGATCGGCGGCACGCTTTACGTCAGCACCTCGCTGACCCAGGTGGCGGCGATCGACGCCCTCAGCGGCGTCACCAAATGGGTGTTCGATCCGCGGGTCTACAAATACGGCCCCCATCCCGGCAACAATGGCTGGACCCATCGCGGCGTCGGCTATTGGCGCGACGGCGAGGACGAGCGCATCATCGTCCTGACCAAATACGCGCTGATGATCGCGCTCGATGCCAAGACCGGCCGGCCGATCGCAGGCTTCGGCGAGGGCGGCACGGTCGATTTGACCCGCGGCCTGCGCGCGCCCGCGCCGCGCGGCTATTACGACATGGAATCGCCGCCGACCATCGTCGGCGACACGATCGTGGTCGGCTCGTCGATCTGGGATTGGTGGGCCAATCGCAGCGCGCTGCCGGGCGACGTGCGCGGCTTCGATGTGCGCAGCGGCAAGTTGCGCTGGACATTCCACACCGTGCCGCGCGCGGGCGAGCCCGGGGTCGAGACCTGGCTCGACGAGTCCTGGCGCGCGGCCGGCAATGCCAATGTCTGGGCGCAGATCAGCGCCGACGAATCCCTGGGCCTGATCTATTTGCCGGTCAGCACGCCGACCAACGACTATTACGGCGGCCACCGCCCGGGCGACAATCTCTACGGCGAAAGCCTGGTTTGCCTCGAGGCCGCCACCGGCCGGCTGGTGTGGCATTACCAGATCGTGCGCCACGGGCTGTGGGATTACGATCTGCCGGCGGCGCCGATCCTGGCCGATCTCGTGGTCGAGGGCCGTCCGGTCAAGGCGGTGGTTCAGCTGACCAAGCAGGGCCTGGTCTTCGTCTTCGATCGCGTCACCGGTCGGCCGCTTTGGCCGATCGAAGATCGCGCCGTGCCGCCCTCGGACGTGCCGGGCGAGCATGCCGCGCCGACCCAGCCCTTCCCGACCAGGCCGGCGCCGGTCGAGATCCAGGGCGTGCGCGTCGAGGATCTGATCGACTTCACGCCCGCGCTGCGCCGCCAGGCGCTGGAGATCGTCGGGCGCTATCGCCACGGTCCGCTTTACACCCCGCCCAGCCGCGAAGGCACCATCCTGATGCCCGGCATCACCGGCGCGATCAACTGGGATGGCGGCACGGTCGATCCCGAGACCGGCATGCTCTATGTCGCGACCCAGCGCAGCCCCTATGTCGTGACCTTGCGCCGGCCCGGACCGGACGAAGGCTATTTCGCCTGGATCGGCGGCTTCCAGCATCTGAGCGGGCCGCAGGGGCTGCCGCTGTTCAAGCCGCCCTATGCCAGCCTGCTGGCGATCGATCTCAATTCGGGCGAGCATCGGTGGCGCACGCCGCTCGGCCGCGGCCCGCTGCGCCATCCGGCGCTCGGCGGCGTGGCGCTGCCCGAGCGCCTCGGCGCACCCAATGTGCGCGGCTGGACCCTGGTCACCAGGCGACTCCTGTTCGCGGTCAAGTCGGGCGCGATGTTCAATACCCGCAGCGGACCGCATGGCAGGCGGATCTACGATCAAGACCGCTCGGATGCGCATCTCTGGGTGTACGACAAGGCCAGCGGCGCCATGCTGGCCGAGATCCCGATCGGATCGAACGCCGGCGGCGCGCCGATCGCCTACCTGGCCGGGGGAAAGCAGTTGGTGGTGTTTCCGGTCGGCGGCGGCAACGTCGCCGAGGAGCTGGTGGCGCTGGCGCTGCCGTGAACGGCGGACGCGGGACGACGTACCGGCGCCGCGTCACGGGAATAATCGTCTTTGTCGGGTGCGATGCGTATCTATATGTTCGCTTCGAGCTTGCTTCCTGCCGTTTTGCCCGCCTTCCCCTCCCGAGGTCCGCATGGAACCCCCGCGTCAGTCCGTCATCGCCGCCGCAAGGCGGCTGTCCTTCCGCGAGGCCGGGGCCGGCCCGCCGCTGATTTTGCTGCATGGCATCGGCTCGGGCTCGGCCTCCTGGCCCGAGCAGTTCGCGCGCTTTTCGGGCCGCCATCGCGTCATCGCCTGGGACGCGCCGGGCTACGGCGAATCCGACCTGCCGGAATCCGAATCGCCGCTGGCGATCGACTACGCCACGGCCTTGCGGGCGCTGGTCGATCGCCTCGGCTTCGGACGCTTTCATCTGCTCGGCCAGTCGATGGGCTCGGTGATCGCCGCCGCCTTCGCCCGCGCCTGGCCCGAGCGGCTGGTGACGCTGACCCTGACCGGGGCCAGCGGCGGGCTCGGCCGGCTGGACGAGGCCGAGCGCGCCAAGGCGATGCAGCAGCGCCTGGGCGACATGGCGGCCGATGGGCCCGAGGCCTATGCCGCCAAGCGCTCGGGCACGATGCTGGCCGAGGACGCCAGCGCCGAAGTGCGCGAACGCGCGCGGCGGGTGATGGCCGAGATCCGGCCCGAGGGCTTCGCCCGCGGCGCCCGCATGCTGGGCCGCGCCGACAGCATCGCCGATCTGGTGCATGTGCGGGTGCCGGCGCTGGTGATGTGCGGCACCGCCGACCGCATCACGCCGGAGCCCGGCGTGCGCCGCATCGCCGGCGCCATCATGGGCGCGCGCTACGTGCCGCTGGCGGGCGGCGGCCATGCCAGCTATCTCGACCGCGCCCCCGCCTACAACGCCGCGCTGGAAGCTTTCCTGGCCGAGAACCCGGGTTAAGTCTGCTCGATCAGCCGGCCGCCCAGGCGCAGCGGGCGGATCGACTTGGCCAGGCCGCTGGTGTCGTCGGTCTCGATCACCGTGCCGCACAGTGTCGGCTCGCCCGCGGCCGGGGTGAAGCGCCCGGCCGGGATCTTGCGGATGAAGCGATTCAGCGGCTCGGCCTTGTCCATGCCGATGACCGAATTGTAGTCGCCGCACATGCCGATATCGGTCTGATAGGCGGTGCCGCCGGGCAGGATCTGGGCGTCGGCGGTCGGGACGTGGCTGTGCGTGCCCATCACCGCCGAGGCGCGGCCGTCGCAATAATGCCCCAGCGCCATCTTTTCCGAGGTCGCCTCGGCATGGATGTCGACCAGGATGGCCTGAGCCTCGCGCCCGAGCCGAGTCTTGGCCAAGGCCTGATCGACCGACTGGAAGGGACAGTCGAGCGCATCCATGAACACCCGGCCCATCACCTGCACCACCAGCACCTTGCGGCCGTCGGCCAGCGCATAGATGCCCTCGCCGCGGCCCGGCGTCTGCGGAGGATAGTTGCGCGGCCGCAGGAGTCGCGGCTGGCCGTCGATGTAAAGCAGGATCTCCTTCTGGTCCCAGGCATGATTGCCCAGCACCACGCAATCCGCGCCTGCCGCCAGCAATTCGTCGCAGATCTTGCCGGTGATGCCGAAGCCCTGGGCGGCGTTCTCGCCGTTGACCAGGACGAAATCGAGCCCGAGTTCGCGCCGAAGCGCCGGCAGCCGCGCGATCAGCGCCTCGCGCCCGCCGCGGCCGACTAGGTCGCCGAAATAGGCCAGTTTCATGATTTCACCTTGCGTGCGCCGCTTTCGGTCGCCAGCCAATCCAGCCTCCGATCCGCGGGCGACATCGGCACCGCCTCGACTTCCTGCGCCGCGAAGCCGAAACCGATCGCCAGCACCGGACCCTCGGCGCGCAGCGCTTCCAGCGTGCGATCGTAGAACCCGCCGCCATAGCCCAGCCGGCCGCCGCGCCCATCGAACGCCAGCAGCGGCACGATCAGCGTCCGCGGCCGGCATTCGGGCGCGCGATCGCCGGGTTGCGACGTGCCGAGCGGACCCGCCTCCAGCGCATCGCCCGGCCGCCAAAGATGGAACCGCAGCGGCCTGCCTTTGGCGACCACCTTGGGCAGGCAGATCTCGAAACCGCGCGCGGCAAGCTGCGCCATCAAAGGCCGCGGATCGAGTTCGGAACCCATCGGCCAATAGGCCGCGATCGGACCCGCCAAGTCAGGCACCGCCAGCGCGTGCCTGGCGGCTTGCTCGGCCGCGGCGGCGCGATCTTGCGCCAAGCCCTCGCGCCGCGCCTTCAGGCGGGCGCGCAATTCCTGCTTGTCGGCAAGGCGCTTGGCGGCGTGGGGATCGGGCAGGGTCATGGAACAGAGCGGGCGGGACCGCCATGGCCGTCTCCGGAACTGCACCTCGATGGCCCGCCGAAGCAGGTGGGCGCCGTGTGCCGAGACCAGGATCCCGGTAGGGACAGCTCCCAGAGGTTTCGATATCGGCCCCGGGGCAAACCGGACTGGACGCGCCGGGCAGTACCCGCCCGCCCGCACGTTAGGCGCTGTCCAGGGCGCTGGCAAGCCGCTCGACGCGCTCGGCCAGCTTTTCGACCGCCGTGCCGGCCTCGCCCAAAGCGCGCTCGCGCGCGGCGTCGGCGGCGCGGCGGCCGGCGATCTCGGCCTCGGCCGCCTCCAGCCGTTCCTTGAGGTCCTGCAATTGCTCGAGCTGGTTGGCCAGGTCGTCGGCCACCGCCAGCGCCCCCAGCAGCATCAGCGTGATCTCGCCCGCGGTCGATCCGACCTCGCGCGCCAGGCCGGTGACCTTGCGGTCGACATATTGCGCCAGCTCCTGGAGCCGGTTCTCCTCGCCGTCGGCGCAACTGACGCGATAGCCGCGGCCGTTGATGCGGATGGTGACCTCGCTCACGCCGCGTCCTCGAGCAGGGTCTTGAGATCGGCCACGGCCGCGTCCAGCCGCCGCGCCACCTCCTCGGCCTGGGTCTCGATGCGCTGGCGTTCGCCCTCGCCGGTCTTGAGGCGCTGCTGCAGCTCGCGGCGCTCGGCCTCCAGCGACTTGACGCGCTCGGCCAGCCGGTCGCGCTCGGCGGTCAGCGCGCTTTCGATCCGCGCCGGCCGGGCGCGGGCTTCGATTCGGCCGAGCGCGGTTTCGATTCGCGCCAGCGCGGAGGCAAGCTGCTGGGTCGAGGCTTGAGTCGATCCGAAACCGGCCATGGCGCGATTTTTCCCGCTTTTGCGCACCTTACGCGCCGCCTCGCCGCGGCGTCAACCGGCGCGCCACTCGGACTGTTGACGCGCGGGCGCGGGCTCGGCATGTTCCGGCCCTCGCTGGCGATGCCGCACCGATTCACCCCGCCGGAGACGCGATGAGCGCCCCCAACCCGACCCCGGCCCAGGCCCAGGCCCAAGCCGAGGCGATGCACAAGCCGATGGCGGATGCCATCCGCGTCCTCGCCATGGACGCGGTCGAACAGGCCAAGTCCGGACACCCCGGCATGCCGATGGGCATGGCCGATGTCGCCACCGTGCTGTTCGGGCAGTTCCTGAAATACGATCCGGCCTGGCCGGACTGGCCCGATCGCGACCGCTTCGTGCTTTCGGCCGGGCACGGCTCGATGCTGCTTTATGCCGTCCTGCACCTGACCGGCTATGCCGACATGACCATGGACCAGCTGCGGCGCTTCCGGCAGCTGGGCTCGCGCACCGCCGGCCATCCCGAGCACGGCCTGACCTCGGGGGTCGAGACCACCACCGGCCCGCTCGGCCAGGGCCTCGGCAACGGCGTCGGCATGGCGCTGGCCGAGCGCGCGCTGGCGGCCAGGTTCGGCGCCGACCTGGTCGATCACCGCACCTACGTCGTCGCCGGCGACGGCTGTTTGATGGAGGGCCTGTCGCAGGAGGCGATCTCGCTGGCCGGGCATTTGCGGCTGGCGCGCCTGATCGTGCTGTTCGACGACAACCGAATTTCGATCGACGGGCCGACCGCGCTGACCACCGGCGACGACCAGGTCAAGCGCTTCGAAGCCTCGGGCTGGCGGGCCGAGCGCGTCGACGGCCACGATCCCAAGGCGATCGCGGCGGCGCTGGCGCGGGCGCAAGACTCGGACCGGCCCTCGCTGATCGCCTGTCGCACCGTGATCGGCTTCGGCGCGCCGACCAAGGCCGGCTCGGAAAAAAGCCATGGCGCGCCCTTGGGCAAGGACGAGATCGCCGGCGCGCGGGCCAAGCTGGGCTGGAACCTGCCGCCGTTCGAATTGCCGGCGGCGACGGTCGCGGCCTGGCGCGCGGCGGGGGCGCGCGGAGCGTCCGCGTCCGCCGCCTGGAAGGCGCGCCATGCCCGCGCCGACGCAGCGACGCGCGCCGAGTTCGATCGGCGCTTGCGCGGCGATGCGCCGGCCGGGCTCGATGCCGCCATCGCCCGCCACAAGGAACAGCTGGCCAAGACCGCGCCCAAGGTGGCGACGCGCAAGGCCTCGGAACTGGCGCTGGAGGCGATCCAGCCGCTGATGCCCGAGCTGATCGGCGGCTCGGCCGACTTGACCGGCTCCAACAACACCAAGGTCAAGGGCATGGCGGTGCTGAGCCGCGATTCCTACGGCGCCGGCTATGTCCACTATGGCGTGCGCGAACATGCCATGGCGGCGGCGATGAACGGCATGGCGCTGCATGGCGGCGTGGTGCCCTATGGCGGCACCTTCCTGGTGTTCACCGATTACTGCCGGCCCTCGATCCGCCTGGCGGCGCTGATGAAGCAGCGCGTGGTCTACGTCATGACCCACGATTCGATCGGCCTGGGCGAGGACGGCCCGACCCACCAGCCGGTCGAACATCTGGCGGCGCTGCGGGCGATTCCCAATCTGGCGGTGTTCCGGCCCTGCGATGCGATCGAGACCGCCGAGTGCTGGGCGCTGGCGCTGGCGCGGCGCGGCGGACCCAGCGTGCTGGTGCTGACGCGCCAGGACGTGCCGGCGGCGCGGCTGAGCCATGTCGCCGACAATCTTTCCGCCCGCGGCGGCTACGAATTGGCGCCGGCCAAGGGCGCGGCGCGCGCGACGCTGCTGGCCACCGGATCCGAGATCGCGATCGCGCTCGAGGCCCAGGCGGCGCTGCAGGCCGAGGGCATCGGCGCGCGCGTGGTCTCGCTGCCTAGCCTCGAATTGTTCGCGGCCCAGGACCAGGCCTATCGTCGCCAGGTGCTGGGCGAAGCCCCGGCGCGGGTCGCGGTCGAGGCCGGCATCCGCCTCGGCTGGGACGGGCTGCTGGGCGCGCGGGGCGGCTTCGTCGGCATGAGCGGCTTCGGCGCCTCGGCGCCCTATCCCGAGCTCTATCGCCATTTCGGCATCGCCGCGGCGGCCGTGGTCGAGGCCGCCAAGGCGCAACTCTAGACCTGCGGAGAGTGTCATGACGGTACGCGTCGCCATCAACGGGTTCGGCCGCATCGGCCGGCTGGTGCTGCGGGCGATCCACGAATCCGGCCGCGGCGATGTCAACGTGGTCGGCGTCAACGACCTCGGCAGCGTCGCCGCCAACGCCCACATGCTCAAGCACGATTCGGTCCATGGCGGCTTCCCCGGCAAGGTCGAGACCGGCGCCGACTGGATGGATTTGGGCAAGGGCCGCATCCGCGTCGCCGCCGAGCGCGACCCCGCCAAGCTGCCGTGGAAGGAACTGGGCGTCGACGTGGTGATGGAGTGCACCGGGATTTTCACGAAAAAAGAGCAGGCCGAGGCCCATATCAAGGCCGGCGCCAAGCGGGTGCTGATCTCGGCCCCGGCCGAGGGCGCCGATCTGACCGTGGTCTACGGCGTCAACCACGACCAGTTGAAGTCCGCGCACAGCGTGGTCTCCAACGCCTCCTGCACCACCAACTGCCTGGCGCCGGTGGCGTTCGTGCTCGACAACGCCTTCGGCATCGAGCGCGGCTACATGACCACCATCCACGCCTATACCGGCGACCAGAACACGGTCGACACCCTGCACAAGGATCTGCGCCGCGCCCGCGCCGCCGCGCTGTCGATGATCCCGACCTCGACCGGCGCCGCCAAGGCGGTCGGGCTGGTGCTGCCGGGGCTGAAGGGCAAGCTCGACGGAACCGCCATCCGCGTGCCGACCGCCAACGTCTCGCTGATCGATTTCAAGTTCGTGCCCAAGAAAAAGACCACCCCGGCCGAGGTCAATGCCACCATCGCGGCGGCGGCGGCCTCGAACCGCCTCAAGGGCATCCTCGCCGTCACCGACGAGGAGCTGGTGTCCTCGGACTTCAACCACAATTCCGCCAGCGCCACCTTCGATCTGACCCAGACCCAGGTGATCGACGACGGGCTGGTGCGGGTGCTGGCCTGGTACGACAACGAATGGGGCTTCTCCAACCGCATGAGCGACACCGCGGCGGCGATGGGGAAGCTGGGCTGATGCCGGCCTTCCGCTCGTTCCGCGACCTGCCGGTCGCGGGCAAGCGCGTGCTAGTGCGGGTCGACTTCAACGTGCCGATCAAGGCCGGCAAGGTCGGCGACGCCACCCGCATCGCCCGCGCCGCGCCGACCATCGCGGCGCTGTGCGAGGCCGGGGCCAAGGTCGTGCTGCTGTCGCATTTCGGCCGGCCCGACGGCAAGCGGGTGGAAGCGATGTCCTTGCGGCCGGTGGTGGCGGCGCTGGAGGCCGCGCTCGGGCGCAAGGTCGCCTTCGCCGAGGACTGCATCGGCGCTTCCGCCAAGGCCGCGGTCGACGGCCTGGCCAAGGGCGATGTCGTGCTGTTCGAAAACCTGCGCTTCCACGCCGGCGAGGAAGCCAACGACGCCGAATTCGCGCGCGCGCTTGCGGCCAACGGCGATCTCTACGTCAACGACGCCTTTTCCTGCGCCCATCGCGCCCATGCCTCGACCGAGGCGGTGGCGCGCATCCTGCCGGCCGCGGCCGGGGCCAACATGGCGGCCGAGCTGGACGCGCTCGGCCGCGCGCTCGAACAACCCAAGCGGCCGGTGATGGCGATCGTCGGCGGCGCCAAGGTCTCGACCAAGCTCGACCTGCTCGGCAATCTGGTGGCCAAGGTCGATCGGCTGGTGGTCGGCGGCGGCATGGCCAACACCTTCCTGCATGCCCAGGGCACTGCGGTCGGCAAGAGCCTGTGCGAGCGCGATTTGGCGGCGACGGCGCGCGAGATCCTCGACAAGGCCAAGGCGCGCGGCTGTGCCGTGCTGCTGCCCGAGGACGCGGCGATCGCGGCCGAACTCAAGCCGGGCGTGGCGACCCGCATCGTGCCGATTTCCGCCGTGCCGGCGGATGCCATGATCCTCGACATCGGCCCGGCGACGCTGGCGCGGCTCGAAGCGGCGATGGCGGAATGCAAGACCCTGGTCTGGAACGGCCCGGTCGGCGCCTTCGAGACTCCGCCCTTCGATGCCGGCACGACGCGGCTGGCGCGCAAGGCGGCCGAACTGACGCGCGCCGGCGCGCTCGATTCCGTCGCCGGCGGCGGCGACACGGTCGCGGCCCTGGCCCAGGCCGGGGTCGGCGAGGCGCTGTCCTATGTTTCGACCGCGGGCGGAGCCTTCCTCGAATGGCTCGAAGGCAAGACCCTGCCTGGCGTCGCGGCATTGGCCGCGTGACCAGGAGCGGCATTGGCCGCGTGACGCCGGTGATTCCGGCCTGGCGCGTGGCGGCCGAAGGCGTCGGCGTGCTTTACGCCCGCCATGGCGCGCGCGGCGCCATGCCGGATTGCGGCACGGATGCCGGGCTGGCGCTGGCGGCATTGCGCCAGGGTTTCGCCGGCATCGTCTTTCGCGGCCGTCCGGGAATCGCCCGCAAGCTGTCGGCCATCGCCCGCCGTCTCGGCGCGCGGGTCATTGCCCGAGGCCGGCCGCGTGCCGTAATTTCCGTTCGACCGCAGACAAGGACATCCTGACCATGCGCGTGACCAAGACCGTTCGCAAGATTCTCGACGGCTACGAAAGCGACAACCCCGGCACCAAGGCCAACCTGGCCCGGATTCTTTCCACCGGCCGGCTCGGCGGCACCGGCAAGATGGTGATCCTGCCGGTCGACCAGGGCTTCGAGCACGGGCCGGCGCGCAGCTTCGCGCCCAACCCGCCGGCCTACGATCCGCACTACCATTTCCAGATGGCGATCGATGCCGGGCTGAACGCCTATGCGGCGCCGCTGGGCATGTTGGAAGCCGGCGCCGACAGCCATGCCGGCCAGCTGCCGCTGATCCTCAAGATGAACAGCGCCAATTCGCTGTCGCGGCAGAAGGAGAGCGCCGACCAGGCGGTGACCGCCTCGGTCAAGGACGCGCTGCGGCTGGGCTGCGCCGCGGTCGGCTTCACCATCTATCCGGGATCGGACGCGGCCTATGGCCAGATGGAGGAGTGCCGCGACATGATCGCCGAGGCTAAGGCCCATGGCTTGGCCTCGGTGGTGTGGTCCTATCCGCGCGGCGGCGCCGTCACCAAGGACGGCGAGACGGCGATGGACGTCTGCGGCTATGCCTGCCACATGGCGGCGCTGCTGGGCGCGCACATCATCAAGGTCAAGCTGCCCTCGACCTTCCTCGAACAGGCCGAGGCCAAGAAGGTCTACGAGGCCAGGAAGATCGACCTCTCCAGCCAGGCCAAGCGGGTCGAGCACGTCATGCAATGCGCCTTCCAGGGCCGGCGCGTGGTGGTGTTCTCGGGCGGCGCCGCCAAGGGCGAGGATTCGGTGTTCGACGACGCCCGCGCGATTCGCGACGGCGGCGGCAACGGCTCGATCATCGGCCGCAACACCTTCCAGCGCAGCCGCGAGGACGCGCTCAAGATGCTGGACACGCTGGTCCAGATCTATCTCGGCAAGGCGTGAGCGCGCGGCCGGCCTGCCGGCTTTATTTGGCGGTCCCGGCCGGGCCGGCGCCGGCGGCGCTGGACGCGGCCGCGGCCGGCGGCGATCTGGCGGCGCTGCTGGTGCGGGGCGGCGAGGCGCGCGATCTGGCGGCGGTCTGCCGCCGCCGCGGCATCGCCTTGATGCTGGAAGACCGCGCCGCCGCGCTGGCGGCCGAAGGCGCCGATGGCGTGCATCTGACCGATCCCAAGGCCTATGACGCGGCGCGGCGGCTGCTGGGCGCGGGGCGCACGATCGGGGTGGCTTGCGGCGGTTCGCGCGATGCCGCCATGACCGTGGCCGAGCGCGGCGCCGATTACGTGCTGCTGGAGGGCGTCGAGCTGCTGGCGTGGTGGGCCGAGCTGATGGAAGTGCCCTGCGTCGGCCGGCTGGCGGCCGGGGCCGATCCGGCGCCGCTGGTCCGCGCCGGAGCCGATTTCCTTTTGGTGGAGGATGCGGCGCCCAGCGCCGAGCGCGTGCGCGAACTCAACCGGGCGATCGCGGCGTGCGCCCGGGCCTAGTCGTATTCGATTGCGACGGGGTGCTGGTCGATTCCGAGCCGATCTCCGAGCGCGTCATGGTCGAGTTCCTGGCCGGCCTGGGCGAGCATCTCAGCGCCGAGCAGATCCGCGCCCGCTATATCGGCGTCTCCGACAAGACCATGTTCGCCGATCTGCGGACGCGGTTGGGCGCGCGCCTGCCCGAGGACGCCGAGGCGCGCTATGCCGAGGCGCTGCACCGCGTGCTGGCGACCGAATTGCGGCCGGTGCCGGGGGCGCCCGAGGCGGTGCGGGCGGTGCAGGCGGCGGGCATCGCCACCTGCGTCGCCTCCTCGGGCACGCATGCCAAGATGGCGCTGACTTTGGCGGTGACCGGCTTCAAGCCGCTGTTCGGCGAGCGGGTCTATTCCTCGAGCGAGGTCGCGCGCGGCAAGCCGGCACCCGACATTTTCCTGCACGCCGCCGCGCGCATGGGCCATGCGCCCGGAACCTGCGTCGTGATCGAGGACAGCCCCAACGGCGTGCGCGCGGCGCGCGCGGCCGGGATGCGCGTGCTTGGCCTGACCCGCGGCGATGCGGCGCTGGCGGCGACCCTGGCCGGCCTCGGCGCCGAGCCGCTGGCGGCGATGAGCGAGGCGGCGGATCGGATCCCGGGCGTGGCGTGATCCAATCCCGTCACCCCGGATCGCCGACGGTCGATCAGCCCGGATCGCCGACCAGAGAGAACGGCGCCCAGAACAGCGGATGGGCATAGGCGAAGACGGTCTTGCCGCCCTCGACCGAGCCCGGCCCGTCCAACAGATCGAGCATGCTGAGCTTCAACATCTCGGCCCGCGACATGGTCGGATTGGCGGCATAGCGCTTGAACAGCCCGGTGGTCATTTGCCGGGCCGAGACCGATTCCACCGACCAGTTGGTGACCAGCATCGAGCGCGCGCCGGCGTAGAAGAAGGCGCGGCCCAACCCGGACAGCGCCTCGGCGCCTTCGCCCTGGCCCGAGGCGGTGTTGCAGGCCGACAGCACCACCCAATCGGCGTCGAACTTCAGGGTCAAGATGTCGGCCATGGTCAGGAGGCCCTCGCCCGAGCCGCCGGTCCCGGCCGGCGACAAGGCGATGGCGGGCTGCGTCAGCCCGTCGATCTCGCCCGGGATCAGGCCGTGGGTGGCGAACATCACGACCTTGCGCCGGGCGATGTCGGCCTGCTTGACGTTGGTGTCGTTGGCGGCGGCGCCGAGAAACAGGTCCTTCTCCCGGTCGGCGCCCAGCGCCGAGGCGATTTCGATCAGCTCGGGTTCGGTATCCGGCAGGGGGTCGAGTCCGCCAACCCCCTGGCTGTCGCCCGGGCCCTTGGAAAAGACCGGGTTGCCGAAGCCGATGAACGGCTTGCGTCCGGGGTTGCCCGCGGGCAGGGTGCGCTGAATCAGGAAGGCCGAGCCCGAGGGCACCTGGGCGATGGCCACCTTGCGGCCGAGCCAGGGCACCGCCTTGTATTCGGCGAACAGCGTGGCGCCCTTGGCCAGCGTGGCCGGGGCGGTGGTCAGGACCGACAGCGGCACCTGCGCCAAGGCGGAGTGCGGGGCGACGATCATGGTCGCCGCGCCCTGCCAGCCGGCCTCGACCGGCGCCAGCAGATGCCGATAAAGCTCGTGGGCCGCCGCGACGTCGAAGGCCGGCACGTCTTCCAGCATTCCGGCGTGCGATTCGAACGCCGCCCGCACCTTGGCGACGACGCCCTCCAGGGCGCGCGTCCCCAGCGGCGCCACCGCCATGACCGTCCCCCGCGCCGAAATCGCCCAGACATAGGTCTGGTCCTCGGCGGTATAGGTCGAGACGAAAGCCTCGGTCGGACGCAGCTTCGCCTTGAGGCTGGCGATGGTGGCCGGTTGCGGATCCATCAAGGCCTCAAGCTCGGGGAACTGCGTTCGGATCTGCTGCTTGAGGGCGGCGGCTTCCCTTTGGGCCGTCGTGATGGCGGCCTGGTTCTTGTTCCGCGATTCGCGGGATTCGGTCCTGGAATTCGCGGCGTTCAGCAATGCCTGCTGCAGCGAGCCGATATGGGCCTGCTTGTCCAGCATCTGCTCGACCAGCGCCGCCGCTTCCGGCGTCCGCGCCGCCTTGGGCAGCGAACTCGCGCCGATGGCGCGTCCGATGCTGCGGCCGCGCATGTCCTCGACGATGGTGAAGACCCGCTCGGCGGCGTCGGACCCGCCTTGCGCCGCCACCAGCGCCAGATAGCCCTCGACGATGGCGCGCTGGCGTCCGGGGCGCGCGCCGGTCAGGCCGGTCGATTCGTAGCTGGTCACATCCCCAGCCATCTTCTCGGCGATGGGCCGCAGGGTCTCCGCCGCCGCCGCCTTGTCTCCCGTCCTGAGCTGGGCCAGGCCGATCAGTCCGCGCGCCTCCACCGCGTCGGGATGGTTCTCGCCGAAATCCGTCGTTATCCGGTCGTTTACGGCGCGCGCCACGGCCAGCGCCGCTCCGGCATCGCCGGCCTTGATCGTCGCCAGCACCCGCGACAGATTGCGATTCAAATGGCGCAATCGCGCGACGCCGTCCGCGGGCAGCGCCTGGTCCATCGATGCGAATTCCTGGAAGGCCTCGTCCCATTTGCGCTCGGCGACCAAGAGGTCCGCCAGGGCGGCGCGGGCAGCGGTTTTCGACAGAGTCTCCCCATCGGCCCCGGACAAGCTCTCCATCTTGATGACCAATCGCACCAGCTTCTTGGCGTCTTGGATCCGCCCCTGCTCGGCCAGGACCCCCGCCAGAAGACTGAGTGTCTTTGGAGCGGTGGTGCCTCTATAGCCGAGATGTTCGTCGACCTGTTCGTAGGCCCGGCGCGCGACGGATTCCGCCTCGGCCAAGCGCCCTTGCGACTTGAGGGTTTCGGCGAGGATTGTCAGGCACCGAACCAGGGCGCTGATACGCGAGCTCAAACGCGCTATCTGGGTGTTGATGCCCGCGCGAAGCCGGTTATCGGTTTCCTGCGCCGTGACGCATCGGCGCCCGGCGGCCTCGGCTTGGGGCAGGTCGCCGGAGGACCACAACAGGCGGGCTTCGGTCGCAAACACCAGGGCGTCGTAATTGTACCGAACCCTCGGATTTAGTGGCACGTATTTGTCTCGCGCGGCTCGCGTCCGACCCATATAGACCCTGGCTTGATCGAAATCCCCGATCGACGAATAGACGTCGACGAGATTGGCGCTGAGACCGATTTCGCCCGCCAGGCGCAGTCGCACGAACTCCGCCAGCCCTCTTTGCGCGTCGGCAATTCCTTGACCGATATCGCCGCGATCGATTCGCGCGACCGAAAGACCGGTCAAAATGTAGGGAAGGCCGGGCTGTTTCCAATTTTCCGCCTGCCTGGCGGCGGCTTCGGTCTGCCGCAACGCTTCCTCGAACAGACCGGCGGCCGCCGCCTCCGAGGCAAGCCTCTCCCTGGCCCGCACGGCCTCGTATCCGACGCGCGCCGGCGGGTTCCAGTGGTTTTCGGGAAAAGTCCTTTGTCTTTGCGCCTCCCATCGGGCCAGCGCTTTTTCCACCCTGGCGACGATGTCGTCGATGTTGCGCACCGCGACATGGACATCGGCGCCCGACTGGATGGTCCGGAGGTCCTCCGACGAGACCTCCGATCCCGCGGTTTCGGTCTCGGTGTCGGTTTGGGTTTGCTGTGGGGGTTGCGGGGGTTGCCCGCCGCCGCAGCCGACAAGCCCGAAAAGCGCGATCAGGCCGGCAATGCCGGCCATCCCGAAATTCGCATTTCGGAACGCATTCGCGTGTCGCATGGATCCCCCCGCTGACAAGCAAGGTGCGAACTATAGGGCATGATCGATCCGTCTTGAACCACTATGATTTAAGACGGATCGCGAATCGTGCCCTCGCATAAAATCGTGGTCGGGCCCGATCGCCCGATCGATTGCGGTCCTCGGACTTACCCTGCTGCCGCGGCGGTTTGGTCTCGCCCGATGCCGCGTTCGCCTTGCTCTTCCAGCCTGGCGGAGGCTAGGCTGTCGCCCTTTCGGGGGGATCGGATGCGCCGAGTGGCCGTCAGCATGGCGCTGACATTGCTGTCGTTCGCGGCCTTGGCTCAGGACGCCGTACCTGGGCCGATCGGGCCCGAAACCGGCCCCCATCGCGAGCGATCGCACTGGGTGCCTTTCCCGCCCGCGCCGGCCGAAAGCCAGCAGCTTTTGTTGATGCGCGTCTGTCGCCCGACCGGCGACGGCCCGCACAAGCTGGCGGTGATCAATCACGGCTCGCCGCCGCGCTCGGACCGGCGTCGGACGATGGAGCCGGCCAGTTGCGAGCGCGAGACGACCGGCTGGTTCCTCGCCCAGGGTTTCGCAGTGGCCTATCCGATGCGCCGCGGCTTCGGCAAGACCGGCGGCAGCTTCGCCGAGACCTTCGGTGACTGTTTCGCGCCCGATTACGGCAATGCGGGCTTGAGCGCCGCCGACGACATCGCCGCCGCCCTGGCCTATGCGCGCGATCTGCCCTTCGTGCGCAGGGACGCGGTCGTCGTCGTCGGCCAATCCGCCGGCGGCTGGGCCAGTATGGCGCTGTCCAGCCGCAATCCCAGCGGAGTCGCGGCGATGATCAACTTCGCCGGCGGGCGCGGCGGCTGGCGCGACAACCAGCCCCACAGCAATTGCGCGCCCGAGGCGCTGACCGCCGCAGCCGGGGAGTACGGCAAGCTGGCGCGCGCGCCGATGCTGTGGATCTACACCGACAACGACAGCTTCTTCGCCCCCGCCTTGGTCCGCGACATGCACGGCGCCTATACCGGCGGCGGCGGGGTGGCGCGGCTCGAAGCGCTCGGGCCATTCGGCCGGGACGGGCACAGCCTGCTGTTCGCCGAAGGCGGCTCGCAGATCTGGGGGCCGCTGGTCGCCCGGCACCTCGCGGAACGCGGCGTGCGCTGATCGGCCCGAAATTGGGGTCCGGCAATCTTTGGAATATTGCGCTTAAGTTGCGCGTTCGGCTATCGGTCGGCGGCATGCGCTTGCCGGTCCTGGGATCGAAACTTCTTCTGGCGATCGCGTTCCTTGACTGTCTTTGAATCTGGAGGGGAAACAATGACCGCTCTCGTGAAAATCCGCCTTGGCATCGGCATGAAGGCGTTCCTGGCCGGCTGCTTCGTCGCGGCGGCCCTGGCGCTGCCTGCCCAGGCGCAGATGCTGATCACCGCCGAGGAAGCCGCCTTGCCCGCGGCCCCCGGCGGGATGGCGCTGCGCGGCGTCACTCGCGGGCCCAAGGTGCATCTGGTCTCGCCGGCGGCGTCGGGCGCGGTGGTCAAGTCGCCGGTCGACCTGCAGCTCAAATTCGAAAGCTTCGGCGGCTCGTCGATCGATCCGGCCTTGGTCAAGGTCACCTACATCAAGTCGCCGGCGGTCGACCTGACGCCGCGCCTGAAGGACGCCATCAAGCCCACCGGCATCGCCATGCCGACCGCCCAACTGCCGCCGGGCGATCATCCGATCCGGGTCGAGATCAAGGATTCCGAGGGCCGCGCCGGCGCCGCCAATTTCACGCTCAAGGTGGGCAATTAGGCGCCCATCGCGCCGCGACGGCAACGCGTCATGGTGACGGCAAGCGCCGGTCCGCCGGCGGCTTGCCGGGAGGTCGATCATTAGCCAGGACCTGAAGGATGCCGGCGAAAGCCCGCCCGAGCCCAGGCCCGATGCCGCTGCCGAGGGCGCCGGCGCCGGCGACCAAGCCGCGGCGGCGGAAGCGGGCGGCGGCGAGGGCGAAAAGAAGGCCAAGGACAAGAAGGGCGAAAAACCCGACAAGGCCGACAAGCCGGACAAGAAGGAAGAGACCGTCAATTGTCCCTTCTGCGCCGAAGCGATCCGTCCGCAAGCCATCGTCTGCAAGCATTGCCACCGCGATCTCAGCATCCCCAAGCCGCTGATGGACGCCAACCGGGCGCTGGCCAAGCGCCTGGAGAAGCTCGAGGCCGAAGTCGCCGAACTCAAGGCGCCGCCGCGCCAGAGCCTGTTCAAGAAGCCGGCGGCAAGGGCGCCCGGTCCCGCCCAAGCCGTCGTCGCCGCCGCCGCGGCCGACGCGTTCGATCGATCGCTGGCGCCGCTGCCGCCGCCGGCTCCGCCCAAGCCGCCCTCGCCGCCCGGGATCGCCGGCTATGCCGTGGTCTATTTCTTGGTGCCGGTGGCGATGCTGCTGGCGGGGCATTACCTGATCGTGATGAAGTTCGATCTCAACCCGCTCTACCT
>Ga0194120_10005191_pt1 | contig 19367 bp, 34 predicted proteins | sample TA2MahCa65mmetaG_FD_148642 | JGI IMG/M metagenome (GOLD analysis project Ga0194120, IMG submission 148642) | Freshwater microbial communities from Lake Tanganyika, Tanzania - TA2015019 Mahale Deep Cast 65m | ecosystem: Environmental > Aquatic > Freshwater > Lake | place: Tanzania: Lake...
ACTCATCCGCCCTTTCGGTGGAGTAGGTTTGTTTATTTCTTTAATCTCAACATCTGGATTAGCTGGAGATTTAAAACCATTTCGTAATGCTAAATAAAACTGTGTATCTAGATCAATATCTTTTTCATGACCAATAATCTTTTTATCTTTATCTCTTGTACACCATGCTATTTTAGCAGTTTTCTATACATCTATATAATTTACATCTTTAACTTCTTCATTTTCACAGCTACGACATTTATATATTTCTTAAAAAATCCCGGTATCACTTACAAAAATTAATCTACCACCGCACTTAATACAGTTAAGGTTTTTAACAGTATTGTCTAACATAATTTTTTAGATTTCAATAAATAGTCATACATAACAATGCCAGAAGCGGTTCCGACATTTAATGATCTTACTGAACCAAGCTGTGGGATATAAACCACATCATCAGCTACTTCTAAAGCCATAGGGCTTACTCCTACAGCTTCCTGACCAAAGATAAGGGCCGTCTTCTCCTGCCATTGATAATCAACGACAGAGGATGCGCCATCCAGATTATCAATGGCTACTATTCTGTAACTATCTTGTTTAAGCTCTTCAATTAAAGGATATAAATTTTCATGATAAAAGATATTTTCATATTTATATGTTCCTACGGTTCCTCTTTTATCGAATTGTCTCCTTCCAATAACATGAACGCATTTAGCCGTAAAAGCGTTACTATTTCTTATTAGAGTGGCTAAATTAAAATCGTAAAGCCAATTTTCTGCTATGATTACAAGTTTTGTTCTTTTCTTTTCCAAATCACCTTTAATTATTTCAGTAGATACAAACTTGTAATGATCTATTACATTTTTACGATCCCAATTAGGAAGATTTAAAGCTTCAACCGGAAAGTTAGGGTTGATCAAACTCGACATACCCAATCCTCTTTAAAACCTTTTCAGCTAAATTATAAATATAATATAATTTAGCATCAAAAAGCAGATTTTCATGGTTTTCAGTAATATTCTTTATCTCTTGTATTACGTATAATAAATCTTTTACATTATTATCCGTTGTAGAAATTTTACATCTAACACAAATCTTTCTATTTGAGTCTATTGGTAATCCAGTATAGTATTTGTCACATACACTACAAATCTCAGCCATTACTCTTTTTCTGGCTCTTCAATACTAAATATTTCTACACCACTGCCCTCAAGAACTCCTGCTAAAAGGTTCCTAGCTGCATTTACTTCACCTGTATCCAATAAACTGATGACATGAACCATAGTGGCTTGATAAAATCCAGTCAATTGTGCGTAATCGTACCCATCCATTTTTAAAACTTTCTAATCGTCGTTTTCACAAACGTAGCAAAGAGAGATCATTTCTCTTCCGCAAAAATCACAATTAGTAGTATTTTTATTCCTTAATTCAAAGATTTCTCTCTCTTGTCTAAGTATAGTTTCCCCCATTCGATTAGAGTTATCCTGTTCCATTAAAAGATCTTCTTCTAACTCCGCGATTCTTTTTCTTAAATACTTTAATTCATCAGTAACCGACATGAAAGTTTTCGGGCTGCTCATCGCTAGTCTACTCTTTCTCGCTAAGCAACGGTTTAGATAGTATCCAGGTTACAGTAGCCATAGATATAGTTAAAAATAACATTTATCCCCCCTCATTGTATAATTTTTACATCTTTCCTATCACAAGCAGGGCATTTATTATTGTATATTTCTAACATAGCCTCATGAGCTATTTTACCAGATACTTTTAAGGCCCATTCAGGATCATCAGCATGTACCGTAGATAGATGTCTTAAAATAGCAAATGTGCTTATTTCTGTTGGAATTTTTTCTTTTTCTTTTCTATCTTTTTCTAATTCTTCTGGAGATTTTTTTACTAAAGTAAAATTTCCAGAACAGGAGCAACCAGCGTAATTTTTTCCGGGATTCTTTTCATGAAAGGAACAAAGACTCTGGCTAACAACCGTCTTGTAGTCGTCTGGATTATATTGGATCAACATAGCAAAATCTCGTGCCCTCTATCTATTTATAGGAAAGCGATGTCGAGAAAGTTAAAGAGGAATCTCCTTAACATAACTTAATAAATTTTTTCGGAGAAGATGGTAACTTGTCCCGGCTCGGGGGTGTCTACTTGAATATCTGTTACTTTATATCCATGAATTTTCAAAACACCAATTTTTAATCTAACAGAGGAAGATCTTTCGCTATCACCAAGCACTACATCTTCTCTAAATTGATTTTCTTCATTATGGTTTATTACAGATAATATAAGCAAAACAGATATAATCGGTACAAAAATAATAGTAAGTACCTGTCTCAAATTATCTAGAAAGAACTTCTTCATTATTTCTCAAACAATCTAACACAGACAAGTTAAATGATGTATTATCTATAAAATTTTCAGAATAGCCATTACCAGTAGCCCAACTTCTATAAGAAAACTCTTTTACTATACTGATTTGTCTTATTACCTCAAGTTTTTGTCTACGTAAATCATCATAAAATTTTCCAAGTTTACTGCCTTTATCATAATTACCAGAGGATACATTTATTTCTCCTAAAAGGTGCCTGACACCAATCTCTTTTTCCTCAAGGTAATCTTTTACAGCTAAAAGATGTCCATAATTAAAGTTCATAATGTTCTAACCACACTTTCCATATATCATCGTGTACTTCGTTAACTGATCTATTTCCGCTTATTATTACATGATTATTTTCTGTAAAATACCTTAAATACTCCTCTCTTATCTTTTCTAAAAATGGAACATTTGTTTCAAAAGCATCCCTACGTTCTTTCCTTCTTTCTAATGATAGCTCTACGGGAATATCCACTAAAATACAAAGATCTGGTTGAGGTAGTAAACTATTTACTTTAATTAAAAAATCATAATCTGCATTAGATACTTTACCATACACTAACCCAGAAATATAATATCTATCTAAGACAACATTTACTTTATTTTCTAAAAGTTGTTTTATTTCTGGTATTTCTTCATATCTATTTATTGTCATTAAAGATTGAAGAATAAAAGCCTTATCTGGTATATGTGAGGATTCTGGATCATTTAATAATTTTTTTATTATCTTTCCAGATGAGTTATTATATTGTGGAAAATCTCTTACTACAGCTAGATCTTTTACCTCTTTTTTTATTCTTTTTGCAAGTAATGCTGCTTGGGTATTTTTTCCGCTTGCGTCTACGCCTTCTATAGCACACAATAAATTTTTCTTTTTCATACTATATTATAGTATTTTTATTCCCACTCAGATGAAGTACATCTAGTACAAATTTCTTTAAAAGACTTTTCTATTACTTCAGCATGTAAATCTGATTGCCAAAAATCTTGTAAACTTTGCTTATTAAAATCTCCAAATATATAATCAAAATTATAATCATTACAACATATAAAAGCTTGTCCTAAACTATTTACATGAAGCCACCCAAAAGTTCTTCCGCCGACTTCATAACCATTATGACAGCCTTTTACTTTTGTTCCGTATAATGTGCATATATAAAACAAAATTTTTTATCTACTACACCGCTATCTTTCTTCTTTTCTTTATCTATATCTTCTATTATTTTTCTAAACAATTCGACAGGCATTTGTTTTACTGCCTGTACTGGATTTGGTACATATCTAACAGGACAAAACCAACACCTTGAATTACAATAACTAAAAGGATCTATCTGAGCGGTATTTATTTTATATTGTTTTAATTTTTGTGAGATAGTTTCGATCATACTAATATTTATTAAGTGATAATTATCACAAGTAGATTGTAATCACTACATCTGCGCTACACCATAAGGTATCCGATAATATAAAACAGGAGGGTTGAAAGCCAAAATGAAAAAACTGATAATTCTAAGTATGTTATTAACCGGTTGCGGTACATATCCTACAGCGCCATCAATGTACGCTAAACCAATAATACCAAAAACTTCTTTTACAGAAGTAAATGCAAAACCTGGGTTAGGTACACTACAAGTAAATTTAGTTTTTGAGCAAGTAAAAAGGACTATTCAAGCTAAGACATTAGGGCAGATTATAAGTAGTATGACTTTTACTGTTACTGGGGATAATCTCCCAGAACCAATAGTTTTTACCGTAAACCAATCTTCATGGGCAGGTAAGCCTAATATAAATATTAATTTTACTGATTTACTTCCCGGCGATGTTACTGTTGAAGTATCCGAAAAAGACAGTAAAAATACTGTATTATTTTATGGGTCTTCTTCAGTAAGTATTGTTAAAGATACTACTACTGTTACAACAATTACAGCAGTTTATGATAAAGGTGGTGTTCAAATCCCTTTTAATCCTAATCAATCTGTACCAAGTGGCGCAGGATCAGTAACTATCTAATTATAATCATATTATGTATTGATCTTCCGTCATATGTTCTATTTAAAATTTTACCTTTATAATAAAATATACTAGATCCGCCACCATCCAGATTAATTGCTTTAACGGCACCTAACTTTACCATTATCGCGGCTAACCTGTTTAAATCAGCTTTATTGGTAACTACCATTAATACCTTTCCGGTTTTTGTATAGCCAATAGCAGTTCTCGGAACTGAACTATTGGCTACATAATATTTAAAATACTCTTTTTGTGCTGTAATATTAATTTTACCATTATTTACTAATAAGGGGCCACCACCTACTGCTAATCTAGTATTTTCCCACTCACCTAGTAAATCTGTATATATTTTTACTTTATTTCCTATTTTTAGGTTATTTAACCAAGAATTTCCATAAACACTTAAAACATAACCATTTTCTGGTATTTTTTGATTTCCATTTAATATTGATACCACTATACCTTCTTTATTTACTGCTATCTCTCTTCTATATTTTGTTATTTTAGTTCTAGTTGTTTTTCCGAAATGTGTGGTAAATAAAATATTTTGCCCATCTCTATAAGGTTGATTTACAACAAAAAATCTAGATAAAAAACCATCTACGGATACTACAGCATAGACTCTAATATTACTTATAAATGGGGTGCCGTCTTGTTTTATGCCGAAAACGGATCTACTATCAAAAGAGGAAGATATAATATTTCCATTAGATATAATTAATCCTATTGGGCTAGAATATCTGGGAGCAAAAAATGTGCCATTTATGGCACATTTAGCTTTATAATAATTAGCTAGCTTATTTGGTTTAATTAATCTAAAATCATTTCCAGTAACTACGTCTATTTTAGATTTTTTTGGATCTATTATTAATACATGTGTAACTGTTTTATTGGCCTTTAATTTGCTGTATTCAAAGGCTTCTGCTGAAGAAGTAAAGCAGAAGCCTAAAATAATTAAAAATATAAGGAAATTTCTCACTACATTGTGAATCCCCCACAATAATAATATAATAATAAAAAATTTTAACTAAAAAACACATATCTTATTATATACAGTATTACCCAACTGATAGTCTCTAGTTATTTTATTATAAAATAATGTATCTAAAGCAGACCCAATATCTATATACGTATTATTTGGGTTTACCTTATATGATACGTCTATTAAAATTTCTGATAACGGGCCAACAGCAAATAAAAACAAAGTATTATTATGTTTATTTGCTAAATTTATCATTTTATTTTCAGTAAAACTTGGATCTTTATTATAGAATTCATTAACATATTCTTTAATTATGTAGGTATTTACTATATTAAATACCTCTGTTAATTTTAAGAAACTTACTTTATCGTTTATTATTAAAACAGTTGGCTTATTATTATACTTTAAAAATCTATCTAAAAATTTTTTATGGTTTCCGTTAACAAAAATATTAGAAAAAGTAACATTATCTATCTGACACTTTAAATTGTTCAAATACCAGTTTCTAGATACTATATCACAACATTGACACGGAATTCCGTAATAATAATTACTTTCTGTATGATTTAAAGATTTAGTTAGTGCTTTAGAAAACGAGTTATTTATATCACCATTAAAAGACCACCCATCTATACCATTAATAGCATGACCTTTTAAAAAAGCTATCTCACCATCAGCATATCTAGCTAAAGAAAAATTACTTCCGCCATCTAATAATTGAAAAATTTCTTCAAAATCTAATAAAAAAATTTGTTTCATAATCTATCACAAATTAATCCCCAACCGTTATTAACTGTTAGTTTAAAATAATAATCCATTTTACTTGTAAGCTCATAATTTTGTCCCATAGCCTCTTTTCCTGACCCAAGTTTATACCCGTTTATACTTCCCCACATCTCTTTATTATCTTTCGGATGAGGTGGTACAAAAGTTTTAATTCCAGCATATTTCTGAAGCATATAAGAAAAATGGATGTCTTCTCCAACATTCCAAGAATGTGACTTTTCTATAAAAAGGTAATGTAACCAATCTCTTCTAAAAAACCAACTGTGTCCTACAATATCTACTTCTAAAGTGCCTTCATTTGGGTTAGGCCAGCCGTGTCTAGTCGTACCCTCAAAATAAGAATATTTATTTCCGTAAATTAAACCCACTGTTCCTAGTAATCCGTTATAAGTATTAATAGTATTTAAACAGTTTTCTAACCACCTTTTTCCTGGTACTGTATCATCATCAAAAATACAGATGTACTCAGTGTCAGCTAAAAGAGCAAAAGCGAATCTAGCCCAGCAACCTAAATTCTTAAAAGACATTATACCGTTCAGGTCATGTAAAAGATCGTAATTTACTGAGGTATCATCCTCTGGAAGATTGTACCAGAGTCTTATTTCTTTTGGTTTTACAGTTTGGTTATTTAAAGCTTCGTAAATTAAATTTAGATTTTCTGGTCTTTTATAACCATTTAAAATACAAGTAATGTCAGATTTCAAAACTTAAAACTTCACTATATGCATCAATTAGTTTATGCCCCAAATTATCAATAGAATAATTTGAAAGTACGTAATTTTTAAATTCTAATCTCTTATATTTATCCATGTCATAATTATTTATAGCCGTATATATTGCTTTTTCAATACTTTTAACATTTGCTGGATCGCAATAATAAGCATATTCTTTAAAATATTCTATCTCCGCTCCCCAAGACGCCGTTACGATAGAACAGTTGCCTACAGCAGCAGCTTCAAGAGCAGATAATCCAGGTGTCTCGCGCCAGCTTGTAAAAGCGTGAATTTTAGCAGCAGCATAAGCGGAAGCCAGCATTTTTTGATCTAGCTGTCCAAGAATAACAATGTGATTAAAATTATCTGTTAGTAACTTTAAATATTTTTCATCATTTATTCCGCCAGCTAAAACTACTGGTATGCCCATGTTTTTTGTTGCTTCAGCTAATAAAAGTGTATTTTTAACCCCGTCCACCCTAGCAGCACATAAAATAAAATCATTTAATTTATATTTAGCTGTAAAATCGTCTGGCTTAGCAAAAACAAAATTTTTTGAATCTATCACATTTGGTATAACTTTAAATTTTAAATTAGACGTAAATAATGTCTTTTGAATATTAGCCATTTCCATATAACTATTAGGTAAAACCGTGGAACATATTTCTATCTTATCTCTAAAATTTTTAGTAATATCTTCATTATATTTAGGAAAAGTAGCGAAAGTAATATCTTCTATTGTTGTTTTAAATACTAATTCTCTTATGGCTAAACTATTTAAATATATTTCTCTATCTTTAGCAGGTACATTACTATAAATATCAGTTACGATTGTATGTCCCCATACAGATTCTTGTAGTGTCCAATAAGCTGGAGTTACTACGAGTGGCTTTTTAATACTTACTAGCACATCTAGTGATACGGACATGTCTAATAAATGTACTAAATCAACATTTCTTAAATCTAGTGTATCTGGAGATTGTATTTTAACATTAACTCCAAATTTTTCTGCTGATTTTTTACAGTTTTTTAATTGTGTAATGCCACCACCAAATATAGGAAAATTTTTATTGTCTAGGTCTTTTTTATAACTATTATTTACTAAATATACTACATTCATTTTAGTAGCCTATGAGCTAAATTAACATATTCTTGTGAGATATCAAAACCTATATAATGTCTATTATTTTTCTTTGCCATTCTTGGAACTGTTCCACTTCCAACAAATGGATCTAAAACAACCATTCCTTCAGTACTGAAAGCTAATATATAGTCTTCTGCTAATTTATCTGGAAAGGTGGCTGGATGATCTTTTTTACCATTTTTAATTAAATTTTCTAATTTACTAGCTTTAGTATAATTTTGAATTGTTCCACAACATTTAGTGTCGGAAACTACAAAAGATTTTTGTTTTATTACTGATCCATTTGTTGCTCTGGTACTCATATTTTCATCGAAAGAGGTTTGTCCCCCGTAAGTAGTAGGAATCTTCATATGATCTTTATTAAAATACTGTGGCCTATTGCCTTTCATAAAGATAAGTATATACTCATGATCAACTCTGAATCTTTTATTCCACCAAGCACCGGGGGCTCCGCTTCTTTCATAAATACAACATTCCCATAAATTAAAACCAATATTATCACACCAATCTACTATAGTTCTAGCTGTAGTTAAACTTTTATGTCCATTATAGGTTCCATCTTGTATAACTATTACAGCCATACCGCCAGATTTTGTAACCCGGAATAGCTGTTCACCTAGTAAATGAAGATTAACGGTAGGCTTCCCTTTATAATCTCTAATCTGATCATAAGGCGGGGAAGTTACCGTTAAATCTACAAAGTCATTGGATATTTCTTTTAACGCTTCGTTACAATCTAAAGCATATAGTTTATCTAAATCTAACATTAATCGTATTCAAATTCTACCTTATCCATAGGTACGCCTATTTTTTCTAAAAAAGCCTCCATATCGAAAGTACACATAGTAGTGGATCCACAAACATTATTATCGTCTACATTTATATACCATTTATCCATTGTATAATTCATACCCATTTCTTCCGCTAGCTCGGAATGATGTAGAATTTGTTTTAATTGTTTACCAGTTATTGTTTCTAGTGGGATAACAAAACTAGAGGATGAGCTATTAGATACAAAACCAGCTCTAATTTTCACGTTTAGTCTCCTTTTAGTAAAATTGGGTATCCTATACGTTCAGAAGTTTTATTAAATTTACTAATAACTGCTGATTCTAAATCAATTTCTGCTGCTTGAGCAGTTAAATCAAGATAGCAAAAGATGTCGGCAATCTCATCATTAAGTTTACTTTTTAATTCTATATAACTTTCTTCATTTCCTGGAATATCATCTCGATACCTATTTAGTTTTTTCACTATATTAGCAGCCTCCCCTAACTCTCCAGTAAGAGCAGTAAACCAATCAGAAAGACTCCAATCTGAAAGTTTATGATTAAAACCATCATGCGCCTCACAACGTTTACGATTATTCGCACTAAATTCTCTAAAATCCACTTCTGTCCCCCTAATGGTTGCTTATTTTAATATGAGGTAATTTTCTAAACAAATCACCTTGTTCCATAGCAGACTCAAGAGCACCATTATGATCTTCATATTCAAACTCATAAAAAACAGCATTTGGGTTTTTTAATTTAAAATCTTCAGATATTTTTTTAGCTCTTTCATCCATTAAATTATAGTACTCTTCAAGCTTTTTTTCATAATCTGGTTCCCCCCATTTTGCTTCATATTTTGGTTCGGGAAAGTTTTCAGCATATGGTCCAATTATATATCCAGTTAAAAGCTCATTCATCTTATCTACAACCATTGGTTCTTGACTTTTTAAGCTTTCCCACACTCTTGATGCCACAGATGAAGTTGGATACTCCGCACCATGCCAAGGATCCCTATAGTATGCCTCATTTCCGAAAAGCATTTCTTGAAGCTCTGGCATACTTTTAGGATTTTCTTTAAAAGCTACGATAAAACTAGAGGAAGAGCTATTAGATATGAAACCTTGTCTAATTTTCACGTTTAGTTTCCTTATTATTTAGTACAGAACTACCGCAATAAGGACACAAAAGTTTTCCACAATCTCCATCACCGTTTGTGTCATAAGGACAATTTCTTTATCAACCATATTTAATAAAGCTCCTTAATAACTAGATCTTCAGTATTTACCTCCGGACACCCGTTTTCATAAAAATATTGTGAAATCCCATCATAATCTTCATTTGAAACACGTACTTCATAAACCTTCCAACCATCTTCAAGTAATTTCATACCTTCATGGTTTGGATAATTTTCTTTAAATTCTTCTAAAGATTTACAGTACTCGTCTTTTACAAGGCTTTTAATAGTAATCTCATCTGCTTCTTTAATCAAAAATTCAATAATAGGTCCAATAAATTTCCATCCTACTGAATCTTTAGGCACCCCAAAATTGGATTCAAGAGTGTCTTTTGTAAGTTTATCTTTTACTCCAATTATAAAACTACTAGACGAGCTATTACTTACAAAGCCATTACGTAGTTTCATTTAATTATATATAACTCCCTCATAGTCCCTTACTACTACACTATCTCCAAAAACTGGTCTTATAATAGCTTCAGTTTTATCTTTAAATTGTTTACCTGTTTCATCATCGGCAATAGTATTCCAAGAACGTCCTATGTACATTCTTTCACTTTCATAATTATTTAAAATATTTAATCCACTAATTTTTTCACTAACTTCATATTCTATAATACCACAAAGATCATCATTTTCTTTGATTGCTAAATTAAGTAATTTTACTATTTCATCATAGTCTAATGTAATTCCATAAATCATAAAACTAGAAGAAGAGCTATTACTTACAAAACCGTTACGTAATTTCATTTTCTAGTAACTTCCATATTAATGATGATGCTCTTAACAGCTAATGGTTGATTAGAAATATGAACTATTTGACCGCCACCAACATAATGCTGATGATAAATGCCTTTTGTATCCCACCAATAGAGATAATCCATAGAATGTCCATAGGTTCCGTCGTCTTGTAGAACTTCAGCGGTTCGTGCTGTCCCACCCCCGATATCTACACTAAAATAGGAGCCACCATAGTCTCCTGCTCCAGTTACAGACGTGGGAGTGAGTCTTTTGCCGCCACTGGTAACCTTTCCTTTTACAGTACTGTAGATAAGAACCTGACCACTATAAGCAGATATAACATATAGATGTTTGATAGAACCAGGTTTATTATCTTCAGTTAAGCGGTTTATGATATTACGTTGTTTGGAAGTAAATCCATTAACGTCAGTCTGAACATGAGTAGTTGCTTTAGTAACACCAGAAGCGGATTGTGGAGTAGCTTCCCCGGAACAACTTTCAGTTGAAGATGCTCCCATTAATACAGTAGCTAAACAACCAATATAAATTATTCTACTTAATTTCATCTTTTAACTACTCTTCAACATATGGTTTGTATTCGCGTGGCAATGGTTGTGTCGCCCCTTGCGGTAACATTCCAACATTAGTAAACCGCCAATTCATTTTAGCCATTTGTGCATTATATTCAGCCGCCAGAGAATTATAACTAGCCTTCACCCCAGCTACTTCACTAGACCAAACATTAAACTGCTCTCTATCTTCCCTGGCCCATTCTTTACGTGCTGCGGAACCATACACTTCTTTTAAACCTACTAAACGGGATTAATAAACTTTAATATCTGCTTGCTTCTTATCAAGTTCAGCAGAAGCGTTCTTGAACCACTCATACTTCTTTAACAGAACTTCCGGGCTTACTTCTTGACTCACTACCTTACTTGCGCTTCCTAAGTAATTCAAGACACAACTAATAGGCGTGATAATAAGACCTAGTAAAAAAATTACAATAACAACCTTAAAACCTAATTCTAACGGACCTTTTGAATCTTCAAAATCTTTCCAAGACCAATTTCTCATTTAATTTGACTCCTTAAATTAATAATACGATTATTTTCCTTTATATATTCCCACGAGTCTATATTATCCGCTTCTAACTCTTCCTTTGTAATTTCATCACCCATTCTTGCTAGAGTTTTGTCTATTTTAGTATTAAGTATAATTTCTAGTTTACCAAAATACAAAAATGCTTGATAAGAAATTACATAAAACTCGCACTCCTTTGAGTAATCTTCACTGAACTCTCTAAGGCTATTATAGATTTTACTACCATGTTTTGTTAAAGGGGAAATGATTACAGGATGTTTATCATATGATGCGTAACAATTGCCTATATACATATAAGTTCTTTTTTACAGACGGTGATTGAATCAAAAACTGGACAACTCCTGCAATGTTGCTTTACTGAACAACCACCACATCCGTCAGAAGATTTTAATAAACCTTGTCGCCACTCATCTAATCTCGGAGACATCCAAACATCTTTTAAGAAATCTTCTACTTCCAGCATATTAATACCTGTTTCCCATCCTGGCTCACCCTCAGTAAAGGAGCATGGAAATGCTTCGGCTTCTGTATTAATATACAGACTGAAAAGAGTGCTTTCACAAGGCTCGATGCTAGGTATAGTCTCACTTGGTAAAGATCGAAGTGCCATAGGGGCACTGCATGAATCCATCCCAACCTGAACCCCTTTTTCTTTCGCGTAATCAAGTAGTTTTTTATAATCTTCAAGATTAACAATTGAGTGAAAATGATTACGGTTACCCTTTGGCTTCAGCAAAAGAAAAACAATGGCCTTTAGTCCCTTAGTACGTGGGTCAAATACTACCTTATCAATCAAATCAAAACAACTCTTATAAGTTTCCTTGCTCAACAATTTATGAATATTTGTTTGAGTCAGTCCAGCATCAGTTAATTTTTTAACAGCATTGAAACAAAGATCATTACCGTAATGAGAAACTGCAACTGCTCCACAAAGATTTGATAGCTTAACGGCCCATTCATCGGTAAGACCGTAGCCATTTATCGTTAAATTTGGAACAATACCAATTTTTCTACAATACTCCATAATTGAAATCAAATCAGGATTACCATCAAGATCCCCAATCCCCAGAGCTACCTGTGTCAGTACTTTTGGAAACTTATTAATTACTGTCTTAAAAGTTTCCAAAGACATATTTTCACCTATACCAGTATTTGACTTGTAACAAAAAGCGCAGGGTTTACACGATGGATCATCAATTTTGTTACTAACTCCATGACAAATCGTAGAAATTTCAATGTCTAAAATTTCAGGCCCCACGGAACACATTACCGGATCTTCCTCCGGTGTGTTTCCCCATCGAGCCAAAAATCCATTAGCAGGATTAAAGACCATATTATAATTTGGAAGTTTAACAAATTTTACCGGCACTGATTTTCACCCAAATTTCTGTATATTTAATTATAGACACCGATCACCGTAACAGCCTGATTAAGAATCATTAACCAGGCTGTTTATTTTATTAGTAATCAATCGTACCAAGAATACTGGTGCGTTCCGCATGAGATATTTTTTCCAAATACTCTCTTTAATTCTTCCTCTACAGAATTTTTAAATTGTTTTCCGGTTTCATTATCTTTTATTTTATCCCAAGAAACACCGATAAATACGTCATCATAAGGAGGTAAGTGATAATCAAGCACACTATCTTTTAATTTAGGAAATAAAAGATCGTAAACATCAGGTTCTTGTTTAAATAATTCCTCCTCATTTTCCTCTTGTGGATTTAGTAATTTTACAAGCTCATACCTATCTAAAACAGCGCCGTAAATTAAAAAACTTGAAGACGAACTATTAGATACAAAACCCGTTCTGATTTTCATAAAGAAATCTCCTCCTATGTCTATATTATAGAGAACCGGAACAGAGAGGTTCAAACAAAAATGGTCACTATATCCGTCACTATATCCTTAATAAAAAAGTATTTTTATGGGAGTAGTAATATATGAATTATTTAAGTTTTCTTACTTTTTGTAAAGACGATAATGACTACCTGATAGAGTGGATTACATATCATAACTTAATTGGTGTAGAAAAATTTTACATAGTAGATAATCAAAGTACCACACCAATTAAAGAGTTTCTTTCAGATTTTATACAAAGCGGTTTAGTAGAAGTATATGAATACCCGCAAAAAATGGAACAAAACGCATGGATTAAATATGTAAATAATCTAATTACCGAAATAGGTAATAAAACTAAATGGCTAGGATATATAGATGTTGATGAGTTTATAGTTCCTAAAATAACAGATAAGATAGATACTTTATTAAGTGATTATGAAGAATTTGGCGGTCTGTCAATAAATTGGCTAATGTTTGGATCTTCATGTAAATTAAAAAAAGATACATCACTTTTACAAATAGAAAATTTTATAGCCTGTCATGACGTAAATAATCAATTTCATCAAAATAATAATATTTTTGGTATTAATGATAACGTTAAAACAATATTTCAACCTCAAAAACTTAAATCCTTTAATAATGGGCACAATTCTTTTTTTATTGATAGATATGACTCAGTTAATGAAAATAAAGAATATTTAAAAAATGCAGATATCTGGTTTCCACATAGTAGCAATTTAGTACAAATTAACCACTATTCTGTAAGATCTTTAGATGAGTTTAAGATAAACAGAATAAAAAGGGGACATGTATGGTTAGGTAATGTTTATACATATACTAATTTTTTTATAGCTAACGAGTTTTCAACAAAAATTAACATAGATATTCTAAGATATGCAAAATTAGTTAGAGAAAAATTAAATATGCCGCCAATTAAATACAATAGTGATTTTATTAAAAAATGTAGAAAAAAAAATATTAATATATTATGTAAATATCTTATAGATTTTTGGGACAAATCATACCAAGAATTTAAGAGTTTTTTTCCAGATATTAGAAATAATCCGCTATCTCAAAGAGATTACTTAAATTGGGCATATTCAGATAATGCGATAGGTCATGATATAGATCAAGACAGACTTAAAAAAGAACAAAAAAGCATAGAACAATATTATATAGATATATGGTCCTAATAATCTAATTTTTCCAAATTATATTTACTTGGAACTTTATTGAATTTACCTTGTTTTACTTGGTTTATTACTATTGTCATAAGTTTAATAACTTGTGACTCAGTTAAACCACTAGGCGGATCAAAATCATGATATTCATGGGAATACCTACCACCTACAGTTAAAGCAACCTCAAATAAAGGATCTTTTTCATAGTATTCTCTTGGTCTATCATGTAAACAATAGTCCCTAATTACACTAAACCCATATTTATCAAATTCAAAATACCATTTTTCTCTTTTAGTACCGTTTCCGGTATGATTAATTAATTTAGCTCCTGAAAAATTATCTATTAACGTAGCTGGAGGAAATTTTTTATTTGGATCGCCCTCATATATAGGCTCCATGAATTCTTTTCTTAAAGGAATAATGGCACTTTCATTTTTTTTATTTTCTGATTTTTCTTAATAAGAAAAATGTGCCTCTATTCCTAAAATAAGAGCATCACGAATAGAAAGTCTTGGGTTATTTTTTAATACTTGAAATCCTTCAAACAATATTTGGTATTTTGAAAGATTACCGGTATTAAAAAGTTGAAAAAACTTTTTTCTTACTTCTGAATCAGTTTCAATAAGATTAGACATTTCTTCAACGATTTTTTTTATCTGCTTTTTTAGTTATAAATGATTATATTATACGATAAATCATATTACTACTTTTACTCCCAAGGACCGTAACTTCTATATTTTATTGAATTTATCATTGCTTGCTCTTGATCATAAACATTATTTACTACAGCATCTAAAAAACTAACATATTTTTCTTTAGAGCAATGTAAATTTTGTGTTGGATCATATACTAAATCATCTTTTTCACACCATGCATGATCAATTCTTTTACCATCTAAAGGTTTTACCACTGTTCCATGAACCAAAACCCAGTCTGGATTATTTTTTATATATTTATAAGAGTTTTTAAAACAATGCCCAGGAAGATAAATATCATCTTCACTGGCATACTTTTTACTAATTAATTCTTTTAATATTTCTTCAAAGGTTTTATCTTTCTCACTATTAGATACAGTTTCTTCGTAAGCTTCTAGAGCTTTTTGATTTTGTTTAGCTTTTTTTAAATATGATTTTATTATTCTAAAAGTCAACATATTTATAGATTTCTCTTGGGTTACTATCTAACTTTTCTATTAAAACATCATTAGGATCTATCGTTACTTCTTCTATCTTCTTCCATGAATATCCGCCGCCGGTTTCATATACCCAAGGTCTAATATCTACTTCAAAAACACCTTCTTTAGCCGCTAAAACAACATAAACATGAACCTCATAAGTAGAGGATACCGTTTGACATTCTATACCGTGATTATACAAAACATCACACATGGCATCAGCAATCAAATGACAAATACCACCTCCGTTTAATTCATCATACTCACCGTCTGTAACTACCCAATCATCATAAATTTTTTGTGCCGCTTGGGCTAATTGTGATTTTAAAGAAATAACCTGTTTTATTGGTGGTAATTCTTTAACTTTATAATTTTTAGACTTTTGATAAGTAAAATACTTTCTTTTAGAGTTTTTTACTAAATATGATTTAATAACTCGTTGTATCATTCTATAAAAACTAAGTTTGAGGATAAATTTTTTCTACTAATTTAGCCCCTCTTTTTAAAGGGCTTCCATGTTTTCCTACTCTGTTTCCTTTATAAATATCATGCACAGTTTTAAAATGATTTGCCCTATTTTGAGCCTCATACCTAGCTTCCTCTAAACTATAAAGAGGACTAATATTAATCGTTACGTATTTACCACCTTGAATTGCCGTAGCTATATGATACTCTTCCTTTGATCCAGAGTCTTTATTTAAGTAAGAATAAACTATTTTATAGATCATTTCCATGATCTATAAAATAAATAAATTATTTAATTCTATTAATAGCAAAGTCGTAGTATTTAATATCTTTTTCTATACCTATGAACCTTCTATTTAAATTTTTAGCTGCTACAGCGGTAGTACCTGATCCTATCGCATTATCTAAAACAATATCCCCCTCATTTGTATAAGTTTTAATTAAGTATTCAAATAATGCTACGGGTTTCTGTGTGGGATGGATTCTCCCTACCGTACCACGTTCATCTCCTGGTATAGATATGATATTTTTTGGATAATATAAACCAGTGTTTACTGTAGTAACCCCATCTGTTTGTTTTCCATAACTATCAGATTTACGTCCCTTTGACGTTGCAGTATAAGGTTTCCCTTGTATCATTTGTGGATTATAAGTAGGCTGTTCTTTATAAAAAACACAAATATCTTCAGTATACCTTAAAGGCTGTTTTTTAGAATTTAAATGCCCGCTAAATTTATTTACCTTATCCCAAACCCATGTATATTTAAAATACTTCATACAAGAAGATATTAAAATAGTTGTAAAGGGTTGAGACGCTGTCAAAACAACTGCACCGTTTGGTTTAAGTACTCTCCAGTAATGTTCCCATAATTTATCTAATGGAATTATACAATCCCAATTATTTTGAGTATTTCCGTAAGGTAAATCTGAGGTAATTAAATTTACAAACTTATCTGGCATATGTGGTAATAAATCTAGGCAATCGCCTAAATGTATATTATCTACAAGATCCTTCATACATTATTATAGTCATGAAGATTTAGTAATATAATGATAAAAAATCTTATCTAGAGGATATATCAACACACGAGGTATAGCTAAATAAAAATGTTCAAATTCTTTAAGAAAAATTTTAACAAAAGTGCTTTTTATCCTTTAGCAAATCTACTTAGAGGTAGTCAACTTTCAGATACTGTTTCTGGTGATAAAACTTTTAGTGGAACTATTACATTTAGCGGTCCCTTTAAATGTGCTAGAAGCATTGAGGCCGAGGGCGTACTTACCACTACTCATAATGATACAAGTAATATTCCTATTGCAAGAATTAGCGGGTTAACTAGTATTTATTCTGGGGAATTTTTTGAAGTTACTATAACACAAAGAGGAACTACTTTTTCAAAAGCTTTATTTACAAGACAGGCTGGAAATATTTATAAGATTCATGAAATTTCAAATGGTTATACACTAACTGCAAAAATGGATTCAAATAACAATACAGTAGAATTCTATACTAGTGAAAACATTACTTTAGATGCAGATAATACGGTTAAAGTAATTATGTTAGTAGCAAACGACTTTATGTACGGAACAATTACTATAGGACCAACATCTTCAACATTAACTGCCCCGTTTTCCTCAGGGTGGGGTTTTAGTACAACTAAAGTAACAGAATTAGACCTTAACTCAGGAAGAGTAATATTTGACCCAACCCCTAACTCTCCAGTAAGAGCTAATATAAAAATTGGGGATGGAACGGGATGGAAAACAAGATTTACAAGACACGATGGGTCAACGGTAATTGCAGAACTTATAGATAATGTGGGTTTAAATATAGGAAACGGCCTTGGGATACAAATAAACGGAAATACAGCCATAGACTCAAGTAGAAATATTAATGGGGTTCGGGGAACATTTACATCGGGGCCAGTATTAATTGGACACTCTACAGATAGTGGTGGGGCTTTACAAATTTTAAACGTTTCCCGATCAAGTGTTAATACAACATACACATCAGCTTTTTTTGGGACATTAGGAACACTATTCCGAGCCGGGGGCGCTGATTCATATATTTTAGGTAATCTTTATTATACGTCTACCCCAGATTGGAAGTATTCAGTAACTGGGGGTGGTGTTATATTAGGGACTAACGCCCCATCCGCTGGTGATTTTATTATTGAAACAACTCCAAGTGGCACGGCTGGTACAGCAGCAACACTAACAAAAAGGTTAATCCTTCAACAAGCAGGAGATCTTACTCTTGGAAGCACAGCAGGAACAGGTGTCGGAACATTGTATGCCGGAAGTCTTAATGGTAGTCAAAACGCTCATGTGGGCGCAGCTTTATCAGTAGGAACCCTTTACCTCGATAGTCAGTCTGGTTATGGATCTCGATCTTCCAAAATGTGGATTAACTACTCTGCGTCTGATACCAATACTAATACTTGGAGTGGGGGCGCTGGGTTAACTATCCACAATGATAATACCACTGAAGGAAACTGGTCCACATTAGCATTTTCAACTTATGAAGGTACTAATGGCAATAATGTAGCCGGAGCAGCTATAAGAGCACGATTTACGAGCAGAGTTATTGGAGGTTGGGCAAAAGGTGACCTTGCATTCTTTACAATGAACCAAACAGGTCTAGTGGAAGCAATGCGGATCGATAGCTCCGGTAGACTGGGTATAGGAGCAGATCCAGGTGGTAATAGTCTTCTTTTAGTTAATACACCAGATACAGGTAGAGCACATGTTGTTTTTGGTAATTTAGCTGCGGAAGATGGAGTAGTTTCTTCTAAACTAACTTTCGCTGGAAATGGTATAAAGCATGGAGGGATTTTCTTAACTCCAAATACTACTGGAGATACT